>Ga0114918_10000625_pt1 | contig 30745 bp, 28 predicted proteins | sample LantaG_FD_87015 | JGI IMG/M metagenome (GOLD analysis project Ga0114918, IMG submission 87015) | Deep subsurface microbial communities from Baltic Sea to uncover new lineages of life (NeLLi) - Landsort_02402 metaG | ecosystem: Environmental > Aquatic > Marine > Oceanic > Sediment | place...
CTCCCCCTTTTTTCAAAAAATTCTTTTTCCACATTTTTTTTCTTAATTTATTTTATTTTTTAAAAAAAAAATTATGTTATTATAAAAAAAAAAAAAAAAAAAAAAAAATAAAAAATTAAATTTTTTCTAAAAGTTTTAAAAATTTGAATAGGGGAGTTTTAAAATTTTTTTTTTAAGTTTTTGCTTTTTTCCCGTTTTGAAAAAAAAAAAAAAAAAACTCACCTACACCTCCCCCCACCAACCACCGCGACAGAAACCTCGTCCAGCCCTCCGACCCGGCCGACCCCATGCCCCTGGTCCCCTACGACCCCGCGTCGCGCCTCGAGGTCGCGAAAGAACACTCCGAGGTGCTCCGGATAACGATCTCGGTCTTCATCTCGCGGCTCTCGCTCTACTTTGCGCTGCAGTCGATCCTCTCCGTCGCGCTCTGCACGCTGCTGTCGCTGATGTGCTTCTTCCTCGGGGCTTCGAGGGTCTCGACCCGCCTGGAGCTGACGTTCTCGCTGTTCCTGACGCTGGCGGCCATCAACTTCGTCATCGGCGAGGGGCTCCCAAAGACCTCGTCTGTGCTTCCCTCGCAGGTGCTGATTCTGTTTTCTTACTCGTTCTTGTTTGCGGTCGCGGCGGAGAGCCTGGTAGTGTACCACGTCGAGATCTTCCCGGAGCTGCGGGCGGAGTGGCGCGAAAGGGCTGTGGCGAGGGAGGCGGCGAAGAGGGAGCTGTCACGGGCGGTGACGAGCTCGGGGAGGAGGCTGGTGAAGTCGATCTCTTCGCTCGGGAGAGGAGGAGGAGGAGGAGGAGGAGCAGGAGGAGCAGGAGGAGCAGGAGGAGGGGGGAGGTCGTTTTCTTCTTCTTCGGCGGCAGTCGCCGCCGCAGCGGCTAGCAACGAAAGCAACAACAACAACAACAACAACAACAACAACAGCAATATCGCGAGGCGACGCAGCTCGAAGGAAGCAACCGCGGGTGCCGATCCTTCCCTGGCCTCTCCCACCTCTCCGGAGCGGAGAGAGTTCCGCTCGCTCCGATCGATCCGCTTCTCCTCCTCCGACGTCGAGCTCGGGTCGTTGTCTGCTTCGAAGAAAAAGACGACGACAGCAACAAAGAAGGACGGCGACGAGGGAGAAGAAAAAGAAGAGGAGGACCAAAAAAGGGCAAAGGGGGCCAAGGCGGCTGCTTCCTCTTCTGCTTTTGCTCCCGTTGCCCCCGGAGACCACGACGGCGGGGAGCACCACGAGGGACGACGACGACGCGGCGACCTTCCAAAAGGTCGAAGAAACCAATCCGACGAGGAGGACGAAGAGGAAGGAAAAGCCCTCTCGGTCGACCCGGCCGAGCGCGAAAAGTTCAGGTTCGCGGCGCACTTTCTCGACCGCCTTTCCTTCTGGGTGCTGCTCGTCGGCTACGTGCTCGCCGTGGTCCTGATCTTCGCGCTGTCGTCGGCGCTGGCCCCCGGGGAGTGCGCGCAGTTCGCGCAGCAGAGCCTCGTCGACGAGTGCAGGCTGGCTCGAAGGACCGCCGAGGAGCGGCGGAGGCTCGGGGGTGCCGGGTGAGGTCGAGGGGTTGAGAGGTTGAGGTTGAGTTTTTTTTGTAATGTCGGAAGGAAAAAGAAAAAGAAAGGCTTGTCGCGGAAATTCAAAAGCTCTGGCTTCTTTCGCGGCCTGTCCTTCGCGGGGGGACGACTCGAGGTTGGTTCGAAAGAGAGAACGAAAGAGGCGAGAGAGGCGAGAAGGGGGCCGAAAAGATGATATTTTCTCGAAGGGGTCGGGGTCGAGGTCGAAAAAGAAAAACTTACTAGCTCTTTCACAATTCGACTTTGTTCTTCTTCTCCAACCCCCATCTCCCCCCCGCTTCCGCCGCTTCCGCCCCCCCACTCGGTCCCGCACCCCTCTCAGCACGATGGCAGCCTCCACCCTGCGCGCCTCCGGTGCTCGCGCCGTCACGCGCCGCGGCGCCTCGGCCGCCAAGGCTTCCTCGCCCTCGGTCGCTGCTCCCATCTCGCGCTCGTCGAGGACCTCTTCCGCTGCTGCCGCCTCCGTCGCCGCCGCCGTGGTCCCCTCGCTCGCATCCGTCAACGCCTTGCGCAAGCTTGCGTCTTCCTCGCGAGCCTCCGTCGCGGCCCGCGCCGCCGTCCGCGACGGCGCGTCGCTCGACGGGCGCAAGCTCCGCGTCGCGGTGATCGGCGGCGGGCCCTCGGGCGCCTGCGCCGCCGAGACCCTGGCCAAGGGCGGCGTCGAGACCTTTTTGATCGAGCGCAAGATGGACAACTGCAAGGTGAGTTTTTTCTTGGGGGTGTGGGATGTGGGTGATGCGAGACTAGAGAGAGAGAGAGGGGGGAACGAGAGGACGCAGGGTCGGGAATTGAATCAATGCCTTTTTCCCTTCTTCGCTGGCGTCGCTCCACGACGAGCGAGCGCGATGCTTTGAGCGGTCGAGTTGCGGGTCGCCGAAGGGCCGGATCGTCTTGAAACCCAGCAATTGCGATGCGAGACATCAACATCTACGCGATGGTGCACAGGGAGTCGATCGAGAAGCAGCGATAGGGCCAGCGAGAGCCGCTTGTTGGTCCGCATGTTGGAAGCTTTTTTTCTTTTCGACGCCGGGGGCGGCGGCCCGACGAGATAAGAAAAAACGCTATCCATCTTCTTCTGCATTCCCTCGTCGACCTCCTCGACCTCACCCCTCTCTTCTCTTTTCGAATCCCCCCCTCTCCTCACCCCCTCAACTCAAAACCACAGCCCTGCGGCGGCGCCATCCCGCTCTGCATGGTCGACGAGTTCGACATCCCTGCCGAGATCATCGACCGCAAGGTGACCAAGATGAAGATGATCTCCCCTTCCAACAGGGAGGTCGACGTCGGATGAGTCGAAGGTCTTTTTTTCGGGTTTCTTTTCTGTTCTTTTTTCTTTTTCCGTTCCCGAGGTCCATTTCCGCCGCTGAAAAGACCTAATTGCTCACCTTGATCCCCTCTTTCTCTCTTTCTCTCTTTCTCTCTTTCTTATCATCTCAGCCGCACGCTCTCCGAGACCGAGTACATCGGCATGTGCCGCCGCGAGGTCATGGACGACTACCTGCGCAAGCGCGCCGAGGGCCTGGGCGCGAAGCTCGTTAACGGCCTTCTCCTGAGGATGGAGCAGCCCGAGGGTCCGCAGGGCCCCATCACGGTTCACTTCAACGACTACGAGGCCGGAGACGGCAAGGTCGGCAAGCCCAGCTCGATGGAGGTCGACATGGTAAGAGGAGGAGGAAGAGTTTTTTATTATTAATTTTGATTTTTTTTTTTTTTTTGAGATTCGAGCGAGCGGGTTTGTTTTCCACTTCCATCTCACTCTTCTCTCTTTCTTCTCTCTCTCTCTATCTTCTCTTCCAGGTCATCGGCGCCGACGGCGCCAACTCCCGCATCGCCAAGGAGATTGACGCGGGCGAGTACGACTACGCGATCGCTTTCCAGGAGAGGATCAGGATCCCGGAGGACAAGATGGCCTACTACCGCGACCTTGCCGAGATGTACGTCGGGGACGACGTGTCCCCGGACTTCTACGGGTGGGTGTTTCCCAAGTACGACCACGTCGCTGTCGGTGAGTAGAAGGAGATGTTGGAAGCTTTTGCCTTTTCTTTTTCTTTTTTCACCTCCGTTTTTGGGTTTTTTTCTTTTTTTTTTTCGACGAGATCTTCTTCCCCTTCTCTCTTCTCCAACTCACCTCTTCTTATCTTTCTCTTATCTCTCTCTCCCTTTAAGGCACCGGAACCGTCGTCAACAAGACCGCCATCAAGCAGTACCAGCAGGCGACCCGCGACCGCTCGGCGGTGAAGACCGCGGGAGGGCAGATCATCCGCGTCGAGGCGCACCCCATCCCGGAGCACCCCCGCCCTCGCCGCGTGAAAGGGCGCGTCGCTCTCGTGGGTGACGCCGCCGGATACGTCACCAAGTGCTCTGGCGAGGGGATCTACTTCGCGGCCAAGTCCGGTCGCATGGCCGCAGAGGAGATCGTCGCGGCCTCGGCGCAGGGAACCAAGATGGCCGGGGAGGGCGCGTTCCGGACCTACATCGAAAAGTTCGACAAGAAGTACTGGGCGACCTACAAGGTGCTGGACATCCTCCAGAAGGTCTTCTACCGGTCCAACCCTGCCCGCGAGGCCTTCGTGGAGATGTGCGAGTCGTCCTACGTGCAGAAGATGACGTTCGACTCGTACCTCTACAAGACGGTCGTGCCCGGAAACCCGCTCGACGACGTCAAGCTGCTGGTCGAGACGGTCGGTTCGCTGCTGAGGGGCAACGCTCTGCGCCAGGGGTCCAAGTCTGTGACGTTCGACTCGCGCCCCGTGGAGGCGCGCGTGAACGCGTGAAAGAAGGGGAGAGAGGAGTTGATGGAGAGAGTGTGAAGGGGAGAGAAAGAGAGAGAGAGAGAGAGAGAGAGAGAGTTTCTATTACATTTTCTATCTTCATCAATTTGGGAGAGAAAGGAAACAGCGACCGACAACGAGAGAGGCCTATTGTGAACAAGTTCCGAAAAAATATTTTTTGTCTTTTCAATGACTCGCCTCACTTCCGCCACGCAGAATAAAAAACTGAGTTACGTTTCCTTTTTTTCTTTGCACACATCTGATTTTGTTTTATATTCAACGTTTCGGAGAAAAAGGAAAGAAAAGGGGGGAAAAAAACATTCAAGTTTTTTCTCTCTCTTTTTTCTCTCGCTCTCCCTTTTATCTCTCCTCCTCCTCTCCTTCTCTCTCTCTCCTTCTCTCCTTCTCTCTCTCTTCCCCTCAAACCTCGAAATAAAAAACAACAACAATCACGCCCTCGAGGGTCTCTCCCACCTCTCGGCAGCCAGCAGCAGCCACTCGTCCCCGACGGCCGCGGCACCGGGAGCCAGCGCCTCCGGAGGCGCCCCCCCGCCGGCGACGACGCAGAGCGTCGCGGTCCGAGGGGAGGCCGCGACCGAGGCCCCGAGCGCCGACGCCACCATCTTGAGCGAGACCGGGTCCGTGGCTCCGGCGACGGATCCTGGGGCGACGTGGACCCATACGCGCTCGTTGGAGAGGGGAGGAAGAAGAACAGGAGCAGAAGCTTGGGTTCCGTCGTCGTCCGCGGCGGCGCGGAGGGCCCTTCGCGCGCGCGCGGCCGCCGCGGCAAACCTCCCCGCGCCGGCCATTCCTCCCCCTCCTCCGAGCTCGAACTCCGGGGAGTTGGACCCCGGCTCGAGCCACTCCCCGCGCTCGACGCAGGCCCGCAGCCACGCCGGAGTGACCAGATGCGCGCCCGCTGCGATTGCCAAGAGGACTTTCAGCGTCCGCCTGTCGGCGCCGACGACGAGGTGCGTCGGGAGCAGAAGAGGCTTTTCGCTCCTCTCGCTTCCGCTTCCTCCACCACTGCTGCTCGAGAAGCGCGCGACCTCCTTGCTGGCGAAGTCGGAGGCGATGCTGGCCCCGCCGCCGAGGGCTTTCACGGCGTCTCGGGCCAGGGAGGCCACGTCGTCGCCCACGGAGGTGAGGGCGAGGACGACTCTGCCAGCGTCGACGCTGCTGCACCTCCTCGCCGTCGGGAGAGGAGGAAGAGCGGCCGTGGCGAGAGCGGCAGCAGCTCCTCCTGCTGCTGCTGCTGCTCCTGCTGCGCTGCGGTCTTCGCCGCGGAGCACCGAAGCGGCGCGGCTCGGGGGCCTGACGACGCCGGCTGCGGGAAGACCAGCATTCGCCGCAGGGAGCGTCGGCGGCTTGAAAGAGGCCGGGGGAAGGGCGTGCAGCGGGAGAGGCCTCGGCTGCTGAGAAGCAGCAGCAGCGGTGGCCGTCGCCCTCGCCACACCACCTCCGACTCCGACTCCTCCAATCCTCTCCCCTCCTCCGAGAGACCTCCGCAGGAGCACGGCCTGCGCGGCAGAGACCCCCGGGGCGCGAGGGGCGGCCAGGGCCGGGGCTGGGGTGTAGTTTTCGTCGACCTGCATGGTGTTGCTCTGGCTGTTGTTGTTTGCCGCCGAGGGGAGGAGCGAGAGCTGCTGCCGCTGAACCTGCGAAGCGCTTCTCTCTCCGTTCATTGCCGCAGCAGCAGCGGCCGCCACGGCGGCGGCATTGGCGGAGAGAGACCTCGCGGGACCCAGGTTGGACTTTTGCTTGGTCGCAGCAGCTCCGCTGGAGCCAGAGGCGCCGCGGCGGCCGCCGCCGCTGCCGCCGTCGTTTTCGTCGCCGCCGCCGCTCGAAGGTCTCCGCGACTGCGATGAGGGAAGAGCTGTTTTCGCCTTCTCCTCCTTGACAAAGCCCGAGTCCCACACCCGAGGCTGCGTCCAGGGGCCGTCTCCGTCCTCATCGTCATGCTCCTCCTCTTCTTCGGCAGCAGGCGCCGCGCCGCCGCGGCGGTTGCTCCTCCGGGTGGTGCCCCCTCCTCCGAGCCTCGAGGAGGCGAGCACCTCCTTGCCGCCGCTCTTGGGCCGCCGCCGCAGCTGCCGCCTGCCGCCGACGACCTTTTCTTGGTCGTCTTCTTCTGCTTCCTCACCGTCGCCATCGCCGCCTCTCCTCCCTCCGTTGCGCGTCCTCCTCCCCCTCAGCGCCACCGGAGACGCCATGGGAGTCGGGCGACCCTGGAACACGCCGCTGGCCGGGGCGGGCCTCTCCGGCAGCGGGTGCTCCGCCGTCGGGGTGTCGACCGCCGCGAGTGCGGGAGTCGCCCAGGGCGACGAGACGCGCTTCACGCCCGGGATCGGGATCACGATCGTCGGGGCCTTGGCCCTTGCTGCTGCGAGGGGTGCTGCTACTGTAGCTGATGCTGCTGTTGTTGATGCTTTTGCGCCCTTCGCTCCGCCGGCCTTCTCTGCCTCTCCTCCTTCCTCTTCGTCGGCAAAGCCCGCGGCGAGCACGGCGGCCGCGACCTCCGGCGTCGAGACGACCACCGGAAGAGGGACGTGCGCCATTCGCTGCAGCTGCCTCGTGGAGAGCCTGACGGGCAGGGCCAGGGCCGGGGGGGCTTGCTTTTTGGAGGCGGCAGGCGGGGGCGGCTTGGCGGAGGTTGTTTTGCTCTTTGTTGTGCGGGAAGGCGCGGCGGCGGCGGCGGCTCGCCGTCGTCGAGGTTTTTCGTCGTCGTCAGAAGAGGAGGCTTCGTCTTCTTCTTCTGTCTCGTCGTCTTCGTCGTCGCCAGAGGAAGAAGCAGCCTCTTCCTCTTCATCGCTGGAACCAGCAGCAGCGGCATCAGACTCCTCATCCTCCTCTTCCTCTTCCTCTTCTTCGGAATCGGATTCAGATTCGGAACTCGGGTCGGAGCGCCGCCGGGAGCTCGGCCTGCCCTTCGCGGCAGCGACAGCAGCAGCAGCAGCCTTCCTCTTCGCAGGAGCAGCAGCAGCAGCAGCAGCTCTCCGAGGAGGAGCAGTCGCCCTCGAGGCGCCAGAAGCCCTCGAGCCGCCGCGGCCGCTGGGGCCAGCGGCGTGAGGGGCCCCGGCCTCCTCGCCAGTGCCCGACCGAGACTGCTGCCGCCGCCCGACAACGCCCGCTGCCGCCGCCGCCGCTGTCGCTCCTGCTGCCGCTGCGTGTGCCGCCGCCGAAGACGACGCGCATCCATCGACGCTCTCGATCGCCAGGGTCTTGAGGCCCGAGGGCAGGGGCACGAGGAAGGTGGTTTCCTGTTTACGTTCGTTTTTGTTTTTTAGAGGGAAGAGCCGTTTTTTCAAGGTGAGTCAGAGAGAGGAGGTCGAAAGGGTCGTTGAAGACGAAAAATTCGAAGTCGAGCGAGAGCGTCGAAAGAAAAAATGAAAAGTCTCTCCATCCTTCTTCCTCCTCTCTCTCTCATTTCCCTCCTCACCGTGATCCGCTTCCCGATCTGGAGGCAAGCGTCGACCCACGCCGATGTGACGATGTGCGCAGGGGCGCCAGCCTGTGTGTGGATGAGTTGCGAGGTGCGAGGAAAGAGAGTGAGTGAGAAAGAAAAAAAAACTCGATTGACAGTCCGACGTCGCCTTTTCCCATTCCCCTCCTCCTCCTCCTCTGCTCTCACCCCTGCCAGCCGCCCGTGCAGCCCCCGCAGCTCCTCGACTGTGATGCACTGCTTCAGTGCCGACGCGCTCGAGCTCGCCCCGGGAGGCAGCAGCACCACGGCGTGGCTGACCCTGCTCGACGAGCGGGCGACGACGCGGGCGCCGGCGTCCTCGAGCTTTTCGAGCAGCCGAGCGCGGGCCGTTTCCTCGTCGGCCGTCGAGCTGGCCGAGGCCAGCAGGGCGACGACGCCGGCGAGGGGCAGCGGCGCCATTTTGGTTGGTGTTCTTCTCTCTCTCCCTCGTGTGACCTTGCGTTTGTTCAAAGGGCGAGGAAACGGGGAAAACCGAAAAGAGAGGAGAAGGAGAAGAAGGAAAGCAATTCGCGAGCGAGAAAAAAAAAAAGGAAAACGAAACAAGTGCAGTAAGATTGAAAAAAAACCGAAAGACACAAAATAAAAAAAGGTCATCGCCCTCCCTGTGCGAGCGTCTCTGCACGCTTTTGTGCGCTGTTCTCTTTCCTCTAGCTGTCATTCTCGACTGCCTCTACACTCTGGGAGCAAGAGAAGCAGCGAGAAAGGCGGCCAGCCGCTAGAAAAGAGACCATGGCGAAGGGGGCAGCTTCAGAGCAGCGGCGGCGGCGGCAAAGCCATAGACTCGCCTCTTCTTCTCTCTCCTCGCCGCCGCTGCTCGCCCTGTTTCTTCTCTTGCTTCTGCTCTTCCTGACGGGCCAGGTGCACGTGGCTCGATCGCAAGAAGGACCGCCGGAGCCCTCTTCCGCCGACGCTTCGAGCAACCGCAGCAGCAAAAAAGAAGCATCGTCGCCTTCGATGGCGCCGAAAACGTCGGCGACCTCGACGACCACTTCTTCTTCTCCTCCCTCGCCTGCGCCTTCTCTCCCGCTGTGCCCCACCCCGAGCGACCAGGCAATCCGCCTATCAACATCATCGTCAGGCGACCCCCCATTCACAGGGACCCTGGGCGCAGGATGCACAGCCAGCTTCGAGCTCGACGCCAGCTCGTGCCTGTCGAAGGACAAAGAGCTGCCTAGCCCCTTCCTGACGCTGCAGGCTTGGGCCGCGAAGCCTTCGGACTCTTCCTCTCCTGCTGCCGCCGAAGCTCTCGCCCCGCTGCTGATGATGACGACCGCAGGCTCCGGGTATTTCCCACGGGCAGAAAGGGCGACGACAAGGGAAGAGCCCGAGACGAAGGAGAAGAAGAAGAGGAAGGAGGAGGAGAGGGGAGACAAGGAGAAGAGAGGCGGCGGCGGTCCGCCGCGGAGGAGGAGGAGAGCGAGGAGATCTCTCCTCGCCGCCGCGACGCCCGCGCCCTCCGCCTCTCTCTCCGTTCCGTCGCCTCCTCCTTCTCCTTCGCCTCCGCTCTTTTCCTACACGATCCACCCTGCGGACGCCCTCGCCGACGTCGCGGGACTCGCAGAGGGGCGGCAGTTCGTCCAGGCGGATCTGACCTCTTCCTCTCCGTCGTCGTCGAAAGCCAAAGGCAACAACGGCAACTCTTCTTCTTCTGTGTTCCGCGTCGCCGTCTTTGCCGCCCGTGTGCCTCGGTCATCTGCTGCGTTGGAAGGGGCTCCCGGAGGCGGAGAGGGGGCGAAGGAGAAGAACAAGAAGAAGAAGGGCAGAAACGCTGCGGAGGAGATGACCTTCACTCTCTCGTGGAGGTGCGACGCCGCTCCCGCTTGCCCCTCGTTAAAGGGCCCTGCTTCTTCTTCTTCTTCTTCGCCCCAAAAGCAGTGCTCCGGCAAGGGCGATTGCCGCGCCTTCCCCTCGGGCTGCCTCGGCGGCAGCTGCGCGGCCTGCGACTGCGGCGCCGGGGCCGGGGGGCCCGACTGCTCGTGGAGCGTCCGCGAGCTCGAAGTGGTCGAAGCCAAAGGTTCCTCTTCTTCCTCATCATATTCGGAGAAAGAAAGTGTGGGCTTTTCCTCGACCACAGGCCGCGGGAGCAAGGGCGAGCCCTCCTCCTCTCGGGTCTCGTCCTCATCTCCTTGGGCGGGCGGCAAGGACGGAGAGCGTGGCGGCAGCAGCGACGGCTCTTCTTCTTCTTCGAGGCACACTTTCGGCATCCGGGTTCCACCGTCTTTGTCGTCTTCTCCCTCTTCTCCTTCTTCTTCCGAAAAGGGAGGAACGCTGCTGCTCGAGATGGTCCGCGGGTCCGGGGCAGCCGCCAACCCGCTGCTGACCGTCTCTTCTTCCTCTCGGGGCGGCGCGAAAGCGACCTCTTCGCCGTCGTCGTCGTCGTCGCAAAAGCCTCTTCTCTCGATGACCTCGGCAGACCCGTCGCTGTCGCCTCACCTCGAGTACCAGGCCGTCGTCTTGAAAGACGTGAAGCCCGGGGAGCGCATCTACGCGACCGTCTCCGGGGCCGGAGGGGCGAACGTCGGGGCCTTGGCCCCTTCTCTAAAGCGGAGGCGACGAGGCGGCGCAGAAGATGAGAAAGAAAAAGAAAAGGAACGAGCTGAAAAAGAAGAGCTCCCGGAGATGTTTGACAATGAGAACAACACCGACGACGACGTCAAGAGGAAGCGAAGGCAGCAGGAACCTGCTGCTCCGCACTGGTCGTCGCCGCTCACCCCGGACGACGGCACCAGCCTCACGGCCAACAACCTGGTCTCCTCCGCCGCCGACCTGCTCTTCGGGCCCTCGGCCCTCTCGGCCGCCACGGCCAAGGCGGCCAACCCTTCTTCGAAGGCCTCGTCGTCGTCGCCGCCACTGCCGGCCTCGGCGCTGTTCGCGTCGTCGGCGGCGCTCAACGAGCCGGACGCGTCGCAGCCCTCCTACCGCCTCCGCGCGATCTGGTCTCCGGCTCGAGATTCTTCAGAATCGGACTCTCCTTATCTCTGCCCCGCGGACTGCAGCGGCAAGGGTACCTGCGTCGCCGACGGCGAGTGCTCGTGCTCTCCCGGGACCGGCGGCTGGAGGTGTCAGGGCAGGGCTCTGGAGGTCTCCCCGGACCAGGGGGCAGCGGGGAGGCTTCCCGCGGGAGCCTGGGCGTTCTTCAGGCTGCCTCGTTCCCCACAAGAAGGCTTGACGGTGCGGCTGGACGCCCGCGGGGGGGGCAGGCCGCTGCTGCTGGCGAGGGCAGGCGGCGCGATCTCGGGCCCGGGCTCGATCGACGCTCCTCCTCAGGCTCCGAGCGGCGGCGATAAAAACCAACAACAGCAGGCTCCGCTCACCCTGCAGGTCGCCTCTGGCACGCAACTCCTCCGCATCTCCCCCGAGGACTCCTCCGCCGAAGGGGGAGTGGTCCTGGCCCTCTACAATGCTCCGGCAGGGACCCACTTCGCGGGCTCCCCGCTGGTCTTTGCCGTCGCCGTCGCGGGCTCGGCGTCGGACGCCGCGGCCGCGGCGCTGCTCCCCGGAGGAGGGGGCCCCTCCTCCTCGGGAGGGGCCCGCCTCCCTTCCGCGCGGGGATTCGGCGGCCTGCGGCCCTGGGCTGCCGTCTCCGTGGCGCTGGCCGGCACGTCCCTCTGCGCCGCGCTGATCCTGATCGCCCGGGCGGGGGTGCTGCTCGCGTACCGGAGGAGAGCGGTGGCGGCGGCGGCGGCGGCGGCGACGGCGGCGGCGAGCGCGGCTCAGGTTGCCTCGGACGCCGAGACCGCAGCTGCCATCGCTGCCGCCGAGGGGACTCTTGCTCCTGTTGGTCCTGGGGGAAGGCCCCTGGGTCCCGGTCTGTCGGAGGAGGCCATCGCGGCGCTGCCGACGAGGAGGTGGGAGGGCGCCGCGGCCGAAAAGGCGAGAAGGGCTTCGGGCGCCGGAGGAGGAGGAGGAGGCAGAGGCGGAGGAAACGGAAACGGAAGCGGAGGAGCGAGCGCGGCTCCGGTCGTCCATCTCGTCGCCGTCTCTGCTTCGGCTCCTCCTCTGTCGCCCTCCCTGTCCCCCTCGCAGCAGCAGCAGCAGCAGCAGCAGCGACGACAGGACGACGAGAAGGAAAACACCGCCGCTTCCGCCGCCGGTTTCGACTTCGACCCCGACGAGGAGGAGGACAACGGCATCTGCTGCGTCGTCTGCTGCTGTGAGTTCGTCCGCGGGGAGGAGCTCAGGATCCTGCTCCCCTGCCGGCACGAGTTCCACGCCGGCTGCGTGGACGCGTGGCTGCGAGGGCACGCGAGCTGCCCCGTGTGCCGGAGGGTGCCCGGGAGCGGAGGAGGAGCGGCGGGCGAGAGCGAGAGCGCGGCGAGCGAGAGTGCGACGGCGAGCGAAGGAGCGGCGGGAGGAGGTGCTCAACAACCGCAGCATGCGCCGCCTTCGTCGCCTTCGCCTCGGCCTCCGCCTCCGCCTCCTTCGAATCCTCCGGCGCCGTGATGATGATGATGATGATGATGATGATGAGAGGCCTCGCCTCTATTTTTTTGTCCCCTTTGCTTTGTTTTGATTTATTTATTTCTGTAAAATCAACTCGTCCTCGAATATTTTCTCACTTTTTCTTCAAAAAAAAAACTCGATGTTATTCTCGGTCCCACCAGCACCAGCAGCACCGGCTCCATCGATCAGGCGCCTCCCTGCGACCCTAGCCGCGGCGACGTCGAGCTCGGCCGCGGTCCCGAGCCTCGAGGCGGCGCTGGCCGCGGCGCTCTCCGCCGCCGTGGCGACGGCGACCGAAATCTCGGTCTCGTTCATCAACGAGGAAAAGTCGTCTTCGACTCCTGCTGCTGTTTCCTCCCTTCCCTCCGCCTCGTACTCCGGCTTCGAGGTCGAAGACTCCGGGCATGGCTACGACGAGGCATTCCTGAGAGGGATCAGTGCTTCTTCTCTCGGGTCCGGAGAGAAGCAGCAGCAGCAGCAGCAGCAGCAGCAAGAGAGCAGCAAACGCCTCCTCCTCCCTCTCCACCCTCTCTGCTCGCTGGCCTCTTCCTCCGCCTCCGCCTCGCTGCCGCTCTCCGTCTCCGTCGCTTCGCGGCCCCGCGGCGGGTTCGAAACGCGCGTCGCGGAGTACAACGGGGGTAAGCTCTCGCGGATCAGGCTGCAGCCGCCGCCGGGTAGGGCGAGGCCGGGGGCCAAGGTCCGAGTGTCGAGTTTTTCTCCTTCTTCGGTTCCAACCACTGCCACTGCTGCCACCACAACTTCTTCTCCCGTTTCTTCCTCCGCTTCTCCCGCTTCCTCTCTCCTTGACGTCGTCCTGGCCTTTGCGCTCGCTCGCGAGGACGTCTCATTCACTGCCCTTGACGCGAGGACGAGGAAGGTGCTGCTGAGGAGCGAGGGCGGGGGCGACACCAACAACAGCGGCATCAACAACAACCGCAACGGCGAGAGCGACGAAAACGACGACGAAAACGAAACCTCCCTCGTCTTCCGCGCCCTCGGCTCCCCAACCGCCCCGACCTCCTCCGCCGTCGCCTTCTCCGGCTCTCTCACGGTCAAGATCTGGGCCCTAGTGCCCCCCGAGGGAGAGATCTCTGCGAGCAGCAGCGGCAGCAGCAGCAGCAACGAAAGAAGCAGGAGCAGCAGCGACAGCAGCCAGCGCCGCCGCCGCTGCTTCGTCTCGGTCGACGGCCGCCCGCTCGAGGCCCCGGCCCTGGAGCTTTCTGTCGACTCTCTGTTCGCCGAGATCTGCTCCAGCCTCCTCGGGGAGAGGAGGCGCGGAGGTGGAGGCGGGAGCAGGGGGAGCAACGGCGGCGGGAGCGGGAGCAGGAGCGGGAAAGAGAGGGGCACGGCCACGAGGGACCGGCGCGTGCCCGCCTTTGTCCTCAAGCTGCGGACGACAAGAGCAGCGAACGGCGCCAGCGACGTCGACGCCGCCCCCTTCTGCGGCCGCATGGGCCTGCCTCTGCTGCTTTCGCTGGGGGGAGGCTCCTACTTCTCTTCATCAGAAGAAGAAAACAGCGGGCTCCTCGAAGAGGAGGCCAGGAGCCTAGTGCGGAAGGTGGCGCTGCGCTGCTGGAGGGCCGTCGCGCCTGCGAGGCTGCTGCCGGACCCGCTGTTCGGGATGTTGCCGCCGCCACAGCAGCAGCAGCAGCAGCAGCAGCAGCAGCAGCAGCAGCAGCAGCAGCAGCAGAAGCAGAAGCGCGCTCGCTTCGGAGAAAACAGCAAGAGCTTCGGCAGCAGTCGTCGCGGCGCTGCTCCTCGCTCGGCTCCCGCCGTCCTCGTCTCCTCCTCTTCTTCCTCCTCTCTCAACAACGACTTCAACCTCCGCCCCCTCTTCACCTCCGCCGTCGCCGCCGCCTCGTCACACCACCCGGCCTCGATCCTGACGCTGGAGCAGCTCGCCGGCGGCGCGACCTCCCTGGTGACGCCGAAGGCCTCATTTGGCGACTGGAGGGCGCTTTTCTCTTCTTCCTCTTCTTCGACTTCGACCTCGACCTCGAACTCCCCGCCGCGCCCGCTGGCGCAGCTCTCGGCGGTTGACGGCAGGGGCTCCCCCACCTTCCTGATCGCCGTGGTGAACTCGAGCTCGAAGAAAAAGCAGCATTCGAATCGACAGCTGCTGTTGGCGTTCGACCCGCACGCGGCGCACGAGCGCGTTCGGTTGGAGCTTCTCACGCGGAGCTATCACTCTCCATCGCCGTCGCCGTCGTCCTTCTTCCCCGACGGCGGGAGCGAAAACAACAGCAACAACAACGGCAGCAACAATGGCCGCTCCTCGCAGCTGCTCCCTCGCCCCTGCGATCTGCGGCTGCCGAAGGCGGGCGACGACGCAGAGGCCCTTAGGAGGCACGCCGCGGGGCTGGCACACTGGGGCTGGAGGTGGAGGAGCTTCGACGAGGAAGGAGAAAAGGAGGAAGAAGAAGAGGCTGCCGCCGTCGTCGTCATTCGGCTCACGCACGCCGCCGTGGTCGCCGGCGCGCGCCTCTCCGCTGCCGACTTCCTCGACCACGCCCGCGCCCTCCTGGCATCTTCCTCCTCCTCTTCTTCTTCCTCTTCCTCGTCGTCATCGTATTCTTCTCTTTTGGCATTGCCGCCCCCTGCTGCGCCGAGGGCGCTGGCGTCGAAGGCGTGCCGCGGGGCCTACATGTTTTCGGCGGGCCACCGCCTCTCAACGCCCGAGTCTCTTTCCCTGCTCGACTCGCTGGCTCGGACCGTCTCCCCGGAGATCTGCGCGCACGGGAGGCCGACGGCGAGCGTGCTTGCCGACTTGGGGAAGGTGAGGGCGCTTGCCGGGGCGAGGAGGGAGGCGAGGAAAAAGGGAGGAGAAGAGGAGATAAAGATGAAAATGACGACAAGCTCTTCTTCTCCCTCTCCTTCTTCTTCTCTTTCGGCTCTCGTCGCGTCGCTCCGGGCCAAGGTCTCGCGAGCAGAAAGAGAGAGAGAAAGGCATAAATGAATTTGAAAAAAAGAACGAAAGAATAGAGTTACAGGAACAGGGCCCCTCGGAAAAGAGACCGCCGCCTCGAGTTTTTTTTGATTTTTTTCTCTCATCTCTCTCTCTGTTTTTTTTTGTTTTTTTATCTCTCTCTCCGATTCGCGAGTTGAGCTTTGTTCTCTGCGGAGCAGTGTGTGTTTGATTTGGGGGGGGCTCGTTTTCGGGGACAGTGATTATCAGTGCGTATGCGTGTGAGTGGATGATGTGGAATCGGGAGGGGGGAAAAGGCAAGTGCAGTTTTGAAAGAAAAAAGAGAGAGAAAGAAAATAAAAATATCTTCTCTCTCTTTTCTTCTCTCTTCTCTTCTCTACGGAATCTGCGTCCGCAGCGCCTCGCCGCCTCCGGCGCCCCTCACTCCGCCTTTCCTGTTCCCGCCAGCGAGCTCCGCGGCGTCCTCACGGAGCCTCTTCGACCTCCGCATCATCGCGGCGTTGGCAGCCGCCCCGCCCCCCATGCCCCCGCCCCCCGGACCGCCCTGCTGCCTCCGGGCCTGCACCCTCGCGTCGCGCGCATCCGAGACCGCCGCGGCGCCGTCTCCGAAAAGAGCGGCCTCCTCCTCGGACAGCAGGGCCCGCGGGTCCGCAGACGCCCTGTCCCTCGCCGACCTCGCCGACCTCTGCGCCTCGGCCGTGGCAGCTCCGGGCTCGTCGAGGCACCGAGCCAGCAGCGGGGCGTAGCGGGTCCTGAGCGCGTGCTGCACGATAGGCCCCAGGTCTGGGGCACGCGGCAGCGCCGACACCGCGGCCGCGGCGGCGTAGAAGTAGGTCCCGCGCAGGCAGGCCGCCGACGCGTCCGCGGCCAGCGCGCGGCAGGCCCCGTCGGCGTACTCCGGAGGTAAGGCCCGCAGGTGCGCCATGTTGCGCTCGAGCAGCGACGACGCGAGCCACAGAGGCAAGGCCGCGCCGCCGCACCGGGGCGGGACGTCGCGTTCCCCAGACCCGGGCGTCAGCAGCCTACCGAGCCCTCGCACGCCGCTATCGCCGAACTGGACGGGGACCGCCACGGTCTCGGCGAGGGCGGCGTGCGGGTCGAAGTAGGAGCCCGAGGCCGCGGGGCACACCGGCCTCCACCGGCGGCCGGAAGAGGAAGCCATTGTTTTTTTGCGTGTGTGGGTAAAGTTGTTCTAAGAAGAAGAAAAACGTGGAAACGTGAGAAGTAAAAGAAAGGGGTCGTTCGTTCGTTTGTGCTTCGAAGAAGACCCCGCTAGAAAGACAGCGTGAAGAAAGCAAGGAGGAACGACTCAGGTGTCGTCGTCCTGTTCCTCTTCAATAGCGGCAGCGGCGGCGGCAGCGGCGGCCTTCGCTTCCGCCTCGTCCCTGTCAGCCGCGGCCTCCTGGTCGGCGCGCTTCCGGCCCTTGGCCTCCTCCGCGGAGTCGCTCGCCGCTTGCAGGGCCTTGCAGGCCTCGATCAGCGGCAGGGCACCCGTGGAGGCCTCGGCTCTGGCGCCTTGGCCGGCTGTCGCGGTCGTCGTCGTCGCCTCGTCGAGCGAGGGGGCGATCGCGAAGGCGTCGACCTCCCGGGTCGGCACGAGGTTGGCAGCCGCGGCTGCCTGCGAGACCGAGAGGCCGAGCTTGGAGGCCTCGAGGGCGAAGGCGGCGAGGGCCTCCCGAGGGGCGTGCGGGGCCGGGGTCGAGGAGGAGAGGTAGTCGTAGAGCTGCGGAGGAGTTTTGAAAGGTTGAGAGTTTTGAGTGTTTTTTTTTTGGTCGAGGTCGAGGTCGAAAACTCGAAGAACTCGAGAGAGAAAAACTCCCTCACCTTGGCCTGGAAGGGCTGGGCTTCTCGCTTGCGCCCTCCTGGGGCCACGCCCTGCTGCTCGAGCAGGGAGAGGAGTTCCGCGTGCGTGAGTGGGGTGCCGTCGTCGGACAGCCTGTTTGGGAGGGAGGGGATGGGATTTCGGTGTTGGTTTTCGGGAGACGAGAGTGAGTGGGTGAGTGAAGGAGGTCGAGGTCGAGGTCGAGGGAGGTTTTTTCGAACGGCGGCGGCGTTCGACGCGCGAGAGACGCGCTCTCGCTCTCTCTTCTCTCTCTCTCTGCTCGCGCATTTCGACTCTCTACGCTCGCGCATTGGTTTTGATTCAACCTCGAGCGCGCTCTCATGACCCGTTCTCTTGCTTTCGAGCAATGGCGGAGCTCGAACGAGCACCGCCGAGAGGGGAACGAGCTCCGTGAAAGAGCCCATTGAGAATGAGAGAGAGAGCGGCGAAGGCCGAGTCGTCGAAATTCGCCATCGGCGGCCCGAACCAAAAAAAGCTCTCTGCCCTTGGCGCGCCCGCTTGCTGTTCGGGCCTGCTCTTCTGTTGCGTACGAGAGCACGCTCATGACAATCACTCACACTCTCATTGCATGCTTGCGGCCCTAGCGCTCTTGACCGGGCCGCAAGTGAGGAAGCAAAAATCTGTCGTTTTTTCTTTGAAAATCGATTGCCGTCGTCGAGAGCGAGAATCGATGGGCGAGCGAGTGTTGTTTATGAGTCTTGCTGTGGCGCTCTGCTGCTGAGCTGCTGCGTGGGCGCGTCGCTGAAGGAGACAGCTGCTGAGAAGAGAGGAAAAGGGGGCGAGAGTGTGCAATAAAAAAAGCACAGAAGAGCGTCAAAGCAAGCAGCTGCGGAAAACAGAGAGAAGGGGGAAGCGGAGAAGAAGAAAAGGAAAAGCAGAGTGAAGAAAAGACGAAGAGAGTTTTTCGTTTTTTGTTTTCTTTCGTTTTCGTCTTTCGCGACGACCCGGCGGTCCTTCCCTCCTTCTTCTTCTTCTTCTCTTTACCGAATTATATCTTACACAGAACCGCCGCCGCCGCCAACGACAACGACGACAACGCACTCTCTAATCCTCCACCGCAAAGTTGAAAGAGAAGCCGCCTCCAGGAGCGGAAGAAGGAGCGCCAACAGCAGCAGCCTCTCCCTCTTCTCCCTCTCCCTCTCTTTTCTTCTTCCTCTCCCCTCCTCCGCTCTCTTCTCGAAACAGCGACGCCAGTGCCCTCTCCTTGGCTCTCCGGGCCTCCACCGCGGCGTCCTCCCTCTCGATCTTCGCCTCCGCCTCAGCCAGGGTCTCCGGGGCCTTTTCTTTTAAAGCCACCTCCCACCTCTGCGCGAGACGCAGCCTCGCTTCGTCTCCTCTGACCCCCGACACGAGCGACGCGTCGCGGCTCCGGACCCACCGCAGGGCCTGCGGCAGTCCGGCCTCGGAGACGAAGTTGGTCGTCACAGCGATCGTCGGCGTCTCCAGGTTCAGAACGGCATGCCACCAGCCTCGAGGGACGAAGATGGTGTCCCCGGCGGAGACGATCCCTTCCAGGGGGCGGTAGCGAGGGGTGAAAGGAAGAGGGGCGGCGGTGAGGAGGCGGTGGTGTTGCTGCTGTCGTCCTCCTCCTCGCTGCTGCTTGCCATTTCCTTTTTCTTCTTCGTCTTCGCCTTCGCCTCCACCTCCACAACCAGCACCACCGCCAAACGCCTCCTCGTAAAACCCGCGGAACCAGTCCGCCAGCGCCGCCGGGGCCGTCACCATCGACAGATCGGCGCTGGGCTCCACGCCCGGAGGCGGGAATCCCGGGGGGTAGAGGCACCACTTCTTGCTGCCCCTGACGACGGCGTTCCAGGCCGAGGTGGCGTTGGGGTCGATGTGGAAGCCGGAGCCGCTGCGACGCCCGCCGGCGATCAGCCACTCGTGGTCCGGGCGGAGGTGTATTGGAAGCACGGAGAAGAGGTCGCGCTCGCGGCGACGACGGCGGCGGCGAGGAGGAGCTGTTTTCTTATTCTTCTTCTCGTCGTCGCCGTTTTCTTCCTCCTCTTCTTCTTCCTCTTCCTCTTCGTCTTCTCGAGCCACGGGCAAGCACTCCGGCGCCCCCTCTCCCAGGTCCTCCCGCAGCTCCTTTATCCTCGAGAGCACCTTCGAGTCGAAGACCGTCAGCGGCAGGTCGTCCGCGTTGGTCGCGGCGTAGGCTGCAAAGTGCTTCCAGGAGACCTCGACGCCGCCAACGTGGACAGTTTCCGTTCTTTTCCCCTCTTTCTCAGCGCCGCCGCCGTCGCCGTTCACACTCCCAGCAGCACCAGCAGCGTCACCAGACAACACGTTCATCAAGTACTTGTCGCTCTGCCACTTCGCAAAGGCGGGCCAGTGCCTTGCCGCGCCGACAAGGACGACGGGCAGCGCCGGCCCGTCAAACCTCCGCGCAAACTCCTCGGGGGTCAGCGTCGAGGCGTCGACCCTGGGGAGCGTGTCCCGGGCCAGCCAGGGCTCGGGGTCCGCTGCGGTCGCCGCCCAGGTGGCGTAGAGCGCGTCGGAGAAGAGCGGGACGTGGATCTTGGGAGGCGAAGGGGGCAGGCGCCGGGCGAGGGCGCGCTCGCAGGCGGCGACCAACGAAGCGTGAGGAGGAGGAGTTTCGTCGTCGTTCCTGCCTTTCCGTTCTTTCCGTTCCTTGCGAGCCCAGGCCGCCGCCGCGTAAGTCCTGGCCCAGGTCCCGCCCCAGGCCCACGCGCCCCCGAAGGCGGAGAGAGTCGCCGAGCGCCAGCCCCCGATGCCAGAGCGCCTCTTGCGCTGCTTTCGGGCTTCTTCTTTTTTGCCTTTATCGTTGTCTTCCTCTTCTTCGTCGACCTCTTCTCCTTCTTCTCCTTCGTCTTCCTCTTCTTCAACGCCTCCGTCCGCAGCCGTGAAAGCAAACGCGTAGAGGGCCCTGCTCGTACACGAGATCGCAGCCAGGTCCCGAGCAGGTAGAGACGCGACGATCAGGAGCAGGGCCTCGTCAGGGAGGCGGCGGAGCGCGCCCAGGCCGAGGCGCGGGTCGGAACGAGAGGCAGAACAAGAAGAAGAAGAAGCGCGTCGAGGTTTTTTCGTCGTCCGGCTAGCATCGGCATCATCAACGCCGTCGCCGCCGCCGCTGCCGTCTCGATCCCCGTCGCCTCCGCCCCGCTCCTCGCCGCTCGAGAGCAGCAGCGCTCCCCAGGGACGGATGCCGAGAGGGTGAGGGTCCCCTGGCTGCACGCCGCGGTCGTCGTCGTCGCAGGGCGGTGGCGCTGGGGAGGCCGCCGCCGGCTCCTCCATTGCTTTTTTTTTGATTTTTTTTTGAAAGTGACGACGACTCACAAGCCTCTGCAACGAGCTCCTTGCTTTCGCTTGCTCGCTTGCCTCTCTCCTCTCTTCCTCTCTTTCTCTCTCCCCTTTTCTTTTCTTCACTCTTCTCTCCTCTTCTCTTCCCTCTCTTCGCTTCTTCCCAACCCCCCCCCTCCCTCTCTCGCGCGCGACACGGAAAAGCTCGCTCAAGATGGTGAGAGAAAGAGAGAAAACAGGGCCTCGTACGCTCGGCTTTTGAGCGAAGAAAAAGAAAGCGGCGGCGATCGAAGGCCGACGCTTTTTCTTCCCTGTCGCTCGCATCTCTCTCTTTCGATTGACGACGGCTAAGCTCATCATCATCCTCATCTTTCCCCTCTTCTCAATCCTACCGACAGCAGCAACAGCTCAGCTCCACCGTCTACGTGGGCAACGTCGAGTCCAACGTCGACGAGTTCACCATCAAGTCGATCTTCCAGAACTGCGGCGCAGTCACCAACGTCAGGCTCGCCGGGTAAGGAAGAAGGAAAGAGTTTTTTTTTTCTTAGCTCGATGACGACGGCGACAAAAAAACGAAGCGGCATTGCTGGAGGAGAAAAGAGAGAAAAGAGATGATTTTCGTTATGGAATCCAGCCCTGATGCCAGTATCTCTTCGCTTCGCGCCGTGCCCCAGGCTCGCAAGACGGCGCATTGCGCCGATCCAGTGTGGAGACGAGCAGGAGCAAGCTCTGGCGAGTCCCTGCCTGGCATCGATACCTCCAGGTCCTTCGCAAAAAAGAAAAAAAGAAAGCGCTTGCGATCGAGCCTCGAATCGAAAAAACAGCAGCCGAAAACTTTTTCTTTCGGACCTTCTCGTTCGCTTGCACTTTTTCGGCTCACTTTGTCCACCCCTCCCTCTCTTCTTCTTCTTCTTCGTCTCCTCTCTCACAAACAACGCGCAGCAAACCGAGATACAACACGATGTACTGCTTCGTCGAGTACGCCGACCCGTCGATGGCGCAGTGCGCCCTGGCGCTCGACGGACTCCAGCTGGGATCGAGGCAGATCAAGGTCTCTGTCGCGCGCAGCCCGAGCAACGCGCCGGGCGGCGCAGGGGGCGCCAGCGGCGGCGGAGGAGGGATGGGCCAGCGCGGAGGGGGCATGCACGCCGTCGCGGCTGCCGCCGCTACCGCCGCGGCCGCCTACGGTGGCCCGGGCTCGGGCGGCGGCGGGAGGCCCGGCGGGATGGGAGGCTACGGCATGCCTCCGCACCAGCAGCAGCAGCACCACCACTTTGGCGGCGGCGGCGGCGGCGGCGGCGGCTTCCAGCAGCACGGAGGAGGAGGAGGAGGAGGAGGAGGAGGAGGGAGCATGAATGGCGGAAACAACCAGCGCACCAACAACCACGACCCGGTCCGCGTCGCCAAGACCATCTTTGTCGACGGCGTGCCCCTCACTGTCAGCGAGGAGACGCTCGCGACCTTCTTCTCGATGTGCGGGGCCGTCTTCGCCGTGAGGCTGACTCCCCCGGCGCCATCGGGCGACTCGCGCCGCGCGTGGGTCGAGTTCGAGACGCTCGAGTCGGCGCGCCTCGCGCTGCAGTACGACTCGACCGTGATGGGAGGCTCTACGCTGCGCGTGTCGGCGTCGAGGTCGCAGATCCACACCAACGGGCTGAGGGAGACGGTGACGCTGCCCGAGGGGGCCGTGCCGGCGGCGCTGCCGAGGCCCGCGGAGGCGGCGACGGAAGGCGGCGACGGCGGCGGCGACGACGCTGCGGCGGCCGCTGCCGCTGCTGCCGCCGCTGCTGCCGCTGCCGCTGCTTCGATCAAGGTACCCGCCGAGGGAGACAAAGAGGATGGAGACGGAGACGCTGCTGTTGCCCCTTCCAGCGGGAAGGGCGGCGACGGCGCCTCTCCGGCGCCCGAGGGCGAGTCCGCCAAGCGCGAGCGGGACCCATCAAACGGCAACGGCGCCGGCGGCGGCGACGGCGGCAACGGCGACGGCGAGGACGGCGACAAGAGGCCGCGCGTCAACCCCGACGGCACGCCGGTCAAGGCCGAGTGATGAAGGAAAGGAAAGGCCCTTGTTTTTTCCCCCCGCAAAAAATGCAAAGCGGGGGGCCATTCACCCCCCTCGCCGCTTTCATCCAACGCACTTGTTTTGATTTCCCTTTTTCGTCTTTTGTTTTCGTTTGTTTTTTTCTTCTTCCAAGAAAAAAATGATTTTCTCTTCTTTTCTTTTTTTTCAATTCTGCTTTTTCTTTTTTTTTCAACAACGCTCATGCGTCTTTTTTTTCTCAAAATAAAAGAACTGATGGGGGGGTTACAAAAAAAAAAAAGCGGGTTGGCTCAAGGGGGTCGGAAAACGAAGTCATGAGAGAGGGAGAGAGTTTGGAGTTTCAAGAGTTTTTTCGGTCTTGGCGTTTTTTTTTTTAAGTGAGAGAAAGAGAAAGAGACAGAGAGAGAGATTGAATATCACTCACCGCGCACGCGCGCTCAAAAACAAAACAGCGAGCAAGAGAGGCGTTGTGAGAGAGACAGAGAAAGAGAGAAAGAGAGAGACACACACACACACGCATACATACATAAGAACGAGCGAGGCCGCCGTCTACCTTTTTTTTTGAAATAAAAAAAAGCAGAAAGCTAAAAAAGCAAAAAAAATGTTTCGTTTTTTCGGTTGTTGTTTTTACAGTTTTCAGTTCTCTCTCGCTGCAATCAAGTGCGGCCGCGCGTCCCAGAAGTCGTCCTTGATGATGTCGCAGTGTACCACGGCCCAGCCGGGGGCGAGGCGGGCGAGAGAGGAAGAGCTGGATGAGGTGCTGCTCTTTGCGTTGCCAACGTTGCGTCCTCCTTCGACCTCCTCTTCCCCTTCTTCTTCTTCTTCTTCCCCTTCTTCTTCGACACCTGCCACCTCCGTCTCCCCGTCGACCTCCGCGTCCAGAACGTCAGCCTTGCGCACCAGCACCGACCCTTTCCTGTGCCTTGCAGGCAGCTTGGAATAGTTCACGCCTCTCTGGAACAGGAGCTCGTTCTTGTCGGCTGTCCTCGTGCCCTTGAGCGCCGCCGCAGCCTCCGCCTTCGTCATTTTGTCCTGCAGGACGAGGGCCCAGAACGCGGCGTTGTACTGGCAGTTTACGTGCGCGTCGGCCTGCCTCCACGAGAGGTAGTCGCGGAGGAGCCGCGCGGTCGGGTAGAGCACGGCGCGGCAGTCGAAGGAGGGCGTGGAGAGGAGCGGGGTGGCGGTGGCGGCGTTGTTGTTTTTGCCGTTGTTTTCGTTCTCGTTCTCGTTCTCATTCTCGCTTTTCATCTCGCCTCCGAAGAACGAGTCCCACCGCCTGACGTACGACGCCGCGAAGGTCGAGGCGGCCACGGACACCAGCTTGGCCTCCCTGCGGTCGTAGATCGAGCAGTCCGGGCCGAGGACGAGGCTGTACTCGTCGGAGGTGCCAAAGCCCAAGACGACGCCGGACGACGAGGACGACGACCACGACAAAAGTTCTTCGGCTCCTGCTCCTCCTGCTCCTGCTCCTGCTCCTGCTCCTGCTCCTGCTCCTGCTCCTGCTCCTGCTCCTGCTCCACCTCCTCCGTCGCTGCTCCTGCCCTTCTTCTTCTTTTTCTTCTTTCCCGCCGCTCCAAGAGCCAGGGCCACGTCGCTGGCCGCGGCGTCCATCAGGCGCAGGGCGCGGTCGTCGTTGGGCTTGGCGAAGCCGTGGAGGTCGGCGAACCTGCAGCAGTTTTGGAAGAGAGGTCGTTGAGGTCGTCGAGATTGATGAATTTCACGTCTCGTTAATTCTCCTTCTCTCTCTCTCCAAAAAAACACGAACTCACTTGGTGAACCCGCGTCCGTCGATGCGCAGCACGATCCAGCACCCGGGCAGCAGGCGATCGTCGCGCTCGAACCGCTTGACGTACTCGAAGCGGGAGCACGCCATTGACGTTTTTTTACTATAGTTTTTTTCGTCGTTTGAACCAATCAAAGTTTTTTCTCCCTCTCTCGTCGCGTTCGTGAGCCGCCTTGCGATCACTGCGACGGAATAGAGACACACAGAAATAGAATGATCTAGCAGAGTGGCATAACAAGAACAAAACTTCTTCTTCCCTTTTTAATCAGGGGCCTGCGGGAAATTGACAAAAAAAATGAAAAATGAAAAGAAACAAACTCACTCTCAACGAAAAACGAAAAAAAAAAACGGAAACTCAAAACGAAAAAAACTCTTTTCAACCTCTTTCTTCACCCCTCCTGCGCCGCCACCACCCCCTCCTGCTGCTGCGGCGAAAAAAGCCCGAACCCGAACCCGTATGGCGGGGGTGATGATGAAGAATACGAAGAAGGCGAGCCAGAAACGGCAGCTCCGTTAGAGAAAACCCACTGCTGCCCTTCGAGCTGCTGCCGCTGCTGCTGCCGAAGGATGCCGCCGCTGTTGAGTGGTTTCGCCGCGTACTGCAGCCTCAGCCCGCCGCGGTCGCTCGACGCCAGCAGCGCGCCGTTGTGGCCGTCGTGCGCCGCCGCGGCCGCCTCCACGGAGTCGAACTCCACGAAAGCGAGCGGCGGCGGCGGGGGCCTTCCTCGGAGCGCCGCGGCCTCGGCGCGGGTGCGGGGTGGCGGCCGCAGACAGAGCGCGGCGAACCCGGGCAGCGGCGAGAAGAGCGCGCGGAGCTCCTCGACCGAGACGTTCGGCGAAAGGTTCCCGACAAAGAGCGTGGCGCAGGGGAGGTTGTCTCGCGCGTTGGGGACGGGAGCGTAGCCGCAGGGGACAGGGACGACGATTTGATTTTGAGGAGGAAGAGGTTGAGGAGGTTGAGGAGGAAGAGGAGGTTGAGGAGGAAGAGGAGGTTGGAGAGGGAGCGGAGCAAACGCGAGCCCCAGCGGCGGAGCAAGCGCGCCGTTTCCTCCTCCTCCTCCTCCTCCTCCTCCTCCTCCTTCCTCGCCACCACGAACACCGCTGCCGCCGCTCTCGCCCTCTCCTCCTTGTCCTCCCTGCTCTGCTGCTTTCTCGCCCTCTCCTTCTCCCTCTTCTTGCTGCTGTTCCTCGCCGAGCTGCAGCTGCTGGAAAGGGGGAATCAAATAGAAGAGCGTCGGCGAGACCGGCTGCTGTCTTTGCTGCTGCAGCTGCTGCTGCTGCTGCTGCTGCCCGAAGGCCGCGGTCGGGGACTGCGGCGGCGAGGCCGCGGCCGCGGCGGTGGCGGGGAGGTAGCCCTCGTCGCTGTAGTAGGAGCCTCCGCCTCCGCCGCTGCCGCCGCTGTCACTGCTGTTGCCGACGACGGGCAGGAAGAGAGGCATCCTTGAGGCCGAAGAGAGAGAGGTCGGGGAGTTTCCCGCCGCCGCGGCAGCAGCGGCAGCGGCAGCGGCGGCGGCAGTCGGAGAAGGAGGAGACGTGAAGACGACGGCGGGGTCGAAGAAGGTCTGCTGCTGTCCCGGGTAGAGGGCCTGCTGCGACTGGATCGCGTCGGGGGGGCTCGTCGGCGTCGGCGGCACGAAAAAGCTGAAGGAGGCCGAGGAGGTCGTCGCCGGCGTCGTCGTCATCGTCGCGCCTGCCGCCAACCCTTCCTCCGCCGCCGGCGTCGCTTCCGCCGTCGTCGTCGTCGTCTTCGCGGAGGTCGAGGACGAAGACGAAAGCGGCGTGAAGGGCTCGGCCGAGGGCGACAGCGCGCGCGAGGTCCTGAGGCGCGGAAGCGAGGGAGCGGAAGCGACGGCAGGGGGCGTCGGGAACTGAGGCGCGCGCTGAGGCTGCTTCGGGTACTTTTGCTGCTGCTTTTGCTTTTGCTCCTGCTTTTCCTCCTCTTCCGCCACCACGTCCATCATCTTTTCCCACGCAGGGCGCGAGAAAAGCTGCTGCTGCTGCTGCTGCTGCTGCTGCTGCTGCTGCTGGTGGTTTGTCATCTGCTGCCCGGCCTTCTCGCTGTCCATGCGCGCCATGGACGCGTTGACGATGCTCTTGGCCGCCGCCCTCGCCTCTTCGCCCGTCGCGAACCGCGCGAAGGCGTGTGTGCACCCTTTCTCCTCGCCGTATCCCCTGATCGCGCAAGTGACGAACCCCTTGGTGTGCCTGAGGACCGCGGCGAGGTCCGCGGCGGAGGTGTAAGGCGGGAGGTTGCCGATGTAGATGGTGAGCTGGGCGGTGCGCGGGGTCGTCGGCGTGCCCGGCGGCGGCGGAGAAGGAGGAGCTGGGGCAGCAGCGGTCGAAGAGGAGGAGGTCGAGGAGGAAGAGTGCTGCTGCTGCTTTTTCTGCGTCTCTGCTTTCTGCTTCTGAGCTTCAGAGTCGGCGCCAGGCATCGGTGGTGGAGGCGAAGAGGAGGAGGTGCGGAGCAGGGAAGGAGCTGAAGGGTTTGAGGTCGAAGTCGAGTAGTTCGAGGATTTCGTCAGCGGCGACGGCGACGGCGACGAGCGCGGCAGCGGCTGAGGCGTCTCCGGGCTCACGCCGCTCGCTCCTCCTCCGCTTCCGCCTCCGCCCTTTTTTTTCCCTGGATTCGGCTTCTTGGTATCTCCCGTGAGCGGGGGAGGGTCCTCGGCTGCCATAGTGCTTTGGGGTTGTGGGGGAAAGAGCGCGCGATACAAGAAGAAAAAAAAGGTGAAGGAAAAAAAAAAGAAATGATTTTCAAAAGGCCGAAGTCGAGTCAAAACTTTTTCGCTTTCGGAAGGTGAGAGTTCGGGATCTCTGACCTTTCTATTTCGCCCCGATTCGTGTTCCCCCGATCCGTGAGTCGATCAATTCTGTTCTTTTTCCAGCACCAGACAGCTTCTCCGTATCTCCTTTACACGTACACGCCAAGAGAGAAAAGCGAAAAGCTCCCACGAGACAGCCCTCGATTGGATCGTGAATGCAAAAAGCTCGTCACAGTATTCCGACCTCACCCTTCTTCTTCCTTCTTCTTCCTCTTCTTTACCTAATATCCACTCAGTCGATCGCCACCTCCCCGCAGCCGCCGCAGCAGCAGCAGCAGTAGCAGCAGCAGCAGCAGCACAAATTCTTTGAATCCAAAGACCCCGCGAGAGAGAAAAACAGAAACACAAGCAAAAAAAAATGCCTCCTCTTCCTCCTCCTCCTCCCAACCTTCCCTCCCCGCGCTTCATCCGCCGCTCCTTCTACGCCCTGGCCCTCCTGTTCGCCATCCCGTACGGCGCCCTCAACTCGATCAACCTCGCAGCCCAGGCCGTGTTCGGCGGGCCACCCGGCGCCTCTCCCGCCGCCGTGACCCTGGCCGACCAGCTGGCGCGGATGGCAAACTCGGTCCTCTCTGCCTCGTGGCTCGTCTTCCTCTTCTTCGTGCCTGCGCTACTGGATTGGACCAAGGGACCGAGGAACGCCTTTGCGATCATGATGTTTGCGTGGAAGGGGTGAGGGGTGGAAATTGGAGACCGGGTGAGAGTGGGTGGAGAGTTTTCGAGTTTTTTTTCGCTTCAAAAAATTCGGGGGTTCTTTTTTCGCGACGAAAAAAGGTCAAAAAGCTTCAACTAAGTTCTCTCTCTCTCTCTCTCTCTCTCTCTTTTCCCCTCAAAAAACCCCCACTTTCCTCAAAAAACCAGGTCGGCGCCATGCTCGTCGTCGCTTGCGCCCTCTCCCTCCGCGCGGGGGTCAGCAGCACCAGCAGGAAGGACGAGATATCGACGGGAGTTCGCTCTGGGATGATGGCCTTCTCGGTGCTCTTCGGGCTGGTTGTCGGGGCCTTCGGGGGGCTGGGGTACACGGCGACGGAGGTCTTCCTCGACTCGTGCGCCGAGTGGATGCCGCTGGCGCTGGACGCGGAGGCGGCGGATAGAGAGGCGGAGAGAACGAAGGAGAGCAAGGCAACGGCGACGACGCCAAAGGAAGCGGAAGCCGAAGGAGCAGCAGCCCTTTCTTCCTCTCCCTCTTCTTCGTCATCAACTCTCCCCGCACCACCCGAGCCCTCCTGCTCCGCGGCCGAGCTCGCGGCCGCCACCGCCCTGCGCCACAAGTTCGTCGCCTCGCGCTACAAGAACATCTTCGCGAGCCACATCTACGCCTTCGTGGAAGTGGGGACCGTCGCGTTCACGCTGCCGGGGGCGCTGCGCTTGGTCGACGGGAGGAAGCTGATTCGCCTATTGATTGCGGTGACCTGTTGCTTGTTCGCTGGCGCCGTGGCTTCGCTCTTCATCCCAGACGTACAGGACCCTTCGTAAGCAAGAAGAGAAGAAGAGGAAAGAGAAGAAGAAGAAGCAACGGGAGAAGAAACGGGTCAAGAAGAAGAAATGGCTTCTTCTTCTTCTTCTTCTTCTTGCTGCTCCTCTTGCCTCAGGGGCCTCGCCGCCGTCGTCGCCGAAGCCGCCCGCAGCGCGATCCGCTCCGTCACCTGCCTAAGCGCCTGCCACTACCTCGCCGCGCTCGCCATCATCCCTTACTTTCTCTCCGCTGCCTACGGCGACAACTATTTCCAGTTCGTCGTGATGGGACCGCGGTGCGGCTTCCGAGCCAAACCCGCCGGCGGGCTCGGGCTCCACGGGGATCACGTCATGGCGCTCTTCGGCTCGGCGGTCCAAGCCGTCGCGGCCTTCGCCGGCCCGGCGCTGGTGGGCCCGAGGAAATTCCAGTTCAGGGAGCACGTGGCCCTGATGGCGATGGGGAACCTGTTCGGCGCGGTTGGCGGGGTCTTGGTCGCGGCGCTGGGGGGCCTCTCCCCCGATCTCTGCGGGTCCCTCCCGCTGATGCTGCTGACAAAGCTGTTTTCCGCCGTCGCCCTCGGGATCAACAGCTCCGTGGGGGTCGCGGCCGTGCTCTGCTGGTACTCCGGGAGGTATCAGGCTCTGGTGGTCTCGGCCCTGGCGAGCCGGTCGGTCTGGGCGCAGCTCGGCGGGATCCTCGGCCCCGAGACGTTCACCGACAGCTTCACCAAACTCAAGGGCGGGAAGCCCGCCGCGCTCTTCGCGGCTGCCGTCTACGCGATGGGTTCTATGTGCGTCGTGGCGGCTCACGTGATCAGCGAGGCGATGCAGCGCAGATGCATGGCCCGGAAGATGCAGCTGTTCGCCGTCGAGGAGGAGGAAGGGAGAAGAGAAGGAAGAGAAGGAACCGTTCTGTTGTCGGACGCGGAGCGGCGCCTCGCCGGGCAGGCAGGGAGGATGACGGCTGGCTTCTCGGACTGCTCGCCCTCCGAAGCAGCGATGTGGAGGAGGAAGGAGAGCAGCAGCATCTTGCTCCCTGCCTCTAGCTCCCTGCGCAGGCGCACGGGGAGGTCGTCGCAGATGCAGCAGGAGGGGCAGCAGCCCAGGAAGATTTGAAAGAAGTTTTTTGTTTTTTTTGTTTTCAAAACTCGTAAAAAAAAAAAGTAACAAAAAAAGAACTCTCTTCCTCTCCTCTCTCTTCCTCTTCCTCTTCCTCTTTCTCTAGCAAACGCGCGCGCTGGCCTTTGCCTTTATTTATTTTCTTTTCTTTTCTGCCGCGCGTTTTGCTTTGTCCGCTTCTCTCTCTCTCTCTCTTTTTGTGGAGCTGATTTGTTTTGTGTGAATTCACGCTTTTTTATTCTTTCTCTCCCTCTCTTTTTTATTTTCTCTTTTTCTCTTTCTCTCTCTCTCTCTTTCCCCCCGCCTCCAACCTCATCACCCTCGTCAAAGCACCTGCGGGCTGCCCCCGATGGGCAGGATCAGCCCCACCGCCAGCCCCAGCGCGGCCCCGGCGGCCACCTGCCTCGGCGTATGGCCCAAGACTTCTTTGAGCTTGCGACCGGCCGCGGGGTGCTCCCTCGCCACGTCGGCCAGGAGCGTGTTGAGCACCTCTGCCTGCTTTCCCGCGTGCAGCCTGACGCCGGCGGCGTCGTACATCACTACCAGAGAGTAGCACAGCGAGATAGCGAAGACCGCGGAAGCTAAACCAAGCGTCCTCGCCGCGGCTGCCGTGACGGCGACCGAGAGAGCAGAGTGCGACGAGGGCATGCCCCCGCTCGCGGCCAGCTCCCCCCAGTCCCAGTAGCCCTTCTTCCACCTTTTCGTAAAAACTTTCAGGACCTGCGCCGCGGCCCAGGCCCAGAAGCCCGCCATGAAGACGTGGTTGGACTGGAGGGCGGCCAGGGTGGAGGAGGCCGCGGCGGTGGCGGTGGAGACGAAGGAAGAGTTGGTGGGGGGGACGAGGGCGGCGAGGAGGGCGAGCGAAGCGGTTGTGGAGGAGGAGGAAGAGGAGCTGTGTTTTTTTGAGTGGTTTTATTTTTCGTGTGTGGAGTTTGATTTTCGGAAACGAGAGGAGCAATATCGTGAGAGACAAAGAAGGAGAAAAAGAAGGAAGCGCGCTGGACCTTGTCGACAGCGGGCGCGGAGAGGAGGTGGCGCAGAGAGGTCGAGGTTTTCTCTCTCTCTCGAGGTCGCGAGAGGTCGAGGTCGGAAAAAAAACGAATCGGGATTGAAGATTAAAAAAAAAAAAAAAAAAAAAAAAAAAAAAAAACCCCCCCCCCGCCCCAAAACCAAAAAAAAAAAAAACGTTCGCAGGTCTTTACCACGATGTTCGACTACATCGAC
>Ga0114918_10000627_pt1 | contig 30694 bp, 79 predicted proteins | sample LantaG_FD_87015 | JGI IMG/M metagenome (GOLD analysis project Ga0114918, IMG submission 87015) | Deep subsurface microbial communities from Baltic Sea to uncover new lineages of life (NeLLi) - Landsort_02402 metaG | ecosystem: Environmental > Aquatic > Marine > Oceanic > Sediment | place...
GACGTAGATACAAGTTCCTACTCGTTTTCCTGGGGTTCTTCTCTTCATTTTTGCTCCTCCTTTGTATATCTATAGAATAAACAGGAAGAGCGTTTTTGAAAAATTAAACGAGAATTGTATCAGTTTTTTCACTAACAACTTCCCAACCTGTAATTTCAGTTGTCACAATTTCGGCATGGTCTGTTTCAGGGTGGACATTAAAATCGTAATCCATATCGCCCAAGACAGAATCAAGATCGGTTTCATATTCGTTAACAGTCACAGTCATCATTACCTCGACCTTGACACGATATTGTTTTGTCATACCGTTACCCTTTCTGTATCAATGATTTCAATATTTTCCACGTTGATAAAGTGTTCTCGTACATACTCTTCGGCGTGTCCTTTTGTGGTTTCGCATTGCAGAACCAATTTTTGTTCATTGGCCTCGTAGTATGTAAATGGGGAAGGGAGAGTCGTATGGATATAAATAATATCGGTTCCAGAACGACGCCTGAGAATTATAATTTTTTCAATGTCAATCAATTCTTTATTTTTCATTTATTTAATCCTCTTCTTCTTGTTCAAACATAGAGTCGCCAATATAGGTAACTCTAGGAGCAAGCACCATATTGGCAATCTTCTCAATAAAATCACCATCACCCTCACGGAGAACCTCGGCAATCTCATTGATTACTTCATCGGAATCCATTGTGCGTACCATTTTTCAATCCTCCAAATCTTGAGCAGAAATCCATGACAATTTTTCACAGATTTTCTTAATATGTGACACCCCATGAAGTTGACGAAGAATATATGTTGCAGCCTTTTGAATCGTTTCAATGGGAAAAGTAGCAGAGAGCAGAGTACAATAAGAACCATCCTGTACTTGTTCCCATTCTCCATCGGCATTACGTTTAGACACATCAAATCGCAACAACGGGACATCTTCAGAATCAGTAGGGTCATAATCTCCCTCGTTACCCTCTCCAATCCATTCAATGTCTACTCGATGGTCTTGATCACAATCCGATACTACTTCATCCAAAATCCCATCAATCGTATTTTTCATTTTCAATCCTCCTGCGTAAAAAGTCTACCTATAGAATAAATGGTTTTGCGATATTTGAAAACTAATTTGGTTGAATCATATCAAAAGGCATATATGTATCATTCTTGGGAACGTCGATAGGTTCCCCAAAGTTCTCTTCGTTGCGACTTTCATAGGATACTTCATCCCCTGCCACAAATTCCTGACTAAGGGGGGTTCCATCATCATCGAAAGCCTGTACTACAAAACCTACTGTTACTTTTTGATATGGCATTTTTTAATCCTCCTGTTAATCTTGTGGACATTTGGACTTTACCCATTGAACCATTTCAATGCAATCGGTAATCGGACCACCTTCACTTTCTTGTCCAACAATATATCCACAACCGATACACTGATATTGAGACACTTCACCATCCTCGTTTGTCTGTTCGCCGTATGTAATATCACCATCTTCGTTAATTACAGCGATTTCAGAAGAGACAACCACATCGACCATAATCTCTTCAAGGCGATGATTCTTACAGTTGGGGCAGGTAAATTTGAGATTTTTCATTTTGTATTCTCCTGTCGATAACCCCTATTGGTTACATAGATAGAATAAATGGTTTTGTTAGATTAGAAAAAGAAAATACTATTCTTCTTCTGGTCCTCCAAAATCAAGGAAACGTTGATAGTCTTCCTCGTCAAACAAATAATTTTCGTGGGGCAAATCTTCGAGATAGGTTGCAATCACTTCAACCTCACAGAACTTACCATTAGCTTTCCAAATAGACTCTGTAAGGCGTTGTGCAAATTCCTCTTCTGTCTCGCCACCACAAAGATTAGATTGACCATGTGCTGAAATTTCTTTATTATAACTTGACCAATCTTCAAAATTCCAATGTTCGTCGGCAGCTTCAGAAATAGTATTTTCGTCTACTGCGGCCCCTCTAACGACAAGGCTCATTTCATATAGGCGACTCATGCTTCTACCTCCACTCCAAGAATATGACTATCTTCGTTAATGGGAGCATCTTCTGTCAAATTCCACTTACGACAAAACCATCCTTCGTAGCGTTCTTGAATGTATGCAATCATATCGGTAATAGACTCATTGATAGTTTGCACACGAAAGCCAGGATAATTTTCAGGGAGAATGGAAATCTCAAGAAACTGAGATTTAGCATTTACATCTTCATTTACATCAAGGCCAATCAAAATGTAATCACCCTCTTCACTATCCATCAGCCAAGTATTGCCACGTTCACATTCACAGAGTTCGGCAATGTTCATACTTCTACCTCCGTTTCGGTCACACCAACAAGAGCGTATTCGTCAGTCCACTCTTCTTGACAATCGTTACACCAAATGTTCTGATAAATATTTCCTGCGTTCATATCCATAGAACCACCCTCAATGTTGCTACTATTACAATGAGGACAATTAATGCCACTCTGTTCGATATACTTTCTTGACTGTTCCTGTGTGAGCATTTTCATTTCCTCCTGTATATGTAACCCTCATTGGTTACACTTATAGAATAAATGGTTTTGTTAGATTAAAAAAGAAAGATACTATTTTTTAAAGATCACGAACAGTCGATCCCGATTCTTTAACACAATCAGGGCAATAAAGATCACCTTCAATCTTTATGCTATCTTCAACATCAAAGACCTCGCCACAATCTTCACAAACAAATTCGTCGTTGTCAGTATCTGCCACTTTAGGACCAAACACTTCATGAAAATCCTCATTGTCAACATCTACAGCTTCATCTTGCAAACCATCAATAAGATGAAGGATGCCAGTAAGATCGTCAAGGTGAATTTTTGGGACAATCTCTCCTTTAGTAATATGATCAATAACTTCTAGGAAATTGATTTTTTGGTGTCGCAGCAGTTCCCAATCAATATACATTTCTTATTCCTCCCCTAAAATTTCGTAATCCATATACCCCGTAGACTCATCAACACCCAAAAGAAAAGCATTGAGTTCTGCTTCTGTATCAAATTCATAACTACAAGGTTCATTTTCGTTTCGTGTGGATTCTGAACCCCAATGTATCGTAACTGTTTTCTTTTCCATTTCTATTTCCTCCTGTATAAAAGGCCACCTATAGAATAAACAGGTGGCCTAGATTTGAAAAAGAAATTGATTTTTAATACTCGACAGCTACACCTTCAAGTTCACGCATAATCCATCCTGCGCTTCCCATTGCGCTCTCTACATCGCTAACGTTCCATTCATCGGGAAACAGTTCTTTAACACCATCCAAACAACCATTCCATTCGTTCTGGAATCGTTCTTGGTTAGTGACACCATCAATATGCGAAACGTCCATTGTTCCTCGGAGTTCACCATCAGAATATATATTGACAATCATGCCTCTACTCCTTCCTTTTTAGAGAACAAAGCCTTCAATCCTTCACCCCTGCGAACAAAAGGTTCAATTCGGTCCTTATCAAATGTTCCACCAATGCCCATAAACTGATCCATATAGTTATCACAAGAAAAACAACGCCACTCAATCTTTACTGTCTTTTTGTTTTCCTTGACAATAACATAATAGGCAGAACCATCGCCAACACCGACACTAAACATTTTATCCACAAGACCAGTCGCGGCATCGGATTTCTTTTGGGCCTTAGCGTATTCTGAATGAACATACTGGCTATATTCATCTTTCATACAACCAGTTTCTCTATCAAATTCGTGAGAAAAAGGAATTGCCTCGACTTCATCATTGTCGTAATCTACCCAATGAGCAACCGGATAAATAGCATCATCGACCAGAAGAAAATGACGAGAGGCCCACGCTTTCTTAGCTTCCTCGTGGTACTTATCAACGGTGCCATAACGCCACTTACGACTACCATTTTGACGGTATTTTATTTGATATAGATCAGGCATTTCTTTACTCATTTTTATTTCCTCCTATGGGTTAAAGACACCTATAGAATAAATGGAATGTTGAGATTGGAAAATTTAATTATACTTTTCCCAATCTTCTTCTGCCAAAAATCCCACAAGATTTTCCTTTGGTACAAATGTGAGAAGTTCGGCAATAGCTGTCCAATCACCAATTTCAATTTGTTCTTTCATTTCTTCAATAACTGCATCTATCAGTTCTTCCATTTTACTTCCTCCTATTTAATGACACCAAGTAGCCATTTCGCCATATTGAGAAGCATAAGTACCAAAAACTTCCGCATCGCCATCTGGAGTTGTTTCGGTTGTAATCAGGTCCAGAATAAGACCTTCGGAAGTAAGGGTAGCATGAAGTTCGCCCATTATATCTTCTTCTGGATCATCACCCATATCAATACAAACATCATCATACACAACCTTAACGTCGTTCTTCACTTCAATTTCTTTTCCGTCCACATAAAGTTTCATTTTATTTCCTCCCCATCATCGAACATCTTGATTACATCATATTCAACAGCATCAATGAGAAGTCTAACATCGTATTCTCCAAGTTCCTGAATATGCTGTTGAAGAACCGGAGCGATAATGTCATACATCATATCATCCTCAATGTCCTCCGGGTGACTTTCTGTACTCACATTGATATAGAAGGACATCTTTACTTTCATTCTGGTTTCGTGTTCGATCATTGCTATTTTCTCCTGTATAAAAGGCTACCTATAGAATAAACAGGTAGCCTAGATTACAAAAAGAATCCCTAAAACTAATAGGATTATTTAATCTTTGACCACTTAGGCCAACAATCTTTACAAACCAATTTCTCTTTATGAATATGGGAATTTTGCACATCTTTTGCCGACAATTTCTTACCACAATCTTTACATTGATGTTGACATTCGTAAAGATCATACTGTTCACACGCTTCCATTACATCATTTTCATTAAGAAGAAAACCGTGCAAACGATTCACAAACCCGGCAAGAATTTCCTTCTCTGTAATTTTTTCGGGATCTTCTTCTTCTGAAATAACCTCAAACGCTACATGAAAAGCATGGTTGAACTTCACCTTGACCGGGTGACACGCAGCTCCACAATCGGGACACTCACCGGACGGCATAGGTTCACCGGGCGCAACTCGTTCATGGATATGCTGTTCGGGAAAATCCTCGACCTCGTCATCGTTCCAGGTTTTATCGCAGTTTTGACAAAGATGTTTCATAGCCCTGCCTCCTCGATAATCTGTGTGATAGTTAGGCCCTTTTCCATCAGATAACGAATCTGTTCTTTGAGTCCATTGTTGTTGACGTTAGACGCTTCATTAGATGCAATACTATGTACCACATCATCCAACATCGCAGCTTCAACTCCAGCCTCCGTTGCTTTTTCAATATCAGTCTTCTCCATCATACTTCCCCCATCTGATACTGGCGAAGATGCTCACAAACTTGACGCATCATTTCGTCGCTAAGGTCCATTTCAACAGCAAGGTTATCAAATGTCTCTGCATCAGACAAAGCAATCCGGGCAGCCTCAAAAAGAATTCCTTGTTCTTCTTCGGAAAATGGATTCTGTGCCATGTTATTCATCCTCCTCTTCTTCTTCAAGACGACGTTCCTCTTCTTCTCTTTCTTCTTCTTCGTCCACTTCTCGTTGACAATCATCACAAAGGCTATTCAGGCCCACAGAGTAGGTAGAGCCACACCGTTCACATTCTTCTTCTTCGTCCCCGGTGATGGTTTCATATTTTTCAAAGGAACAATTCCCATCATCAACCTCGGGAGTAAAATTGCTTTTTACTTCTACGATAGGGGCATTAGAATCGTCATTAGTGCCAAGGTGTTCCCCAAGAAGTGTAAACAATTCCACAGGGACAAGAGCCAACATCCCAGCGTCCACACCTGATTCACCAATCTCGCAACCATCCTTCTTGGTAGGATAACAACCATCACCATGTAAAGTTCCCCACGCAAAGACCTTGTGGCCTGCGATTTCAATGGTGTAACAATCAGAACGGTGAGATTGACCGGGGAACATAAAATCACAAAAGGCACTCCAAAAATCATCATCATGCCCCAGGAAATAGCAGGGGTCGGTTACTTGATATTTACCGGCCTTCATTGATTCTGCACCTTCGCGGAATTCATAACCAATTCCAGTCTCGCCAAAGGTTTTAGAGGTAGTGGCAGTCATACTAAGTTCCTCCTGTAATGTAACCCTCATCGGCTACACCTATAGAATAAACGAAAGATGGAGATTAGAAAAAGAAATTAGACTTTTTCCATGCGAAGTTTGACAGTTATGGGAGCAAATTTGTATCGCTTCCCATCATCCGTTACAGTATTAACCTTATACTTTTGAGCCTTGGTGTTCAGGCCGGTAATAGTAAAAGACATACCTCCACTTGTAAATTTTTCACCAAGCCATTCAGGACGCATATCATAGCGTTCAGCCAAGGCCGTAAACGCTTCGCTTTCCCTGGTCTTAACTGTACCATCATCTTCAACCTGGGATGCCGTCAGAGCGAAACGAGCGTGAGTTTCGCCATAGGTAATTTTACCAATCTCAACGGCCATACCAAAATGTTCTTCAAAACCCCTTAGAGCAACTTCGAGATATGCTCTCATTGCGTTGATTGTAGTACGTTCCATCTTTCACCCCTCCATTTCTTCGTGGTAAACATCAAACGACCCACTATCGGCAAACTCAAAATCAAGCCCAAGTTCGTTTGCAACGTGCCTTAAATCGGTCAGAAGATCACGCAAAGCACATTGTTCTTCTGTACCTTCAATCGAAGCGATGAGATTGATTTGGTTTATAAGGTTTTGCTTGAGAGTTTTAGCAAGCTGTTTCCTCTGCTCTACATTCATCACGCCGCCTCCTGCACCTGGGGTTCAATCGTGGGAGCCTGGAGAGTACTACGGATCTCATACTCAGCCGGATCAAGACCGTTCGCCTCAGCAAACCAATGCGCTCGACTCTCACTGGAAAACTTAATCTTAAACCACATCTCGGTATCATTGGGCAAGTAAATTCCATAAGTCGTATTCATATCCAAACCCTCCAGTGTGTAACCCTCATTGGCTACACATATAGAATAAACAAGAAATAGAGATTCCTAAAACTAATGCAGAATTTTTATTTCATAGATTCAGCATATTCTTTTTGTTCGCGATCATATTCTGCATACGACATACATTCAAAGATATTGTTGCATATATCTTGAAGTACAGCCTCCGCCGCAAGTTGTACCGCATCGTAAGCTGAAGTAGATTCGCCAATGTGGATTTCATCGACATCATCCGGTTCCATATAACCACCAGGGACCATCTTCCATACCGACACCACATAACCATCTTCTTCCGTAACCTTTTCCCCAAGCAAGGACACCCGGCGCACATCCACCTTACCCGGCGCAATAGAAATGTACTGGTCGATCATCACCTCACCATCCAGGATTTCAATATTCGCATCCTGCTTGAACGCTGATTGCCATACCTGCTTCGTAATCTCAGCGACCCGATTCGTATCCATTTGTGTATCCTCCTGTGTTTTCTTGTAAGTGGTTGACTTCCATTGCACCTATAGAATAAACCAAAGTCTCGAATTACAAAAATAAAATAGGGAAAGAGGCCGAAATTTTTCTCGACCCCTTCCCCGTTTGGTTCATGCTTCCACCGCCTCACTTTCGTTAGCAGTCTCAAGGATAAGCTCGACAATCTTACCCACCCGGCCAATCACCATCCGGCAAGCGTCGATGGGTTCAATTTTGGCCGTCTTTGCGTAGTGGCTGATATACTCCCAGCACCCACCCCGGTCACTTGCATCCGGCTTACCGATAGCCTCCAGAAGCACCGCACCGGACAATTCAGCAGCAACCTCAGAGAGCCACCGCTTATCACCCTGGAGCGTTCCCAACTTATCATCAGCAGCGTGAGCCAATTCATGCGCCCAAGTGCTGAGATTTTGCATCCCCAGGCCGATAGAGTTACCAAAGGAGTAGACACCAAGCGCACCGTTTTCGTTGCCGTTGTAGGCGTGAACCTGGAGTCCCCATTTTTCGGCTACGTTACGCAAGGGAAGTTCGTTTAAAAATTCCTGAACTTCGGCGGCGTTTTCAATCGGCTTGCCTTCCGTTTGTTCAAGACCGAAAACCTTGACCGCCTTGAACCCGATGCAGAAGCCAATTTTCTTCTGCTCAACGATACCAGTTGCCGGGTTAATGACGTTCTCGGTACGCTTCGCCATGATAGGAGCCAGGATAGCAAAGCCCTTCTCGCCCAACTTAACATGGCGACCAATCTTCTTCCATTGGCCGTAACCCATAGCGTCCGTGTAACCGTGAAGCATGACGATAAAACGGTTCATGAAGGAATAGGTGGCGCAATGTCTCTCAGCAGCACCGACAACAAACACCTGTGCCATTTGAGACGGAATATTGCCGCTCTCGAAGCTGTTCAGAATACGGTCAAGCGTTCCCTGCACATCGCCAGTGTACTTCATAACTTATCCTCCTGATTGTAACTTGTGTAAGCAACCCCGTGTCGCTTACACCTATAGAATAAACAAGTATTGTAGATTAGAAAAACAAAATGCTTTTCATGTTGAAATTTTCGACGTATAATATAAGAAAGAATTGTAGAGTTTATTTTTAGAATATGGTCATCACGTTTATTCTATATGCAGAAGAACAAACAATACAGGAAAAGGAAACGGAGGAATAAAAAATCGAATTTAGTTTTTGGAATCTGGAGAAATGGTTTATTCTTTATACAGAAGCGCAATGGGGTGCAACCTAACACAGGACACGAAAGGAATGACGTTATGAATATTATTCTGCCAGAACAGGCCCATGCAAAAATCAAGGAATCGCATGGCAAGATTTTCTCGGTGGTTTTTCGCCGCAAGAATGACAAGGTGGAAAAGAACCCCGAGACAGGTGAACGGGTGGTGGTGGCAAAGGCTGGGGATTTGCGGGAAATGAATTGCCGCACCGAAGTCAAGTCCAAATTGGCAACTCCTAATGGTGAGGGCAAGAAATACGTGTTCTCAGCCTATGACCTTGTGAGCGTTTACGATATGCAGGTTAAGGGCTATCGTTCGTTCAAGTGGTCAAATGTCGTTACCATGAAAATTAACGGCAAGGAATATATCGTTCTCTCGGAGCAGACTTTGGAATACTGCCGCGAGAATCCCGAAAGTGACATTGCAAAAAAGGTGAAAAATTCTGGAATGGAATTTTGAATTTCAACTTTCGGTTTATTCTATAGGTGTAAGCGGGGGGCAATAACGCCCCCCGCCAAACATCTAACAGGAGGATACACGATGCGGATGGCAATTACAAGTCGGTTTACGGGCAAGGTAAACGTCATGGATCTGGCCGTTACCGATGAACAGATCCGTGACTGGCAGAACGGTACGCTGATTCAGAGGGCCATGCCGAATTTGACTGCAGCAGAGCGTGAATTCCTCATGACAGGATCGACGCCGGAGGAATGGGAAGAAATATTTGGAGAGGGGGAATAAAATGGGTAGGGTATTTGCCACAGGGGAAGAAGCAGCCGAAGCCCTGTCGAATTTTGTCAATCATGCCGGGAATGACGAGAAGCAAAAATTTGTGGAGCAATTTACAAATCGTACTCACCGGACGCTACAACAGCAGGGCATGGATCTTTTTCTGCGTCTTTGTGAAGCGTGGGCAAAGAAGTATGACGAAGGTGTCTACGATGGTCGGAATGAATATACTTGTCGGGACGCAAAGACAATTTCCGAATCCCTTAACGGTATGAGGATGCCATTAATTTAAATTTTCTTTTTGGAATCCTTGGAGTTTGTTTATTCTATAGGTGTAGGAAGGATGTGAGACTTCCTAATTAGAAGTAAGGTCAGCGCCGAATAGGAGAGAATTAAAAGAATATTCTCAAGAGTGTCGGAGTGGCCGCTGAAATCCCCCGATGAGTCAGCCACAACTTATCGGCCTAGCACTATCGGTATCTGAAATCCTAACCTTGGCTAGAGGGCGAAACCCCACAGAACGGGTCAGTCCAAGGACGGTCAGGGAACGGTTGCAGTACCGAGAAACGGGATTAACTCTTATGTAACCCCTCTCTTCCTTGTACTATAATGAAAAAACAGGGAAGAGAGGGGTATATTTATCTTAAAAAAAATCATTTTCAAAGCTGTATCCATAGTGTTATAATAAAATTCAAAATAAGGGCCTGTAGCTTAATCGGTCAAAGCAAGAAACTCATAATTTCGAGAGTGGGGGTTCGAGTCCCTCCAGGCCCACCATTTTTTTATTTTGTTTTTAGAATCTTATTGTTCTGTTTATTCTATATGTGTTGAATGGGAACTATATAGTTTATTACAAAAAAGGAGAAAAAGAAATGCTTGCAGAAATTGGAGATAAGGTTTTTATTGTGAAGTGGAATCATGAAAATAACGGGGGAGACGAACAATCTGTTACTCGTTGTTTTATTCGTAATGCGGCCAACAAAGAAGTAGTTTGTTCTGGTGTAAGCATTTGTGACACGAGAGATCAATACAACAAGCAAATTGGCCGAAAGATTAGCCTGTCTCGTGCATTAAAGAACTTTCCAGATGTTAATGATCGTAAGGTTTTTTGGCATTCATACGATACTGAAATTGGTCTGGTAAAGTAAATTTTGTTTTTAAAATCTCACTGTTCTGTTTATTCTATATGTGTAGCCAATGAGGGCTATACTAACGGGAGAAAACAAAATGGTTGGCGGAACAACAATGATGATGGTTCTGGAGCGTGGTGGGTTTATTCGTGATACAGACCTTCCCGCACTGGTTGAATCTGTACCGGATATGATGGTTCTGATTCGTTGTGGTTGCGGTCGTTATACTTGTCGGATGGATCAAGTGTCTGACCAAGTGAAAACAATCGAAGAAGGTACTGACTATGTTCGGGATGTTTGTCTGATTGCAGATAACCATGACCGAATCGAAAACGGTATGCCATATCTGAAAGCCAAGTGTGTCATTGCTCACTAGGGAGAAAATGATGAAAATTCACAAAGCAGCAACTCCTAAGAAAAATTATTGGAATCCAACGATGTGTGTTGCAAATGTGACTCCTAAAGATGCCCATGAGTTTTCAAGAGTAAATTGGGATAAAGTGACTTGTAAAAATTGTTTGAAGTGGCGTGGTAAAAAAAGAGTAGCTTAATTTTCAATTGCCCGTATAGCTCAATGGTAGAGCATCGCCCTTTTAAGGCGGTGGCTCTTGGTTCAAATCCAAGTGCGGGTACCATTTACACATATGGCCGGGGATGGTTAACCCGTTAAAGGGTATCCGCCCTTGAGAACTGGTCGCAAAAGACAAAAAACTGGTGCCAGCCGGAAAAGTCTTTTGTGTCTCAGGGGTGACAGGTTCGATTCCTGTCTTGGTCACTTTTTATTTTTCAAATCTGGCAAATTGGTTTATTCTATCTATAGAAAGGAGCGAACAGTATGCGTAAGCCAGTAGTAGGAGAGCAATTATTCGCTCTTGAGATAGGGAATCGTGTAAAACGTACCGAGCAAAAATTGTCCCCCATAATTGTAAAAAAGGTGGGCCATAAATATTTTGTTTGTGGGGAAAAAGATTCAAATTGGAGAGATACGCAATTTCATCTTGATACATGGGCGCAAAAAACAGAATATTCTGCTAATATTTCCTTGTATGAATCAGAACAAGCATGGGAAGACGAAAAGGAAATTGCTGAAAATTGTCGAATTATATGGAACGCATTTGAATATGGACACAACAGAAACAGAGTATCCCTGGAAAATCTCAGAAAAGTTATAGCATTAATTCAAAGGCCCGTGTAGCTCAGTTGGATAGAGCAACAGATTTCTAATCTGTAGGTCAGGGGTTCGAGTCCCTTCATGGGTGCCATTTTTTAAATAATATTTTTAGAATCTCCATTGTTCGTTTATTCTATAGGTGTAGATAAACAACACCCTTTGGAGAATACGACATTTTGAAAAGGAGATTTTGAGATGAACGGGACAAGGCTTAACAGTAACGAACTAGAACGAATGATGGCTGAAGCAGTTGAAGCTCTAAAGGGGCCAAGTAAGGTGCTAGAGAAGGCCCCAAAGATGAGCAAAGAAGAATTGGAAACTCAGATCGATGAACGAATTACGCTAATTTCAAGTGGAACATTGACCGGCGATATGCTTGAACAAGTGAAGGCCGAAGCGAGAACACTTGCCGTTATGAGGCTTCGTCGGGGATAAAATATTGCGTTACGCTGCGTTGCCCATGTCACCGAGGGGGGAGAGACTCATTTCTCTCCCCCACTCCCTTCAAAAAGGAACCCCGAAATGAAAATGGAAACAAAAGAATCAATCAGTAGTATTGTCTTTTTTGTCACTATTATTGCAATTGCTTACCTTGTACTTTCTATCACCCCCGATCCATTTTACGGATAAAGTTTTTGTAATCTCAATATATCGTTTATTCTATTAGTGTAAGCCAATAGAAAGCTACTGGAGGAGGAAGATGATGATAAAGGATATATTATTTAATGCAGCAGTTGAAATTGCGCATAATGAATTTTGGCTTGCCGATAGTCCTGATGTGATTCAGAAAGCCAAAGACAAAATTAATGATCGTCCACATATGAAACATGATGTGGCTCATTATGTTGCAGTGATTTGTAAGATTGCAACTCAAGCGGATATTGACGAAGATATTAATTATACACAAAAAGATTTGCAGATGTGTCACTTGGATGATGATATGATAATGCGGTGTGGCTCATGTAAAACCGAAATGGATGTTTGTGGTTTTGGTGATTGTAATGGTTGGGAATGTCCAAAATGTGGTCGTAAACATTTTGATATTGCATCTTTTAAAATGGCTAATGAGTAAAGGAGAAAAAGAAATGGATGATTTTGAAGGACAAAAGATCAAGGCTATCCGTCCCATGACAAAGAAAGAATTGAAAACTGAATACTGGGAAGATAATTTTAGTACCCCAGTTGTAATTGAACTTGAAAATGGTGCCAAGCTCTATGCAAGTCAAGATTCAGAAGGCAATGGTCCTGGTGCTATGTTTGCCAGAGATGCCAAAGGAAACTCGCTTCTATTGGCTTTTGCGAGGAGAAAATAATGTCTGATGATTTTTTCAGATCACGCATGGGGCATACTTTCTACGAAGGAACTATGCCAAATATCGCCAAAGCCCTAGAGGATCTTGTCAGGGAACAAAAAGAAGCAAATAAACTCAAGAAGATAGAAATGATTGAGCGTATGGGATTGGATCGTTTCAATGAAGTATGCGAACAGATAGAATTGGCATTACATTAAGGAGAAAAAAATGAATAAGGAAATTTTTGATCTCGAAGGACCAACTCTGAGTGAGGCCCAGAGTAGCGAACCAAGTTTAAGCAGTATTGTTTGGGATTACTACCATAAGAATGGCTTTGATAATGAAGATGCGGGAAACCTAGCAGAAGAATATATGGAAAAATGGTCGAAGAAGTATGCAGATTTTAAAGCATGAACTACCCAAAGCTAAAGGCTCCCGCTCTCATTTGTATCTGCATGACAATATTGTATCTGCATAACAATCCCACGTTCTACCGTAACCCACCAATATCTTTTTCTACTCACATCTTCTTACGCTATAACATTTTATACGATTGTTGATTTTTTACTTGTTATAGTCTTGATCGTAGACTATAATACACCCCGTCAGGACAATGGTGTTCTGATAAATCATAAGTTAGTCAATCGTAAGGAGATTAGAAGTGACTAACGCAGACAGACAGGAGGCAGGTAGGTTACACTGGGAAACACCTGCTAGAATGTGGGACGATGGAGTATCCGCCAAACGCATAGCGAAGTGGATGGGATACAAGACCATCGAATCTTGGAGAACACGTAAAAATCAAATTAGGAAAAAGTATCCTAATTGGTTTTCTCCAAGACCTCAAGGGTTCGTACCAATTGATGCAAGCTGGTAACAAAGTATAACAGATTTGTTATCTTTTGTTACATAAAGAGAAGGTGGGATCGAAAATCTCATCTTCTCTTTTTATACTGCACAAGTACACCACGCCTTACCTTTAACATTTCTAATTTGATCTTCTATACTATCTACGAATTGTGTCTGTTCTTTACAATCTCCAATCCAAGGCAAATCAGTCTTGTGTGTAGAGTCTTGTTTTCTATGCTTTATTTCGCTTATAATCGCATCATGACGAATCTTTAAGGCATCTAGCCTACCATACCATCTTAATGTCTCAGGATGCTTAGAATAGCCTTTCTTGCCCTCATGTATAATCTTCCAAGCCCCATGTAATTCACGATGTTCACCAACCAAATGTTGCATACACATTTTGCCAGGATCTAAATCCCATATTCTCATTTTAAAACTCCGTACGCATGACAAGTTTAGGTGTAAAATCTATATAATCAGAAGATACAAGATGATAGCTAGTCTTATCAATCATCCAGTTTGCGGTTTTGGGATTTCCTTGAACCGAATGCAGATGACCAAAAACACAATTCCTAATGTTATACTTAGTCATAATCTTTGTTATTGGTGTTGCCCTTCCATCTTCTGCATATGGAGGATAATGTACCATAGCAATTTTATAGGTGTCGTCTGAGATTTGCTTCAAACTAAATTCAAGACGTTCAATTTCTCTCTTCCGCATTTTAGCAAGCCATTTAGGATCAACTGGTTCTTTGTCTTTTGCTAATTCATCTAGTTCTTCATTTCTCAAAACACAAGGCCAAGAAATCAAATCATAATGCCAAAGCCTAGTACCACCAATACCAATTCTGTATCCATTTATATCCAATGTAAGCGCATCGTTATTAATAAAATACATTCGGTCAGGGGCATTCATTCTTAGGTTCTTAATCGACTTCCACCAATAATCATGATTGCCCTTACTAAATACTTTGATCCCCGGAAGGTCTTGAAGATAACGTAACTCTTGAAGTCCATTGTCAAATTTCAAAGCCCAACAAATATCACCGGGAATCAAAACAATGTCATTATCCCCGACAACACTTTTCCAATTATTATAGATATTGGTTGGGTGATCGATCCAGTTCTCACCGAAGCGATCCATTTTCTTTTCGGGATCTGTAGTGCAAAGATGTAGGTCAGAGATAGCCCAAATTTTCATTTACTTCTCCGGTTTCTTATGAAGAGTATATCCAAATTGTTCGGCAATCTGTTTCAAAATTTCAAGTTGTGTGTCTTTTGCGTGGTGAGAATAACCCCAAGCCATTCCCAAACAGTTACCATAATTCCCACCCACAGCAACCAAAGCCGTCTGATCAGCATGGTGAGTTTCAATAACGGACGCAGCATTACAATGACCCCGAGCATTTACATCAAGATCAGAGCGATGACGATATTCAGAAGGTAAGGAAAGTTTTTGAATAGCCTTAACCATATTCTTACCAAACTCAGGATCATTCTTAATATCGTTAAGAGCATCATTAATAACGATGACAGATGTATTATATCCCATTTTATTTTCCTCCTGGTATCTGTGTAGTCAAGCCTCATTGCTTGCTACATATATAGAATAAACAAATTCCAGGGATTTCAAAATTTTTATTCTTCTATTTCTACCCATCGACGAATGATAGTTCTTGCCCATTCTTTTCCGTCAGCAGAATAAAACGAATTCTGTGAGCTAAAAGAAATATCAGGAGTCCAACCTTTCGGGCAAGCTTCCATTACGGCTTTTGCTGCCGCTGTTTTGTCTCGAAATTTTGTTCCTTCTGGCAATTCAAAAGAAAAATCTCGATTTTCGTGCTTCTTGCCAACTTTATCCAAACCACTCACTTCACCGACACATTCAGTACTATGCAATCCAGTAATAGCTTGAGCAAAATTCTCCATGCTCATTTTTAGACGAAGAAGTTTTACACAAGCATTTTCGTCTTTTACCTCAATAGAAACATAGTCGCCTTCTATGTTGCAATGTACCCGACTGATACTAAGCGACATTTTAAGATTGTCTGTCATTATTTCTCCCATCCCAAATCTTCAATCTCATTACCTCTAAAACAAAGGATGTACCCGGAATCCAGTGTGACTTCGTACATAAAGGGATAAACTTCACCAACAATGGCCGAAGTCTTTCCCTCTTCCCCATGCCATCTTTCAAGAACAATCTGGCTAGGAACAACCCGAATCCTACGACCAACAGGAGTTTGATTTTCACATACGAGAGTCATTTTACTTTTCCTTTCGAATAGCGTTGATTGCGGCCTTGACAGTATTAAATCTTTTACCGTCAAACCAATCAAGCCGGGGAAACAAAGATCCTCTTACCGTTACCATGAATTGTTTGGTAGGGACATTGGCACTATATCTTTCTCTTTCGTCAGCATCCCACAGCCACACTTCTTTTTCTGCCGTTTCAATAGTGAATACCTCTTGACTCCCATCGTCGTAAGTGTGAATGTACTCTTCCGAATGTACTTGAATGTTATGCTTTTTCATATACTCGTGTACTAAACAAACCATAGTCGCCATATTTTCCTCCTTGTAAAGACACCTATAGAATAAACAAAGAAAAGAGATTTACAAAAAATTCTATTGTTTATATTGATTAATATCTTCGCTGAAAAGATGTAGAGGATTGAGAGTCTTGCCCTCTTCCACTTGTCCTGCTCCAATCGCAATCATCAAAGCAGGAGCGCGACGAACATACTTGCCACATTCGGTTACAAAACCTTGAGCGTCTCCCCCAGGTATCTTTTCACATACACCATCTGCTATCATTTTTTGACCAATAGCATAATGAGATACGCCTTCATAGACGTTTCCCATATATCGGATTGCGGCACATTTAATTCTCATTATTGAAAATTCCCTTCTTCGGACAGAATTAAATCACGCAAACGATCAACAGCCCTTTTCTTTCCAAGTCCAATACCTTCTTCAGTGGCATTTTCAATTTCATCGTCGTAAGTTTTTTGCAAACGATCAAAGACAGTCTTAATTGGAACTTCGACACCATTCAGGGTTAAAACTACATCAAGACCATCAGAAGGAATTTCTCCTGTCTTTATATTCTTTTCGGTAATACTCAAAATAACAAACCATTCAAATAGAGTCCCTTTAATGCTGTCAAAATCAATCTTCATTTTTTATTCCTTAATTTTTATTTTCCTACTAATTTGAATTCTATCGGGCTTTAGTTCCGCAAGTCGTACAGACAGGAACTTCCTCACCCATAAATTCTTCTCCGCAATTCTCACACATCGCCATTGTGGGAATATGGATTGTCATAGCTCCGATGTTGTCTTGTAATACTTCATAAGCAAAAGCCTCAGCATCTGCCTTATTGTCGGCGTTAACCTCACCTTCATACCGTACGATAAAATGAAACTTGGGCATTCGATGTCTCCTTATTATTCCAGTCCACACAAAAAGGGACGACCCGGCGCAAGAGAGTCAATTTCGTCCAGCTCTGGAAAATACAACTCTTGAACCTTGCCGTATTCCCCTTCAATGTCGCTAAAAAACATCACATCAAAATTCCTTTGCTCTTGAGTCATTGCTTCTATCTTATCTTTTAGATCGTTCCAAGTCATTTTTCTCCATAAATAAAAAACGAGAGTAGTCCAGGGTTTGCATTTTAAGTCATAGCCTTATCTGGATTTTGTGGTAGTTGACTGTTCTACCTTTCAACGCCACCCTCTACATATATAGAATAAATGATTCTTTGAATTTACAAAATAAATCATCCACTCCAATGAAAATAATATTCATTTGGATTCGGTTGGGCCAAAACCCAAGCAATCATTTCCTGCACAATAATAGCCGCCTCATAATACCACTGGCTATTATCTTGATCGTGCCGAATGAAGTCAATACACTTTCCACAAAAACCCTGACTAAAGCAGAACCCACGCACTTCAATTCCATTCAAAAAGAAATCGCCTTCCTTACAACTAAAAGATGACGTATCAAAGGCAGGATTCTTCGCTTGTCTTGTAGAATATTCCTTCATCTTTTTCTTAAAAATTTTCAAAGCAGCACGAGCAGCAGAACCAGTCTTAGGATTAAAAGCAAAAGGTTTATTCTTCTCGTCCTTCAAAAGAATAACCGGACCTTCTTCTGTATTTACAACAGCCAACAAGGTTTTTCCCTTGGGCCACATCTGAAAACCATCAAAAATAAATGGCTCAGTGTCGGCATCACAAACAATATCTTCTTGAATACTCATAAACTTCTTCAGGCTTTCTCGTTCGTCAATACTTCCTTTACCAAAATTTTCCATAGCCTTTTCGCCATGTGCAAGATTCAGCCGGACAACAATATATCCAGGGTCCATTGCCAGTTGATCAATCAGCATTTGACAACGAGTAGCAGCAACTTTCCAATCAGGGCGAACAATATATTCATTCACATCCTTCACAGCAAACAACCAATAAAGATCATGCCCTACAATCTCACGAACAACCGAATTGAACCCACCCGAATTATAAGAAGAACGCATATATCCAATCTTAAACATATGCTCCGGGTATTTTTCAGAATCAATTTCAATTTTTTCTTCTGCAATCTCTGGACCCCATTCGCCCATTTGAAGATGCAAATTATTCTGTTCGATATACTGAGATTGACGTAAACGACGAACACGCTTTAGTTCTGCATATTCTTCGGTGGTTAAATCTTTTGAGGTTTCATGAACTCCCAACAAAGGATGATCTTCCATTACCTTCACAGGCTCACCCGCAATTTCAATACGTGCCTGAGAGCTAATATTCTCAAAGGCATCATAGTGTGCTTCGAGTTCTTTTAAATCTTCATCCCTGGTTCGATCACCAACATATCGATAAAGGTAAACATCCAATCCCATTGTCTTGTCTCCTATATCAAAAACCGCAACCCCCATCGGCTACATAAGTAGAATAAACGGTTTCCCCAAATTCCTAAAACTAATAGAGAATTTTTATTTCACGAAGCTTTAAAATCTTTAAGTTCTGGATCCCATACTACATCCCATTTCGGATCGTCGCTTTCTCGTAAACACTTAGCCGAAACAACAACCCGATAACCGTCCTTCTTAGCCCTCTCAATATCACATTCTGCAACCGGGCTATACCATTCCATCTTTTCCATGACGCAATATGATTTATTCTCTTCAAGCCCATAACCACGAGCCGCAAGAATAACAGCATTCAAATTTTTGAAAATCGCAGGGACAGCACCATACATCGTTCAACCCTCCACATTCCATTTGATGACTTCCGCAAAGGCACACTCGACTCCCATCCAATTACCCCCTAATGGAAGATCAAATTTACCAGAAAGAATCCCGTTTTTGTTAAATATATCCGCACTTGATAGATGCACCCAACCAAATCTTTCACTCCAAAATAAAGGCATATTATCAGACGGATCTAGTCCACCTCTTATGACAGCAAAATCTTCAAAGGTCATTTTACATTCTCCCTGCTGCTTTAAGAGATTCCATTCCTTCTTTGATGTTTTCTACTTCGCGATTCCAACGGTCGAGATATTGTTGAAATTCTGCTAAGTCTTTTTCGGTATAAAACGCATCACCGGAAAATAAAGCAGCGTCGATTTCTTCACAAGCTCTTTCCAGATAATCTAACATCACGCTCCCCTCATTCTTGTATAAACCCAACTCCAGACATCATCTTCTGTTACATGTTGCCCACACTCACGTTCCAGTTGACGCCACTCTTTCATAATCTCCCGGTAGCGTTCGTCGGATTCTTCGCGACTCAACTCCCCATCGCAGCAAAGATTCTCAGGGGACAGTTGACAGCTCAAACTTTCAAACTGTTTCTTTTGTTCGTCCGTCATTTTATGCCACCTCCGCCGCAGTCAAAACCGAAAGATGTACTTCAATCTCGTCCCAGCCAACCGAAGCACAACGGTAGGAAATGTTCGTTGAAAGGTCCGTTACTATATCGCCCACCGAAGTTGAACGCTGACCATGACCTTGAGGAAGAGCAACAATCTCGTCGTTATAAGTCCAGTCCTCTTCGATATGATTGGTGGCGCGAAAAACATTATCAATACTTTCCGCATCCACAAGAGCAACTGCCTTGTATTCCTCAAAATCGGGGCCTTCGGAATCTCCATAGGTGCTGTCAATGTGATTGTGATATAGCCACTTATCAAAACAGCAAGAATACTTTTCCATATCGAAGTGATACACCATAAACTTAGCCATTTTTCGTGTCTCCCAGGTTTGTAGTCAAGCCTCATTGCTTACTACATATATAGAATAAACGACTTGGGCATTTTCGAAAAAGAAAATATAGGAAATGGGAGGATTTTATTCACTCCCACTTCCTATGTACGGGGCAATTAGAAGCTGATGAATTCCATATGAGGCTGGGGGCGGTCGTTGGGATTGTCGTACTCCACAAACGTCACCACCGCCTCAACTTGCGCCACAGAGACAGGAGAATCAACGCTATCCCCTTCCTCGTTGTGACCCATAATCAGGCCGTTCCCCATGACGACTTGACCCACACCGCGCAACTGAATCCCTACCATGTTGTGCTTGGTCCCGTCCTTATCGATCCAGGAATTCTTCAAAAGCCCTTCATCGTCCAAATACATATCCACACCACCACCCAGGCGCATAATGTCAAAGGTGTCGCAATTCAGGTGCTTGTAAATGTCCTGAATCCCACTACCAACCTCGACCTCGGTAATCGTCTTGGTCGCGCTGTCTACCAAAATTGCCTTCTTCATTTTCGTATCTCCAGTGTTGTAGTTAAGCCTCATTGCTTACTACATATATAGAATAAACGGTTTGCGTAGATTACAAAAAGAATATTACAATTCGACAATAATAAAATGGTCGTCGTCGGTGGCATGAACCCAACGCATTGCCTTGGGCATTCCGTTGTCCAGTAAAAGCCAAGGACCACGCTTATCGGTAAAGGAAATCCGGTCCTGTATCTCGCGAACCTTCCAACCTGTAGAACCATCACGCTCCACACGCTCTTTTCCACGCTTGCTTTTGCCCGTAAGCGTCACCATTTCGCCAACCATATCAATTCCCCTTCTTTGGGTTAGTCCTCGCTGTAAGTTCCGGCGTAGACATTCGGATCATTGTCGTACTGATCTATTAACATTTCGGCCTCAACTTCAGCCGCCCACATCCGTGCCTGAGCCAAGTATTCAGCCTCAGCAGCATCGGCCTCACGAACCTCAGTCTCCGGGTCCACATCGTAAGTCTCACCATCCAGAACCACATCATATGCATCCATTGTGTGTCTCCCAGGTTTGTAGTCAAGCCTCATTGCTTAACTACATACATAGAATAAATGGTTTGCGTAGATTACAAAAACAAATTAAGGAAATGTTGAGGAGTAAGGACCAGGGGGAATGAGCCCCCTGGTCCTCGGTGTTACGGGGTACTGGAGAATTCTATATTATGCCGCGTTTCTTTCTTTAAGAGCTTGCGCGGCCCTTCTCATTGCGAAGAAAACCGCCTTGGGAGGAACGTAACCAGTCTGCCATGCCCGTTTGAGAAGATGGCGAAGCTCTTTGGCAACCTTTGTGCCGTACATCTTTTGACACACATCGCCATTCTTCGCACTTACAGCGTTCGATATTTGATAATAGGAACCGTCCATTATGTGTCTCCCAGGTTTGTAGTTAAGCCTCATTGCTTACTACACCTATAGAATAAACAACTATGAAAGATTCCAAAAATATTATTCTTCTTCTACAAGCATTTTATACGCAATAACCAAAACCTCTAACACATCCACTTTTTTAATATCAGTACAAATATGGATTGCCTTGTTGACTAATGCCATTAATTCTTTTTCTTCTTCGCTATGGGGCATTTCGATTATTACTTTAATTTCCATATCCCGTAGCGCCTTAATTACCTCTTGTACCTCAAAATTATCTCTGCCCCTTCCCCCAATAGGTTTAAATTCTGTTACGGTAGGAGTGTTTGTTTCAAATTTATCAGCAATTTCTTTAGCCTCTTTCAATCCCAAATCGGTAAGAAACCGAATATGTTTAATGGCTTGAATTTTCGGCCAATCGCATTTTTCTTTGTGTCCAGAGAATGTCATTTTCATTTTTATTTCTCGCAAACCATCTTAAAGGCAACCGACATAACCTCTAAAAGTTCCGATTCGTCTTGATCCACACAAAGAGAAAGAATAGCCTTAATATGCTCTTTGATTGCCTTCTGCGCCTTCGATTGTTCGAGATCACATTCGTATTCAATATTGATCCCAAGATCCCGCAAAGCAAAACAAGCTTTTTGCAGTTCTGGATCCCTGTCCGACTTATACGACAAAGCTGGTTCAATTACCTGCCTCATACCATCCCGCACAGCATCCGCAATTTCCTTAGACTCTTTCAATCCAAGGTGTGTGATGGTACGAATCTGCTTAATAATCTCAATCATCCGAAGCACTTTACCAGAACCAGAATCAAGGGAAAGTGTCATTTTCATTTTTATATCTCCAGGTTTGTAGTTAAGCCTCATTGCTTAACTACACCTATAGAATAAATGATATATGCAGATTACAAAAATTTAATATTTAATAACATAGTAAATCACATAGATCCAACCGAAAATTCCATGCAAAATACAATATCCAATAGAATGATTAACCTGCCATGAAAGAATAACGGCAATCATAGCACCTAGACCAATACCACTATCTGTTCCGCTTGATTTACTCATTTTTGATTCTCCCCTATTAAAGCCACAATGATTCTGCATTCTCATCCGGTTCAAACTCGACACACATCCGGGCCACAATATCAGCAGGAACCCGGTGAGCGTTTCGAGTAATACAAGTCTTAATTTCGTGAATCATCGTGGGGCAAAATTCTATAATCTTCACCTCGTACCCGGCCAACTTCGCAATCGCTTTATAACCTGCATACTCCCACTTGTGAATATGAGTATTATCCACCACAATGCAATCCACACGACCTTGCAAATGTTCTACAAATCGTAGTTGACAATCAGCATGGGCCTCACCAAGCTTTTCAATATCAAAATCGTAAAACAGATTCCCTTCGGCGTCTACTTTCTCAAAAAACTGATCAGCGGAAACAACAACGGCACCAGAAAAATTCTTTTTAATATAAGTGCTTTTTCCGGCACCAGAAGGACCACGCATGATTACGACTTTTTTCATTTTTATATCTCCAGTGTCGTAGTCAAGCCTCATTGCTTAACTACATACATAGAATAAATGAGATTATGAAATTTGAAAAACCAAATTATTTTTTGGACATTTCATAGCAGAATGTACCGCCACAAGCATTTCTTTTTCCTGGTCCTGATTATAATCGTCAACATTTACAGGGAACCAAATTTTTGCACTATCAATTATATATTCGCCTTTGTCTGTCTGTACCTCGACATACCAACCAACGGAATTTTGATCCTGTGTGTCCCAATAATGTTTGACTTTCATTTCTCACCCCTCAATCTGCAAAGGAATAACAGGGTCCAGTGTCGCAATCTGAGCAAGAAGCGGCACAACCTCAGACTCGTCCAGATAACCGATAACATCATCAGTAATCGGCGTAGAATAATCAATTTGACCATTACGAAGCACAGCCAGTTCCCACTTGTTGGCTGCCGCACCATAGGAACCCGCAATGATACCACCCATCGCAGGAATCCCAAACCTGACTACAGAAGCACCGTAGCCATTCACAAACTCAAAAATTACTTGCGTCCCGTTGCCTATTGGAGAATCTTTTACTTCGTAGCTTTTTACATCCTCTTTCCGCAATCCCCGCAGCATAATATCCGTCATTTTATTTCTCCAAGGTTAAGTGTAGTCAAGCCTCATTGCTTAACTACATATATAGAATAAACGATATATGCAGATTCCAAAATCTTAATAATTATAGTTACCAGCACCGTCAAACCAAACACACCCGTTGACGAATTCCTTTTGCTCTGTAACAACATCGGCTTCGACTTTCATAACCTTACAGAGCTTTTTGATTTCTTTTTTGCTCTCAGCCAACATCAGATAATGCTTCCCATCAGCATACACTTTATACAGTTTCATTTTTTATTCCTTATTTTGGTAAGGTGTTCAGGCAAAACCCACGAAATTAAAGGATAGCCACACCAAGTTTTTGTTATCCACATAACTTCAATTCTTCCAGTTGTCATTTCGTTTTTTGATATACAGTTTAGAACAATCCCCTTCATAGACTCCATTGGCTTTCCCAGTTCGTCCACAGACTTTAGTACCTTATCGCCACGAGAAATCTTCATCGTCCCTTTCTCCGTGCCTTCTGTACCCGCTTGCGTTCCTTGTTGCGCTTTTTCCGTTCATCAGCAGGCAACATAGAATGTAAATATCTCTTGGGCCGACCGTATGACCTTGCCCACGAATCACCCCAACCAGAATAAGAATGAAGAAAAAACGGTATCAATCCACCATCCGTAGGCATCTCTATTTTCCCCTCTATTTAGTATAATAACTTAAAGGTGCAAATTCACGAACAAGCTCAGGATTGTCACTTTCAATTTCCTGCAAATGCTCTTCTGTCATGTAAAACCCACAATTGCAGGTTCTTCCACGCAGAAGGCACACTAAATCAATCAAATGACCACACACCGGACACTTCAAAGTACTGTTTTTGTTATACTTCATTGTCATTTCTCCAAGGTTAAGTGTAGTCAAGCCTCATTGCTTAACTACATATATAGAATAAACGGAAAACAGAGATTCCAAAAATAAAAAAGCCCCTCCCGAAAAAAACAGGAGGGGCTTGTGTCTTGTCATTTAAAGTCATTTTAATTTACAATTTAATCTTTCATAATTGTATTTTATGGGACGTCTCCCTTTACCCTATTGTGGTCAAGGGGGCTTTTCGGGCTTAAATTTTAGTCGAAAGGTTGTCAGATTCGATGTCCTACAAGCCGGAACGTCTCCCAGCATACGCGATTTCTTTTGCACATCCACCCACACTAGAAGGGAGGACAATAGAATGTAAAACGTAGAAATAATCATCTTCTTTTGACCCCCTTTCTTTTGTAAGAGTGAATTGCTTTACACCTATAGAATAAACAAGATGTCAGAATTCTAAAAGAAATTAAAAAATTACTTGGTAATTATGCTTCCGAAAAAGTTCAATGAATTTTCTTTGTGCTTCCGCTACAACCTCTCTTTTCTCACTCCAGAATTCAAGATAAGGAGCAGATGCAGGAGTACCAGATACCGTTGTAAAATCTTCAATGTTTAGTGTACGAGAAAGATCCCAAAGTTCATCGTCACACGAATTATCAACTTCCCAATATTCTTTGCCTTTTGGGATTCCGTATTCAATCCGACAATAATATCGTGTCGTAATCATATCGTTTATCTCCAATTCTTTTGTAAGAGTAAATTTGATTTACACATATAGAATAAACCAAACTTAAAGATTACAAAAATAATCTTATGCCGCATTCAACATTCTTTTTTCCCGGCCATATTTTTCATTAATCTCAATCGTAACAATCATTCTCCCAAATAAAACAAAATCAAATTGCTTAAAACGAAAAAATAAACAACCAGGATTCTTCTCCGTCCTTCTCTTCTGATGCCAGTCTAAATCCGTAATCCTCCTGCTTCTCTCAAAAGCATTGGATATATAACCCTGAGGATCCTTTGGCGGTGGACACTTAAATAACAAATTCCACCTATGTAAAAAACGCTCAATAGCATGGTTCGAAATTAGATATAGTGGTTCCGTTTTTACCCGAGACACAATATCACCCCTTTCCAAAATCCCTAAAACTAATAGAGATTTTATGCGGCCTTTCTCCCAACCCGCTGCCCAAATTCATACGCCTCCTTAACCTTGCGCTGAATCAAAGCGTTCAATTCTTCACGCGAATTCTCTTCGCGATCCCGAGTCTTGTGCGCCCGGTCCCAATCCAGGCTCGTTCCACAAGCACCGGCATCAATAAAGGCAGATACCATGCGATCAATTGCGTTCTGATATTCGTCCAACTTGTCAGAAATTTCGCAGTCCAGTTCGTCATACATCGTTTGCCCCTTTGGGTTAGGCTGCCTCTTCCAGATCAGCTTCCACATTGAACCAGTTTTTCATCCTGCGTTCGCCGTTCCTGTTCCGTCTTACATTCTTCTCGGCCTTCTTCTCTTCCCGCATTTCTCGTTCTTCTTCGTAGCTCAATCGTTCGCGCTTCATGCCTTCACCCTTTCAGCGTAGACAGTGTAAAATTCGATTGTCGCACCCTCCGGCAACTCAACCGCACCCTCTTCAAGACGGGGGCCACGATATTGAGCAACCAAAAGTTCAGTATCGTTGTCCATTACCACAGTTGAACGTTCGGCAGTAGGCAAACCACCCTCGCCGTTTGTCAACACGTTCTCCACCACCGCCGCTGTATCCTGGTGGCCTATCGCGTTCTTGTCCAAATTCACCGCAACAATCCTGGCCGATGCGAGACTCAGCTTCTTGATTTTGACGTTGTGTTCGCTTGCATCGTCCAACATATTCAAACTGAAAGCATTGGTAAGAATAAACATAGTACGTTCTCCAGGTTAGTAGCAGGCTCATTCCCGCCACACTTAAAGAATAAACACACTTCGGATTTTTGAAAAACAAAACAGGAAAGAAAGCGGAGAAAAGGGAGCTTCAACTAGCCTCCCCATTCCCCCTTCGCCCTTAGGCGGTCAGCTTATCTTCCTGGGGTTCGGTAATCACTTCCAAAGCACCACTGAAAGTCACCGTACCCTTTCGAACCACCTCGGTCTTCTGCATGATGGTTTGGGTCCAGGATTCCGCGTCCTTCTTCACCTTGCCCTGCTTCGCGACCAGAGATTCCTTGGCCTCGGCACCATCAGCATCGGCCATCAGCTCCAGGTACTCGCGGCCAATCTTCTCGCGGGTGGCCTCGTTCATATTGGAAAGAGCAATAGCGGCCAACAGATCCCACTTCGCCTTCGGCCAACTCAAGGTCGTAGTATCCACACCCTTCTTGACCAGACCAGAAACGCGAACCATCATATTGACTTCCTGCTCATGGCCCTGCGGAAACATTTCCTTGGCGTTATCAAATTCACGATCGGTCAAAACCTTCTTCAATGCGACCTGCTCTGCAATTGTCAACTGCTCGCTTACGTTCGCCATTTTGTATCCCCTTGATTTTGTAGCAGGCTCATTCCCACTACACAAATAGAATAAACGGTTCTCAAAGATTCAAAAAACAAAACTGAATTTTTCCCTTCGTTATAAAAAATGTTCCAATGTTGTATTGCACAAGTAGAATAAACGGTTGCGAAGGATTCAAAAAATAAAACCGATTATTCTTTTTTCCCTACTTTGTTTTTACAATCCTGGCATTGTGTTTATTCTTCTAGTGTAAGCAAGAATGAGCTTGCTTGCGAACCTGGAGAATAAGAATGGGTAAGACATATCGCAAGAGCCACAACGTGTTCATGCGCTCACCAAAGGGCCACAAGCAAGCCCTTATTAACAATGTGCGCTCTAAAGCCGTCCCCCCTTCTGCATGGGACGACAAAGGAACAGCAGACTTGACCGCTTATCGTGCGGTTGAGCGTATGGCGAAGAAGGGTTGGGCCGCTTCTATTATCATCGAAAAGCTGAAGGAAAAATTCGGTTTTTCTCACAAGGAAGCGGCGGTCCTGGTTGGTTGGATTATCGACCGGCCAGACATTGAAAAAATTTCTGCTTAGTTTTTGTAATCCTGGAATTATGTTTATTCTATAGGTGTAAGTGAGAATGAGCTTACTTACAAACGGGAGAACAAGCCATGATTATCCGCGAACGCAAGATAATTAATGGTATGGTTGTGGAAGTCGAGCGCGATACTGCCGCCGACGAAGTGATCCGCCGCTTCTCCGTCGCGGGTAAGGTCCAGGCGCGACTCGGTTTTTCCCTGGATTCCCGTAACGCCTCCACGATGGGCGCAGGAAAGAACACAGGGAACATGGCCAAGGCAAACGCGGCCAAGAGCTATGTAGGTGCCTGTTCCCGCAAAACATGGCGTGACAGGCAGCGCAAGGCAGCACAGGCCGTTCTGTCCCAAGCGGCCTAATTCACACAAGGGGAAGGACAAAAAAACGTCCTTCCCCTTTTTCTTTTCCTTGCAAAAAATGTCCGGTAAATTTTCCTACTTTATTTTTCTAATCTACGAAAGCCGTTTATTCTATATGTGTAAGCAGCACAGGGTTGCTTGCAAAACACTTCGGACACCAAACACAAGGGGACAAAAAATGGCAAACGGCACAAATCGCGGTGGGCAGCGTCGGGGTGAGGTTGTGGGCATCGTCACCGTCACCTGCCTGGAGTGCGGCCAGGAAGTGAGCAAGCGCAATTCCTTGGCCGTTCAAGGTGGCCGCATCTGCAAGTCGCACCCCGCCGCCATGCGCATTATGGCCCTGAACGCCGCCCGTATGCGCCAGGGACAATCGGCGGTTCTTCTCGCCGCCTAACCCATAACCCCAAGGGGACCGGACCTAAAAAATCCGGTCCCTTTTTCATTTTTATTTTTTGAATTTGCTATTTGTGTTTATTCTATAGATGTAAGTCAATGAGGGCTTACACTACTGGAGATACAAAATGGCCAATCTTTTTACAATCACGGTCAAGGCCCCCAAGGTCCGGTCCCAAGTTATGCCACGACCGACCCAGTATCACCGTGACCGCCCCAAACACGCGCTCAAAAACGCCTGCCGCAACAAAGGACGCAGGCAGCAGGGGGATTGGTAAACCCCTGCGCGACCCCACACAACTCATCGGTTGGCCGGGGTAGGGTTTTATCCACCTACCCCGGCATCCCTTCCCCTGGACAGACCCGGAGGCTATAAAATGTCTATCACTTTCACGATCAACGACAATAAAAATTTTATAGATAACAACTGCCCGGAATTGATCCATCGCGAAGTCTACTCGTGCCAGTGTGTAGACTTTTCAGAAAACGGGGAAGTACACCCAACTTGTTCCCTATGCGATGGAATCGGTTCCGTCGCATATGAGGAATATCCCTTTGAAGTAAATATCGCCAACGCCAACGCCAGGACGCTCATAAACGCTCTAGGTTTGACGTTTGATTATTGTGGGGAAATAGATCCCAGGACCATTCTCAAAGCCGTCAAGCGTACCCCAGCGGCCCTAATCGAACGGGAAGGATACGAAAGTCATAACGAAGGCGAACCACATATGATCGCCTTCGGTATTCATGAGGATCAAGCACAATCATACTTGGATCGTCTTGCCTACATTGCCCAGGAAGCGGAAAAACGGGAGGAAAGAATATACTGGTCATAATTCGCCCGTAAACAGCTTCTAGTGCGATCAAACAGCCTGGGGTATATCTTTACACTATCCAGGCCAAAACACCCCGCAAATCGCTTTAAAATGCGAAATAAGATAGGTCGATATTATTGTCTTGATTTCCATTTTATTTTTAGAATTTCACAATATCATTTATTCTATAGGTGTAAGTGGAATGAGCCACTTGCAAACCTGGGGGATACAAAATGTGTCGGACCCAAAAGATCAAGCGTATTGTGGAGTTCTACCACGCGGCCACAAGAAAAAACCTGGACGCCTCCGCTGTCCTGGCCCTGAAAGAGGCCAGCGACCCCATTATCGACAAGCTCTTTTGTTTTTGGTACGGAAAGTGTCATGCTCTCGCTATACGACACAATGTAGCAGCATAACATACTGTATCAATTCTCACAAAAGGACCAGGACCTAAAAAATCCTGGTCCTTTTTTATTTTCTTTTTTGAAAACGATAAAACCGTTTATTCTATAGGTACAAGCAGCATGGGGTTGCTTGCGCTTTGGATGGAGATACAAAAAGTAACAAAAAACTTTAATTTCTTTTCTGGGGATTCTTTTTCAAATCTCAGAATCCCGTTTATTCTATATATGGGAAAGGGGCCTGGACCCCCCCTATAGCCGGGGAGGGCTGTTTCCACCGGGGATCCCCCATCTGGCCGGAGATACCTATTTTTGGTCAAAATGCACACATATGCCCCAAATAGGGCTAAAATGGCTCAAAAGTCGGGCATTGCATGTCGTGCCATTTTAACCAAAAACCCATTTTCTAAAATTGTTGGATACATAAGTGATTGTTTTATATATGGTAATGATATTGTAGGTTCTCATGCACATCAGAAATATTGTAATAAATGTGGGTAAATATAAATTGGTCTTTTCAAATAGAGGGTCGATTTTCAGAACTGTTAAAATTTTGCTATTTTTGGGGAAATCTGGACTACTTGACACAATTAGTATCAAGTGCTATACTTGGTTATAATGGATTGAAAGGAGTTTTACAATGACGATACATATAAAATGTCAAAGAGAAGATGGGGAAGTGTGTAAGTGTTTTCATTGTAAAACTAGATTGTGTAAGCCGGTTAAAGGTGGTCGAGAGATTATGGGTCATTATGTTTACGACGGGAAGTTATATTGTGTAGATTGTTGGAATGAGAAAAAGAATATCCTTAATAAATAAAGGGGAGTTAAGATGGCTAAAATAAATTTGTATTCAATATCGAGTACACCTAAGGGTCCATTTGAGAGAGGAACACATTGTATTGTACGAATAGAGCATGGGTATGTATTGGCTAAGGACGAGGAAGAGGCGCTTGAGTTATTGGATATGGAGCCTTTGAATAAATTGGACAGGGATTTTAAGGTGATTGCTATATCTCGTCGTATAGGGAATCTCAATCATATGGGTGATAAATTAAATGAGTTACGAAGAGAGA
>Ga0114918_10000629_pt1 | contig 30615 bp, 29 predicted proteins | sample LantaG_FD_87015 | JGI IMG/M metagenome (GOLD analysis project Ga0114918, IMG submission 87015) | Deep subsurface microbial communities from Baltic Sea to uncover new lineages of life (NeLLi) - Landsort_02402 metaG | ecosystem: Environmental > Aquatic > Marine > Oceanic > Sediment | place...
ACTGATATCCTCTGGGCGGCAAAGGCCGTATTTGGGGAATATGATACTTGAATGGCTATGCTATTATAGGGTTTTGTGAGTCTTTTACCTAAAAGCCTTCAGCCTATCCACCTGAGTAGTTACGATCCATTCCTGCCTGTGTACGTGTTTATGCAGACAGGTTATATCACTTTTATTTGATTCACAACTAGCAATGGGCATTTGGCATCATAAAGTTCTTGAATTTATTAAAAAAAGGTAAGAAAAAAAATACCCCTTCCGATAGAATACTTTATGAGAAATCATTGTTTGCCTTTTTTGTGGGTTATAATGGTTCTAGGCCTTGTCTTGTCTGGTTGTGATAAAAGAACGGATGAAACACGCTCTGATTTATCATTTGGTGGCATGAATCAGACAGCATTGCTCTCTTCCAATGATTATCCCTCCCTTAATCAATTCCTCGGGGAAATGTCACAGCAAGACCTCATGGATTTCCTGGCTACAAGTTTAGACATACTCAATATATATAATAATATGGGCTATACCCAGGCTGATCATTATGACACGCTTTTAAATATAATGAAAAACCTGAAAGAGACAATGGGAGCCCCCGAGGAAGCCCCTGAGGGTTTTGACACACACCTCACCAATAATATATCTTCTATCCTGGATATCATGACAGGTGCTGACACTGACTGGCCTGGGTGCGAAATAGGGCATCTCCTCGACAAAGTCTTTGAGAATCTAGGCACAGGGTGCTTGACGGGCGAGATATATGAATTGCTCAGCTACATCATGGGAGCAGATACAGCAACCCTTGAAGGCGCTGTATCAGGTATCTCCCTGCAAGGGATTATAGACAATAAAGATGATTTTAATACCCTGATGGGGGTCATAAATGCTGGTGCTGACCCAACTGGCAAATATGCAAATGTATATGAGGGCTTATTTGATTATGATGGGACTGAGGGTATCGTTGATCAGTTAAGCACTGTTGCTGGTAGTGAGCTAAAGATAAGTGACATCAAGCAGATCTTAGAGGATATACAAGGCTTTGACTTAAGTGCAGGCAACTTTATAACTGAGGATACCGAGACCCGCCTTGATCAGGCAATCACTGCCCTTATAAAGATCATAGAAGGAAAGTCTTCCTCTCTAGGACAGGCAGATATGGAAAATATAATAGGTCTGCTTTCTGATGCAGTGAGCTCCTTAAACGCGGGTGACTGTGACAACTGGGTGGAGTGGGTAATCGATACAAGCTATAAGAAGACTGGCGGGGCAACCCATAACGATGTCCTCTATATGTGCACAACAGATCATACCTCGGCCATTGATGATGAACCCGGAGTCGGCACTAGCTGGGCAACTTACTGGGATGAAGTATATACCTGGACGACCGATACCGCATATGGAGCAGGCGACAGGGTGTATCATAATAAGGTACTGTATAAATGTACGACCGCTCACACATCCGCCACAGATGATAAGCCGGGAGAGGGCGCCAATTGGGAAGACTTCTGGGACAGATCATCCATAGACCCTGATGTCATGAAAAATGCCCTTACCGAGTTGCTGAGTCTCTTTGCAACAGATGGCAATACAAGGCAGTATTTGAAAGATTTGTTATACTCAGCGGGATTGCTCTTGACATCTGATGACTTGGAAGGAATCCTGACTGAGGCCGAAGATAATATATTAAATACCGATGTCACATCCAGAGACACCCTGAAGGCATTCCTGCAAAATGCAATGGTGAATCTTCCCGCAGTCACTGATGGCGCCAGGGCGCTACCAGATGAATTAGTAGACATCTGCAAAAATATTGCACAGGCCAGCGATGCAGATATCCCCGGAATAGATACAGGCCTTTATGAATACTCTATAAAGAGGGACCGGTTTGGGGATCTCAGGAGTGTATCCGGAGAAGAAAGTTCCCTGGTCTCACTGATAAAGTCAATCCAGAATGCAGACGTTGACCTTATGATACATGCCGTAGCACTTATAATACCTCTTGACCTTTATGCCCTTGATCTGGTTCATCCGCAAGATTCAGGGGGTAATGATATCAATAAAGATAGCACCCGAAACGTTGCAGAGTTCCTTGTGAGTGAAATAGTAAGGGCTGTCAAATATCGCTGGGGTGGGAGCTCGCCAAGCGTCAATAACGGAGGCGCCCCTTCATCTGCTGATTATGATGGAAGCGGAGAAGTTGATCCCAACGAGGCCATGTACTGGCTTTTCTGGGGAAAGCCCTATAATGTAAGGTATACCCTTTTGATTACCTTTTCAGCTGATTTTACCGGCGTTCTGGACTTTGCATTTATGCAACTAAAAGATCTCACTGCACTTGTGTCCTCCCCGAATAACAACAGTTATGCCCTGGATTTGAGTGAACCCGAGGTGTCGAATGCATCTACTGTATATCCGGGGAGAATCCGCGACTTCATCCCTGCATTAGCGGCACTTTCCGGGTGGTATTATGATGTAACCACGAGCTCAGGGCATGTAACCGCTATTACCCCTGTATCAGACCCGGCCATTGATACACCTCAACACACCCTTATCGCCCTGATGGCGCCTTTGATGGAGTATTTCTGGGACCAGGGAGAGATTGATAATCTCGCAAGCCTCCTGACCGACATGCTGGATAGTGATACTCTGGATGATGTCTCCGGTGTCATAGTGGCCGATTACGATGGCAATTATACAACCGCAGAAATGCTGCAGACTCTTGAAGGGACAAACGGCATAGGTCTGCTTACCAAGGCACTGAGAACCCATGGAGATGAAGGCATCCTTGATCCGGTATTAGGTGCCTTGGCCAAGATCATAACTCAATTAAATGATGCAGGGGTGCTCGATGCCCTTGTTACAGAGCTTGATGAAGGATGGAGCGAAAAATATGACAACCCTGACGATGACGCAGACAAACGTTTTATCGACAATTTCATAGAAAAGTACTTTGAAGATACAGATGCCCTGGACAGGACGGTGATAGACCGGGCAGAGATCTTTCTTAATACCAATCACGACGCACTCGTAACCATGACCACTGACCTGGGGAACCTGCTCATAAACAATGACGCCACTGATATCGACCCGCTACTGGCATATATTACAGGCAGCTCTGCGGTTGATGATAATACATTCTTCAATAATCTCAATAATATCTGGGCATCAGGCACCACATGGGACAACCTAAAGGCAGACCTGGATACCATAACTCCATGTATCAAGAATATTACAGGTAAAGACAGCTTTGATATCCTTGGCAGCCTCGATACTGTCTTAGCTGACCTGAAAGACCTTGATAACCCGCCGGCAGATATCGATGATAAGCCAGGCACCAGACTTTTGCGGCATCTGCTTATGGAAGACAGCAGTTCAAGTACATATTACAATCCGTTTGTAGATAATCTCCTTACAATCCTATTTAAGGCAGTCGATATATACGACGAGACATACAATCCAACCGGCGGGATAACAGCAGATACCACCCTGGTTCAGTTAATCAGCACCCTTAGCTCTTTATATGATCTTAAACCCATGCAAAATCTTCTGGTCGCACTTACAGGAAAGACAATCGTTGCATCAGGCGATCTTCTATTGTGGGAATTGTTATCCGATGCCCACAGCCTGGCAAGCGATATCCTTGTTGACGAAGAAATATCGACAGCATTCCTTCAGGCCATGTTTAGAGAGGTGCCAGTGAAGGGAGGGTCTTGTTCTGTCATATCTACCGCCCTTGACCTCATCAAATTAAGCGCCATAACAAATGATGGCTTATCCATGCAGTATGTACTGGAAGACCTGGCTAAACTTCTGGTGAGCTTAGACCTGGAACCCGGCGGCGATGTCTATAAAATGATTTATGATGTCCTGGATTTTGTAATACAAAGTTCATATATAAATTAGAAGTAACTGCTCAGGTTATTAGCCTGAAGGATACTGATATCCCCTGGGCGGCAAAAGCCGTATTCGGAGAGTATTATACTTGAATGGCTATGCTATTATTGGGGTTTGTAAATCTTTTCCGACTTACGACTGCCGACTATCGAATATTTTTTAATTGCCTTTTTAGTATCATAAAACCCCATCTCAGCGGTGGCATAAAATTTATCTATATCAAGATCTCCCCTGCCTACAGGGACAGGAGAACTTGGGGTTATTATTATAAATTCAGGTCTTTCATAGACGCTAAGATCAATCTCCTCAAGCTCTTTTATCCCATTAGGAGATGCAGCCACTATCCATACCTCATCAAATGATTCAAGATCTGCACAATCTATAGGGATCCTGCCTGTTAGTCCTCCATCCAGATACCTGTTCCCATCAATCTTGATCGTTGAGAATATACCATTTATAAAAGGCACCCAGCAGCTGGCTCTGATTGCCATGATCAACCTGTCATTAGAAAAATCACCTTTAAACCGGAAAAATTTTCTAGTAACTATAGTCTTTCGATCCCACCTTGAAGGGGGCAATACCTGTGAAGTTGCCACATGGAGTTGTATCCCGGATCTTTTCAATCCCTTTATATCCAGAAACGGAAGAGAAACATTATGGATTAGCCTGTCCAGATTCTTTGCCTTATTTTTATTTAAAAACGGGTGATAAGAAAGACGGTATTTAGCTAAGGCCTCCCATGCTTCAAGTACCTCTTGAGCCTGTCCTGCACCATGCCATGCGCCCGCAGTGGAACCCACGCTTATCCCTGCTATATCGGAAAATCGGATCCCTTCTCCATCAATGGCCTTCATCACCCCCGCATAATATACACCGCGCATGGCGCCTGACGCATAACAGATAAGCCTCTTTTTGTCCTTCCTTGAAAAGGCCACCTTAAAAAAGGGTTACCTGCAATCAGGGCATTTATCAAAAAATACCCTGTCCTTGCCTGTAGTCTTTACTATCCAATCGATCTGGGCCTCTGGCATATAGGGCTTGCCGCACACGCTGCATAGGTGCATTTTAAATTCCCTGCCCCATATCTTCCTGGTATCCCTATTGTCCTCCATGGGGATCGCATCTGTGGGGCACACATAGGCACATGCCCCGCATCCAATACATACCTCACTTGGTTTTTTATAGGGTGTGCCTGGAATCTTATCCGGCCCCCGATTTAACATAGCTATGGCAGAGACCCCCACCACCTCTTCACATACCTGCATGCAAAGCCCGCATGCAATACACTTGTTGTGATAATTTTCTCCCTCATCCTTAACAAAACGCGGCTCATCAATCCCGTCGTTGGCTGCAAGTTCTCTTATCACATCCGAGTCTGGTACACGTGCGAGGAGCAGTTCTATGATCCCTTTCCGTATGCGTTTTACCAAAGAGGTATCTGTCTTTATCTCAAGCCCTTCTCTAATTGGATAGTTACATGCGGTAACCAGACGCATCCTGCCTGCCTGATGTGCCTCTACCAGACATAACCTGCAGGAGCCCCCGCTGGATTTGACCTCGGGATTATAACACAGGTTTGGGATATATATCCCATTTTCTCTTGCCACATCCAGGACACATCGATCTTTTATGGCCTCAACCTCTTTACCATCTATGACAAACTTAATCTTTTCCATAACCTTTTCCTTATTCAACAATCACTGCATCAAAGGGACATACTGCCCTGCAAACACCGCACTTGATACACTTACTTGCATCAATTGTATGAGGCCTTTTCTTTTCCCCGGAGATACACTTTTGTGGACACTTCTTTGCGCACACCGTGCAACCCGTACACTTTTCCTCATCTATCCGGTAGGTAATAAGCTCCTTGCATACACCCGCAGGACATCTCTTTTCCTTTATATGCGCCTCGTATTCATCCCTAAAGTAACGAATAGTAGAGAGCACAGGGTTTGCAGCAGAGGTCCCAAGCGCACATAATGCCCCCCACTTTAAACAATCACATAGTTCCTCTAAAAGCTCAATATCCCCTTGCTTGCCCCTGCCTTCAGTAATGCCTGTGAGTATATCCAGCATCCGTCTAAGCCCTTCCCTGCATGGCGTACACTTACCGCAAGACTCCCCTACCAAAAATGTTATAAAGTATTTTGCCAGATCCACCATACAGGTCTCTTCATCCATAACAATGATGCCGCCAGAGCCCATCATGGATCCCGCATCTGAGAGGCTGTCAAAATCTATCTGCAGATCTAAAAGCGACTCGGGGATGCACCCGCCGGAAGGCCCCCCGGTCTGAACCGCCTTAAACTTCTTGCCCTTCGGTATTCCACCGCCTATATCGAATACAAGCTCTCTTAAGGTAATACCCATAGGCACTTCCACAAGACCGGTATTTACCACCTTGCCTGCCAGAGAAAACACCTTTGTCCCTGGAGAGCCTTTAGTGCCAACCTTTCTATATCCTTGAACTCCACCTGTTATAATCAAAGGCACATTGGCCCATGTCTCCACATTATTAAGCACAGTAGGTTTATCATAGAGCCCCTTTTCAACAGATCTTATATACTTTGCCCGGGGCTCTCCCACATTACCCCCTATAGATCTCATGAGCGCAGAAGACTCACCACATACAAATGCCCCTCCGCCACGGCTTATCTTTATGTCAAAATCAAAGTTCGAGCCCAAGATGTCTTTGCCTAAAAGACCAAGGCCCCTTGCATCTTCTATAGCAGTCTTCATGTTCTCTATAGCGAGGGGATATTCATCTCTAATGTAGGCATAACCCTTATTAGAACCAACGGCATATGCCCCTATTATCATCCCTTCAATGATAGCATGGGGGTTGCCTTCCATTATAGATCTATCCATGAATGCACCGGGGTCACCCTCATCTCCATTACATATGACATAGCGGACATCAGTCTTAATTGCCTTGCACGACCTCCATTTCCTACCAGTTGGGAAGCCTCCTCCTCCGCGGCCACGCAGACCTGATTGTTCGATGTTATCAATAATAGCATCGGGACTCATACCAAATGCCTTGACGAGGGCACTATAGCCCCCCCCTGCAATATAATCGTCTATCCTGGCGGGATCTAATTGCCCCACATCTTTTAATACCAGCTTCTTTTGATGACCATAGAAAGGGATTCTGCTATATTCAGTGGCCCATTCCTTTGTCTGAGGATCTCTATACCCAAGGGACGCTATTACCTCGCCTTTTTTTACAGTCTTTTCTGTGATCTCTGGTACGTGTTCAGGCTTGACACCCATATAGACAATGTCTTTATCTGCAAAGGTGACTAAGGGCCCCTGATTGCAAAAACCCTGGCACCCTGTTGTCTTAATGCCCAATTCTACACTCCCAGACAGACCCTGAGCACCAAACTCCTTCTTAAAAGCCTCAAAAACCTGCCTGCTTCCTTTGGCCAAACAGGGCGTACCCCCACAGACGAACACAGTGGGTAATTCATTCTTTTCAGACTCAAGAATCTTCTCTCTATATTTATTCAATCCTTCTATTGTAGATATCTTTGTATGCTCCATTATTCCCACCCTTATCTGGAATTAAGTATATCTTTTAAGATTCTTAATTATATTCTCTGACGTAGATCCCCCATAATAATCCTCATCTATCACCACTACAGGCGCCAAAGCACATGTGCCGACACAGTTTACCGTCTCCAGACTGAATCGCCTATCTTTAGTGGTCTGACCTGGTTTTATCTTCAAACGCCTCTCTATGGCCTCTACTACGAACGGCGCACCCTTTAGATGGCAGGCTGTGCCAGTACATACCTTAATCGTATGCCTGCCCTTGGGTACTAGAGATAAGGCCTTATAAAATGTGGCCATAGCATATATCCTGCTCTCGGGAACGCCAAAGATATCGCTTAATCTCTTTATTCCCTCCTCTGGGACATAGCTAAATTCCCGCTGAAAATCCTGGAGTATGAGCAACAATGACTCCTTGGATTGTTCATAGCCGGAAACAATTCCATCTACCTTTTGAATATCTATTGCCATCTTACCTGCCCTCGCACCTTTTTAGCAGTCCTTCATACTCTTTTGTAGCTCTATCCTGTATCACGCCTGTCTCCTTATCTGTTAAGTGCCTAAATCTACCCTGACCCTTTAGATAATCCTTTACTGGCCTCAACCGGTAGGGTTTGTAGGTCATCTTATACGAGCCGTCTACCACCTCGTACAGAGGGAAAATCCCTGTATCTACAGCCAGTCTCCCATAGCGGATACCTTCATCGATTGGTATTCTCCAGCCTGTAGGACATACGCTCAAGATATGAATATAGGCAGGGCCCTGTATCGAGGAGGCCTTTTTTACCTTCTCCATAAGGTCAAAGGGGAAACTCGGACATGCTGTTGCCACATATGGGATATTATGCGCCACTGCTATCTGAGGGAGATTCTTCTTCTGGGTATGCTGTCCTATACTATATTTCCCTGCAGGACTTGTCGTGGTGCTTGCGCCATATGGTGTGGAACTGGAACGCTGTATGCCTGTATTCATATATGCCTCATTGTCATAACATATATAAATCATATCATGGCCACGCTCCATCGCCCCGGAGATCTGCCCCATCCCTATATCAGCGGTTGCGCCATCACCGCCCATTGCCACAAATGTTATCTTTTTTTCAGGGAGTTTTCCTTTTCTCATCAATACCTTCATCCCGGCCTCACAACCGGATACTACAGCCGATGCATTCTCAAATGCCACGTGTATCCAGGGCACCATCCATGCAGTTGTAGGCAAGGGCGAAGAGATGATCTCCATACACCCTGTTGCCATGGCGACAATGGTATCGTGGCCTAACGCCTTCATCACTAACCTCACAGCCAAGGCCTCTGCGCACCCCTGACATGCCCTGTGCCCTGATGTAAAATTCTCCGCCTTTTCAACCAATCTCGGGGCAAAAACAGTAAATCTATCCATAGCTGACTCCTTATCCTCTCAAACCGTAAAGTATGAACCCTTCAGTATCACCTGATTCTGCCTTGGCTTTGCCTTCTAAAATAATGTTCCTGAAATCATTGCGGGATACATCCCTGCCTGCGAGGCCTGCTATATAGTTCACAATCACAGGGGCGCCCTCTTTCTTATAAAGGGCCGAGCGTAACTCTGAGGCAACAGGCCCGCCAGGGCCGCCGAAACTGATGGCCCTGTCAATGACGATCAAGGCCTTTTTGCCAAGTACTGCCCCCTGAAACTCATCAAAGGGAAAGGGTCTCCACAGCCTGATCTTCACCACCCCAACCTTTTCACCTTCTTCTCTCAAGGTATCTACAACCTCCATTGCGGTCTCGCCATATGACCCCATGGTTACTATGCAATAGTCGGCATCATCTGCCCTGTAAGTCTCTATTGGATGATACTGCCTCCCTGTAATGTTCCCCCATTCCTCCCATGCCTTGATGATTGTGGGATATGCGTTTGTCACCCCATCTTCTCTGGCCATCTGGGCCTCTGTATATATCTCAGGCATAGCGAAGCAGCCCATCGAGACAGGCCTATCCGGATGCAGGGCGTTTTTTAATCTGAATTCGGGCAAATACCTCTTTATTGTCTCGTCCTCCTCGTATTCTATAGGTTCTATCACATGAGTAAGTATGAATCCGTCAAAGTTTACAGCAACAGGCAAAAGCACATTCGGGTCTTCTCCAACCCTGAATGCCCAGAACATATGATCATAGGCATCCTGGCCATTTTCCACAAAGACATGTATCCAGCCTGCATCGCGCACCATCATTGTATCTGTATGATCATTCCAGATGGAAAGCGGACCGGACAGAGACCTGTTTGCAAGGGCCATCACCATTGGCAACCTCATAGACGAGGCAATAAAAAATATTTCTGACATCAATGCCAGCCCCTGTGAACTTGTGCTTGTAAAGGTTCTTGCCCCAACAGCAGAAGATCCACAACATACGCTCATTGCTGAATGCTCACTCTCTACAGGGACAAACTCAGCATCCAACTCGCCATTTGCTACTAATTCCGAGAGGTGTTCCACAATGTGTGTCTGAGGGGTTATTGGATAGGCAGCAATTACATCTGCATTGGCCTGTCCCACTGCATCTGCTATAGCAAGCGAGACCTCGATTCCCTTTCGCTTCCTACCCATCTTATTCCTCCTCCTCGGCCACCATGGTGATACATCCCGTAGGACATTCCCGTGCGCAGATCCCACACCCTTTGCAATAGGTAAGATCTGCCTCAAAATGTCCATCTGCTGCCCGTATTATTGCCGCATCAGGACAAAAAAGCCAGCACACACCACACCTTATGCACCCATCACTATTTACAACAGGCCTTGCCGATCTCCAGGACCCAGTATGATACTCCCTGGCATTACCTACCTCGGTGACTATAGCCCCTGGTTCTAACTCTTGCCACTTGATTTGTTCCATTGGTTTTGCCACGATCTCTACTCCTTTATAATGGCTTCTTCGTAGGCCCGTCTTAAGGCAATCATATTCTTGCCCCCCAACTTGGCCCCGAATCTATCCATTAGAGGCGTTTCAATATCCTCAAGCGTCAAAGCATCTGTCGCTTTTAAAAAGGCACCCAGCATAGTAGTATTTACTATAAGCCTGCCCAACTCTTTTAAGGCTATTTTATTTGCATCTATTGTAATGATCTTGCATTTGTATCCATACTTATCACGTATTTCATCCGGGTCTTTCTTCGTATTTAACACCAGGATGCCATCTGCTTTCATGCCATCGGTAGGATCTAACAAAGATAGCAGCCCCGGATCTAATACGATTACTATATCAGGGCTATATACCTTTGCCCTGATATTTATTTTTTTCTCATCAACCCTGGAAAATGCTACAACAGGAGCGCCCCTGCGCTCAGGCCCAAAGCTTGGGAATGCCTGAGCAAACTTGCCCTTATTTATAGCGGCAGTAGCTATAAGTTCTGCTGATGTAACAGCCCCCTGCCCGCCTCTTCCATGAAGTCTGACCTCCTGCATATAAGCTCCTAGTTATAAAAGTTCTGCGTTAAATATCACGCCCACTATTTATATGTCAATATGACAGAAAATGAGTGGCTCGCCATTCAGCGAAAGGATAAATATCACGCCCCTTGCTTATATGTCAATATGAGATGCCCTCAAACCTTTAAAACCTGATTAGTTACAACTTGACACCCTAACGCCGCTTAAGTTAAACCTTAGCCATGCGAGGCTACAAAAATACAACCTATATCTTCAGCATACTTTTTTCTTCAGGAAAGGGTCTGGCTGCTGCCAAATATGGCGTACAACCATGAAAAAGGTAGACGTGAGAGGAATTACAATAGGCGGGGGTGGGCTTGTATTAATTGCAGGGCCATGCGTGATAGAATCAAGAAGCCACGCCCTATATATGGCTCAGGCACTAAAAGAGATTACAGAGAAAATAGGTATGCCTTATATATTCAAGGCATCTTTTGACAAGGCCAACAGATCAAGTGTCGATGCATATCGAGGCCCTGGCTTAAAGGTGGGTTTGGATATTTTAGGTGAGATAAAGCAAGATCTAGCCCTTCCAATCACATCAGATATACACACCCCGGACCAGGCTTTGCCTGCCTCAAGGGTCCTTGATCTTTTACAGATCCCCGCATTTCTGTGCAGGCAGACAGATCTCTTAATAGCTGCAGGCAACACTGGCCTACCTGTAAATATAAAAAAGGGGCAATTTATGGCCCCATGGGATATGATAAACGTAATAAAAAAGGTCGAGAGTACAAAAAACACAAAGATACTCTTGACAGAAAGAGGCTCGTCCTTTGGTTATAATAATCTTGTCTGTGACTTTAGATCGCTGGGGATTTTGAGGTCGTTCAAAAAACCAGTGGTATTTGATGTCACCCACAGCCTCCAGCTACCCGGAGGTAAAGGGACATCATCAGCTGGAAACAGCGAATTTATTGTTCCCCTTGCTAAAGCCGGGGTGGCCTTTGGTATAGATGCCCTATTCATGGAGGTACATGACCGCCCTGAGCATGCCCTAAGCGATGGGCCAAATTCTTTGCGGCTGTCTGACCTTGAGCCATTATTAAAACAAATTCTTGATATAAAGAAGGCGGCAGGATGAAAAAGATCAAGGCACTTATCTTAGATGTTGACGGTGTACTTACGGATTCCCGCATATATATCACAGATGCCGGCATGGAAATAAAGGCATTTAATGCCAAAGATGGCCATGGAATAAGAATGATCATGAGGGCAGGCATACACGTAGCCATTATTACAGGCAGGAAATCAAAGGCCTTACAGCACAGGGCAAAAGAGTTGGGAATAAAGCACGTCATAGAAAACAGCAAAGACAAAAAAAAGGCGCTGAAAAAGATCGCAGCAAAATTAGGTGTAGATACATCAGAGATTGCCTACATGGGAGATGACTTGGTAGATCTGCCTGCAATGGCTATTTGCGGGCTTACTATCGCGCCATCAGATGCAGTAGATATGGTAAGGAAAAAGGTCGATATAGTCACAGATAATCCAGGAGGCATGGGCTCAGTAAGGCAAGCAATCGAATATATACTTAAATCTCAAGACCTCTATGACAAAATAATGGATCGTTATGTGGTATAAATGGATGATCGGTATATTTATTGTCATTGGCGTAAGCCTGATATTGAGATCAGGCGAGGTAAAGCCAGTCAAAAATAAAGGGCCAAGTGACATATCACGCTCGATGACCAAGGTTTATATGTCGGAGAAAAACCTGGATAATGACTCATCCATGGAGTTGTATACAGATAAGGCCATACAATACACAGATGATAATATTTATCTGCAGGGATTTGAAATCCATACAAATAACGGAGTCCACATGAAGGGAGAAAAGGCACGCTATGATATAAACCAGTCTAGTCTGAAGATTTCGGGCCCTATTATAATTGAGACCCAAGATGGCGACAAGGCCTACATGGATGGGCTCATCTGGGATAGAAAATCCGGTATAGCCAATACAGATAGCCCCATAAAGGTTGAGGGAAGAGGAATTTTTGTTGAGGCAAAAAAGGCTCGGTTCAGCAATAATTTCAATTCATTTAGTTTCTCGGGCGGTGTAAATGCGAAGATATATAATAATTATCTTACTCCTTAGCTCACTCCCCCCTTGGGCAGTAATAAACGCCGCTGACCTAAAGGATGGTCCTGGGGATACCGATGTTATAGAGATAGAGGCTGACAGGCTGGACGTATATACTAACAGAGAAGAGGCCATATTTACCGGCAATGTAACTGCCATAAAAGAAGACATGACGCTTAAGTGCAAAAGGCTTCAGATGTTTTATGATAACTCTACAAATAAGGTGAACTATTTAATTGCAAGTGGCGACGTGAATATTGTATGGCAAGGCAAAGAAGGCAACTGTAATCAGGCTAAATATTTATTGGATGAGAAAAAGATTATCTTAACAGGTGATGTCGTAATTATAAGGGGCGAGGAAAGGATATCCGCTCAAATAGTCACAATAGATATGGTTTCAGGCTATCAAATGGCGGAAGGACAGGGTGGCAAAGTAAAGATCAGGATAGAAACAGAAAAGGAAACAGGGATATTAAGATGGGATCGCTAACACTTAAAGCCGTTGGCCTTGAAAAGAGTTTTGGGAATGCCCATATAATAAAGGGGATTGACCTTACGTGCTCCCAGGGGGAAATAACCGGCCTGCTGGGCCCAAATGGTGCGGGAAAGACTACCACCTTTTATATGATTGTGGGCCTTATAAAGGCAGATAAGGGTACAGTATATATTGGTGATAAAGAGCTCACGGAAATGGACCTTGCCAAAAGGGCAAATAACGGTATCGGCTATCTGCCCCAGGAGGCCTCCGTATTCAGAGGGCTAAGAGTAGATGAAAATATCCGGGTCCCCTTAGAAGCAAAAGGATTAAAAGGAGATGGGCTAAAAAAGGAACTAGATGCACTCATAAATGGATTCGGCCTGCAAAATGTAAGGGAACATAAGGCATTGTCTCTATCTGGCGGAGAGAGGCGTAAGCTTGAAATAGCTCGGGCATTGGCCTTAGACCCCTTATACCTATTGCTTGATGAGCCCTTTGCCGGCATAGACCCTATAACAGTAAAAGATCTTCAGTCTATGATCCTAGACTTGAAAAAAAGGGGAATCGGTGTAATTATTACAGACCACAACGTGAAAGAAACGCTTAAGATATGTGACAGGGCATATATTATACATCACGGCGTAGTAATAGAACAGGGAGATCCTTTATCGGTGATAAAGAACGAACAGGTGCAAAAGATATATGTGGGAAATGACTTTTCCCTGAATTGAGGAGACCGGCCTATGGCACTGGAGTTAAAACAGCAGCTGAAAATGACCCAACAGCTTATAATGACGCCACAGCTCCAGCAGGCTATAAAGCTCCTCCAGCTATCCCGATTAGAACTTACGGAATATATTGAGCAAGAACTGCAAGAAAACCCCCTGCTTGAAATAAATGCAACCCCCCCCCCTGAAAAAACAGACGGCGTATCCGATCAAGCACCAGACATAAATAAGATTGAACAGACCAAGTGGGAGGCATATCTGGATACCTATGGGCAGGCCAATATCCCATATTACGGGCAAGAAGAGAAACCAACCATTGAGAGTACAGCAACCAAGGAAGAAGGCCTTACAGAACATCTCTTGTGGCAACTTAGATTAAACCACTTCACCGAGAAAGAACGCAGAATAGGTGTTTTTGTTATAGGGAATCTAGATATCAATGGATATCTTTCCACAGATATGGAAACGATATGTGACGCAACAGAAGCAACTGAAGAAGAGATCGTATCTGTACTCAAACGGATACAGGCATTTGATCCTATAGGTGTGGCCAGTAGAGATTTAAAAGAATGTCTTTTTGTACAGTCAAAGATTCTTGGCATTGAGAATGGTATTATCGGGAGGATCATAGGTTCTCATCTTGAGGACCTGCAGACAAAAAACTTTGATAAAATTGCTCAAGCCCTTGATGAAACTGTAGAAGATATATCATTGGCAGCACAAATAATCTCAAAGATGGAGCCCAGGCCTGCGAGAAACTACTCAGACGAGCCGCAACAATATATTGTGCCGGATATATATGTAGTTAAGGTGGATAATGATTATATTGTAGTACTCAATGAAGAAGAGATCCCAAGATTAAACCTGAACAAGGAGTATCAGGACCTGCTAATCTCGAATAAGACAGGGCATATGACAAAGGATTATCTTACGGAACGCCTCAAATCAGCTCAATGGTTGATAAAAAGCATCCGGCAACGCCAGAGTACCTTACGTAAGGTTACTGCTAGTATAATGAGATTCCAGCGGGAATTTTTAGACCATGGGACAAACCATCTAAGACCGCTGGTTCTTAGAGATGTAGCTGATGATGTCGGCATGCATGAATCCACCATCAGCAGGGTGACATCAAAAAAATACGTCCATACCCCTCAAGGGATATTTGAGTTGAAATTCTTTTTTAATAGTGGCATCTCAAGGAGTGATGGCGGATTTGTAGCCTCTCAAAGCGTAAAAAGCGAGATTGAAGCCCTTATAAAGGCTGAAGACCCTAAAAGCCCTTTAAGCGATCAGGCCATCACAATAAAATTAAGGGGAAAAGGTATCAACATTGCAAGGCGTACAGTGGCAAAATACCGAGAAGTAATGGGGGTCCTGCCTTCAAATAAAAGGAAAAAATATTATTAGTCAGCCCTAATCGAATAAATATCAAACTTTAAAAGCAGGAGATATCATGCAGATAGATATAACTTTTAGAAATTTAGAACCATCACAAGCCATACGAGAGTATGCAATAAAACGGTTATCCAAGATATACAAATATAGCGACAGGTTAGGAGAAGCCCATGTTGTGCTATCCGTAGAAAAGATACGACATACGGCAGAAGTCACACTCAATGCCTATGGCACGAAGATAAAGGCAGTAGAAAGCACAGAAGATATGTACTCTGCTATAGATATGGTAATGGATAAACTGGAAAAGCAAATAAAACGTTATAAAGAAAAGTCTCAAACAAAAAAGGGAGCTGCTTCCAGGGAGCATATAGCCGAAGTATCGTCCAAAAAAGAGTTAGATGAAAAACCAAGGATCATTCATGAGGAAAATTACTTTGTAAAGCCCATGAGTGTAGATGAAGCTGCACTCCAGATGGCCATCTCTGAGGACAACTTTATAGTCTTCCATAATACAGAGACTAACCATATAAGCCTTCTCTATAGAAGGGAAGACGGGGACCTTGGTTTGATAGAGGCTGAAAAATGAAGGTTGTGGATATATTAAAGCCAGAATGTATAGTCTTTGATATCAAGAAGGAAACAAAAAAAGACATTTTAACTGCACTTGCCAGCCCTATTGCAAAAGCCTACAATCTGGATCTCGATGAGATGGTAACTATACTTCTCAACAGAGAAAAACTTGGGAGTACTGGAATAGGAGAGGGCGTTGCAATACCTCATGGTAAAATCCGCGGTCTTAAATCCATAGCCGCTTCCATTGGGAAAAGTGCTGAAGGACTTGCTTTTGATGCCCTGGATGGAAAGCCATGCCACATTTTCTTTCTGCTTATAGCCCCAGCCGATTTTACCAGTGGTCATCTCAAGGCATTGGCCAGGGTCTCCATGATGCTAAAAGATCCTGATTTCAGAAATAAGCTTATGAAAGCATCCTCTTCAAAAGAAATCTACTCTATTATCGAGGAGCAAGATAAAAGCATCCCTGAATAAAATACCTGCAGTTTACAGGGGCCGGCTATCAGGGGCCAGGGATCAGGTTTCAGCTTAAAGAAGAATATGAATAGGAGAGCTTTACATAATATCCATATTGTCATTGCGAGTCCGCCTGAGGCGGGCGAAGCAATTTCTAACTAGCTGTAACCAATGGGATTGTTTCGTCGCTTACGCTCCTCACAATGACAGTCAAACAATTGTACTTCCGCCCTCAATAGCTGATGGCCCCTACTATTCTTTCCCGACTCTCGACTATCTTTTGACCCCTGATCCCCGATCCCTGTTAACCGACCCCTGATCCCTGAAAACTGCTTGCTACTCCTCCTCAGAATACACCCTGGTGTACAGATAGCGATTGTAAATTTGAGAAAATGAAGAGAATAATTCATCGTCCGGAGTGGCCTCTATAATGGAATCAAACCCGGTAAGTTTTGCATCCAGATCATCTAACATATGTAAAAACATGGCCTCTTTGGTCATTGGAAGTTTTGGAGAACCAAATTCAAGCTGACCATGATGAGAGAGTATAAGATGGATCAACTGGATCCTCAACTCCTCGGGAAAGTCATCGAGCCCTGATATCTCTTTATCTACCATGTATGCAGAAAGGTATACATGACCTACCAGTCTCCCAAAAGGGGTCATATCAATAACCCTGTCATATGAATATTCATAGATCTTGCCAATATCGTGAAGGATGGCCCCAGCCAAAAGCAAATCCTGACTCATCCCCATATATGAATAGACGGGGAATAAAGCGATTGCTGATCTTGCCACCTGGAGCGTATGCTCCAGCAATCCCCCAACATAGTTATGATGTATGGTTTTTGCTGCAGGTGCATTTATAAAGGCCTTCTTTAACTCCTGCCTGCCAAAGATATTCCCGACAAGCCTTAAGAGATGCTTATCTCTTATATGAGATATTACCTGATCCAGTTCCTTTATCATCTCGGATATATTCCTTTGTGTAGTGGGCAGTAGGGTGGATATATCCACACTGTCCTTATCAAGGCTTCTGACTGTGTTTAAGCGTATCTGAAGCCTGCTTTCATAAGATTCAACATTGCCGCGCACCCCTACGACAGATCCAAGCTCAATGCCGGATATCTTCTGTTTGACATCATCCCAGATCATCGCCGGTATCTCTCCGGTCTTGTCTATAAGTTGCAATCTTGCAAATGGGCGGCCATTCCTTGTCGTAAGCAATTTCTTTTCTGAGACCATAAAGACTGCCTTTACATTATCCCCCTGCTTCATCTCTGAGATAAAGCCGCCTTTAGGGATCATATCCACCTTGTCCATAATTCCTTCTCCCTATAATATGTACCTGCTTAAGTCTTCTTTCTTAATAATTTCACCTAGTTTTTCCCTTACATAATCAGCATGTATCGCCACGGGATCAGTCATATCTGATGCAGAAAAAGAAATCTCGTCTAAGAGCTTCTCTAAAACCGTATGCAACCTCCTCGCACCTATATTCTCTGTATGATCATTTATATATTGGGAGATTTCCGCAATCTCGGATATTGCTTCATCATCAAAGGTGATGTCAACATCTTCAGTGGCAAGTAGCGCTTTATATTGTTTAATAAGGGCATTCTTCGGCTCTACAAGGATCCTTACAAAGTCCTCCTTTGTCAAGGAGTCGAGTTCTTCCCTGATAGGAAACCTGCCCTGAAGCTCTGGGATGAGATCGGAGGGCTTGCTTACATGAAATGCCCCTGCGCCTATAAACAGGACATGATCTGTCTTTACTGGCCCAAACTTGGTGTTTACGGTTGTCCCCTCAACTATAGGCAGCAGATCCCTCTGAACACCTTCCCTGGATACATCAGGACCATGCGAGGATTCTCTGCCGGCCACTTTATCCAGCTCATCTACAAATACGATCCCGGAATTTTCCACGCGGGTCCTCGCCTCTTCAGAGACCTTGTCCATATCAACAAGCCGATTTACCTCTTCTGCCACCAGAAATTCAAAGGCATCTTTTACCTTCATTTTTCTCCTGCGAGTCTTTTTAGGCAAGACATTAGAAAACATATCCTTGAGATCTATCCCCATCTCTTCTATGCCCTGGCCCGAGAAGATTTCTATTGCAGGCATGGTAGTCTCTCTCACATCCACATCTACCATCCTCTCATCTAATGCCCCATCCAAAAACATCTTGCGCAACTTCTCCCTGCTATCTGATTGTGTTTGCGTAGCAGCAGAATCTAAAGGTAAAAGACAATCAAGGAGCCTCTCTCTGGCTATCTCTATAGCCTTTGTCTTCACACGTTCACTCTCTTCTTTCTTCACCATCTGGACTCCCAGATTCATAAGATCCCTTATTATAGACTCCACATCTCTGCCTACATAACCCACCTCTGTAAACTTTGAGGCCTCTATCTTTACAAAAGGAGCATCAGCAAGCCTTGCCAAACGTCTTGCTATTTCTGTCTTCCCAACACCAGTAGGCCCTATCAGAATAATATTTTTGGGGTATATGTCATCCTTTATATCTCCAGTCACCCTCTGACGCCGCCATCTGTTTCTAAGGGCGATGGCCACAGCCCTCTTGGCCTTGTCCTGACCTATTATGTACTTATCTAACTCTGCCACAATCTCTTTTGGCGTAAGATCCTTCATGCAAGCTCCTCATATACTATATTTTTATTTGTATACACACATATATCAGAGGCGATATCCATAGCCTCCCCGGCTATTTCCTTAGGAGAAAGATCAGTATACTTGACAAGCGCCTTGGCAGCAGCCACTGCATAATTTCCCCCGGAACCTAAACCACATACGTCTTCGTCTGGCTCCACTACATCGCCAGTGCCTGATAATAAAAATGTCTTTTCTACATCAGCTACTATCATCAGGGCCTCAAGCCGCCTTAATACCCTATCTGTTCTCCAGTCTTTTCCCATCTCCACTGCAGCCCTGGTAAGGTTTCCTCTATACTCCTTTAGTTTTGCTTCAAAACGTTCGAAAAGTGTGAACGCATCTGAGGTCGATCCGGCAAAACCGGCCAAGACTTTGCCTTCATGTAACCTCCTTACCTTCTTTGCCTTTCCCTTAAGAACCACATCCCCCATAGTGACCTGGCCATCTCCTGCCATTATCACATTACGGCCTTTCCTTATACATAAGATCGTTGTCCCTCTTATATTCATCCCCCCTCCTTTGCCCTTGGGTGTGCCTTATCATACACCTCCATCAATCTGTCCACTGTTACATGTGTATAACGCTGGGTAGTAGACAGACTTACATGACCAAGCATCTCCTGTATAGACCTCAAATCGGCCCCTGCATCAAGCATATGTGTTGCAAAGCTATGCCTGATTGTATGCGGGCTTATATGTCGTGAGATAGCCACAGACGTAGACCACCTGTACACCACGCGCCTTATGCTCCTTGAAGTAAGTCTGGATCCCTTTCTATTCAAAAATAATGGTTCATTACAGTATATAGGATCGCCTATTCCTCTGGCAGCAAGATAGGCCATTACTGCTTCGATAGCATGCCTGCCAACAGGCACAATCCTTGGTTTAGAACCCTTGCCCATAACCCTTACAAAACCAGAATCAGCATCCACATCAGAACAGTTCATGGCTTCCGTTTCTCCAACCCTGATGCCTGTAGAATATAATAGTTCCAAGATGGCACGATCACGAGGATAAGATGTGGCCTCTATAAGATCTATCATTTCATCAGGGCTTAAAAACATAGGGAGTTCCTTTTCAGTCTTTAAAGACTTTACATGCGAAAAAGGGTTTACATCCAAATCGGTCTCAGTCAAGACAAAATCAAAAAAACCCCTTATGGCACTGAGCTTGCGATTTATTGTACTTCTTGTATACCTGGTATGCAGATATAACATATAAGAACGCACTGCATAACGATCAGGCTTATCAATATGCCTTTTATCCATAAACTCGACCATAGAGCCTATATCATTTATATAGGCCCTGTATGTCTCCTTTGAAAGGCCCTTTTGATCCAGGATATACATCCTGTATCGCCCAATTAAGATATCATAATCTAAACCCATAAGAAAAATTTACTCCTGATTATAACCTTAATCAAGGCCTTATAGCTATCTTCATGCCTCAGAAAAAACAATACTTCTCGGTGAGTTCCCATTGCTGAGCGCTGGCGTCTATTTTATATGAAAACAGTGAATAGTGAATAGTAAATAGTGAAGAGATTTATTCCTAGATAATGTTATATGGAAATAGGTAGAAAGTTTTGTAGGGGCCTTTTGCCCTCATCGGCCCGCTTAAGTAAAATATTGAATAGTAATAATCTTACAAAAAGCCACTTAATCTGTCATTGCGAGGAGTGAAGCGACGAAGCAATCTAATAATTTTAAATGGTTATGAAATACAAGATTTTTCTCTTCGCTTAAGCCCCCACACTTCGTGTGGGTCCCGGGTTTGTCTTCGCTTCACTCGCAATGACGTCGTTTTAGACTTTCTACAAGTTCATCAATAATTGTTGATTATAATATCCATGTAGCTTATTATATAGGACATGCAATACATAAAGACATTAATTATAATTATTGTATTATTCCTTTTAATCATATTCGGGGTTAATAATACCCAGGGCTTTGTGCTCTCCTTTTTAGATTACAAGCTTATTATACCAGTAGAGATGTGGCTTCTATTAATGCTCTTCTTCTTTGCGGGAATGGTACCCATCTTTATCATTGGCCTTCCGGAAAAAAGTTCTGTCTACAAACAATTAAAGGCCTTGAATAAAAAGATAAAAAAGATCGAAAAAGACCTGGCATCTATTGAGCAGAAAACATCTCTATCAGATTCCGAATAATATTTCGTAAAAACTTCGGGGTCTTGCCTATAATCCATAATCTGCTTAAGCCTCTGCCTATATTAAGGCTATATTCTTCCTGCCTTGTAACAAGCCCTGGTGCAAGCTTATATTTTATCTTTAAAAATCCCATCCAATCTATCTTTGCCAGGACATCCCGCAGAAAACACGGCCATGGGATATATAAACAAGATCCAAAGTCTAGTATATAAGGCAGACCTTCATCATCTATCACATAATTTCTCCTGTTTCTTAAGTCTAAGTGGATTACACCTCTTTTATGCATCTGTTCAATAATGCCTGCCAGCCTGGTAAAATATTGTTTATCAGGGATCTCTTTCGTCTCCCTTAAATTCTCACCTTTTATATACGTAATAATAATGGAGATGGGGTCTGGTTTTGCAATCAGCCTCGGTATGCCAGAGACCCCATTCAGTTTGGAATAGATATAGGCCTCCCATGCAATCAGGCATATCCCAAACAGACGCACGGGGAGAATTCTATTCCTGTATGTCTTCTCAACAGCATCTATGCCTCCACACTTTATCAGCACTACATCAGGGCTATAGATACGTACCTTCTTTAATGTTTTGGTTTCATTCATGAGCTTTGTCCTGTCTTAATACACAATCCAACCCACCCAAGGCAACCAGCTTTATTCATGAGGGGATTTGTAGAGACTGAATCTGCCTCATTGTCCTCTATCTGATATCTTATGGGCTGAAAACGGAACCGGATTCCTTTTACCCTTTATGGTTATCATGCCATCCAGATATTGTCCTTCTTGCTGCATGGATCCTATTAATCTCATATTGTTTAAGGTATATATGATTACCTTCCCATTTTCATCTATTGAACACATCCTGTCTTTCATCTTTGGATCCGAAGATTCTATTATACAACCCTTATTGTCTATATTTAAGTCCACAACCTGTGTTTCATCAGGCATATGCATAAATAATACCCAATAGCCCGCCATATCTGCGTGCGTAAATACAGATCTATCCTGAATTTCTTCTATATTTGCCTTCTTCTTAGTATCAAATATCGAAACAATAGTCTTTTTATCTCTTTTACTGGCAAACTTAGCCCGCCATATACCCCTGACGTCAATAGACGAAACAACAAGTCCAACCAATAAAAATAATGCCAATAATATAACTATTTTTGTCTTCATTTTACCTTTATCGGTAACAGCATAAGTTTATTGAAGATCTACATGCAGATTAATCACCTATATAGGTTACTTATTGAATAAGTCAACATCCAATGTTGATATGAAAAAGTGAATAGTGAATAGTAAAAAAAGGTGTTGAGTTTTGGATGTTGGGTGTTGGGTGATTAAGAATAGTCGGGAGGCGTGAGTCGAAAAGATAAAATATAAAAAATAGTTTTATGGGAAGAGTGGGGGCCTTTTGCCCTCATCGGCCCGTTCTGGCAAAAGGCCCGACTCTTCACTATTTTTATATAAACCCCCATGTCCTAGCAGACACAACGAAGCATGAAAATATGGCACTTTCACACAAACGCAATATTGGACATCATCTAGAAATAACACTATTCACTGTTTACTATTCACTATTCACTTTTTCATATAAACCATCTGTGATTTGCGCTATTATGTTCAAAAAATCAAAAGGTGGAGATAGACATGAAGGTTACAGGGAAATTACGTTGGAACATAAAAGGATTTGCCTTTGTCGTCTGTGATGGCGACCATCCTGACATATTCATCCCGCCAGAAAGGATTTATAATGCCTTAGATGGTGACATCGTAGAGGTGGTAGCCAGGAAGGATAAAAGGGGACTCAGGGGCAAGGTTGTCTCTATTATAAAAAGGGCAAATACGAGCATTACCGGCATATATAAAAGACTGAAAGAGGGGGGTATGGTTGAGCCCTACAGCCCTTTCCCATATAAAATTGTTGTGCCCTTCGGGGCAGAACTGGATGCAAAGGATGGAGATATTGTTATTGCAAAGATTTACCCCCCGAAATCTCAAAAGACGCCTCAGACTATAAGGGCCCGTGTTATTCAAAAATTAGCTATGCCGGTAAAGATCGGAGATGACCTGAGATCTGTTGCCATAAAATATGGCCTGCCATGGCTCTTTCCGAAGGATATCGAGGCTGAAGCCAAAAAGGTATCAAAGATCGATATAGGAAAAGAGCTCAAAGATAGACAAGACCTAAGAGACAGGCTTTTATTTACCATAGATAGCTCTTTTGCCCGCGATTTTGATGATGCAGTTGGCATAGATATGTTACCAGGGGGTACATACAGGCTCACCGTTGCCATAGCTGATGTATCTCACCTTGTACGTAAAGACTCTTTGCTAGACAAAGAAGCCTTTAAGAGGTCTTTCAGCATCTATTTCCCGGAAGCCACCATCCCCATGCTGCCTGCTGTGCTCTCCAATGGAGTCATGAGCCTAAAACCCAATGAGGATAGATTGGCTGTAGCAGTAGAGATATATCTAGGGCCTAAAGGCGGGATCATTAATACAAACATCTTTGAAGCTGTAATAAGATCGGCTGCCCGGCTCACCTATGAGGAGATCGGGCCTTTCCTGGAAGGAACGGGAGAAATCTTTATAAAAAATGGTGAGATCATAACCGCCCTGAAAAACTTACATAAGATGGCTGGCTATCTTTATAAGAGACGGAAAGAAAAGGGCAGCCTTGATTTTGATCTGCCAGAGATAGGGGTCAGTTTGGATAGTACAGGACAGGTAGACGAAGTATTCAAAAGAGAAAGGAATCCGGCTTGCAGGCTTATAGAAGAGGCTATGCTGATTGCAAACAGGGAAGTATGCTCTTTCTTGGAAAGGCATAGGGCACCCATATTATACAGGATACATGAGCCACCTGTAAAAGAAGACCTCCTCGACCTCAGCACTACAATGAAAGAGATCGGCCTTGACAAAAGGCTTGTATCAACCCTCATAAAGACAACTAATAAGGGAATTGGCATAAACATGGTCTTCCAAGGGATAGCAGATAACGTGATAGGAACCCCTATTGAGACATTTGTCCATCAGCAGATACTGCGTGCGTTAAGAAAAGCCAGATATTCAGATGTGAATATGGGCCATTTTGGTCTGGCATTTAATGCCTATCTGCACTTTACATCCCCTATAAGGCGTTATCCGGATCTTGTAATCCATAGGATATTAAAGGATACACTAAGAGCGACTGGCCTTCCAAAGAAGGGCCGTAGTAAATGGCAAAGACACCTGAAAAGAATAGCGCCTGAGGTATCTCAAAGGGAAAAACTCGCAGACGATGCCATGCTTGAGGTGTTAAAGCTAAAAAAGGCGGCTTATATGAGAAGGCATATAGGGGATATTTTCACAGGGATAGTAAGCTCTATCTTAGAGTTTGGTATGTTTGTAGAGATTACTGCACCACCGGTAGATGGTCTTGTGCCTGCACAAGACCTGGGTAATGCCCGAATAATAGAAGGCAGATATGTAAAGATGAAAAAACGTACTATTACTATTGGTGATGTTGTAAGGGTGCAGGTTGCAAAGGTTGACCAAAAAAGAGGGTTTATAGATCTCGCCCTGGTATAGATATGTAAAAGTTCTATGTTCTAGGTTCTAGGTTCTAGGTCTTTTGATGCGGGAATACCTCCAAGGGGGCGCGCATATCTCACCGCATTCAATAATGCAATCTTTGCAGCCTGGGCGGCTATCACACCTAAATGAAGGGGATGTGCCACCTTCTTCCCTACAGAGAGACAGAATACAATATCACCATCAAACTGCGTATTATATGGGGATATGTGCCTTGCAAGTCCATGGCCTGCCATACGAGCCACCTGCATGGCTGTAATCTTATCCATAAAAACGTCAGTTACTACAAGACAGAGCGTGGTATTAGAGGGGCTGCCTACATGTTTTCTCACCTCTCCTCTTAATATGCTCTCATAAGAATTGATAAATCCACCTTCATCTCTGGCGCCTGATATAATACTGCCCTTCTCATCCAAAATATCACCAAAGGGGTTTGCCACCACCAAGGCGCCTGCCTTTATACCACCTGCGCCCTCTACCACGCTGGAGCCAAGACCTGTCTTTGTAGCCCCTGCAACCCCCCTTAATTTGCCTGATGTAGCCCCTGTCCCTGCACCTATGCAACCCTGATCTACCTGCTTGGATGATGCACTAAGGCATGCACTATATGCCATAGAAGGTGTTGGCCTTGCCCCTGCATTCATAAATGAAAGATCATATATAACCGCAGTAGGGACCACAGGCACTCTCGCAACAAACAGATTAAGGCCAACCCCGCCTTCCTCCAAAAAACTACTCACCCCTGTTGCTGCATCAAGGCCAAATGCAGACCCTCCGGCAAAGCAGATGGCGTGCACTTCAAGGCCTGGATGCATTATGCCAAGTGAATCGATCTGCCTGGTAGATGTGGCCATGCCTGTTATATCCACAGCACCGATACCAGGCCTGTCAAAGAGGATTACTGTAAGCCCAGTCCCTCCTTTTAAATCTGTAGAATGTCCAACCCTTACACCGCTAATCGCTGTTATAGTATCATTCCTTTGGCCTGGCATCTCTGATAACTCCTAACTTTTGACTCTTGACTCTTAACTCTTAAAGGGTATCATTTTTTTGTCTTGACGTCTGTTATGGTCCCACTAAATTGCGATATGACTTCTTTTACTATAGGAGATTGAGTAGCCTCATCACCTGAATCAGATGGTTTTTTCTTTGCTCCGCCTTTGGCGGACCGAGCAAAAACAGACGGATTGTGTGCGCCTGTCTGCACAGGCAGGTCTCCTTGATCACCAAAAGTTCCACTTATCTCTTCCAGTTTTAAGTTGACATCTTTTCTAAAAAAGGCAGTTGCCACCTTCTTAATTTCCGGTAGCATCTTTTTTATCTGCTCGGTCAAAAACGGCGCGGGGCTACCTATTGTAATCTCGCCCTCATCTTCTGAAACACACGATGCCTTGGATAGCACGGCAAAGACAGGGGAGTCATGATCTTTAATATAGGACATGAAACCATCCCATGACCTTGGCAGACTTGGCATTGGTTTCTTTGTCCTGTCTGTTGTATGCGCAGAGGGAGGTTCTGCCTTAATAACTGGCCTCCCGGAAGTGATCATATCTATCAACCGACTCAGATCAACAAGCCTGGGTGCAGTAATAATCCTCAAAAGTATGGTCTCTAATGTAATCTTTGGCAGCGCCGAATATTTGAGGTCTCCTTCAGAACGTATCAAAACACTTAGACACCTGTGTATCTCCTCAAAGGAAATGTCCTTTATAAGCTCCGTTAAAAAGGCCTTCTCCTCTGCAGGAAGCGTTGGTATGTCATAGCCGACCTTTAACACCATCATATTCCGAAATTGCTCTAATAAAGACCTGTATAGCTGATTCAGGTCCTGCCCATACTGATATATCCCATCTGTCAACTCAAGGGCAGATACTGTATCTCTATTTATTATAGCAGTAAGCACATCATGCATTGTGGAACGCCCCACCATGCCTAAAAGGGATTCTATGGTATCTAATGTGATCTCCTTGACGTCTGTTGCTGCCACATGTTCTAAGATGCCCTGTGCATCTCTCATGCTTCCATCTGCCTGGAGGGCAATGGCCATTATGGCATCATCAGTGATATTGATCCCTTCTTTACCTGTAATAAGCTTAAGATGAGAAACAATATCCCCCAAAGAAATACGCCTGAAATCATATCTCTGGCACCTGGAGAGCACAGTGGGCGGGATTTTATTGAGTTCGGTTGTAGCCATGATAAATATCACATGTGTGGGCGGCTCTTCGATTGTCTTAAGCAAGGCATTAAAGGCAGATTTAGACAACATATGCACCTCATCTATGATAAATACCTTATACCTTGCAACAGCTGGGGCATAGCGTGCATTTTCTATAATCTCTCTTACATTATCCACCCCTGTGTGGGAGGCGGCATCTATCTCAAATATGTCCACAGCCCTTGATGCCGTGATCTCCTTGCATATGCTGCATTCATTACATGGCCTCGTAGATGTCCCCTTCTCGCAGTTTAAGGCCTTGGCCAGTATCCTGGCAACAGATGTCTTCCCCACGCCCCTCGGGCCAGAAAAGATAAAGGCATGAGAGATACGGCCAGTATCAATTGCATTTTTGATAACTGTTGTTATGTGATCCTGGCCCACAACATCTTCAAAAAGCTGTGGTCTGAATTTTAGTGCAATAACCTGATACATGTCACCATAGTAATATTGAAAGAGAGATTATTCAAGCAAAAAGCCCTGCAAGGGGCCAGGCCTTTAACATACACATACAACCTTCTGCTTACCGCTGCTCCCTCCCGGGCCTGACGGGGTTCACAGTGTTGTACTGTATGGAGACCTGGCCCCTTGCAGGGCCTTTTGCTATTGGCGGAGAGAGAGGGATTCGAACCCTCGGTACCACTTTTGGCGACACACGCGATTTCCAGTCGCGCCCCTTCAGCCTCTCGGGCATCTCTCCGTAATAGGCTCAGGCCTTGATATTCAACATTTTAGATCATAATCTGTATAATTTGCAATCAAATTGAACAAAAATCTCAAATATCAAACCCTGATCCCGCTGAGGGCTTTGCATATATTGTCATTGCGTAAAGCCCTCCCCCTGGTGCCTATTTCTGGCGGAGAGGGTGGGATTCGAACCCACGGTCCCCCTTTTGAAGGGACAGCCGATTTCGAGTCGGCCCCGTTATGACCACTTCGGTACCTCTCCTATCGAAGGGCCTCAAAAAATTTACTTAACAATAAACCTGCTTCTTCTGCAAAAACCCCTGATATAACCTCTGGCTTGTGATTAAGGTTCATATCAAAGGCCTTTACCATAGACCCGACAGCGCCATATCTATCATCAAATGCACCAAAGACCAACCGGCCTATTCTCGCATGAACAATAGCTCCCACACACATAATACAGGGTTCCAGCGTTACATACAGACTTGAACCGGAAAGCCTGTAATTGCCACTGCGTCTGGCTGCTTCTCTTATCACCACTATCTCTGCATGCGCTGTAGGGTCTGAATCCTTTATAACCCGATTGTGACCCTTTACAACTAAATCCCCTGCAACAAGCACAGCGCCTATTGGGATCTCTCCCAACTCTGCCGCCTTTTTTGCCTCATCCAGGGCTATTTTCATAAAAGAGCAATCAATCTTGTCTGGCATCTATCATCAAGCCCTCTCTTAGTCAAGACCCTGGAAGATAGACATGTATGGCCCCGAACCTTTTGTCCGGCTCTATCCCCTTGCTATCCAACTGTATCTTCATAGCCTTACCGTCTTCATGAAGTGTGTCTACAGCCATGCAATGCTGTATATCCTTCTTATCCAGGGCATTGGGCAAAGGGGTGTAAATGCCCTTCGCATAAAAGGCAAGCCTGTCCCTGTTGGTTGCCACTTCCTGATCAGGCCCAATTTGAGAAAGAATCCACAGACCTGCCTCCTTCCTGGCAATCTTGTCAGGGTCAGGAGGAGCAAATGCCTTATCAGCCCACATTATGGGACAGGAGATTATGGCGATTACAGCCAGGATTTTAATAGGCTTATTTATCGATTTAACAGCTCTAACACAGGCATAAGAGGCCATGGGGTACAGCCATACAATAGGTGTTAAAAGATATCTGTCAGAAGTCCAACCCATTATAGATAAGACCACAAAAAAGATGGTAAGTACCAGGCACAGGTGGACATAGTATGCATTGATCCTGGAAAAATAAAGGGCAAGGCAACCCAAAAAAATAATTAGGCAGTTGCCTGTTGCGAAAAAATTGCCTGCAATATTCAGTCCTGACCTTAACATACCAATGAGACCAGGCCAGGCAGATAACAAAGCTATAACTGCAAATCCCTTTCTATTAAATATAGCTAATTCCGGCTTCAAGAGTATTAATAAAATCAGTGCTCCTACAGGTGATGCCAAAATAATGACTCTTAAGGGCAGGCCTTCTTTTTTGCGAAAGGCCCACATAATAATCCATGCACCTAAAAAAAATAGCGCAGTAGTTCTTACCATTGTCCCAAGTAGTAATAACAACACGCCTGATATAAGATATATAGCCTTCTCAAACCTTTCTACATTAGTTCCTTTTAAGATCAGATAATTTCCCCAGAGGACAAATGAGATCAATAAAGATTCCTTGAGACAATCAACAGAGCGATCTATAAGTTCTCTGTTAGAGAGCAAGAATATAACAGACAATAAAGCAACCCATCTATTTTTGAATACAAACTCACTCACCTTGTATATACCAAGAGAAGCCAATATAAACCCCAGAGCAGAGATCAGCCTGCCTGACATTTCAAGATCCAGGCCCAAAACCTTTGAAAAACCAGCTAAAAGCAACGGGAACAAAGGAAGTTGAGGTCTTGCAAGACCGTCCAGGAGCCTGCCCTCCAGAAACAGACTGGCCGTGGGGATATATTGAAATGCACCATCCCTTGAGATGATGTCATAGTTAAGCCAGGCAGGGAGCAGGGCAAAAAACGCCACCACTAATACCATCCATGTAATACGATATGATGGCCAACTGTCTATGGATTTTTTTATATCAAACGCAAACATAATTAAGAATATTGTAATATGGGTTTATTCATAGTTATTCATGGTTATTTGTTGCCCTGTTCTTTACTGATAAGCCAAATAAAAGTCAATTCACTTCCTTAATTCTTAATTCTACTTTCGAGGTCTTCAGATAAAACAACAGCGCCTCTTGAATTGAGATGTCCGTCATCAAACCAAAGGTCGTATCTGTAGAGTTTTTCCAAATCAGGGATTATCAAAGTGCCGATCAGTGAGAGTTCCTGAACAATACCATCAGCGGGGATTGGGTAATTTCTACTAGGCAGATATATTATAGATGTAAAATTCATATGCTAGCTACTAACCGTCGTCTCGAGACCTTTGCATAATACCCATATTGTCATTGCGAGCTTTAGCGAAGACAAACCGGAGACCCGCACGAAGTGTGGGGGGCTTAAGCGAAGTGAAGAATCTCTAAATTTCTTGTAATTAGTGGGATTGCTTCGTCGCCCATGCTCCTCGCAATGACATATTCAATGACTTTTTGCGAAACCATCACAAATAACAATGAATACACCACTAATTGCCAACATACTATCC
>Ga0114918_10000630_pt1 | contig 30604 bp, 28 predicted proteins | sample LantaG_FD_87015 | JGI IMG/M metagenome (GOLD analysis project Ga0114918, IMG submission 87015) | Deep subsurface microbial communities from Baltic Sea to uncover new lineages of life (NeLLi) - Landsort_02402 metaG | ecosystem: Environmental > Aquatic > Marine > Oceanic > Sediment | place...
GCAGCCCCCATCTCGGGAGCGTCCCCTGCAGCGAACAATCGCTTGGAGTGCGATGCTCTCGCTTACGACGCCCTCGGGGACGAGGGCTGGGAGCCTTAGAAAACAGTTTTGTACCGGAAACTACCTAACCTCCAACCCGCCTGTATTGTACCAGAAGGATATGAAGAAGTTATGAAGAAGTCGTGAGGGTTCGATGTAGATCACTCTGATGCTTTGCCTTTTGGGGTTGGATGTGCTTTCAATCGTGACCCCCTGTCGGAGCCAGGTTACACAAATGCAGTGGGAAGGAGCGCCCCGGCGCTCCTTCCCACACACTGTTCATTTGACCACCTCCCCAACACCGTCAGTGAGGCCGCACGGTCACTCGTCCTCGGGACAGTAGCCTCTACCCCATCCGCGACCGAAGCCAAAGCCCCGTCCCATAGGGAAGAAGCCCTGCTCCAGCCCCTCAAGCATCCAGTCGGCCTGCTCCTGGCTCATGCGCTCGTCTTCCACGGCCTGCTCGATGGCCTGCTGCATAGCCTCACCCCGGGCAGCGTCCATAGCGTCCTGTACTGCTTCTACCTCGACGCCCTGCTCCTCGGCGATCTCATCCAGGCTCTTGCCCGCGTGCAACTCGGCAAAGTACTCCTCGGGGGTTAACCCCAGGGCCTCGGCTGCTGTGTCGAACATCGTCCACTGGCCACCGCCGGCCACACCAAGGCCACCCATCATACCACGGCCACCAAAGCCGCCCATGCCACGGCCACCACCGCGCCGGCCAAAGGGAACGGGAGACTCAGGCGTAGGCTCCTGAGCGGATACAATGGTCACTCCGACCAGACCCGCCAGCAGTAGTGCCACTAGCGCCGCACCGGACAGTAGAACGAGCCTCTTTTTGTTCATTCGATTCACCTCCTCCCTGGTTTAGATTTGGGTTGGCTTTTCTTCAACCCGCCTCTATTGTACTAAAAGGATGTGAAGAGGTGATGAAGAAGCTGTTAGGATTCGATGTATAGTGCTCTCTGGTGAACCGAAACTTAGAGCCCTTACGCGGCCTGTCCCTTGAACTGGATCATATACAAGTGGTGATAGAATCCGCGCTGCGCCAGCAATTCCTCGTGTGCGCCGCGCTCAATGATTTCCCCGTCCTTGATCACCATCATGCAGTCTGCGTCGCGGATGGTGCTCAGCCGGTGGGCGATGACGAAATTGGTCCGCCCCTCCATCAGCCGCATCAGTGCCTCCTGCAGGTGCTTCTCCGTGCGTGTATCAACGTTACTGGTCGCCTCATCCAGGACGAGGATCTCGGGATCGGACAGGATGGCGCGTGCGATGGCCAACAGCTGCCGCTGTCCCTGGCTCAGGTTGCTGCCCCGCTCGGCGAGTTCGGTCTGGTAGCCCTGTGGAAGCCGGTGGATGAACGAATCGGCGTTGGCGAGCGTGGCCGCGGCGATGACTTGCTCATCGGTGGCATCCAGCCGCCCGTAGCGGATGTTCTCCATCACCGTGTCGGCGAAGAGGAAATTATCCTGCAGCACCAGGCCCAGTTTGCGGCGCAAGTCGTCCTTCTTGATATCGCGAATGTCAGCACCGTCGATGCGGATGGCGCCGCTGTCAACGTCGTAGAAGCGGGTGAGCAGGTTGACGATAGTCGTCTTGCCAGCGCCCGTCGGCCCGACCAGGGCGATCATCTCGCCAGGGTTGTTGTACATACTCACGTGCTTGAGCACGGGGACGCCAGGCTCATAGCTGAAGCAGACGTCCTCAAACGTCACCTCGCCCCGGATGTGCTCCAGCGGCTTGGCGTCAGGGCCATCGACCAGCTCCGGCTCTTCGTCGAGGATCTCAAAGACGCGCTCTGCCCCGGCCAGCGCCGACTGGATCACGTTGAACAACTGTGCGATCTGGTTCAGCGGCCGGGCGAACTGCCGGGCATAGATGACGAAGGCCGCGATGGTGCCGACCGTGGCCCAGCCCTGCACCGCCATCCAGCCGCCAGCACCTGCCACCAGAGCCAGACTGATGTTATTGACCAGGTTCATCACAGGCCCCATGAAACCGGCGAATATCTCCGCCTGAGTCGCCGCCTTCTGCAGCTTGCGATTGATGACCTCGAAGGTCTCGATCGCCTCCGCCTCGCGCACGTAGGCCTTGACCACCTGCTGCCCGGTGATCGTCTCTTCGATGATGCCGTTCAGCTCGCCCAGGTGCTTTTGCTGCGCGCGGAAGCCTGTGCGCGTGCGCCCGGTGACGCTCTTGGTCGAGACCAGCATCAGCGGCAGAACCAACAGGGTCACTATCGCCAGCGGCGCGTTGATGATAAACATCATCACGGTCACGCCGACGATGGTCAGCACGCTGGAGATCAACTGCGCGGCATTCGACGTGAGCACGTTGCTGATGTTTTCCACGTCGTTGCTCAGGCGGCTCATCAGGTCGCCGTGAGGGTGCTGGTCAAAGTAGCGCAGCGAGAGCGTTTGCAGCTTGGCGAAGAGATCGTCGCGCAGGTCACGCACCGTGCGCTGCGCCACACCCGCCATGATCGTCTCCCGAAGCCAGATGCCCAGCGACGCCAACAGGTACACGCCGAGCATCAGCAGCGCAATGCGCGCCAGGCCGGGGAGATCCCCTTTCATAATGAACTCGTCTATCGCTACTCCCATCAAGTAGGGGCCGACCACACCCAAGACCGTTGTCAGCACGACCAGGCCCACGATGCCCAGAAGCGTCCACTTCTGGTGCTGCAAGTAGCCCCACAGTCGGAGGAGTGTTCCTCGTGTGTCCTTGACTTTTTGCCCGCTGCCGTGCGCTCCAGGCCAGCGCCGGGGGCGGTTCATCAGGTTAGGCGCTTCGCTGCGTTTGGGTTGCATCGTCTGCGATTGCTTAGCCATGAGCCATTGCTCCATTTCCTAGTTGGGATTCGTAGATTTCGCGGTAGATGGGGCTGCTCGCCATAAGTTCGGTGTGCGTGCCCTCCGCAGCGATCTGGCCGTCATCGAGCACCAGGATCTTGTCGGCGGTGAGCACGGTGCTGATGCGCTGTGCAATGATGAAACTGGTGCGGTCGCGCATCAGGTCTTCGAGCGCGGCCTGGATCTTGGTCTCGGTCTCCACGTCCACCGAACTGGTGCTGTCATCCAGGATCAGCACCGCCGGCTGCAGCAGAAGCGCCCGCGCGATGGCGATGCGCTGCTTCTGCCCGCCGGAGAGGTTGACGCCCCGCTGGCCCAGCACGGTGTCGTAGCCCTCCGGGAACGACATGATGAAGTCGTGGGCCTGCGCGGCCTTGGCCGCGGCGACCACCTCCTCGTCGCTCGCATCGGGCCGCCCGTAGCGGATGTTATCGCGGATTGTGCCGGAGAACAGCACCGTCTCCTGCAGCGCGATGCCGATGTTGCGGCGCAGGGTGTCTTTGGCCACATCCCGCACGTCGACGCCGTCGAGCGTCACGCGCCCGGCGGTCACGTCGTAGAAGCGAGGGATTAGGTGCACCAGGCTTGATTTGCCCGCGCCCGTGGTGCCCAGCAGGGCCACCGTCTGCCCCGGCCCGGCCACGAAGTCGACGTCCTTGAGCACCGGATCGCCGCCATTGCTGTCGTAGCTGAAGCGCACGTTTTCGAACGCCACGCACCCCTGGAACTGACGATCCCGCAGGGCCTTCGGCTTGTTCTGGACGGACGGTTCGGCGTCTAGCACCTCGGCGATGCGCTGCGCCGACGCTTCGGCGCGGGAGATTTGCAGCACGATCATGCTGACGATCATCAGCGACATCAAGGTGCGCATGAGGTAGTTGGCGAAGGAGATGATCTCGCCGGTCTGCATCCCGCCCGCCGCCACCTGAATGCCGCCGGACCAGATCACGGCGGCGAGGCCGACGTTCATCGCCAACATCACAAACGGCATCGTCACGGCGATCACGCGCGCCACGCGGATGGTCTGATCCATCAAGTCCTCGTTGGCCGCGCCGAAGCGCTGCTTCTCGTGATGGCCGCGGACGAAGGCCTTGACCACCCGCACGCCTGCCAGGTTCTCCTGCATCACCGTGTTGAGCGCGTCGAGCTTTTCCTGCACCACACTGTAGAGCGGGTACGCCTTGTTTATGATCAACAGAACACCGATCAAGACCACTACCAGCAGCACCAGCGGCAGGGACATCAACTGCGGCGTGGTGAGAACCACCATGACGAGGCTCCCGATCAACAAGAGCGGCGCTCGAACAAAAATTCTGATCAGTTGATGCAGCGCCGTCTGCACCTGGGTCACGTCATTGGTCAGGCGGGTCACAAGCTGCCCGGTCTCCAGTTCATCCAGGTTGGCGAACGACAGCGTTTGCACCTTGCGGAAGAGTGCCTCCCGAAGATCAGCGCCAAAGCCCTGCGAGGCTTTCGCCGCAAAGATGCCATTGGTGGTGCCGCCCACCGCGCCGACCAGCGCCAGGCCGATCATCAGCAGACCCGTGCGCACGACCAGCGCGATATCCAACTGTGCGATGCCCTCGTCTACAATGCGTTCGATCAGCCACGGCTGCAAGAGATCCATAGCAACCTCGAGCATCATCAGCAGCGGGGCTAGCACCATCCAACGCCGGTAAGGTTTCAGGAACACGGCCAGTTTACGTACCGATTTCATATCACAAATCAACTCCTTGTTTATTTTGCCGTCTAACAAACGGGGTAAAAAAAAGAGCCTCTAGCACACCGAGTCCTGCTCGGTCGCCCGCAACAGATTATCGCGGATCTGAAGCAAGAATCGGCGCAGCAAAACGCACTCCTCGAAGGTGAAGCCAGCGAACGTCTCGTCTTCAAGCGCGCGCAACTTTTGTTTCGCTTCCTCTTGGATCGCCCGCCCGCTCTCGGTGAGATAAACGCGCGACACGCGCTGATCCTCCAGGTCCTGCTTGCGCTCCACAAAGCCAGCACGCTCCATCCGTGTGACCATTTTCGTGATGGTCGCGGGCTGAACGTGCAAATGCTCTGCCAGTTTGGAGTGGGAGCGGCCGTCTTTTTCCCGTAGGATGAACAGCAGAGGCGGTTGCCCGCGGTACAGGCCCATCCCTTCCAGCAAGGCACGAGCCCTGGTGTGATGTAGCCGGCAGACCTGCGTAAGCATAAAGTCAATTGATTCCGACTGGGGTTCCTGCGACATCCGACGCTCCTTTTATTTAGCCAGCCAATAGTTAGACGGCTAAATTGTATACCCAAACACACCAAGTGTCAAATCAGGTATGGTGTACTTGCTGCCCCCGACACGCCGCAGCAGGGCGCGCATCTGGGCCAGCAGCTCAAGCCAGCTGTAGGGCCAGGTCAGATAGTCGTCGGCGCCTGATTCTAGCGTTGCCAGCCCGATCGCCTCGTCGTCCCGGCAACTCAACACGATCACGCCTGCTTTGCTCTCGCGGCGCAGCACGTATTCGGCAAAGCCCGTCTCGTTTTGTGTTTCGTGAACGAGGGTACACGTGTTCATCCATACTGAAGCGGCGCGGCTGCCCGATTGGCATACACTGCTCATAGGACTCCGTGGCCTCCATCGGGTTTAGATTGTCTGTTGACGCAAGCAGTCTAACCCAAGTGGTGCCCGGAGTCCAGTTGATTGCTGAGAAACTTGCCAGTTCATACTACTTCAGGGAAATCGGTGCGTCAGTATCCCAGCTTCCGGCTCCGCTGGTGCATCTTGACCGACGGCAGCAGGAATAGAGCACCCATCAGCAGCAGCGCAGCCAGGTCCAACCAGGGGTTGAGTAGGGGCGCGGTCACCGCGCCCCTACCCAGCACGGCGTGGTTCATCAAGTCCTGGGCGTAGGTCAGCGGCGAGAGATAGGCCAACGCCTGTGCCACCGGCGCCATCTCCCCCAGCGGGATGAAGACGCCGCTGACGAAGAGCAGCCCCCAGCGCAGCAACAGGCTCGGCATCGCCACGTCGCCCGGGTTGCGGGTGGGGATGGAGCCAAAGATCAACCCCAGGGCCGAAAAAGAGAACGACCCCAGGAGTACACCGGCCGCCAGCAGCCAGGGTTGAGCAATGCTGGCTCCAAAAATCACCACGCCGACGGCCAACGAGACGGCCGATACGGCAATAGATAGGACAGCCCCCACTGCCGTCTTGCCCAGCAGCAGGGTCAGGAGCGACATCGGCGCGGCCAGCAGCCGGTCGTAGGTGCCGAGGCGTCGTTCCAGGGGAATGATGAACGGCCCGGCGGCGGCCGCGGTGAAGAAGATGGTCATAGCCAGCAACCGGGCGATGCCCTGGGTAGCCCCCATCCCCCGCTGCACCGAGAAGGAGAAAAACATGAAGAACGGCGACAAGAGACCGGTCATAATCATCCCCGGAAAGAGGTAGTAGATCTTCATGTCCTTGACCGTCACCGTCCACACCTGGGCCAGTTCGTCCCCCAGTCGTTGTAGCCATCTATTGTCTTTCATCGCCGGTCTCCTCTCTGTCCCCTCGCTCCCCGTCGCCGGGGCTTACCTTCCCGCGTCTCGTGGCGCACCGTGCCCACCTGCTGGCCGGTGATTTGCAGAAAGACATCCTCCAGGCTGGGGCCTAACGTGCTCAGGCTGACCACCCGCAACCTCTGCGAGCGGGCATAGTCCATCACCTGAGGCAGCAGCGCCGAGGGGTCCTCGGTGTACAGTCGCCACTTGTCCCCCATCTTGACCGACGTGGTCACTCCCTGCAACGCTGCCAGCGGTTGGCCGTGGGCCTGGCCGTCCGGCTCCAGCGCCACCTCCACCGATTGCACTCGCTGGAAGGCTCGCTTCAGCCGCTCCGGGGTGTCTATGACCGCGATTTGGCCGTGGTTGATGATGGCCACCCTGTCGCAGAGCCGGTTGGCTTCCTCGATCTGGTGAGTGGTCAGGAAGATGGTCGTCCCTTCGACGTTCAGTTGGCGTATCAGGTTTCGAATAGCGCGAGCGCTCTGGGCATCCAAACCTGGTGTTGGCTCGTCCAGGAAAAGGAGCGTCGGCTTATGGACGATGGCCATGGCGATGCTCAGGCGACGTCGCATCCCCTTGGAGAAATTCTCTGCCTTGACGTCTCGCTTCTCCCAGAGGCCGAAAGCCTCTAGCAGTTCCCGCGCCCGCTCCGCCCGTTTGGCCCGGGGCACGCGGTAGAGCCGGGCGGTGAACATCAGGTTGTCCCAGGCGGTCAGTTCGGTGTAGACGTTGGATTCCTCCGGCACCAAGCCCATCTGCCGCTTGACCGGGTAGGCATCGCGGGCCAGGTCGTGGCCGTTGATGACCATGTGACCCTCGCTCGGCTCCAGCAGTGTGGTTAACATCCGCTGGGTGGTCGTTTTGCCCGCCCCGTTGGGCCCCAGGAAGCCAAAGACTTCGCCCTGCCGCACCTCAAAGTTGATGTGATCCACCGCCAGCAGATCGCCATAGTATTTGGTCAGGTTTTCTGCCTTGATCGTATTGTTCGTTGTGCCATGCATGTTCGCGCCTCCTTTTCACATTAGCGCCTGGCAATAAACTAATAAATCGAGGCAAAAAAACTTACTTTACAACCACAAAATCCTCACCCAGGGTCTCCTGCAGTAAGGATCTGTACTGCTCCAGCCCGTCCCGGTCGAGCGAGTAGTGCACAAATGGGTCTTGTCAACTTGTACCGATGACCAGCCCCCAGTCTATGCCTGGTAGTCCACCCGACATCCCCTTGCCCGCTCCAACAGCCTCTCCGCCAACGCGATCAACAGCATGAACGGCAGGTCGACCGCGATCGTGAGAGCACACATCGTCGCCAGCCAGCGCAGCGCTATGGTGAGAGGCTGGGTCAGGCTCTCGACAATCGCCGGCCCCAGCCTTGCTGCCCAGACTAACACGCCGATCAGGAGCAGGAAGATGATCACAGGTGTCCATGCCTGTCGGTCGGCACGGCTGGGCAGCATAGTATTGCCCACGGCGAAGATCGCGTAAGCCCAGATCCAGACGTCGGACACTTTCAGCATCTCCAGCAGTCCTGTGACCAGGTTGGCCCAGTCCCCGGCGACAGGTGCCGTCCCCGCCGTGCCGATGCCGAAGACCCAGTACCCGATCAGCAGAATGGCGGTGCTCCCGGCTAGAAGAGGGGCCAGCCCAATCAGGCTGGCCCGTACAGCATCGGTCCTCTCGACCGGCACGAAACCTAACTGGACGCGTTGCCCTGCCAGTTTGGGCCGGATGGAGATGCGGCCCACCCGCACCCCCAGGAATATCGCCGCGAGTGCGTGGCTCAACTCGTGGAGGAGGATGCCTGGAAGCAGTGGCAGCGCGTACAACACTACTGCGATCTCGGGGTCGTCCATGAGCAGTAGCATGACCCCCTGCAGGTGGCGGTGAATCCAGCGCTCAATCACCAGCAGGATCACCAGTGTTGGTGCTAGCCAGATGAGAGGTGTCCAGTCCATGGAGGGATACAAGTAAACAAGGATACAGGTACACAAGGAGCATGGACCTTGTCTACTTATCTACTTGTGTACTTATCTACTTGTGTACTTGTCTACTAACAATGCTTCTTTGACAATCGCCGCGAAGTCGGCTGCTCGCAGACTGGCCCCGCCCACCAGTGCGCCGTCAATCTCTGGTTGCGTCATAAACTCGGCGATGTTGCCGGGCTTGACGCTGCCGCCGTACTGGATGCGCATTGCCTGCGCCACTTCGTCGCCGTACAACGTGGCCAGCGTCCCGCGCACTGTGCCCCCGATGGTGGCATTGGCCCCCTCGCCGGTGGCTGGCACTCCCGTGCCGATGGCCCAGATGGGCTCGTAGGCCACCGTGATGGCTCGTGCCTGCTCCGCCGTGATGCCCGCGAAGTCGGCGCGTATCTGGCCGCCGACGAACTCCTCCGTCTCTCCGGCCTGGTTCTGCTCCAGGTTCTCCCCTATGCAGAGGATGAGCTTCAGGCCGTGGGTCAGCGCCGCGTGTAGTTTTTTGTTGACCATTTCGTCGGTCTCGCCGAAGAGGGTGCGCCGCTCTGAGTGGCCGATGATGACATAATCGCACAGGCCGACCAGTATCAGTGGGCTGACCTCACCGGTGAAAGCTCCCTGCTCCTCCCAGTGCATATTCTGCGCGCCCAGGCCAATGGCCGACCCGGCCAGGGCCTCGCGCACGGCGGCCAGGGCGGGGAAAGGGGGGCAGATGGCTACGTCACAGCCTGCGGCGCCTTCCAGCGCGGCTCGCAGTTCCTGTGCAAGCGCGACGGCCTCCTCGATGGTTGTGTGCATCTTCCAGTTACCAGCGATAAATGGTTTGCGCATTGTGTCTCCTATCTATCCTCCAGCACCGCCACACAGGGCAGGATTTTGCCCTCCAGGAACTCCAGGCTGGCCCCTCCGCCGGTGGAGACGTGGGTCATCCTGGCCGTCAGGCCGGCCTGCCGCACCGCCGCCGCCGAGTCGCCGCCGCCGATGATGGTCACGGCGTCCAGGTCGGCCAGTGACTGGGCCAGGGCGAAGGTGCCCTTGGCAAAGTTGGGCATCTCGAACACGCCCAGCGGCCCGTTCCAGACCACCGTCTTCGCCCCGCCCAGCGCCGACTCGAACGTGGATACCGTCTTGGGGCCGACGTCGAGGATGCGCCAGCCTGGAGGGACCTCGTTGGGGGCCACGACCCGCGTGCGGGCGTCGTTGTCGAAAGCGTCGGCGATGACCACGTCCACAGGCAGAACCAGTGTGCCCCCCGCCTGCTTGAGCAGCGCCTCAGCCGTCTCCACGGCCCCCTCTTCGATCAGCGAATCGCCCACCTCGAAGCCCATCGCTTTGAAGAAGGTGTTCGCCATCCCGCCGCCGATCAGCAGCCGGTCGCACTCCTTCAGCAGGTTTTCGATGACGCCGATTTTGTCGGAGATCTTGGCCCCCCCCAGGATAGCGACGTAAGGGTGCTCTGGGTTCTCGGTCGCCTGTCCCAGGAACTTCAGTTCCTTCTCCATCAGGAAACCAGCCACGGCCGGCAGGTAGTGCGTCACTCCCTCGGTTGAGGCGTGAGCGCGGTGCGCCGCACCGAAGGCATCGTTGACGTAGATCTCGGCCAGCGAAGCCAGTTGTTGGGCGAACTCAGGGTCGTTGGCCCGTTCCTCCGGGTGGAAGCGAGTGTTCTCCAGCAGGATGACGTCGCCGGGCGGCGTGGCTTTGACTACTGTCTCGACCTCCGGCCCGACGCAGTCGTCGAGTTTCTTCACCGGGCGGCCCAGCAGTTCCGCCAGCCGCGTCGCTACCGGGGCCATCCTCAACTCCGGCACGATTTTCCCTTTGGGCCGGCCCAGGTGCGAGCACAGGATGAGGGTTGCGCCCTGCTCCAGCAGATAGTTGACTGTGGGAAGTGCGGCCCGGATGCGCGTATCGTCTGCCACGGCCCCGTCTTTGAGCGGCACATTGAAGTCCACGCGCACCAGCACGCGCTTGCCGCGCACGTCCACGTCACGGATAGTTTTCTTGTTCATCACGTCTCCTTGTCAGAAGGGAGTAGACAAGTGCACAAGTAGACAAGGACATAAAGCGCGGTTGCCCTTGTCTACTTGTATTCTCGTTTCCTTGTCTACTTTTCCGCCATGAACTTCGCCAGGTCGGCCATGCGGACCGAAAAGGCCCACTCGTTATCGTACCAGGCCAATACCTTGAAGAAGTTATCGCCTATGGCCATTGTGCTGAGGGCGTCGAAGATGGATGAGCGGTCATCGCCTTTGTAGTCCATGCTGACCAATGGCTCTTCGGAGTAGCCCAGGATGCCCTTCATCGGGCCTTCGGAAGCGGCCTTCATCGCTGCATTGATTTCCTCGACACTGGTCGGCTTTTCCAATAGCACGACCATGTCAATGAGTGAGACTGTTGGCGTGGGGATGCGCAGGGCCATGCCGTTCATCTTGCCGTCCAGTTCGGGCAACACCAGCCCAACCGCCTTGGCAGCGCCGGTGGTGGTGGGGATCATATTGATGGCGGCAGCCCGCGCCCGTCGCAGGTCTTTGTGAGCCAGGTCCAGGATGCGCTGGTCGTTGGTGTAAGAGTGGATAGTGGTCATCAAGCCCTTGGCGATGCCGAAGTTGTCGTTCAGTACCTTGGAGACGGGAGCCAGGCAGTTGGTGGTGCACGAGCCCATCGAAAGGATATGGTGCTTCGCCGGATCGTACTTCTCATCGTTCACGCCCAGCACGATGGTCAAGTCCACACTGTCGGCCGGCTTGGCCGGAGCGCTGATGATGACCTTCTTTGCCCCCGCCGGGTCAATGTGCGCCGCTGCCTTCCTTCCGTCGCGGAAGACGCCGGTCGACTCGATCACGATCTCCACGCCCAGGTTACCCCAGGGCAGTTTCGCCGGGTCGCGCTCGGCGAAGACCTTGATGCGGTCACCGTCCACGACGATGTCTCCCTCGATCACCTCTACCGTGCCGTCGTACTTGCCGAAGTTGGAATCGTACTTGAACAGGTGGGCGTTGATCTCAGGGGCGAAGAGGTCATTGACGGCGACGACGTCGAACTCATCGGCGTACTTCTCCTTCATCGCCTTGAGCACCTGCCGGCCGATGCGACCGAAACCGTTGATACCGATTTTCACTGTCATGGCTTTACTCCTTTCATTTGTTGGTAATAGTTGTTCTCACAACAGGCGTAGCAACGCTTGCGCCAGTTTGTGGCTGTCGTGTCGCCAGGGATGGGCGGGGTCAACCAGGTCGGCGGTAATCACGCGGTATCTTGCGTCCGGTGGAAAGTCCACCGGTACTAACCTGACCCCGGGGGGCGCATCGAGATCCACGTCCAGGTTGCCGTTGGCCAGTACCACCGGGAAGAGACCCTGTCCCACGTGCGCTTCCAGCGCTGCGACGTGATCGCCTACGCTGTATCCATCCGTTTCGCCGCGCTGGGTGGCGACGTTGCAGACGTAGACCTTGAGCGCCCGGCTGGCTGCGACCGCCCGCGCCACGTCCGGCACGAGCAGGTTGGGAAGGACGCTGGTGTAAAGGCTGCCGGGGCCGGCTACGATCAGGTCTGCCTCCAGCAGTGCTCGCACCGCGTCGGGGTAAGCCGGGACGGCGTTGGGTTCCAGGTAAACCCGTTCGATGGCCCTGCCTGCCTCAGTGATGCTCGACTCGCCGGCCATTCGTACGGGCGGGGTTACCCCGCCCCTACCGGCCGGATCGGCTCGCAGATCGGCCATCAGCGTCACGTCCTGCAGCGTGCTGGGCAACACGCGCCCCCTCACTGCCAGCACCCGCCCCGACTCCAGGATCGCCCGCTCGAAACTGCCGGTCACCTCCGCCATCGCAGTGATGAAGAGGTTGCCGAAACTGTGGCCGTTGAGCCCGCTGCCGTTGCCGAAGCGGTACTGGAACAACTGGGTCGTCAGTGCCTCGTCGTCGGCGAGCGCAGCGATGCAGTTGCGGAAGTCGCCCGGCGGCGGCACTCCCAGTTCCCGTCGCAGCCGCCCTGAACTGCCTCCATCGTCGGCGACGGTGACGATGGAGGTGATGTTGGCGGTGTGGGTCTTCAGGCCGCGCAGGAGGGTGGACAGGCCATGCCCTCCGCCGATGGCGACGATCTTGGGGCCGCGCTCCCGCTGGCGATAGCGGTACACAGCGTTCACCACCGTCTCCGGGTCTGGTTCCACGAAAGGCTCCAGCAGCGCCCAGTTGAGGCGGATCAGTGCGAACGCCACTGCCGCCACGCCGGCCAGCCCGAAGAGCCCGGCCCGCATATCGCGTGGAATGAACTGGAATGTCAGGTAGTAAAAGATGCTCGGTAGAGGGTAGAGTCCTCGGAGCAAAAAACTGAAGCCCAGGCTCAAAAGCGTGATACCGCAGGCAAGAAGCAGGAGCCAGCGTTTGACCCCTATGCCAGGGGTCAACCACTTGAGGATGGATTGGATATGCTGGCGAGATTTCATCGTTTACTTCGGCCGTTTCTGTGTGCTTCATCCATCTGTGTCAGCAGCGACGTTATTATAACCGAACGCGGCACGGACGTCAACAGCCGCCGGTCCGCACTTTACAGCACACAGGCCGGAGCCTACTTCCGGCCCTTCCAGCGTCAGCGACCGTGGCCCTGATCGGCTTGGCGCAGGTGGAGCGTGGCTCGGATAGTGTAGACGGCAGCAGTGACAGCGGCATGCAAGGCCATGGTGAACAACGCCACCAGCGGCACACCCAACAGGATGGTCAGCAGCAGGTGGAGAGAGTAGGTGTTACGCCGCCCGTCGAAGCGGCGGAACGCACGGTCAAAGGGGGCGTAGTCGGCCAACGATACGCCGGTCACCTGTTTGAACTGCATCGAGACGTGGCGGGCGAAGGAGTCACACAGCAGCATCGCCGTACCGAGTGCCAACGGGAGCAGGCTCCCGCTCATACGATACATCCCCCAGGCGAATCCGGCGTACCAGGCTTGTTCGTACAGACAGTCAAACGAATGCTCCAACTCGCCCAGTTTTGAGGTGAGCCCCTTGACCCGGGCCAACTTGCCGTCCAGCCCATCCATCACGTTGACGACCAGCGCCAGCAACACGCCGGGCAGCAGGTTACTGCTCAGGAACAGTCCGGCCACGGCGAACCCGACCAGGCTGGTGAGCGCACTCATCTGGTTGGGCGTGATGGGCCAGTCAGCGATACGGCACACGATCCAGTTCTCGATGGGGCGGTGGACGTACCAGGCGATGACGTCAAGGGTGCCCTTCTGCGCGCTCTCGACGAGCGAGTCTTTGCAACGCTGCGCGTCGGCCGGCGTCCGGATGCGGCACCAGAGGGGGCGCACTGTTCGCCTGGAACCGGGCACGTATGGGTCAATGGCTGACACGTCAAGGGTGGTGATGGGATGGGTCTGGGTCAGTTTGCTCAACTGACCGGCCCATCCCTCGTCTGCCCACTCGCGGGGGAGGCCCAATATCCGCGCCGGGCCCACGGTTGCTCCGGCGTACCCACCGTTGGCTGTCACAACTCCCGTGCCGATGGCCCGCAACCGACCATCCTCCACTGTCACGGGCACGGACTGGGTGGGTAAGGGCTGGCTGTCGTAGGCCACGATGCATTCCTCCGGCTGCGCCAGCAGCGCGCGCAGAATCCGCTCGTCCAGGACGTAGTCACCTTCGACGATGAAGACACGCTCGTCGAGAGCCAGCCCCAGGCTCGCATCTGCCACCTTTATGGATAGCCCCAGACGCTCGGCTCTGCTCCGCACTGATCGCAGCCATTCATGTTCACTGTCTCCCGCGACGAGGATGACGTCATACAGCCCAGTGGCCCGCAACGTGCGCAGCAGTCTTTCGATCACCGGCATTCCACATAGCCTAATCGCCGCACCTGTCCCGCCTTCCATGCTCCTGGCGACGGAGATGACAGCAATGCATGGAGGTGTCTGTTCCTTATGATGCATCATGGTCGCGTCTCCTCGTGAAGGTCGGTTGGAGAGGCGATCTGTTGCGCGCCCGTAGCACGCGCTCGGCGTGGCGCAGGTCTGCCGGGGTATCCATGTCCATCCAGAACATGCTCGACACGTCGCAGGCCCTCAGCCCTCTCCCGTGCTCGATCAGCCAGCGGCATGCCTGGGTGAGGGTAGGTGCAGAGATGCCGCTCGCGCGCAGGGCCTCCACAGCCTGGAAGATGGCCGGCGTCAGCCAGAACACGCCTGTGTCTAGACCGTTCCAGCGCAGGAGGTTCTTGCCGATGCGCCTGATCCATCCCGTCCGGTCTACCCACACCTGGGTGGCCTCGTCCACTTGGATGACGGGGGAGGGCTGGCGGTCCACGCAAAGAGTAGCCTGCGCGGGCCGTGTTGCCAGCAGCCGCCTGACGAGGCGGGTCGGAATGAGATGGTCGGCCATCATCAGAATGAATGGCTCCTCTCCGACGGCTTCACGGGCTGCGTAGAGGGAAAGGCCGTTGCCATCGTGCCTGTCTGGACTCTCTACGTAGGTCAGGCGCGCGCCGCGGTAGTGGGTGTCGCCCAGCGCGTGGCGAATCTGGTCACCCAGGTATCCTACAACGATAATCAGTTCGGTCACGCCCGTCTCGATCAGTGCGTGCAACCCATACGTCACCATAGGGCGTCCGGCAACTGTCACCAGTGACTTGGGTGTATGGCGCGTGAGTGGCTCAAGGCGTGTACCATCACCTGCAGCCAGAATTACACCTTTCACGTTGTACCTCCTCTCGCTTGTGTTCCGTAACCATAAGCAGAAGTTGTACCTGTGGAGCAGCCTTTCTAGGCTGCTGACAGGCTGGAAGCCTGCCCGACGTGTCACTTTTACTATGGTGCGAAAAAAACTGGCGCAGCAGGCTGCGCCAGTCCGTTGAAGATACCAACGTAGAATTGTCGCTTCCTACTGCCGACGGGGTTAGCTGGCGGGTTCGGGTTGGAAGCCTGCCCTACTCGTCGTACAGACGAGACACACCCCACACGTTTGGTTCCCCCGCTCCCCGATTGGGGATTAGGCGTACTCTGTTTGTGTAGTTAGTATACCAGTCGAAGCGTTTCCTGTCAAGACCCTGCATCGCCAGCCGTAGTCAGTGGACCACCAACACTGGGCGGTTGGCCGCCAATAGGATGTCCGCGCTCAGGTCATTCACCAGACGCGCGTCCAGGCCGGGGGTGACGTGAGCCCCGGTCACCAGCAGGTCATATTGGCCCTCCCGGGCCTCGGCGATGATCTCGTCCCGCACCAGCCCGTGACGGATCACTGCGCGGCCTGCCACCCCCTCCGCTGCCAGCAGGGCCAGCATCCGGCTGAGGTGCACCCCCTCTTGCGAGCCGCGCTGGATCAGTTCCTCCGCCGACGCTTCCAGGTCGTCTGTGAGCGCGTCTTCGGCCAGCGGCAGCTGGGACATCACGTGGAGCAGGGTCACCGAGGCCCCCAGAGCCCGGGCCAGGCAGCCGGCGAACCGGACGGTGTGCTCGCTCACGGGACCGGCGGAGGAACCGATCAGGAACTGCCCGAGGTCACGGACGCGCCCCTTGACCACCAGGACAGAGGCCGGTATGTGCTCGGTGACGTGGAGGGCCACTGAGCCTAGCAGCAGCCGCGCCACTCCCCGCCGCCCCCGGCTGCCGATGACCACCAGATCGTACGGGGAAGCCTGTGCCTGGCGAACCACCTCCTCGGCCACCCGGCCAGTCCGCTGGTGGAGGGCTACTGGGAGCCCTGTTGCTTTCAGATCGGCGGCGGCCGCCTCGGCCATCTGACGAGCCTCCTTCTCTCGGCCGCGTTCGGCCACGACCAGGATGTCCACGGCGCTCGCGGCCCTTCGCGCCATGCGCGCTCCCAGGTCTAGCGCCTGGGCTGTGTACGGGGAGCCGTTGGTGCAGAGCAGGATCTTCATTGTTTTCACCACCCACTTTACAGCAAGATAAGTGCTACAGGAACGACAAAGATGACGCCCAAGAAAAGGGCGAAGTTCCTACGCCGGCGGGTGATCCAGGCCAGCGTGTCCGAGACGGCCCGCTCGTAGGGCCGGTAGGCTAACACGATGAGAGGTAGGGAGACTATGGCCGCGCAGGCTATATGCGTCACTACTACCGTCACCGCTCGGGGGTCCCCCAGCAGCGCCGCTGCGACCAGTGTGTCTGCCAGCGTAGAGACGTTCGCCCCCAGGATGTAGGGGATGATGTTCTCCCGGCGCATGTAGCCACGGGTGGAGAGGGGGACCAGAATGCCCACAGAGATGGAGACGGACATCGTAACCAGGGTGATCACCAGTCCCATCAGGAACATGACCTCGGGGCGATAGACCAACCTGGGGACTTGGCCGAAACTGGTCTTCTCCAGGCGAACCTGAGGCAGGGCCTGGTCGAAGAGGCGGAAACTGAGCGTTACCAGCCCCACCCCGGCTACGAAAAGCACCCAGCCGGGAAGGAAGGCTGCGAGGGGGCCGATCAGCGGCTCCAGTCCCCGGTTGACGCTGGCTGCCAGTTTCTCCAGAGCGGGAAGGGAAAGACGGTTGAGCCAGCCTCGGCCGAGGATCAGCAGACCCATCGGCAGGACCAGCAACTGGATCGAGCCGGTAAGCAGGAGGGAGAGGACGCCTGCGGTGAGCGCGGTCCAGCGCTCGTGCCCCCGTAGGGCGTAGATGAAGCCGACCAGCAGGACGATGAAGGAGGCACCCAGGCGGGAGCCGGCGACCATGGTGAAGGCATGGAGAGATGGCAGCGCGTCGGCGCTCAGCAGGGCCACCGCTGCAGCCGCCACCGGCGACCCGCTCAGGACCAGATAGGCCATCAGCCAGCCGAACCCCATGCTATCGGCGGCGTTGGTGATCTCCAGGTGGCCCCCCAGCAGCGGCGCCAGCCCCCCAGCCCCCTCTTTCATCAGCCCCAGGGCGAGGGTAAAGAGCAGGAGCCCGGAGAGCGCCAGCCCCGGTTTTTTCCACTTCAGCCGTTTGCTCTGCCGGTTCCCCACTTACTGTTCTCCCTGTGCCCCGGTCTCCATCTACACGAAGAAGGCCCTATGAAGCAGGTGCATTCTAGCACAGCCCACTGTGTATGCAAGTTGGCTCAACCGACCTCGGGTGCGAATTCACCCAATAGTGCAATTGGGGGGGGGCGCGTATGGGCAGCGTGCCGAGTCCGATTGTGCGCGAAAGTGCGCGACTGGGTTACAGATCGCGCAAAATCGCGCACAAAGGTATTGACAAGTCGCGCACAATATGGTAAAATAGCGACCGTGAGCCAGCGTCCATTGCCTGCTTTAACCGCCGAAAGGCGCGCTGCCATCGCCAGGATAGTGGCAGAGAATAGGTCTGCTCGCGTGGCGGAACTGGCGGTCCGATTTGGCGTGAATGCCGCGACCATCCGGCGCGACCTGAGGGCGCTGGAGGAGCGGGGTGTGATGCGGCGCGTGCACGGCGGGGCTATGGCGGTCGAGGAGGCCGCGCCGGAGAGCGCCAGTGTCCTGCCTGGGACCTATGAGGCGCGCATCGGCCAGGCCGTGGCTGAGATGATCGCCAGTGGTGAAACCGTCTTCCTGGGCCCGGGACGGCTTCCGTTGGAGGTGGCGCGCTGCCTGAGTGCACGCTCACGACTTACCATCGTCACCAACGGGCTCGAGGTGGCCCACTGGGTTGCCGCTAACACACTGCATACCCTGATCGTCACGGGCGGGCAGGTCGAAGGGCGTGACCTGGGGTTGGCGGGCCAACTGACCAGGGCGGCGCTTGCCAGCCTGCGGGCCGACCACGTGGTCCTGGAGTTGGGCGGTGTCAGCGCTGTGGACGGCCTGACTGACGATAGCCTCCCACAGGCGGAGATCACGCAGATGTTGCTGGAGACAGGATCTCAGATCATCGTCCTGGTACCGGCTGAACGGGTGGGGCGAGTGGCAGCGGCCTACATCGCGCCCGTTTCCGAGGCAGACGTCATCGTCACTGCCCGCGAAGCCCCTTCGCCGCCTCTATGGGATCTGAGCGAATCGGGCGTGCGGATTGTCCTGGCATAGTCTGGGCAATGCCCAGACTACGACTATCATAGAATCAACATCATAGAATCAAATTGAAAGGAGCGCAGTCGGATGTCAAGTGTAACGTATGAACACGTAACCAAGCAATTCGGTGATGTCGTCGCGGTCAACGATCTTGACATTGAAATCGTCGACAAAGAGTTTCTGGTCTTCGTCGGACCCTCCGGTTGTGGCAAGACCACCTCGTTGCGTCTCCTGGCCGGCCTGGAGGAGATCACCGAGGGCGACATCTACATCGGCGACCGGCTGGTCAACGACGTGCCGCCCAAGGATCGGGACATCGCCATGGTCTTCCAGTCCTACGCGTTGTACCCCCACATGTCGGTCTACGACAACATGGCCTTCGGCCTCAAACTGCGTAAGACCCCCAAGCAGGATATTGACCGGCGCGTACACGAGGCGGCCAGGATGCTGGGCATCGAGGTTCTGCTGGACCGCAAGCCCAAGCAACTGTCCGGTGGTCAGCGGCAGCGTGTGGCGTTGGGCCGTGCCATCGTGCGCGAGCCGCGCGTGTTCCTGATGGACGAGCCGCTCTCCAACCTGGATGCCAAACTGCGCGTGCAGACGCGCGCTGAGATCAGCAAACTTCACCAGCGGCTGGAGACGACCTTTATCTACGTTACTCACGATCAGGTCGAGGCCATGACGATGGGTACCCGCATCGCGGTGATGAAGGACGGTATCCTGCAGCAGGTAGATAGCCCGCAGGTGCTCTACGATACCCCGGCCAATATGTTCGTCGCCGGCTTCATCGGCAGCCCCGCGATGAACTTTTTCGACGTCCGGCTGGTGGAGCGGGACGGCAAGGTGGTTGTGGATTGCCAGGATTTCGTCCTGGAGGTTCCCGGAGGTAGGGCAGCCGTCTACCGTCAGCACCTGGGTAAGGAGGTTGTCTTAGGCATGCGCCCTGAAGATATCCACGATCCTGAGTTCGCCCCGCCGGGCATCGCGAAGGCGCTGGTGGAGGCCAAGGTGGACGTCACCGAGTTGATGGGCCATGAGGTCATCGTCTATCTGGTGACCGGGCATAGCCAGTTTCTGGGCCGCTTCGATCCCCGCACGGGCGTACGGGTGGGCAACGTGGTACACGCGGCCCTCAATATGGATCGTATGCACGTCTTCGACAAGCAGACGGAACTGGCGATTCGGTAGCGGAAGTATACGAGGAAACAAGTAGACAAGGGGGGTTAGCCTCCTTGTCTGCCTGTGTACTTGCATCCTTGTCTACTCCAAAGGGAGCAATGATGGCTGACATAGACCTGATGCGCGAACTGGCGATTGAAGGTGAGACGAAGATACTGTTGCTCGTGCTGGATGGGGTGGGGGGGCTGCCGTTGACGCCCGATGGTCTCACAGAACTAGAAGCGGCGCATACCCCCAACCTCGACGCGCTGGCCGCTCACTCTATCTGCGGTATGAGCACGGCCGTAGCGCCTGGCGTCACCCCCGGCAGCGGTCCGGGCCACCTGTCCCTCTTCGGCTACGACCCGCTGCGGTACAAGATCGGACGCGGGGTGCTGGAGGCATTGGGCATCGGCTTCGACCTGCGGCCCGACGACGTGGCGGCGCGCGGTAACTTCTGCACTATTGACTCCCAGACGGGCCTGATCACCGACCGGCGGGCGGGTCGCATCCCCACAGAGGTGGGAGCCCGGCTATGCGAGAAGTTGCGGCAGATTCGTCTGCCGGGCGTGGAGACGTTCGTCGAGCCGGTGAAGGAGTACCGCTTCGTGTTGGTGCTCCGGGGTGAGGGCCTGTACGACGGTCTGACCGAGACCGATCCCCAGCGGGTGGGCAAGCCGCCGTTGCCGGTCGAGCCCCTGCGTCCCGAGGCGGCTCGCACGGCTGGACTCCTCAACCAGTGGCTCGCTGAGGCCCGCAAACTCTTGGCCGATGAGCGCCCTGCCAACGGCTGCAACCTGCGTGGCATCGCCAAGGACCCCGGCCTGCCCAAGATGCCCGAGGTCTACAAATTGCGCTGTGGGGCCATCGCCACCTACCCGATGTACCGGGGCGTGGCCAAACTGGCCGGGATGGACGTTCTCCCTACAGGAGAGACTATCGAAGATGAGGTTGAGACGCTCAGGCAGCATTGGGCCGACTACGATTTCTTCTTCTTCCACGTCAAAAAGACCGATAGCCGGGGAGAGGATGGGGACTTCGAGGGCAAGATGGCGGTGATCGAGCACGTGGACCAGGTGCTGCCGGACATCCTGGCACTGGAGCCGGACGTGGTCCTGGTCACGGGCGACCACTCCACCCCAGCGTTGTGGAAGGCGCACAGTTGGCACGAACTGCCGGTGCTCCTGTCGTCGTCCTACGTCCGGCCCGACGGTGTGACGCAGTTCGGGGAACGACCCTGTATGGCCGGTGGCCTGGGCCACGTCCAGCACCCCGACCTGCTGCCCCTGGCGATGGCCCACGCGGGGCGGCTCGTCAAATTCGGGGCCTGACCAGGCCCATCCCGTCGTAAGTGCTGATCCCCCGTTCCACCTCGTCCAGACGTGATCAAGACGGCTGGATGAACCACAAGCCCGGCCAGGGGGATTTCCATCTCCGGGCGGAGTATCCAAAGATGAACGACTGGAAAGCCCAACTCAAAGCCGATCCTCTCCCCTGGCTGCTGGAGCCCGACGAAGCCAACCCCGGCGTGCGCTACTTCGCCCTGCGCGACCTGCTCGACCGCCGCGCCGACGATCCCGAGGTCGTCGCCGCCCAGGATGCCGTGATGCGCACCGGCCCCGTCCCTGCCATCCTCGACGCCCAGTACCCGGACGGCTACTGGGTCAAACCCGATGTGGGTTACTCTCCCAAGTACCGCGCCACTCTCTGGCAGGTGCTCTTCCTGGCCCAGTTGGGAGCCGATGGACGGGACGAGCGGGTGCGCCGAGCTGTCGAGTACGTCTTCGCCCACGCCCAGGCCCCCAGCGGCGCCTTCTCCCACAACGGCCGGCCCAGCGGAGCCATCCACTGCCTGTGGGGCAACATGGTGCAGGCGCTCTTGGACCTGAGCTATTGGGGGGACGAGCGGCTGGACCGGGCGATTGATGCGCTGGCCCGCTCCGTCACCAGCGAGGGGTACGAGCGGTACTACAGGTCGGGCATCCAGGCCCCCGGCTTCGTTTGTTCAGCCAACTACGGCCTGCCCTGCGGATGGGGGGCGGCGCGGGTGCTGTGGGCGCTCAACCGGGTGCTCGTCGCTGACCGCACCCCCGCCGTCAATGCTGCCATCGAAGCCTGTACTGACTTCCTGCTCCATTACGACGTCGCCCGTGCCGATTATCCCTACCACGAGCGCATCAGTTCCAGTTGGTTCAAGTTCGGTTATCCGCTGGGCTATGTCACCGACGTGCTGCTCAACCTGGAGGTGCTGGCCGAGGCGGGCTACGGCGGCGACCCGCGCCTGGGCAAGGCTGTCAAACTGGTGCTGTCCAAGCAGGACGAACAGGGGCGCTGGAAGATGGAGTACAGTTACAACGGCAAGATGTGGGCCGACGTCGAGAAGAAGGGTAAACCCAGCAAGTGGGTCACGCTGCGGGCATTGCGGGTGCTCAGGGCGGTATATCCGTAAAATGAGTTCTTTCCTGCGATGAGCTGCGCGCGGTGAGGGAGGCTTGCGAGCGCTTTCTTCCCCAGTTTAGGCACTGTAAGAAATGCCGGGCGGATGCGGTGGGGGTGCCCGGCGACGAACACAGACTCCCAGGGAAGCAGCAATGTCGTTGACCGACCAATCACCGCAACGTCAGGAGGCAACCCGCACGCCCGGGCTGGCGCGCTTGCCCAAGGGCCAGTTCGATGCACAGGCTGCGCTGCGCGCTCTCGAAGCCGATGACGAGGAAGGCCTGGTCGCTGCCCTGAAGACCGTAAATGGGGCAGGACCGGCTACCGAGCCATGGTGACTATCAAGGAAGCCCTCGGCCCCGGGACGGAGGCGCTCTATGACTGGGCCTGCCGTCTGTCCGGTCGGCTGGAGCCGGCAGCGAGAGCCATCGCAGCCCCCCTGTTTCGTCACTACTGGCCTTCGCGGCCTGACGAGGTCCAGGCGCGGCTTCTCCCAGGTGCGCTGGAACGTAGCGATGAGTTTTGCCAGTTACGGCGGCAACAAGCACTGGGAGAAAGCGTTGGAACTACTGACCCGGCTGGCCACCGACGAGCGGCGCTACGTCTGGCGCGCTGTAGCCTCGGCCCTGCGCTACATCGGGCGCCGCCGCCCGGAGCAGGTGCGTCCCATCCTGGAGGAATGGCTTCGCGACGAGAGGCTGCGCCGACCGGCGGAGGTCGCCTTGAAGTACATTGGAGACTGAAATGACCGAAAAACTAGAGTTCGTGACTTACTGTGGCCTGTACTGCGGGCTGTGTGCGGGGCGAGTGCGCATCCCCAAACGGGCGGCGGCGTTGCAGGAGGCGATGGCCGAGGAAGGATGGCCCGACTGGGGTGCTGGCATCCCCGGCTTCACCGCGTTCTGGCACTTCCTGGAGAGCCTGCACGCCGACGGCGGTTGCCCGGGCTGTCGCGCTGGTGGCGGCCCGCCCGAGTGCCGAATCCGCGATTGTGCCCGGCAGCGAGGCCTGGAACTGTGCAGCCAGTGCCCCGATTTTTCCTGCCCCCGCATTGAGGCCCTGGGGGCCATGTACCCCACCCTCATCGCCGACAACCGGCGCTTGCAGGCGGTGGGACTGGAGCAATGGCTGGGCGAGCAGGAGGAACGGGCTCGGCGTGGCGTGGTCTACGCCGATATCCGCTATCAGGTGGGCGTGGCAGTTCGGGGTCAGGCGTTCGGTGAGCCAGAGGGATAGCAGGGAGGATCTGATGGAAGAGAGAGACCTGGTCGGCGCCTGCGGCCTCTACTGCGGCGCCTGCCCCATCTACCGCATGTACAAAGACCAAGACACCGAACGGCTGGAGCGAGCCGCCCGCGAGGTCTTCCACTGCCAGCCCGACGACATCCGCTGCGAGGGCTGCCGTGGCTCCCTCGACCACCACTGGAGTCCGGAGTGCCGGTTTCTGGCCTGCACTCGTGAGCGCGGTATCGCCTTCTGCTACGAGTGCGCGAACTTTCCCTGCGACGACCTATGCGCCTTCAGCGCCGACCGGCGTGACATTCCCCTCTCCAACCTGCGCCGCCTGGCTGAGGTCGGCTTCGAGGTCTGGCTGGCGGAGCAGGAGGCCCGCTGGCGCTGTCCTACCTGCAGTGCCAGTGGGCAGCCTCAGCCTTGGCGAACGCGCGCGGCTGGCTCTGGCCAAACTGGTGGCCGCTGGCTGCAACCTATTGCTGCTGGACGAGCCGATCAATCACCTGGACATCCCTTCGCGGGAGTGTTTTGAGCAAGGGTTGTCCGCTTTCGAGGGCACGGTGCTGGTCGTCGTCCACGACCGCTATTTCATTGAGCGCTTTGCCACCGGGTTGTGGTCGGTGGAAGGGGGTACCATTCGCCGCTACATTGACCTGGAGGACCTGCGGCGGGGACGTGGTGTGTGATGTGTGACGGCACAGGTTACCGAGATAACATCATGCGAGGATGTCGGCGGTTATCCTTCAGCCTCGGACTCGCTCTGCCCAGTGGCTGGGGGAGAGACAGTTGGTATCCTGCGGGAGCGCCAGCGCGGGTGATGAGTTGTCCGACTGGGTAGGTGACCACCATTCCGGCAACTTGCATGGCCATATTGCGGGATGAGAAATAGCGGCCGTGCCAGTGTAAAGGTACGATGTCGGCTGTGAGGGACACCCAGGCCGGAACTCCCAGGTTGGCGAAAGCGCCCCGGGCAACAGCCAGAGCGATGGCGACATAGACGGCTGTTGGAAGCGCAGGTTTTGCCTGATGGAGGGAGGCAACTGGTCGGTCCAGCGGCCACCGGCCGTGAACCGCAGGAAGCGTCTCCGCAAACGTATTCCAAGCAGGCATAGGGACCTGCGCCAGCCTCCCACAAGGGCTGTGCGCCGGGAATCAGTCCGCTTTTTTGCCACGGGGTGTGCGTGGGGTTTAGACTTGCTCGAAGTGGGAGGCATCTACGACGAAGATGGTGGCGCGGTACTGGTCAGGTTCTGGGGGACTGCAGGTATCTCGGAGCATGTCAATGACAGGCTGCACCTGCGGCTCCTCTGCGCCAATGAGCAGTGTGACGTTGCCCCGTCGCAGGAAGCCACCGGTGCTGGCGACACGAGTCACGCGGTGGCCGTGGGTTACCAGTTTGTCAATCACGGCCCCAGCATCTATGTCATGGACTATGGCAATGATCAGTTTCATCCGAGTCTCACCTCACAGTTGCTCAAAGCGCTCGACGTTGAGCACGTAGACGGCCGCGCCGCCCACCTCCGCTTCGATCATCATCGGCTGAATTTCGAGCCATGAGGCCTCGATGTGGGTCGGGATAAATCGTCGGCGGGTGCGACAGCATTCGCGGATGTATTCCAGCAGGCGCGGCAGATGCGTTCGATCAAGGCCAATGAGCAGCGAAACGGTGGCCTCGTGCAAGATGCCACCGCTGGAGTCCACCTGGGTGACGTAGAAGCCGTCATGGGTCAGCCTGTCCGTAAGTGTGCCAGCCTGGGTACCTGCTACGGTGGCGATAACCAGTTGATTGATGGCATTGCGTGGTGTCATCTTTCCTCCATCTCTCATTGTACCAGATTTCTGCGGACAGTGCAATGCCGGAGTGTCCCAGCCTCCTTTGAGTCTGGTAACTTCGTCAGTTGTAGCGGTTTCAGCGCCGCCTCCACTTGGTACACTGGCCATGCTGTGTTATAATCCCCATCCTGACATGTGGCGGGTATACCAAATGTGCACAATCGTTAGCGGACGGCCGCTAACTGCTAGATGCTGGCTGCCAAATGTTGCCTGACTACCGAGTTCGGCAAAGAGAATATCTGTTGGAGATCAGCCGTGCCCTCACGGCGCAACTTAACCTGGACGAGTTGCTGCAGATGGTGCTGGAGGCAGCGACGAAGATGTTGGCAGGACAGGCCGGTCTCATCGCTCTGCGCGGCCCCGACGGGGGTTTCACCATTCAGGCCAGTTACGGCCTTCCCAGGGCGTTGGCACCCTACTTCGAGCCGCTACTGACGGACATCCCCGACGACGCTGATCGCAGCAGGTTCCACATTCCCGGCCTGGCAGAGAAACTGGGGCGGGTGGCAGCGGGTCTTGGACTGCGCCTGCAACAGGTGGTGGCGCTTCCGATGGCCATCAAGCGGGAACTGATCGGTGTGTTGTACGTGTTCCGTGCCTACGGGACCCGTTTTACCGCGAACGACCGTCAGGTCCTCGCCAGTTTCGCCGACCAGGCCGCTATCGCGGTTCACAATGCACAATTCTATGAGTGTCTCTCCCAGGAGAAGCGCCGGCTTGGTGCCATCCTGGAGTACAGCGCCGACGGGGTGTTGCTCCTCGATTCGGCCCAGCGCATCGTTGTCTTCAACCGTGCGCTGGCGCAATTGAGCGGCTGGTCGGCGGCCGAAGCACTGGGTCGCCATCACGACGAAATTATCCGCTGGGCGCGTCTGGAAACGGACCTGGACCTGGGTGGCGCGGTCGCTGGTGGTTGGCCATTGCCGCCGGCCCGGCCGCTCTACGTTGAGGGGGACCTGCGCCGTCGGAACGGCGGAACTGTCAGCGTCGGCGTCACCTACGCGCCGCTCTTCGACCGCGAGGGACGTCTGGTCAACATCATCGCCAGCGTGCGTGACATCACGCGCTTCAGGGAAGCGGATGAGATCAAGTCCACTTTCATCTCCGTGATCTCCCACGAACTCAAGACTCCCGTTGCACTGATCAAGGGCTACGCCGACACACTGCTCCGCGAGGATGCCTGCTGGGATCCGGAGACGATGCAGGAAAGCCTGACGGTTATTGTAGAGGAAGCCGACCGCCTCAATCAACTGATTGATAATCTACTCGACGCCTCACGGCTCCAGGCGGGGGCGTTGCCGCTGGAGATGGATCAGGTGGCGCTTGACGCGCTGGCCAGGCATGTGGCCACTCGTTTCCGCACCCAGACCCAGGTTCACGAGATCGTGGTCAGTTTCCCCCCGGACTTCCCGGTCGTTGCGGGAGATCCGGGCCGGCTGGAGCAGGTTCTAAACAACCTGGTATCCAATGCCATCAAGTATTCTCCCGACGGCGGCCGTATTGAGATCAGTGGCCGTGCGTTGCCCAACGAAGCGGTTGTCACTGTATCCGACCAGGGGATAGGTATCCTGTTCGAGGAGCAGCCTCGTGTCTTCGAGCGTTTCTTCCGCGGGGCGCGGGAGTCCCGCCAGCGTACGTCTGGGGCCGGCCTGGGACTGTACCTGGCCAAGTCTATCGTCGAAGCCCACGGCGGGCGCATGTGGGTCGAAAGCAGCCCTGAGAAGGGGGCTGCCTTTTCGTTTGCTGTCCCGCGCCAACAAATTTCCAATTGAAAGGAATCCGACTATGTCTCAAGTACTGCTTGCCCGTGTGACTTGCCCCAACTGCCGCAATCCGTTCCAGGCGCCTGTGGAGCAGATTCTGGACGTCAGAGCCGATCCCAGCGCCAAGATGCGGGTGCTCAATGGCTTGGTTAACGTAGCCGCGTGTCCCCATTGCGGAGTGCGCGGGGCGCTTAATCTGCCCTTTTTCTATCACGACGCCGATAAGGAACTGGCGTTGGTTTACATGCCAATGGAGGCCGGGCGCGACAACCTTGAGCGCCAGCAAGCCATCGGCAAGTTAACCAGCGCAGTGATGGACAGTCTCCCTCCTGAAGAGCGCAAGGGGTATCTGTTGCAGCCCCAGGTCTTCCTCACGTTGGAGAACCTGGCGAACAAGATTCTTGAGGCGGACGGTGTCACCCCAGAGATGATTGAGGAGCAGAAGGCCAGGGTGGAATTACTGCAGCGGATGCTCGATATCGCCTCCGGCGAGGCGTTGGAGGTGATGATCAAGGAGAACGACGCTTCCATTGACGCCAGTTTCTTCCGGCTGCTGGGCTTAAACCTGGAGATGGCGCAAGCCGCAGGGCGAGCAGCCGACGTACAACAGATTCAGGCGCTGCAAAACAGACTGCTGGAGTTGAGCAGCGAGGGACAGGTGGTCAAGGCACGCGGTGAGATGCTAGAGGCACTGCGTGCCCAGCCAACCCGCGAGACACTGTTGGACTTGCTTATCCGGGCCCCCGATGAGCCCACGCGTGGATTACTGGTCACGTTTGGCCGGCCGCTGTTGGACTATCTCTTCTTCCAGTCCCTCACATCTCGGATTGAGTCGGCCCCCGACAAGGGTGAGCAAGAGCGGCTGCTCGCCCTGCGTGAGGAGATCCTGACTATCCGAGACCGGCTCAATGAAGAGGCCAGAGCGCTGTATGGAGCCCGTGCCGGGCTCCTTCGAGACTTGCTGCTGAGCGACGACCCCGAAACGCTGGCCCGGCATCGTTTCCTGGAACTGGATGAAGCCTTCTTCAACGTGCTGGCAACCAATCTGGAGAAAGCACGTGCTGCCGGCGACGAGCAGGCCGTTCGGTCTTTGCAGTCTATCTGGGACCTGATCCTCCGTCTGACCGAGGAAGTCATTCCACCAGAATTGCGCCTCGTCAACCGGCTGGTGGCTGCCGATGGCGATGCAGAAGTTGAGAGGCTGTTGCAGGAAAATCGTGACCTGGTGACGGAGAGCCTGGTGCAGTTCATGGAAGATGTGGGGGCCAGCATGCGAAAGGAGGGCACGTTGGAGGCCGCGGAGCGCCTGGCATCGGTGCTGGAGAAAGCGAGGGGGATGATCGCGGAAGTCGCCGCCAGTTGACGCTCAACGCTCAAAGCAAGTTGCGGCGTCCGATACGGACGGAAGCGCGAACTTGTTCACGTTTGTCCATAACTTGACAGGATCTGTCTCTGTGTGTTATGATTGCAGGTACACGCGCCCGTACCTCAATTGGATAGAGGAGCGGTCTACGAAACCGACTGTTGTGGGTTCAAGTCCCGCCGGGCGCGCCACTTTTCTCGTGCCCTCCCACCGGGAGGGCATTGTTGTGCGGAAGATGCCGATGGGGTTGAACCTTAAAATTCTTGTCCCCAATGTGTGACGCTCGCGAGACTTCCGAGGCCTGTCAGACTTCGGAAGTCTGTAACTCTTGCTCTGGTTTGCAGCTCATTCCAACGCTGCCAGTCGCTCCTTCAGTTTCGCCTGTTCGGTTTTCAGGTCGGCCAGTTTGTCCCGCTCCCGCTCGACGACGTGCGCGGGCGCCTTCTGCGCAAACTCCCCTGCCAGCAGGCTCTCGCTGCGGGCGATGCGGGCCTCGATCTTGGCCAACTCCGACGCTAGCCGCTCCCGCTCCGCCTCCAGGTCCACCAGTGCAGCCAGCCCTTCGGCTTCGCTCAGGACAAGCGGCAGGTAGCAGACGACGTCGCCCACGACGATGGTGACGACCTGGGCGGGTGGTTGGATGGTTGGTTGGATGCTTAGTTGACTATTGTCCAGTTTGGCCAGGGCGCACAGGACCGCGCGCTGCATGCCCAGCAATTGGGTGGCGTCGCCAGCGGCGATGAGGGCCGGGATGCGCTTGCCGGGGATCACGGTGTACTCGGCCCGCTGGTTGCGTATGCCCCGGATGAGCGCCATCGTCAACTCCATCTGCTCCTCGGCCTCTTCGTCCAGCAGCGCAGCGTCAGTCTCTGGCCAGCGTGCCGTGATCAGCGCCTCACCTCCCCCCTTGCCCTCCCCTGTAGGGGGGGGCTGGGGGGGAGTGGGCAGCGCTTGCCAGATCGCCTCGGTGACGAAAGGCATGAAGGGGTGCAGCAGCCGCATTGCTGTCTCCAGTACGTGGAGCAGGACGGCCTGGGGAACGGCCTTGTCCGCTCCCTCGCGGTGGCCTGAGCTTGTCGAAGGCTCGTAGAGGCGTACTTTGCTGGCCTCGATGTACCAATCGCAGTACTCCCCCCACAGAAAATCGTGGATCTGGCGGCCGGCCTCGCCGTACTGATGCGTCTCGAAGAGGCGATCCACGCTCTGGATGAGGCGGTTGAGGCGGCTGAGGATCCAGCGGTCAGGAAGCAGGAAGCAGGAAGCAGGAAGCGAAGCCAGAGGGGTCAGACCGTCTTCCAGATTGCTCAGGACGAAGCGAGCCGCCTGCCACATCTTGTTGGTGAAGTTGCGAGCCCCCTCCAGACGGCGCGGATCCAGGTTCATGTCCAGGCCCGGCGTGGAACTGGTCAGCAGTGTGTAACGAAGCGCGTCGCTGCCGTACTTCTCGATGACGTTCAACGGGTCGAATTCGTCAATGTCCTCCATTGACTTGCTGACTTTCTCGCCCTCCTCGGTGCGCACCAGGCCGTGCAGGTAGACGGTAGCGTAGGGGGTTTGACCGGCCAACTCGATGCCGAGCATCATCTCCCGTGCCACCCAGAAGAACAGGATGTCGTAGGCGGTCTCGCGCACATCGGTGGGGTAATAGCGGCGGAAGTCCGGCGCGTCGGTGTCTGGCCACCCGAGCGTGGAGAAGGGCCACAGCCCGGAGGAGAACCAGGTGTCCAGTACGTCCTCGTCCTGGTGGATATTCGTGCTGCCGCAATGGGCGCACGCGGTGGGGTCGGTCATCTCACAGGTCTGGCCGCCGCAATCATCGCAGTACCAGACGGGGATGCGGTGGCCCCACCACAGTTGGCGGCTGACGCACCAATCGCGGATGTTCTCCATCCAGTGGAAGAAGCGGTGCTCCTCCCGCTCCGGGACGATGACGGTGCGCCCGTCGTGCACGGCCTGCATCGCCGCCTCGGCCAGGGGCTTGGTGCGCACGAACCATTGCGTCGAGATGCGCGGCTCAATGTCAGTGTGACACCGCTCGCAGGTGCCCACGGCGTGGAAGTAGGGCTCAACTTTAGTGAGCAGTCCTTCCTTCTGAAAGTCGGCGACGACGCTGCGGCGGCACTCGAGGCGGTCCTGCCCGGCGTAGGGGCCGGCCAACTCGTTCATCTGTGCCGTGTCAGTCATGACGTTGACTGCCTCCAGGCCATGGCGGATGCCGATTTCGTTGTCGGTGGGATCGTGCGCGGGGGTGACCTTCACCGCGCCGGTGCCGAACTCCGGGTCCACCACCTCATCCGCGATAATGGGGATGCGGCGACCCAGGGCTGGCAGCACGGCGGTCTTGCCGATCAGGTGCTGCCAGCGGGAGTCGTCGGGATGGACGGCGACGGCAGTGTCGCCCAGGATGGTCTCCGGGCGGGTGGTCGCCATCTCGATGAACTCGGTCGCGCCCTCAGCCCACC
>Ga0114918_10000631_pt1 | contig 30541 bp, 21 predicted proteins | sample LantaG_FD_87015 | JGI IMG/M metagenome (GOLD analysis project Ga0114918, IMG submission 87015) | Deep subsurface microbial communities from Baltic Sea to uncover new lineages of life (NeLLi) - Landsort_02402 metaG | ecosystem: Environmental > Aquatic > Marine > Oceanic > Sediment | place...
AAGGGTGGGGGGGGGGGGGAGGAACGAGAAAGAGAGGAGAAGGGGAGGAGGGGGGGGGGGGGGGGGAGAAGTGAGGTTGCAAATTCAAAGAAGAAGAAGAAAACCTCGACCCGAAAAAAAGAGAGAAAACAAAGAACAAAAAACATCTTACCCTTGTTCATCAGCGGCCCGAAGCGCTGCAGCATCGACACGTACGAGTACGACGACGCCGACACCGCGGCCAGGTACCCGTTGCGAGAGGTCTCGAGCAGCGGCTTGGCGACTTCGGGACCGTTGGCAAGCGAATGCACGAGCACGTCGATCTTGCCGACGGCCTTCTCGAGGTTGGCGGCGCACTCGGAGACGGTGAACCCTTTCCCGGCGGCGGCGGCGTAGCGCTTGTTGTCTGCGACGTCGGCGGGGACGTCGGCGGGGGTGTCGTAGACTGTAAGAAGGGAGAGAGAGGAAGGGAAAGAGGTTGAGTTTCAGGAGAAGAGCGGTGGCGAAGAACAAACGGAAAAAAAAACTTTTAAAAAATTAAAAAAATCAAAAACTTCCAAAAATCAAGACGAGCTCTCTCACCGGCGTCCATCGGCAGGATATGGGCAAATTCCATCAGCGAGCCGTCGGAGAGCGTGCGGTTGGCGTCGAACTTGCCTCGCTTGAGCGAGGACTCAAAGATGTTGAGGGCAGGGACCTGAAGAGGCAGAGAAAGAATTTCGTTTTTTTTTTTTTTTTTTTTTTGAAAAAGGGCGCGAAAAAGCTTTTCCCCTCTCTTTCCTTCTTTCTCGCTCCCTCTCGCTTCAACTTTTCGATCGCGAACAAAAAAACAAATCGAATCCAAACTCACCCACACGCCGAGCGAGATCTCGCAGCCTGCCTCGGCGAGGGCCTTGGCAATGGCCCATCCGAAGCCCTGGTCGTCGGCAACACCGGCTATAAAGGCCTTCTTGCCTAGAAGAAGAAGTTGATAAAGGGGGTTGAGATCGAGGAGGTGAGCTTTTTTCTTCGACGACGACGAGAGGCCCTGGAGCGTCGACGTCGATTGTTCGTTCTTTCACCTCTCATCATCCTCTTTTCGTCCCCTTACCGCGCAGGTCGATGGAGAGGCCTCCGTTGCTGGCCGCCTCGGCGGCGACGGAGCGGCGTCCCGCGGGCGCGACGACGGACGACGAAGCTAGGCGGGCGCGCGACGCGAGAGCGGGGGAAGCGGCGGCGGCGACGCGCGATGAAGAGCAAGCCCTCGCGGCGGAAGCGACGGGCGCGGCAGCGGCGGCGCGGGTAGAGGAGGACGCCGAGCGCACGGCGGCGCAGGACCTGGAGGCGGTGGCGAGAGCAGCCATTGTCTCTGGTTGGTTATGAGTGAAGAGGGGTGGAAGGGCGCGGGAGACGAGAAAGAGAAAGAGAGAGAAACGGGGAAGGGCTTGGAAGAAGCGATCTGTGAGGCGAGAAAGGAGCAGCGCTCTTTTGTTTTTTCTCAGAAATTCTCTCTCTCTTCGTCTTTTTCTCTCGCTCTCTCTCTCTTTTCGCCGAACGCTCCCCTCCCCTCCCCCTCGCCCTTCTCTCAACTCCCCAGCCCTCAGCCATCCAATTTCAGTACACACGAAAGGCCGCTTTTCCCTTCGCTCTTCTCCTTTTTTTCTTTTACAAACCCAAATCTCACCCCCAAGGATCCCGCGGCGCCACCGCCGCCGCTCCGAATCCTCCTCCTCCTCCACTAGCATTCGCCTTGGCCGCCTCCTCCTCCACCAGCAGCTGCTTCAGTCTCCCCACCGCCTCCGCCTGCGCCCTCGCGGCCTCCGCCGCCTTCCTCTCCAGGGCCTCGACCTCGCTCTCCTTCTCTGCCGCCGCCGCTCGCTTCGTGGCGGCGTCGGCCGCCGCCTTGGTCGCCCGCGCTGCGTGCGCCGCGGCCGCGGCCTCCGCCGCCGAGGCCTCGGTCGCGCGCCGCTCGCGGGCCCTCCGCGCCTTCGCAGCCACCGTCGTGCGCTCGTGCGCTCTCAAAGCTGCGGCGTCCAGGGCCTGCTCCGCCGCGCGCAGCTTGAGGCTCCTTTTCCTCTCCTCGAAGGCCGCGGAGGCGCCGGCGGCGGCGGCAGACTCGGCGTCTGCCCCCGAAGCCAGGGCCGCCGCCTCCGCCGCCTGCGCCGCTTCTTTCTCCTTGCGCACGACCTCTTCGGCCGCGGCGCGGGCGAGCAGGGCGGTGCGGAAGGCCGGAGGGGTCAGGCCGCCGGTAGGAGGGTCGAAGGTGATTGGGGGCAGCGGAGGGTCGGAGAGGAGCTTGTTGAGGTCGTCGTCGACGACGAACGAGGGGGTGGTCGTTGCGGCGGCGTTGTTGTTGCCGTCGTTATTTCGCGGGCCCATTGTTGATGGTTGTTCTCTTCGCTCGTTGCTCGGTCTTCAGTCGGAGCGCGTCGAGAACACAACACCACACCGGTGACGCTGGGGGGGCACGCGGCGGATCAGTAGAGGGAGAGAAGAAAGAGAAAAGAAGTGGGAGATGAGCAAATCGAAAGAAAAGAAGATTTTGCCGATTCGAAAAAATGAAAAAAAAACGCCCTCTTCGGCGTCGATTACGAAATCGAAAAAAAAAAAACTCAACCTCTCCCTCGCCCCGACCCAACTTCTACAAGCGCTTTCCCCGCCCTTTCCTTTGTTGTTACACATAAAAAAATAAATCAAAATCAGAGCCTCGCCTCCCCCTCGCAGAGCCTCCTTGCCTCGGCGGCCACGGCCCCATACTCCCTCTTCCACCGCCGGCACTCGAGCCGCCGCTGCTTCTTCGTCGCCGTCGCCTCGGTTTTCTTCTTCGCTTCGCTGCTGTCTCCCTCGTGGACTCGCCTCGAGAAGATCTCGATCACCTCCTTCTTATTCTTCCCCTCCTCCTTGAGCAGCACGTCGAGCATCGCGCGGGAGGAGATCCAGCGGACCGCGGAGCGCGGGAGCACGGGCCGGATTTTTTCGCCGTCACCGTCGGCGGCGGCGGCCGCGGAAGAAGAAGAAGAAGAAGACGAAGCTGCTGCTGCTTTCGCTGCTGCCGCCGCCGCCTTCGACGCGGTCGAGCGCACCAGCGCCCACGCCGCCTCCGCGGACGCGTCGCACGCGCCCTGCAGCGCGACGGCGAGCGGCGGGCGGGACGTCTTCGGCAAGGCGCGCCAGTGGGCGAGGGCCTTCATCGCAGAAGTCCAGCAGGCAGAGAAGACACACGAGGCCGCCGCGGCCGCGTTGGCGTTTCCCGTCGCCTTTCGACTTCCGCTTCCTCGGCTTCCGATTCCTTCGCTTTCCAGCGGATCAAGCGTCAGCGCCGCGGCCGGGGCCAGCCGGGCCGCGGCGTGCGAGGCTGCCCTGGCAGCTATGCCGGCGGCGGGCGCCACGAGCGAGGGGGAGGGGACGGTGAGGGCGTCGGCGAGGGAGGGGCGGCAGAGGCCGAGGCGGGGGTCTTTCTCGCCACGTTTGCTTCCTCTGCTTCCGCCTTTGCTCGCCTCCTCCATTTCCGCTCCCGCAGGAGAGGGCGCGCTCGCGCTTGCTCCACCTCCGCTTCCGCCGGAGAGGAACACCTCGAGGGTCTTCACGTCGAGAGAGAGGCCGCACCACCGTACGAACCTCCTCTTTGGCTTTTTCCCTTTCGACTTCTCCTTCGACTTCGAAAAACCCGACTCGTGACGAGTCGGCGAGGCCTCTTCTCCTCCGGGGATCCAGCTCTGCGTCTTGGCCGGGTTGACCGAGACGCCCTCCCCCCCGAACCCGAGCAGGAGGCGGTCGAGGAACCTCCGCGCGGCGGCGCGGTCGGCGGTGACGAGCAGGAAGTCGTCGACGACTCGGACGAGCACCGTCGGGAGTTGTTTGGGTTGAGAGGTTGGAGGAGTTGGAGGTCGACGAGAATCGTTTTCGTCATTTTCGTCGTTTCCGTCGTCGGCGTCGGCGTCGTCGCTGCTGCTGGTTTCGTCAATCTCCTCCACCTCTACCTCCCTTCCCCCTCCTTCCGTCGGCGGCGGCTGCATCTGCAGCAGCGGCAGCAGGTACCTCCTCTCCACCCTCGCCAGCACCAGACAGCACAACAAACCCGAAAGCCTTCCGCCCTGCGGCACGCCGCGCGCCTGCACCCACCACCTCCGCCGCCACCGCAGCAGGTTTTTGCGCACGGCTTCTTCGAGCAGCGTCCGCGCCGAGGCCGCCGTGGCCGTCCTGCGGCCCTGCATCCCCGGGGGAGCGGGAGCGGCGGAGAGCAGGGTGGCGGCGGGCGTGGTGGGCTGGAGGGCGAGCAGGGAGGCGTGGGAGGCGAAGGGCGAGGCTTTGGACGAGGAGGAGACGAGTGCCGCGAGAGCGAGAGCGTCGTCGCCGTTGTTGTTCGCTCCGCTTCCAACTCCACTTCCACCTCCTCGAGGCGCAGCAAAGTCCTTCCGCACGGCCCTGACGACCCCTCGCGTCCTCCTGGTCGCCACGTGGGAGACGAGGTCGTAGTGAGTGGCGGTCGAGGACTGAGAAGAGGAATGGGAAGAAGAATGGGAAGAAGAGGGATGATGATGAAAACCGTCTCCGTTGCAACCGCCGCCGAGCAGGGGCAGCGCCGCGGCGAGCACCTCGGAGACGTCGACGCGGTCGAAGGCCGCCGCGGCGTCCGCCGCCACGACGCACGGTCTCGGCCTCGAGGGGCAGGCGTCCTCGTTTCCGCTTAAACAGATGCGGCAGGACTCGTGGTGAGAGCGGATCGCGGAGCGGAAGAGGCGCAGGGCGGGGGCCAGCGCGGCGGCGGCGGCGGGAACTCCGAGCGCCGTCGCGCCGAGGACGCCGCCGCCTCCCGCCGACGAGAAAGAAGAGGAAAGACAAGAAAGCGAGCTCGCCCCTCCGTTCCCGCTCCGCAGCCTCGCTTCGGCGTCGAGGGCCTTGAAGGGGGCCAGGAGCGACAGGTTGACGGGCGGGAAGCGCTTGGAGGCGGCGGGCTGCGGGCGGGCGCGCTTTCGCTTCCGCTTTCGCTTCTTGTTCTTCTTTTTCGTTGTCGTCGAGTTGCCTGCAACGACGGCAACAGCTCCACCACCTCCACCGCCTCCATTCCCCCTCCTCCCGCCTCCGCCTCCGCCTCCTCCTTCGCCGCTCTCCCTGGGCACCCGCACCACGCTCGGCCTGCTCATGTTGGCGATGACGCGGATCCCGGCCGCCGCCCCGGGCTTCGGCACCGGCCTCAGGGAGCCGGCGCCGAGGCGGCGGGAGCGGAGGAAAGACGACGAAGAAGACAAAGGAACAGCAGCTTCTCCTCCTTCGCCGTCGCCGCTCAGAGGCACGAACCTCTCCGCGACAGCAGAATCGACGGCGCCCGTCGCCGCGGCGCTCCACACCGGCTTGCGGTAGTAGCGGGGCGCGAGCCTGCTCCCCCCGCCGTCTGTGCAGTAGAAGTGGGCTCGGATCAGCGGCAGCGCCACGGCCGAGAGCAGCCAGCGGGAAAGAGCTGCGGCGTCGGCGTCGGCGGCCGCGGCGGCAGAGGGGGGCAGCGGAGGAGAAGAGCGACGGCGACGAGAACCGGGAGAACCAGAAGAACCAGAGCTCTTGCTCTTCGTCCAGTTTCGCGGGCCCAGAGCGGGAGGCGGCGGCGAACCCCGCAGAGACGCGACGGCGGCGGGCAACCTCTCGTGCTTCCTCGCCGACACCAGGCGGCCGACCGCTGCCCTGAGAGCCCTTCTTCGCTCGCGTTCTCCCAGCAGCGCTTCGGGGACGGCTCGCTTGATGAAGGACCAGACGAATCCGGCGACGGCGGCGTGCGGGAGAGGGGGAGGAAGCGGGGACCTCTCGGAGCGGGAGGCGGCGGCGGCGGCGGCTCCGGCTGCCGCTGCCGCTGCCGCTCGCAGGGAGGAAAGACAAGGAGGAGGAGAAACAGAGGAAGGAGAAGCCTTCTTCTCCTTCTTCTTCTTCCTCCTTTTGGTGGCCGCCTCGGCCTCGCGCAGCCTCCTCGAGGCCTCCCTCGCCCTCTTCCTCGCCCTCGCCGCCTCGGCCACCTCGAAGGGCAGAGGGCACCGAATTTCTAGTAAAAAGTTAACTTTAACATTTCGAGCACGGTCGACGAAGGCAGCGAGGTGAGGTAAGATGCTGACGTGGCGACTCCTCACGCGCGCCTGCGGCCTCGGGAGCAGCACGCGCGAGAGGGGCTGTTTTTGAGTCGAAGTGGTCCCGTTGCTGCTGGGCAAGAGGGTGACGCGGCGGCAGAAGCCGGCGCTCCCCCTTCCGCCGCCGCCGCCGCCGCCGCCGTTGTCGCCTCCGCTGCTTCGAAAGGAGGGAAAGACCCCGGAGGCCTCTCTGGCTTCTGCCCGCGCCGCCCTCTGAGCCGCGGTGCCCCAGATCGAGGAGTAGAGCCTCCTGGCGCAGGTGAGGGACGCCGGGAGGAGGATTCTAGGAGGAGGAGAAGGAGCTTCGATCGGCTGCTGCTGCTGCTCAGCGACTCCTCGAGCTCTTCCTGCTCTCCTCCTCTGCTTCTCCCTGGCCCGCGCCGAGGCCTCCGCCAGCGCGGGCAGGATGTGAGCCCTGGGTAGCCCGGGCCCTCGCCTGCCAAAGGCCGGCCGGTAGAAGAGCCCCGGGCGCTGGAGGTCCGAGCGCAAGGGGTCGAACTTCGATGATGACGAGGAAGAGGAAGAAGGGAGAGAGGAGAGGGCGAGGCGGCGGCGCTCGGCGCGGCGGCGCGCGGAGCGAGAGCTCTTCTTCTTCTTCTTCGATTTCTTCTTTTTCGATTTGCCCTTCTTCTTCTTCTTCTTCTTCTTCTCCTTCTTCTTCTTCTTCTTCTTCTTCTTCGACATCGTCGGAGCCTCTCCGTCCTCGGACATGGGAGCTGGGGCGGAGGCAACAGCGGCAGCATCAGCAGCATTGGCGTTTGCGTTGGAAGAGAGAGGGGGCTCCGCTCCCGCTCCCACTCCCGCTCCCGCTCCCGCTTCCGCCATCGCCGCTCCTCTCCCCTTCGCGTCCCGCCGCCTCCTCCAGGAAGAGGGCCTGGCTCGCGAGGGCAGCAGCACCCTGGCTGCGACTGCGGCGAGAGAGGAAGAGGCCGCGGCGGAGGGGAAGGAGGCAAACTCCGCCCTCCTCGCTTCCTCTGCTTCTTCGTCTCCGTCTCCTTCTCGAGAGGCCGGCGCCTCCACCGTCTTCGCATACGCTGCTCCCTCAGCCTCCTCTTTAACCGTCCTCCTCCTCCTCTTCCCCCCCTCCCCGCCGCGCTTGCCCCGCGCCCTCACCGCGGCCCTCCTGTGTTTTTTCCTTAACGCAACTTCGCGAAGCAGTGCCGACGGCGCGGGACCCGCCACCTGCGCCCAGCACCCTTTGGGCAGCGGCAGGAAGATCGTCGTCCTCGTCAGCAGGAAGAGCATGAGCGCGTCGCCGACGCGGCGCGCGAGCTCGGCCCAGGGGCCCGAGGTCAGGTCGGCGAAGAGGGCGCAGGGGGAGGAGGAAGAGGAAGAAGAAGAAGAGGTCGTCGTCGTCGTCGTCGTCGTCGTCGTCGCCAAATTGGGATCGAGGGCAGAAGAATGCGGGTTCGCCCTGAGCCTCTTCGCCTCGAGCACCAGCACGTTCCCTTTCGTCGCCGGCCTGGACGCGAGCTCCTCGGCGGCGCGGTGCACGAGCTCGGCCTGGCAGGACTCCTGCGTGAGCGCGAAGGCGTGCGCGGCGGGGAGGGAGGAGGAGGACGTTGAAGAGGAGGAAGAGCTTCGATCCGGCCTTTTCTTCGCCGTCACAGCCAGCGGCAGCGCGCACAGCGTGCGGGAGAGCAGCTCCCTGAAGCCCCGCTGCTGGTCCCCTCCCTCCTCGTCGCCGCCGCCTTTCAGCCTCAACGCTTCGAGCATCATCTTGCGAGAGCCAGGGGGCGCCCCCGGCGCGTCCGTGGCGAGGCGGAGCAGGGCGGCACGCAGGGGCAGCGCTGTCGGGGCCAGAGCGGCGACGGCGCGCGGGAGAGGTCGCAGAGGTCGAGGAGCAGAGCGCTCGACGTCGATGGACGCATCTTGTTCGCGCTCTCTCCTCCTCCCTCGCTGTTCCCTTTCTGATGCTGCTTCTCTTTGCGGTCCTGAACCCTCCGCGTCAACATGGCGCCGTGAAGCCATTGGGAGATAGAAAAAGAAAGAGCTCCCTCAGCTCCCGGAGCGGGAGAGAAAGAGCAGCATTGAAAAAATGAAAAATGAAAAAGAAAAATGAAAAAGAAAAAGAAAAAAACTCGACCTCTCTCCTTCTCTCTTTTCCCTATTGTTTCACTCAAAGCTCGCCAGCGACGCCGCGAACGCGGCGAACCCTTCCCTCGCGGCCGACGTCAGCGCGATGGCCTCTTTCGTCCTGGCGGGGATCGCCTCCTTGACTTCTTCCTCCTTTTCTTCGCCGTTCTCCTCCTGCTTCTGTTGCTGCTGCTGGTGCTTCTGCCTCTGCTGATGCCCTGCAGGCTGCTGCTCCCCTCGATGCCGCTGTCTCTGCCTCTCGAGCGCGGCCTCGACGGCCGCGACCACTCTCGCCGGGGCGTGCCTGTTCAGCTCCTTCCTCCAGTCGATCAACCAGCCGTCGTTGGAAGTAGAAGAAGAAAGAGAAGAGGAGGAAGCGTTTGCAGAAGGAGAAGAAGGAGAAGAGGAAGGAGAGGCCTTTGACGAGCGCACGAAGAGCGGAGGGGAGTCCGCCTCTCCCGAGGAGAGCACCCTCCAGGCCTGGTGCAGGCAGAAGCAGCGCTCGTGGGCAGCGAGCAGCAGGCGCCCGCCGGAGCTGTTGGTGGCGGCTGGGAGGACCGGAGCGGCGGAAGAGGCAGAAGGAGGAGAGGCTTTAGGGTCTTCGGCGGCGAGTCGCTGGTAGCCGAAGCCGCCTCCGAGCCTCGTCCCTCCTCCTCTTTCGCCGGTCGTCGCCAGCGGAACGCCCTCGGCGTCGCGCTGGCCGCAGAGGTAGCACATCGGGAGGGAAGTGTAGGACATTTTGCTTGTTTGCTGAGGAGGAGGAAGAGAAGAAGAGAGAACGAAAGGAAAGAATGAAAGGGAGTGAAAAAGGAGAAGAAGAAGAAGACGGAGGGGCTCGCGAAAAAAAACGAGAAAAAAGTTTTCATCTCTCTCTCCTCTTCCGCCGCTCTCTCTCTATTCAAAACAGAACAGCCCTTTTCATTTTACACTCTCATTGTTTTCTTCTTGCGCCCTCCCTTGCAAATCAGAAAGAAAAAACTCCCAACAAAAAACGGAAACCGCAGAAGCCGAAAAAAAAAAGCAGCAGACGACCAAACGAACGACATCGGGAAAAAAAACGAGTCAGAAAGAAAAAAAACATTTCCAACTCAGACCCGCTTCACGATCTGCACCACGTCCTCGTCCTCCAGCACGTGCTCCTTCCCGACCCTCTGCGGCCGGTGCTTGGCCGACGCGCCCCAGATCAGCGCGTGCTTGAACTGCTTCAGTAAACCGCGGTGGATCCTGTTGCAAAAGTCCTCGACCGTCGGCTCCTTTTTCGCGAGCACCACGGGCTCGTTCCAGTCCGGGAGCTTTCCTTTCGGTTTCGTGTAGACGCGGGTGAGGCTGAGGTACTCCCAGATCATCTCGACGAGGCCGTCGAGGTTCCAGTCGAGGTAGGCGCAGACCTGGTGCGGAAAACAGAGGGGGGGAAAGAAGGAGAGAAAAGAGGGTGAGTTTTTTTTGAAACTTTTCTCAAGCGACAAATGGAAAAAAATGAAAAATGAAAAATCATTCTTCTCACCGGGCAGTAGTGCGGCAGCCGAGACATCACCTGCAGCTCCTCGAGCGAGATCTGGTCCACCTTGTTGATGGTGTAGATCGCCGGGATGTAGACGCGCGACCCCTCGATGACGTCGACGAGGTCGTCGACGTCGCAGTTTGCTGAAATTAATGAAAGTTTTTTTTTTTAAAGAATGAGTTTTTTCGTCGATTTCGGGGTTTTTTTTCGTTGAAAACTTTTTGTCGCACTTCTTTTCTCTCTCTCTCTCTTTCTCCAAAACACTCACCGTCTCGCACGTGCACGTCCGCGTTGTGGATCTTGTACTCGCTCAGCACGGCCTTGACGGCATCCAGATCGAGCTTCGAGTCCTGCGCGGTGCACGTCAGCGCGACGCCTCCTCGCTCTTTCTTCCTGAAGGAGATCGCTGGTGGTTTCTTGTTGAGGCGGATGCCAAACCCTTTGAGCTCGTGCTCGATCAGCCTCTTGTGCGTGAGAGGTTTCAGGCAGTCGAGCACGATCAGGATCAGGTTGCAGGTGCGCGCCGTGGAGATGACCTGGCGACCTCGCCCTTTCCCGTCCTTGGCGCCCTCGATGATACCGGGCAAGTCGAGCAACTGGATCTTCGCGCCGCGGTAGCGGATTACTCCGGGAACGCACGTCAGCGTCGTGAATTCGTAGGCAGCCACCTCCGAGAACGTCCCCGTGAGTTTATTCAGTAACGTCGATTTGCCGACGGAGGGGAAGCCGACGAGGCCGACGCGGGCGTCGCCGACCTTGTTGACGTCGAAGCCGTCGCCCCTCGAGGCCCCGCCGCCGCCGCCGCCCCCACCGGCCGGTTCCAAGAGCTCCCGGCGGAGCTTTGCGAGCTTGGCCTTGAGCATGCCCAGGTGGCCCGAGGTGGCCTTGTTCTTCTGGGTGCGGGCCATCTGAGGTTGGTTGAGTTTGGAAGAAGAGAGGGTTGAGGTTGAAAAGAGGTTGAGATTGATCGATCGTTCGTTTGTTTTGTTTGGCGGCCAAAAAAAAGGTGATCGAAGCGAAGAAAGCAGAAAACCCCAAGCCCGTACCTCGTGCTCGATCTCCGCGATCTTCTGCATGGTCGTCATGATGACTCAGAAGTCTTCGGAGGAGCGGCTGGCGCTCTCGTTCGGGTGGTGGTGGAGAGAGAGAGAGGAGAAGAGCGACGAACGAACAAACGAACGAACGAGCAAAGAGAGGTTGTCTTTGCTCTCTCTTCTTCGGCTCTCTGAGCGTGTGCTTGTGCGACGACGGCCGCTGGAGCTCCTCTGCAGACTTGTGCTTCTCTGCGAGCCAGAGAGGCGGAGAGAGAGAGAGCGGAGCGAGGGAGAGCGCGAGGACGAGCTCTTCGAGAGAGAAAAAAGAGCGAGAAAAAGTGAGATCGAGCCATGATGGCATCGAAAACTCACTTTTTCTTTCTTCGCTTCAAACGTTGTTCGACGGCCAGCAGAAGGCAGAACGAAAGCGAAGAGAGCTCGCTTCTCCCTCTCTCTTCTCTCCCTCTCTCTTCGGCGAGCAAGATCCTGTACCCCTCTCTCCATCGTCGCTGCCTGCGGAAAGCGCGAAAGAGAAAGCACACAGAGGAAGAGAGAGACGACCGAAAGACGCACGCCACCAGACGTCAAACGACGATTGAACTTTCCATCCCCCTCTTTCCCTACTCTTCTCGCCCGCGCCTAACCTTCTCCACTCGCCGAGATGTCGTTCATGGCCGCGAGGGAGCACGGCTCCAAGCCCGGAACGGGCGGGCACACCTCGGCGGCGCAGGAGGTAAGAGAGTTTCCCCATTCGTCCGCCGTCGAACGAATTCGTTTTTTCTTTCGACCTCAGCTCACCTCCCTCACCTCACCCCACCTCCACCAACCCAAAAAAACAAAAAACAGAACGTCGACCGCCGCGAGCGCCTCCGCCGCCTCGCCATGGAGACCATCGACATCACCAAGGACCCCTACTTCATGCGCAACCACCAGGGGCAGTACGAGTGCCGTCTCTGTCTGACGGTCCATAAAGGAGAGGGCAGCTACTTGGCGCACACGCAGGGGAGGAGGCACCAGGGCAACATGGCGAAGCGAGCCGCCAGGGAAGCCGCCTCATCTCAACAACAAGCGACGATCGCACCCCGGCCTGCGGTCCCCATCAAAAAGGGCGGGGTGAAGATCGGGAGGCCCGGGTACCGAGTCACAAAACAGTTTGACCCCGAAAAGAACCAGCGCTCGCTGCTGTTCCAGATAGAGTATCCCGAAATCGCTTCCTCGAGCTCAGATTCTTCGACATCTGCTGCCCCGCGCCACAGGTTCATGTCGTGCTTCGAGCAGAGGAAGGAGGCCCCCGACCGCGCGTGGCAGTATTTGCTTTTCGCCGCGGAACCTTACGAGACGATCGCGTTCAAGGTCCCCAACGCAGAGGTCGAGAGGGGAGAAGACTTCTTCGTCCACTGGGACTCCGACGCGAAGATCTTTAGCGTGCAGCTGCCTTTCAAACCGGGGGCGAAAGTGGTGGCGAGCGGGGGGAGCGGGTTCCAGGCGGCGATGCCGCCGCCGCCGCCGATGCAGCAGATGCAGATGCCTCCTCCGCCGCCGCCGCCCGGGTTCTTAGGAGGAGGAGGAGGAGGAGGTTTTAACAACAATTTCAATATTGGGCCGCCTCCTCCGGGGATGATGATGAGCTACCCTCCGCCGCCGCAGTACGGAGGGGGAGGAGGGGGAGGAGGCGGTGGCTATGGTGGTGGTGGAGGAGGAGGCTACCGTGGCGGGCCGCCTCCTCCGCCAAGGTGGTGAAAGAAAAAGAAAAAAAAGTTTGAAAAAACTGTTTTTCTCTTTTCGTTCCTTTTCGCTCCGCGCTTTCTGTAACAGTAGTCATCTGATTTGTTGCGATTCCGCGCAAAATGGATCAACGCAGCCAACGAGAAGAGGAAGGGGGGGAGCGGCGCACTTTCTTCTTTTCTCGGCCTCAGAAAAAAGAAGGGAGGAAGAGTCGATTTTTTTCTCGAGGATTTGATATTTCCGTTCCTCTTTAAAGCTCCCTCTCGCAAGACACAATTGACGACGACGAGAGCGAGTTTTGTCAGACAAACGCCATCGTCGCTACCTTCCCAAACGCGCACGCCCTTCCCCTGCTCTTTTGCGAATCAAGCACCCCCAGAGCACAGGTCATTCTGTCCTCTACCGTCTCCGCGGACGAGAGTTGGAAACAGAAATGGCTGGCGGCGGCGGCGACGGCGGCGTCGTCGAGACAAGGAGAGGAGGAGGCGACCAAGGAGAAGGAATGGAAGCAATAGCCGCCTCGGCCTCGCCGCGCCTGAAGGTGCTGGTGGTCTCTCCCTCGGCCGAGCTTCGCAATTCGACCGTCGCGACGCTTCGTGAGGCCGGACACAAGGTGAGAGAGGGAGAATGAGGAGGGGGTGTGCGGAGGTCGAAGACGGGCAAAGAGAAGGTTTTTTTTTGCCTCAATTTAGGCGCTTTCGCTCGCTCGCTCGCTCACTTCAACTTTCGCCCCTTCTCTCCCTCCCTCAAAATCATCAACAGGCACGCGCCGTCTCCACGAGCTCCAACGCGCTGCAGGTCCTGGCCTCCAAGCAGCAGGAGAACGCCGGGTACGACCTGGTGCTCAAGGAGCACGCCCCTCCCCGGGCGTCGGCGCGGCGCTTCCTGGCGGCGCTGCGCAGGAACCGGCGAGCGATTCCGGTCGTCGTGATTTCTTCTTCGGCATCGAGGGGCGGCGATGAAGGCGACAACGACGACGACGACGCCCGCGGCGGCGGCGGCGACGCCAGCGCGGCCGCTGCTGCCAAGTGCCTCCAAGCGGGGGCGGCAGACTTTATCGTCGGCCCCCTGGGCATCGAGGAGTGCTCGAATTTGTACGCTCGCGTCTTCTGGTGGCGCAGGGTAAGTTGGACACTGGGTGAAAAGAGAGAAAGCGGAGAGGAAGGAGGAGGGGGGCAATTGAGGAGCATGCAGACGAAGCGAAGAGATCAAGCTCTCGCAGCGTCGGATTTTTTTCCTTTCCGTTCTCGACCTCTATCTTCCTCTTCTTCTTCTCACCCTTCTTTGATTTCAATCCCCACTTTTACAACAAAAAAACACCATAACAGGCGTTCGACCTCCAGCAGAACGCGCTGGGAGCGGCAGCGGCTGCCTGCGGCGGCGCGGGCGCGGCCTCCGACGGCGGCAGCGGCGCCACGGCGCCCCCCTCGACGACGGCGGCCGCGGCCGCTGCCTCGGCGGCCGCGGCGGTCGCGCAGGCGACGGCGACTGCAAACGCCAACGCCGCCGCCGTGGCCGCGGCCGCCGTGGCCGCCGCAGAGATCGACCCGGCGGACTCGGACGGCGCCGAGACGGAGTGCGACGACGAGGAAGGAGGAGGAGGAGGAGAAAAGGTCGCTCTCGCGGCGGAGGAAGGGCAGGAGGACAACGACGACGATGACGACGAAAGCGGCGAAGGCGTCGCCGTCGCCGTCGCCGTTGCCGCCGCCGCCGCCGCTGCTGCTGCTGCTGCTGCTGCTGCTGCTGCTGCTCCTGGAACAAAGCAGCAGCAGCAGCAGCAGCAAGTGGAGCGAACCACCACCCCGATCACGGGAGGGGGCAACAACGGCTCCGGCGAAGGGTCCGCGCCGGACGGCGGCAACTCTGGAGAAGCCGGAGGAGGAGGAGGAGGAGGAGGAGGAGGAAGCGGGAGCGGCAACGGCAACGCGACGACGATGACGACGCTCCAGCAGCGGCTCTTGAAAGCCAACGCCGACGCCGCCGCCGCCGCGGTCCCGCCTGAGGGCTACCTCGCCTCCGCTGCCGCCGCCGGGGCCGCTGCTGCTGCGGTGGCGGCGGGCCTGAGGTCGAAGGACGGCTCCGCGGTCCCGGAATTACTGAGAGGGGCGGGGGCGGGCCGGCGCGGCTCGACGAACCCGGGAGGAGGCAGCGGCGGCACCGGCACCGGAACAGGGACGGCCGATCCAGCTCTCGCAGCAGCAACAGCGGCAGGCCCCGCTTCGCCCGCGGTGGCTCGCATCGGGCAGAACGACAACAACAATTCTTCCGACGGCACGCACGCGGCGGTGGGCTCGGGAGAGGCGGCGAACGCAAAGGGCGTCGTCCTCGTCGCGAAGAACGACGACCAGCAGCAGCACCGCTCGCGCCACCACCACTCCCACCACCACCACCACCACTCTCATCGTCATCACAATCGCCACCACCACCACCGCGACAGCGACGCGAAGGTCGAGAGCGAGGAGACGGAGACGGAGGACGAGGCGGAGAGGGCGGCCGCGGCGGCCAAGGCCGCGGCGTCGCTGATGATGCCCCCTCCGCCGCCCGTCGTCATCCAGCCTCCTTCAGCCGCCGCCGCCGCAGCTGCTATCCCTGCTGCTGCTGCTCCTGTCGCTCCTCCTCCCGTTCCCGTCCCCGCCCCGACGGGCTTCCGGGCCTACGTGGCGCCCTCCCCTGCCGTCGCGGCCGCGGCGGCCAACGCCGCTGCGACGCTCCAGGCGGCGGTGGCGGCGGCGGCGGCGGCGAACAACAACGACAACACTGTCGCCGACGGCGCCGCCGCGCGAACCATCAACGGCCGCGGAGGAGGTGGCACCTCTTCGACTGTCGAGGAGGAGCGCTCCGGGATGGGGGCAGACGCAGGGACCAACACCGCGGGCCTCGCCTCCGGAGGCCTCCCTTCGGGCCGCGGGAGCAACCCCACCGCGGCGACGGGGGGCACGGGCGGCGGAGGGAGCGGGAACGGCGGAGGCAACGCGACGACCGACGACCTCCAGCAAAACACCTCTGGCGGCGGCAGCGGCGGCAACAACAACAACGCCGCCAACACCGGCGCGCCGCCGCCCCTCCCTTACCGCCAGCTCGACGCCGCGGCGATGGCAGCCGCGGCGCAGCAGCTCCAGCTCCAGCAGCAGCTCCAGCTCCAGCAGCAGCAGCAGCAGCAGCAAAACCACGCCGCCTCCGCCGCCGCTTGGGGCATGCGGCCTCCTCATGCTGCCGCTCCTCCTCCTCCCGGCTCCAGCACGAGCGCTTCGGTCCCTGCCCCTCCTCCGCATCCGCATCCCTTCTTCCCCTTCGCGGGCTTCGGCCTGCCGCCTGCTGCGTTCTGGGCCGCGGCCGCGGCTGCCAACGGGGGGAGCTGTGGCGGGAGCAACAACGGGACTTCGGCCTCGGGGACCGGCGGAGGAGGAGGGGCCGCTTCGCAGCAGCATCAACGCCACCACTACCACCGCCGCAACGGGCCCTCCACCTCCTCGGCGCCGCCGCCGCCGCAGCCGCCACTTCCGTCGCCTGCTTTCGCGATGCCCCCTCAAATCGCGGCGCTGGCGCCGTTCTTCGGGATGCCGCAGCTTCTTCAGCAGCAGCAGCAGCCCGGAGCTCCTCCCCCCCCGCCGGCGGTGTTTGCAGCCCAAATGATGCAGGCGCAGCAGCAGGCCCTGCTGTTCCAGCAACTGTCTTCTGCGGTAGCCGCGGCTGCTGCTGCGACCGCCGCGGCTGCCGCGACCGGTGGCGGTGGAGACAAAGGCGCAGGCGGAGGGGCTCGAGCGAGCGGCGGCGGCGGCAACGGCCCTGGCGGGCCCGCGCCGACGGCGGCGACTAATGACGGCGGAAGCCAAAACCTGAACGCTAACGACGCCGGGGGAAACTCCTCCGCTGCGCACGCCGCCGTCGCCGCCGTCAGGGCCATGCTCGGAGGGGCGGTTGGCCCCCTCCCCGTCGGGATGCCGCTGCCCGTCGTCGCTGCTGGAGCTGCTCCGGGCGACGCTGCGAACGGGTCAAATGGCGAAGGCGGCGACGACGACGACCCGACCGCCGGCGGCCCCGCCGCCGCGGCGGCCCGCGCTGCGCTGCGCCGCGCCGCGGCGCTCGCCCGCTACCGCGAGAAGCGCTCCAGGCTCTGCTTCTCCAAGCGCATCCGCTACGAGTCCCGCAAGCAGCTGGCACAGGCGAGGCCGCGCGTGCGCGGGCAGTTTGTCAAAGCGGTCCCTGGCGAAGAGGAGGAGAAAGAGGGAGAAGGAGAGGGACAAGGAGACGAGGAGGTGAGGGTCGAGGAGGAGGGCGACGGAGAGACCGGGGCTGTTGCTGCTGCTGCTGTCCCTGCTGCCCCTGGTGCGAACGGGGGGTCCAGAGCCACAACCCCCGCCGTGACCGAGTCCACTGCAGCTGACGAGATGGAGGAGGACGGAGAAGACGAGGAAGACGACAACGACGACGACGAAGAGACCGAGGAACCCGAAAAGGCCTCGAACGAGGTCGAGGTCGAGGAAGCCGAAGCCGAAGACGCGAAAGCCGACGAGCCCCCTCCCGCCAAGGCGGCCAAGCACGCAGCGGACGACACCCCCGCGGTCGCGGCCGCGGCCACGGACGCCGCGGAGGCCAAGGCGGCGGCGGCGAAGGCGACGAGAGAGGCTGTCCCTGCTCCGGCTCGGAGGAGGAGGACGGCGACGCCCAACGCCGCCGCCGCTCCTGTTGCCGCCGTCGCAGCTGTTGAACAACAACAGCAGCAGCAGCAGCAGCCCTCCCGCGCGACGAGGCGCTCTTCCCGCGGCACCGCCCCGACGGCGGCGGCGACGGCGGCGCCCTCGGAGCCCGCCGTCGTCTCGCGCCCGGCGAAGAAGGCCGGCAGGGCGCGGGCCGCTGCGAGGCCGGCGGCAAGGAGGGCCACGGGCGCGAGGGGCGGTCGCGGCGCTGGCTCCTCTGATTCCGGGAGCAACTCTCCGGTTTGAAAGAAAAACAGCCTTCTTCTCCTTTCGTCTCGCGTGATTTTATTTATCTAGAAAACTTGTAAAAAGAGAAACCCCATGTCTGCGCTTTTATATAGAGAAAATAGAGAGGAGGTGGAGAGAGGAGGTCGGGGTCGAAGAAAAAAAAAACGCCCGCGACAGACGACCTCCGCCGCCGCCGCCGTCGCACACAAAGCTCTCACAAATCCCTCCTTCTTCTCTTCTCGCGCGCGCTTGCTGGCTCCTCTCTCTCTCTCTCCCCACTCTACCTTCTTTCTCCTCGTTAGAATGCGATCCGCCTTGATGACCTCCCGCGCTGCCTCGAGGGCAGCGACGGGCCCCGCTGCTGCCCGCCCCTCGCCTTCGGCTGTCTCTCGGAATGCGTCGGCGGCTAGAATCGGTGAGTGGATTCCGTCGTTGTTTGAGTAGTTTTCTCTGTTCGCGCCAAAGGGCTTCTCTCTCGCCATCATTTCGATGCTCTCCGTCGAGCGTCGATACAAGCATGGTCAACTTTTGATCTCTATGGGAGATAATTTGCAAAACATTAAACGGAAGAGTGCGAATTTGCCAGATGCAAACAAAAGTTGCCGGAAGCTTTCCTTCTTCGTTCTTCTTCTTCATTCTTCTTTCGCTCAACCTCTCGACCTCTCCCTCCTCTTCTCTTCTCTTCTCTCAACCACCGCCACCACCAACCACAGCCCCGCGCGCCGCCTCCGTCGCCGAGATCAACCTCGACGTCACCAAGATGGCCCCGCTGGGAGACCGCCTCCTCGTCCGCCCTCGTCCGGCAGAGGAGAAGTCCGCCGGTGGAGTGATTTTATCGGCGGGACTCTCGAGCGGGACGACGATGCCGCTGCAGGATGCCTTGGTTGGGACCGTCGTCGCCGTCGGGGAGGAAGTTGCTTTGGAAGGGGTCTCGGTGGGTGACGCGGTGCTCTTCGTCAAGTACAGCGCGAGCGACGTGTCGCTGCCGGACGACGGGGAGGTGTGCTTCGTCGCCGAGAAGTCGGTGCTGGCCAAGCTGAGCTGAAAAAGCTGAAAAGCTGAAAAGAAAAGAGAAAAGAGAGAAAAGAGAAAGTTGAGAGGTTCAAAATTCTTCTTTCTTTCTTCCCCCCGTTCTTTCTTCTTCTTTTTTCTTCTCCCCCAAATGTAAACGACGCGAGAGAGAGAGAGAGAGAGAGTTAATTTTCAAATTGAAAAGAGAAAGTGGGGGGTGAGAGCTCGTTTTATTGCAAGCATGTTTTTAGGTTGAGAAAAAGAAGGGGAAAAAAGGGATGAAAAAGAGAAGAGAAAAACGAAAAAGTCTCAAGTCCGCCACCAGCCCCTCCACCCCCCTTCCTCGTCGTCGTCGAGGCCTCCTCCTTTTCCTTTCGACCTTTTCCTCCATTCTGGCAGCGGCGGTGCCCCCTTCCCGAAGCACTGAGAGGCCCCCCAGTCCTCCTGGGCCTCGGGGCTGATCGCGTAGCGGTAGCGGGGCTCGTCGAACTGGCCCCTGGTGCCGGCGTCGAAGGCGAGGGTCTCGTCTCCATCTTCGTTTTCGGCGTCGGTCTCGTCGTTTCCGTCGCCCGGAGAGCTCGAGCTCGAGCTCGAGCTCGGACTCGCGAGCCTCGCGCCTCAGCGGGAGTAGGCCGACACGAACGGCTCGCCCACGTGCCACGAGCTCTTGACGAAGAGGGTCTCGAAAGGGTGCATGTCGATGCCGTCGTAGGAGGCGTGGCTGTGACGTTTTTTTTTTTGAAAGGTTTTGAAATTTTGAGTTTTTTTTTCGAACGAAAAAAATCGAAGAAATTTGAAGGGGAAAAAACGAAAAACTCGCTCTCTTCTCTTACCGCGAAGGGTGCACGTTGTCGTTGCAGCCCCAGTGCTCCTCTTTACTCCAGTCGACCCCTCTGCCGTAGCGGCTCATCAAGGTTGCGAGGTTGCGCCCGGAGCGCAGCACGGCGAGCGACAGGCCGTACTCTCCTGTTGGAAGGTTTTTTTTTGAAGTTTTGTGTGAGCTTTTTTCGGGGTTTCATTTTTTTTTCGACGCCGTTTCGAAAACTTCTCACTCTCTCTTTCTCTTCTTCTTCCTCCCTTACCGGCGACCACCACCCCGTCGGCGCAGAGCTTGCACCCGTGCGACCCGAACACGCCTGCCTCCTTCGCCACCTCCAGCCCCCTGCGCGACAGCGCGAACGCCCAGGATTCGACCCGAGGGCCGGGGCCGCCGGCGTCGACGGCGGGCAGGCAAGTCAGAGCGGCACCGACGAGCGCGACCGGCTTCCTCTTCTTCTTTTTGTTTCTGTTTTCTTCTCCATTTCCTTCTTCCACTTCTCCCCCTTCCTCTTCCTCGTCGTCCAGGTACCGAGAGAACGCGTCGGTCCAGTGCCAGCCCTCCGGGAGATAGTTGGGCAGGAAGGGCCCGCGGGCGGAGGAGTTAAGGAAGATGAGCCTGCGGTGGCGGCGGCCGGAAGAAGGAGAGGAAGAGGAAGAGGTCGAAGGAGTCTCTTCGCCGCCTCGGTCGCTCTCGAGCCCGCCTCCTGCGCTTTCCCCCTCTCCCTGCTCGTGCCTCTCCAGGAAGGCCAGCCACTCGAGGGTGACGTTGTGGGCCCCGAAGTCCATCCCGTCGTTCTCGTCGCGGTGGAGGAGCGTCACGGTGGTGGTGGTCTCTCCGGCGTTGCCTCCGGCTCCTCCTCCTCCTCCTTCCTCCTCCGTCGCCGCAGCCGCCGTCGCCGCCGTCGCCGCCGTCATCGTCTCTTCTCCTCCTCTTCCTCCTCCTCGTTCGACGACCCCGGTCCAGGCCTCGGAGATTCCCTTTGGTGCCCCGGGGAGCCTTGCCCTGGCGTCCGGCTCCAGCAGCGAGCTGAAGGTGGCGCAGGGGGTGCAGGCAGGCCCCGAGACGACCACGAAAAAGTCCGTCGCCGGAGGAGGCGCGGGCACGAACGGCGAGCGGCGGCGGCGGAGTTTCTTCTTCAACTTTTTCGAAAAGCCTCCGTTTCCGTTTCCGTTTCCGTTTCCGTTTCCGTTTCCGTTTCCGCTCATTCCCCCTTTCTCCTCCTTGGTCGCCAGGCCCATCCCGAAGGCCGAGAAGAAAGCCAGGTTGGCGGCCTGGGTCGCGTCCTTCTCGAAGTAGGCGTACGAGACGAGCGTGCGGCCTTGGCGGTTGTTTTTGTTGTCGGAAGAAGGAGAAGAAGAGGAAGAGAAAGAAGCAAACGGCGACGAGTCTCCGTCGCCGGTAACGCCTTCCCTGCTTTTGATCGCGGCTCCGCTTTCGAATCCCCCCTCGTTCTCAACGTTCGAGGAACGAAAGGAGGCTAAAGGCCTCGCTTTGTCGCCCGAGGGCAGTCGAGGCGGAAGAGAAGAGTCCCTAGGCGCGAAACCGCCGCGGCCGCGGAGGGAAGAAGCCTTCGCCGCCGTCGTCGTCGAAACCGACGAAACCGAAGGAGAGGAGGAAAAGGCCGCCGACAGCATCGCGACGAGGCACAGCAGCGCCAGCGCGGCCACCGCGCCAGAGAAGGCGCCGCGCCACCACGCGCGGCGGAGCCAGCCCTCAGGAGGGGGCCGGTGGCGCTCGGGAGCGTCGGCGTCGAGGGCGGCGGCTTTGCTCGAAAACAGCGGCGGCGGCGGCGGCGGCGCTTTGAACTCGCCGACACCGCCGCCGCCGCCCTGCTCCGGAGAGGAGGCGCCCCCCCCCGACGAGGAGAAGGAGGAGACGTGCTGCGTCAGGCCCTGGGCTTCCGTAGAGGACGCTCCGATGAGCAGGGACTCGTAGGACGAGGGCCAGTCGGCGGCGGTGTCGGCAAAGGCCGAACGGCGCATAGCGGTTTTTTTTTTCCTTCGAGGAAGAAGAGGAAGAGGGAAAGGAGGGTCGGACGAAAAAGTTTCTGAGACGAGGAAGTTTTCTTTCTTCATTTCCTCGTTTTTTTTTTCTTTGCTTCCCTTTCTTCCTTCCTCCCTTTCTTTCTCTCGCCTTCGCGCGCGACGCGCCCTTCTGCTCGATGTACGGATCCGGGGGCGGCTTCGCGCCGCCGCCGCCGCCGCCTCAGCAGCAGCAGGGAGGCTGGGCCCCGCCGACGATAGCGCCGCCGCCGATGCAGCAGCAGCAGCATGGAGGGGCATCGATGGCGAGCGACGAAAACCGAAGCGGCGACGCCACTTTCCAGCAGCAGCAGCAGCCTCCGCCGCAGGAGCAGCAGCAGTACGGTTACCCGCCGCAGCAGCAGCAGGAGTACGGCTACGAGCAGCCGGATTACAATCAGGGGTACCAGCAGCCTCCTCAGCAGCAAGCGTGGGGAGGAGGAGGAGGAGGCGAGAGCGTCGCCGCCACTGCCGCCTTCGATGGCGGAGTTTCAATGCCTCCTCCGCAACAGGAGCAGCAGCCCTACAGCTACGAACAGCCTCCGCCTCAGCAGCAGCAGCAGCAGCAGGCCTCCTACGACAGCGCCGCTGCTGCTCCCACCCCGACGAGCGGCGGCGGCTGGGACGACTCGTCGCTGGCCGCGACGCCGCGGGGAGAAGCGCCGATGCCGGCGTCGTCGGCGTCGTTTGCGGCGACCGAAGGAGGAGGAGGAGGAGGAGGAGGGGCGCCCTGGCAGCAAGAGCAACCGCAGCAGCAGCCTCCACCTCCCCCCGCTCCCGCTGCTGCTTCCCAAGACGAATGGAAGCAGCAGCAGCAGCAGCAGCAGGAGGAGGAGGAGTACCCGGCTGCGGAGGCCCAGCGGGGCGGAGGGGAGTGGGCCAGCGACCCCGCTGCCGCTGCTCCTCCTCCTCCTCCTCCTCCTCCCGCCGCCGCCGGCGACGACGGCGACTTTTTCGGCGGAGGAGGAGGATGCGGCGGCGGCGCGCCGGCCCCTCAGACGGACGACTTCTTCGGCGACGGAGGCGGAGGCGGAGGCGGCGGCGACGACGACGCCGCGCCTGCGTGGGGCGGAGGAGGCGAAGCAGCAGCGGCAGAGGGCTTTTACCCTCAGCAGCAGCAGTATTTTGAGGCGGAGCCCGCTGCCGCCGCCGAGACCGAAATGCCTGACGCCTCCTTCGGCGCCCCTCCCCCTCCTCACGAGGCTCCCTACTACGACGCAGGAGCAGCAGCGGCAGCGGAGGGGGGAGGCTCCTGGAGGGGGAGCTGGGAGGGCAACGACGCCGCGGCGGCGGCCGAGGAAGAGGCAGCTGCCGTGGCTGCTTTCCCTGCTGCTGAAGGAGGAGAGCAACAGCAGTGGCAAGAGCAGCAGCAGCAGCAGTGGCAAGAGCAGCAGCAGCAGCAGTGGCAAGAGCAGCAGCCAGAAGAACAGCAATGGCATCAGCAGCAGCAGCCCGAAGAGGAGCAGTGGCAGCAGCAGCAGCCCGAAGAGGAGCAGTGGCAGCAGCAGCAGCAGCAGCAGCCCGAAGAAGAAGCCTTGCCTCCTCCGACTTCCCTCTCGCCGCTCTCGCCACCTCTGCCTCCTCCTCCCCCTCCTCCTCACAAGCCTTCGATCTTCGACGAGGAGGAGGAGGAGGATGAGCTCTCCCTGCCCTCTCCGGCGGCAGAGCACGTCCGTGCCCTCGAGCGCGAGGCCGCCGCGCTCGCCGAGAGGGAGGCTGCCACGAGGAGGGAGCTCGCCCGCCTCGCGGGGGCCAAGGCCGCCGCGGCCGAAGCAGCGGCAGCAGCGGCGGCAGCAGCAGCGGCAACTTCCTCTTCTTCTCCTCCTCTCGCCCCTCGTGGCCCGCCCCTCCCGGGCGACGTCCGCGGCCTCGCCGCCGAGCTCTCTGCGTTGCGGGGAGCGGCGGCCTACGCCTCGAGCTTGCAGGAGCTAGCGGGCCTGGCGCGGCACCTTGATCGGTGCGTGCGTGCGGTCGAGCGGGGCGCGGCGGCGATGACGACGAATCCCTCGACCTCAATCTCCGGCGAAGGACCTTCTCCTTCGTCCTCCTCCGCTCCCGGCAGCGCCGCCGCGGTACTCGCAGCCGCGCCCGACGCCGTCGCGGCGGCGGCGGCGGCCCGAGCGGGGGCCCTGGCGGTGGCCCGGCTCCCTCCCGCGGGCGTGCCTGCGGCGCTCGTCTCGCACGCGGCGACGGCGCTCGCGCGCTCGGCCGGCGCTCAGCGGCGCCTCAGCGACTGCCTCCGCGCCTGCCTGCGCGCCTCCGCCGCCGCCGTCGGGTGGCCCCCTCCCATCGTGAACAACGGAGAATCTTCTTCCAGCTGGGACGGGGGCTTCGCGACTCGCCCGGAGGCCGCGGACGAGGCGTGCAGGCTCGTGGCCGCTCTGACCGCTCTGCAGCGGGCGACGATGGGCCGAGAGTTTGATGCCGCCGAGCGTGCCACCGTTTCCGTTTCTCTTTCTTCTTCTTCCGCCTCCACGCCGCCGCCTCTGCCCCCGCCGTCGGAGAGCCCTCTACTTTGGGCCGCCTCGGAGCTGGCCACCGCGGTCGTGGAGCAGCGGGTGGCGCCACTGTTCCTGGGAGGGGGCGGCGGCGAGGCCGACGACGACGACGGAAACGGCGACGGCGACGACGGAAACGGCGACGGCGACGCCGCCGCTGCTGTCGACGCCCCCGAGAAGCCCGAGTGGCTCTTCGAGGCCGCCGCCAGGGCAGCGGGCGCCGCCGGGGCCGCCGCGGCCCCCTTGCAGCCGGGCATCGACGCCCACTACGAGGCCGTGGACCGCGGAGAAGGAGGAGCAAGCAGCGGAGAAGGAACGGCGACGATGACAAAGGTCGAGGGCTGCTGCCGCTCGCTGCCGGCCGAGGTCGCCCGCGCCGTCCGCGACGAGCTCTGGTCTCGCGTCCTGGCCAAAAAGATCCTCCCCAGGCTCTCTTCCTTCAAATCTCAGCCCCTGTGGTCGCACTTTGTGGCCGAGGCGGCGGCGTTCGAGCGCAGGCTGGCAGTGGCGCGCGGGCTCGGGGCCGGGAATGGGATCGGGAATGACGATGACGAGAGCGCCGCCGCTGTCGACGCCGCGTGGCCCGACGCCGACGGAGGCATCCTGTCCCGCCTCTGCTCCTCTTCCCCTCCCGTATGCGAGTGGAGGGATTCGTGGTGGGAGTGCGACAAAGAGGCAGGGGTGCGGGCCGTCGAGGACGCTGCGGGTACAGGGAAAGGAGGAGGCGAGTGGCACGCGGCCGCCGGGGCGGCGGTGGCGGCGGCGCAGGCGCGGGCCGCGGACGAGGCCGCGCTCGGCGGCATTGATGATTTCGGAAACAGCGACAACGCCTCTGCCGCCGTCGCCACCGCCGTCGTCCTCCCTTCGTCGCTCGAGTTCGCCCCGCCGCCCGTCGCCGAGGCCGCGGCCAGGGCCCTGGTAGAGGCGGCCTCCCGCGTGGCCTGGCTCCCCTCGTGGAGCCCCGCGAGCGCCGCAGAGGGAGGAGAAAAGAGAAAAAAGAAGAAGAGGTCGATCTTTGTCCGGACTCCCTCGCTCGCGCGCCCGCGCTACGTCGACGCCGCGGCCCGCCCCGTCCTCCAGGCCTTCAGGCTCCGCGCCTCCCGCGCCGCCGAGGCTGCGGCCCGGTTCGGGGACCCGCTGGCGGACCCGACCAGGGCTGCCGTCGTCGGCGGAGTGGCGAGCGGGGCGAGGTGGCTGGAGCACGAGCTGAGGGAAGCGGGGTGGCCGCTGCTGCTGCTGGACGAGGGGTGTTGCTCTTCGAGTTCGACCTCGGGTCTGAGTCCGAGCGCGAGCGGCGACGGAACCAAAACCGAAAGCGAAAACGGCAAAAGGCCCCACCACCACCACCACTCCCCCCGCCCCTCGGTCCTGGCAGCGGAGGCGGACGCGCTGGCCTCCCTCTCGCGGAAATGGACCACGAGGCTCGCCAAGGCCGCGGCGGACGCCTTCGAGCGCGCCGCGACGGCCGCGGTCAAGCAGGCCGTCCGCGGCGATTCGTACTTACTCTCGTCGCCGCTCTCCTCCAGCCCGCAGGAGGACGACGAGAACGCCTCCTACTTCATTGCCTCCGGTCCCACGCCCGCTTTAGTGCCTGCTCTTTCGGCTCTCTCGGACGCCCTGGGCGCCGCGAGCAGGGCGCTGGACTCGGTCGCCTTCCGCTCCGTCTGGCGCGCGGCGGCCTGCGCGGCGACGCGGCTGCTCTTCAACGAGGTCGCGACGGAAGCGCGCTTCGACGGAGCGGGGGGACGACAGCTGGCGGCCGACGCCGCGGCGCTGGCGAGCGTCTTCGCGCCCTTCTCGGCCCCGAGGGCTCCCGGGGCGCACGTGAGGGAGCTGTCCGAGGCCGCGGCGCTGCTGTCCCTGCCCTCGGTGGAGGCCGCGGCGCTGAAAGCAGCGGTGAGAGGAAATGGAGGAAAGGGAAACGGAGGAGAAAGCGAAGCTTTCGCCGCTGCCGTGGCCGCGCTGCGGTCCGTGGGCGTGTCGAGGCTGTCTCCGGACCAGGCCGCGGCGGTGCTGGCCAGGCGCGCGTTCTGATGAATTGAAAGTGAGAGGGAGAGAATGGAGAGAATAGGGAGAGAGAGAAAAAAAATGAAAAATTGAAAAACGAAACGAAACGAAAAAAATTGATTCAATGATCAAGTTCTTTGCAAGTTCTAAGTGTGTGTTTTTCGTTTTCGTTTCCTTTTTTTTCTAAATAAATCACGCAGAGGCCGAGGGAGAGACGACGACGCGAGCGCCCTGCCCCTGCTCTGAGAGCGAAAAGGTGATTTCGGAATCGGAAGCGGAAGCAGAAGAAGAAGAAGAAGCGGAAGAAGAAGAAGAGCTCGCAGCAACCTTGCCCTTCCTCCTCCCCCTGGTCTTCTTCTCCTTCTCCTTCTCCTTCTCTTCGCCAGCACCTCCACCTCCGTCGCCCTTATTCCTCCTGCCCCCCCTCTTAGCAGGCCCCTCCGCAGCGGCGGCCGCGGCCATCGAAGCCAGCCCCCTGTCCAGGAGCGCTGCGAGCCTCGCCGCCTCCTTCTCTGCCAGTTCCCTCTCGCTCTCGGGGAACCGCCCCTCTCCGAACCGGCGGGCCAGCCACCTCCAGAGCATGACGATCGCGTGGGCGTCCTCGGCGTCCTTCAGGAGCGTCGCGGCGCGGGTGACCTCGCGCGGGGTGCGGTACAGAGAGGAAGGGGAAGAAGAGGAAGAAGAGGAGGAAGAGCTTTTGGATTCCTTGCTCTTGCTTTTCGCGGCGGAGGCGGCGGCCGTTCTCGCGGCTGCCTTGACCGCCGCGGCCGCGCCGGCAAAGACCCTTTCTGCCCTCTCGTCGTCGATGCGGGGGACCACCGAGGCCGGGGGGAAGACCTTCCGGCGCTGTTGCTGTTCTTCCTCGCTGCTGCCGTCGTCGTCGTCGTCGTCGTCGTCGTCGAGCGGAGAGGAAGAGCTGCTTTCGTTCTCGGAAGAATTAGAAGAAGAGGAAGTCGAAGAAGAAGAAGTCGAAGCAGCGAGCGCAAAGAGCGGCACGGTGCCTCCGAAGGCGAGCGCGCTGCCGTACGCCAGCAGCGCCCTCCCCTGTCTCGCGTCCCTCGCCGAGGCCGGCGCCGACGCCAGCGCGAACCTCTCCCGCAGCGTCAGGCCCGGGACGCCCTCTAGTAATTCCGCGGCGGCGAGCACCGCTTCCTGCTGGGAGAAGAAGTAGCGGCCGTCGAGCCTCGCGTCGGCCGCCAGAGCCCGGAGTAAATTGGGAAAAGAAAGGCCAGTGTGCCTTCCCGCATAGGCCTCGAGCTGGTCTGGCTCCGGAAATAAGCCGGCACTGGGGGTTCCCGTGCCTCCTGCTCCTTGGCCTGAAGGAGAAGCCATTTGCCTTCGGCTTTTGCTGCCGCCTCCTTCTCTCTCGGCACTCGAGCTCCTTCCGACGGCGCCGCCGTCGTCCGGCGGCGCCGAGAGCGCCGCCCTCAGGTACGGCAGGTCCTCCTTCCGCAGCGTCGTCGCGAGCCCTTCGGGCCAGGGCGAGCTGGCCCTGCCCGCCCTGCCTGCGATCTGGCGGACGGCGGGAGGCGGGAGCGGAACGTGCGAGGGGGAGGGGAGGAAGGGCAGGGGGAGAGGAAGAGGGGGAGAAGAAGTTGCAGAATCAGCTTCCGAACCCTTCTTTCCCCCCTGCTGCTGCTTCCCTCCTCCCCCTCCTCCTCCCGCCTCCCTCCCCCCGCGCTTCGCGAGCGTCGTGAACACCACTCGCCGGATGTTCAAGTTTAAACCCATGCCCACAGCGTCCGAAGCCACCAGCACGTCGACGCCCGAATCCGCATCGTTGAACGCGCGCGCCTGCGACCGGCGGGTCTCCGGTGGCAAGGCACCGTAGACACAGGCGGCGCGGAGGCCCGTGGCGGACTCGACGGCGGCGCGGGCGGCGTGGACGTCCTGGGAATGGGAAGTTTTGGAGAGAGAGAGAGGGAAAAAAGAAAAAAGTGAGCCTTTTTTTTCTTGAACTTTTTCCCGACGACGGAAAAAAAAAAACCCGACTCGCGAAAAATGAAAAAATGAAGAAAGAAATCTCCTTACCGCCCTCGAGAAAGCCACCACGCAGTCCCCAGACTGCACGTCCGCCAAGCCCCGAGGCAACCCTTCTTCGTCCACCCTCAGAGGCCTGAAACGGGAATGCCTCTCGAGCTCGAAGTGGTCCCCGGACCTCTCGCACAAGGCCTCGACGAGCGCGGCGGCCGAGCCGTCGCCGCAGACGTGGATCTCCTTGGCAGGGGTGCCGTGCAGCGCCCGCGTCCAGGCCCAGCCCCTCGAGGGGTCTCCGATCAGCTGGATCTCGTCGAGAACCGCCACGTCGAAGAAGATGGGAGGAGGATCGTGCGGAGAAGAAGCGTGCGGAGAAGAAGAGGTCGCGGAATGCGAAGAAGAAAAAGTACCGGGAGAACGTTCAACCTTTTCGCGCACCTCTGCCATCTCGACCGTGCAGGCAATGTGCCTGCTCCCGGGCACCGTCCTCGCCTCCTGACCTGTGACGAGATCGCACCTCACGCCTCGGGCGTTCAGGTCATCGGCCACCTCCATCGCGAGCAGTCGCAGGGGGCCGCAGTAGACGCCCGACTCGGCCGCGGCCAGAGCCTCGAGCGCAGCGTGGGTTTTCCCGGAATTGGTGGGGCCAGCGTGGTAGACCACTCGCCTGGAAGCCAGGGCCCGAGCCGCCGGGAACCACAGGTGCGGGCTGGTCATGTCGAGCGAGAGCACCACGTCTCGGTAGGCAGAGATGCGGCGGGCGTAGCGCGAGAGGGCGTGGTCGGCGAACAAGGGGAAGAGAGCTGCGTCCGAGGCGTCTCCCAGGGGTAAATCTGCTAAAACCGAAGCCGCCGCGAAGATCGCGTTTTCTTTCTTGGCTTCGAGAGCCGAAGAAGATGTCGGTTGAGGAACAGAAGCAACAGTTGCTTTCCGTCGCCGCCTCTGCGGCAGCTGCTGCTCCCCCTCCTCCTTCCTTGCCAAAACGCGCGCCTCGGCCCAGCCGAACCCGCTCGCGACGGTCTCCGAGAAAGTCCGGGCAGCCTCCCCGAAGAGCGCGTCGTTGACGTAAAGAGCAAGCGCGCGGTCCCTCGTCGCGGCCGAGGCCTCGAAGTGGGCGAGGCGCTCACGCACGGCGAGCGAGACCGGGCCCGAGGGGGGAGGAAGAATAGGAGTTGCTTTGGCCTTTCCCGTTGTTGTTGTTGCCGTCGTCACTGCCGTCGCTGCGTTGCTCTTCCTCTTTGTCGTTGTCTTTGGAGAAGACTTTGAGGAGGATGAGGAGGGGGAAAGCAGGGCGTTTCCTTCGATGAAGGCGGCGTGCAGCTGCTTGTAGGTAATTGGGATGGTCCCCGCGATGTCTGGAGCCGGAACCGGAGGAGCAGGAGCAGGAGAAGAGGAGGAGGTGGAGGTGGAGGAGGAGTTTGGGGTCGAGGTTGAAGCGGCAGCGGTGACGACGCCCGAATTCGAATTCAGCTTCACCTCCTTCGCGCCGCGCCTCCGCCGCGCCGCGAGCGAAGTCGGAGGTTTCAGCGCCTCGGTCTCCCTCTGCTTCTGCAGCTTCTGGAGCTTCCTGAGCTCCCAGCCGCGTCGGTTGGCATCGGTTTTAGAAGCGGCAGGAGAAGAAGAAGAAGAAGAAGAAGAAGAAGAAGAAGAAGAAGAAGAAGAAGAAATTGACGTCTTTTTCTGTTCGCTTCTTGGCGGCCGAGCTGATGGTTTCGCCTTGGCCGAGGCCTCTGGCGAGCTTATTCCGAGAGTTTGCTTCAGCCACGAGGTGAAGGTCGATACGGTGGATTCTCCTGCGCTACTGCTGCTGGCGAAAGAGCGGGCAGAGCTGCTCGGGAGAGAGAAAGGCAAAGAGACATGCGTCGATTGGTTCGAAGCCATCAAAGAAAGCCATCCCTCGCCTCCCGCCGCCGCCGCCTCCGCCGCCGCCTGCTGCGCTCCATACCTCCTCCTCGCCAGAGCGAGCACGGCCCCCGAGGCTGCCCTCCTCATCGGGCAGCGTGCTTGGGGGGAGCGATGAGCGAGAGAGAAGAGAAAGAAGAAAGAGAAAAAGGAAAGAGGTGTGAATTTTTTTACTAGACTTTCTTTTCACTTTTCAGACGATGAAGAAAAAATCAAGCGAATGCTCTCGCTTCGACCATCATCGTCGCCCCTCACCGTGGCGCCGTCGAGGAGCTCTCCGGTGAGGCATCGAGCTCGCCTCCCGGCAGCGGCTCCCTCTGCATGCGCCGAATGTGTCCGCAAGAGCTTGAAGCAACAGAAGGAGCAGAAGCCGGCGCGGAATAGGCGGAGGCAGGGAGAGGCTGCGCCGCTGTTGATTGCATTTGCGGCCAAGCCGGGCTTTGACGACGACGACGAAGAGGAAACTCCACCGACCTCTTCTTCTCCCTCCTCTCCCTCTCCCGCGGACCCGGGAGACACCCTCCCCGAGGACGGCCCGGCCCTCAGCGCCGCCCTGGCTCTCCTCCGCTTTTACCGCAACTCCTTGTCGCCGCTGATGCCGAAGTCGTGCCGCTTCCTGCCCACCTGCAGCGAGTTCGCCCAGATCTCGTATCGAAAATTCGGGGTCGTCAAGGGAACGGTGCTCACGGCTTGGAGGCTGCTGCGGTGCAACCCGTTGAACCCGGGGAAGACCTTCTACGACCCTCCCAGGTGGCCTCCCGTGGGGCTGGAGTGGGCTTTTGGTGAGGGTGGAGGTGGAGGTGGAGAGAAAGAGGAAGAGGAAGAGGAAGAGGAAGAGAGGAAGAAATGAAAAATTGTAAACGCAAAGAAACGAAAACGCAAAAAAAAAAAAAAAAAAAAAAAAAAAAAAAATTATTTCATTTTCTAACACCATATAAAAAAAAAAAAGAAAAAAAAAAAAAAAAATATATATATA
>Ga0114918_10000632_pt1 | contig 30515 bp, 46 predicted proteins | sample LantaG_FD_87015 | JGI IMG/M metagenome (GOLD analysis project Ga0114918, IMG submission 87015) | Deep subsurface microbial communities from Baltic Sea to uncover new lineages of life (NeLLi) - Landsort_02402 metaG | ecosystem: Environmental > Aquatic > Marine > Oceanic > Sediment | place...
CAGTGGTCGAAAGCTTCGACGATGTTCCCTGCGGCGTATCGTATCGGGGTGAGCGCGACGCCGCGCCGTAAGGACGGTCTCGGTAAGGTGCTCGACATGACAGTAGGCCCCGTGTTGGCCAAGGGCACTCGTTACGGCTTGATGCCCCTCGTTTACCAGTTCCTGCGGCACACGTACATCAATCCCGATCTCTACTACCGCCCTGAAACGGCTACCCGCGCGGAGCGTACCCTTCTGGCGCGATACCTTCGGTTCCTGGTAGCCAAGGAGCCCAGGAACGCTTGGCTCGTCAAGGAGATGGTCCGGGCGTGCGGCAGCGGCAGGAAGATTTTCATTCTGTCGGACCGGCGCAATCACCTCGAAGTCCTCAAGCGGATGTTCGACAAAGCGTGCGGCGGTGTGTATTCGTCCGGTTTTTACATGGGCGGTATGAAGCAGGCCGATTTGGCGATCAGTGCTGCTGCGGATGCTATCTTTGGAACTTTCAGCATGGCGTCTGAAGGCTTAAACATCCCTGCGATGGATACTCTCTTCCTGACGACGCCGCACTCCGATGTAGAACAGCCCACCGGACGCATCCTGCGCAACCACGACGGTAAGAAAACCCCTGTCGTTGTCGACGTCGTCGACGACGCCCCGTTCTGCATGGGATGGGGCGAGAAACGCCTCAAACAGTATGAGCGGCTTGGCTACGATGTGCGTCAAGCCCCTGATTACGCAGCACACAAAGGAGCAGACTGATGGCACGCGACGAAGAAGTCCTCTTAGTCAAGAAGTGGATGGCTTGGCAGTTCAGCCGATTCATCCGTGGCGCGGAAGTTGAGCACAACATCAAATCCTTTCTAGACGGGCCGCGCGAGGCGCGTATTCCCCTCCGTGTGGACTTCATGCTTACCGAAGACCTGCGCCGAGTCCTCGACAGCGGAGACACGGACGCTTTCGTGGATTTTCAATCGATGAGCCTTGACAAATCTTAGAAGGCTGTTATACTAAGGACAGGAGGTACTGATTGTGCCAGATGGGTCTACCAAAAGCGGCAACACACAGGCTTACAACAAGGATTACTACGCCGAGCACCGGGATGATATCGCCGCGCACCGGATGAAGAAGTACCGGGAGAACTTGGATTACCGGCGCAAGGCGTTGGAGCGCGAGCGCACATGGCGCGAGCAGCGTCGGGAGAAGCGGTTGCAGAAGGAGTTCGACAAGGCGCTGAAAGCCGTGCAGGAGAAGCCGGTATTCGATGTAGCTTCTGTGCGGTGCAAGGAGACGGTAGTTCGCCTGCGAGGTGAAGACCTACTTTTGTTTTCGTCGGCTGCAGTGGCTGCAGCGCTCGGTCTGGCCGTGCGCACGCTCACGTCCTGGCTGGAAGCTGGTAAGCTGCCGGGGGCGGACTTTTATACAGAGGTACACAGGAAGGATGCGATACTTCAGCGACGCTGGTTCACGCCTGCTTATGTCCAGCGCATGTACGAGACCAGTCCTTACCTGAAGCTTGGTCAGGCGCGCTTCTTCGAGGAGGTCAAGAAGACTTTCTGCGAGGAGTTCGAGCGCGATAGGGAGGCTTTTGGTGCCGCATGACTCCAGTAGGATTATCAAGCGTCGACAGAACGCCGAGTGGTGGTGTCACGTCACCGTGACGAAGACACACGACTTCGGTGCTGTACGCGAAACGATCTACGAAGAAATCGAGACGGGAGACTTAGTCGATGACCACGCCGAAGTTGCCAAAAGAATCGTCAGTGGAACTTGCCCTTGGGAGGACGGTGGGGCTCCCCCATTACAGCGCCCTTCGGATTGACATAGGCGTTCGCATACCATGTGTTGACTCGCCGGAGGCCAGGGACGCTGCCTACGAAGAGGCGCTGGCGTTTTTGACGCCCAAGTTCGTCGAGCGTACTGACGAAGGCGTGGCGTACGCTTTGGAACAGGAGCGCAAGCGCAGTGGCGGTTGATCTGACCGGAGTCGAGTGGGCCTACGTCATTTATCGTTTGGACGACAACGAGTGGCCCAGTGCGTATACTCGCTACAACCGCGTGCTGCGTTACTACGGTCTTTGCGTGCGCCCGCGCGTCTTTTTGCTCCCTCGACTTTCGGTTGCTGCCGCGACAAAAGACTTAGGGAGTGGTCGCGCCGGGCGCAAGCACACCCCTAAGATTTTCATTACCTACGTTCACCCGGCTACTAACGCTGCCGCTGTTGCACTTATCGAAGACGCTTTGACGCGCGATCTGCGGGAGCTTTACAAGTGCTTTTCCGAAAAGTACGACGCGGCCATTGATGCGCAGGGGTGGCTCAGCGACCGGGTCGGCTACGAGGTTCTGCTTGCGTTATTCGGCGCGCGCAGCTTGATGAGCAACATAGATTACTGCGATGAGCTTAGTGACGCTTATGAGACGCTTCGCGCGGGTTGGGAGCGTTACTACAACGAGGTTTATCATGCCGTGAGCGTGGACAAGACGCGCACACCCGTGTCACCGACGCGCTATCGCACGTTGGCCGGACGTTGGTTCAATCGTGTACGCACGCCGTTGCTGAGAGGAATGGATATTAGTGGCAAAGAACACTGATACGAGGCACGAAGATCACCGAGCAAAGCTCAAGGCCCTGGCTACGAAGTTGGCGCGTAAGCACGGGCGCAACGTTTTGATGGCCGCCGACGAGAACCCTTACTCCGACATAGACTGGCTCCCCACGGGCATCTTCGCTCTGGATTACGCCATCGGCGGCGGATTTCCAAAGGGCCGGATCACCGGCGTGTTCGGGGATTGGTCAAGCGCCAAGACTTTCATTGCCACGAAGCTCGTGGCGGTTTCTCAGATGATCTGCCGCAAACACAATACGTTGATGCAGGTGAACTTAGAGAAGCCGTTGCTGCGGTGTCCTGTTTGCGGCTCACGGTCTCCGAAAGAGGTGTGCGAGAAGTGCAGTGACAAGAAGGTCAAGATCGTCCGGGAAGACTACGGCGATCATGAAATGACTTGTAAGGAGTGCGGCTTCTACAACCCGCATCGTACTTTCTGGGTCGATATGGAGGGTGTGTACGCCAACAGTTGGGCCGCAGCCCTGGGCGTGAACGCCGAGTACGTCGACATTTCGCGCCCGGAGTACGGCGAGCAGGCCGTAGACGCTTATGAGCTAACGCTGCGCGAGCTAGACGTGGACATAGCCGTCATCGACTCTATTGCAGCCCTGACGCCTCTGGGGGAGCTACAGGACACGGCCGAGAAGATGATCGTAGGGGGTCAGGCGCGTCTCGTGAACCGCTTGATGCGCCAAGCAGTCAGTCTGCAGAACAGCGACACTTTGCGGAAGGACAAGCGCACCCTGACACAGATTTTCATTAATCAGGTCCGAGAGCGTGTGGGGGTCATGTTCGGTGATCCTACTGTGCGTCCCGGCGGACGAGGTCAAGAGTTCGTGTCAAGCGTCGACGTGCGCACGCGGGGTGGTAAGACGCTTCAACTGGATGACGACGATTCTTATGTCAAGCTCATCAAATTCATGGTCGTCAAGAACAAGACCGGGATGCCTCCCAAGCGCTCTGGAAACTTCCGCATCTGGCTACAAGACTACGACGAGCGTCTCAAGGGGTGGGTCAACGAGCCTGTAGTGGTTGCCAAGGCGCTTCACAAGGCAGGTTGGGGCATCAAGCCCGATGATGGTAAGTTGATCGAGGCGATCCCCGTTGCACAGAAGTTGCTCAACGACGAAACTCTGGCTGATGCCGCGACCGCTATCGAGGTCTGCCTCAAGAAAAACGCTGTGGCACCCCTCGCCGAGACCGTCCAGCGCGTCGAGAAAGACCTCTCGTTCTGGTGGGATGCGCGCAATAAATTGTTCAAGGAACGCCTTGGTAAGGTGGTGGAGGACTTAAAAGATGCCTCCCATTGATCAGTCCAAGCGCTTCGAGAACATGGGCAGCAAGCGCGATGCTGAGCGCGCGTCCAACAAGCGAGGCCGGGCTGCTCAGTTCCTCAACAACGAGTCGGCGCGCCGTCACCAAGACCGCGTGGCAGAAGCCTTAGTGGGCAAGGTTCAGCCTGCTTCGGGCGCAGTTGTCGGTTACAAGGGCGACGTGGTCACTCGCTTTTTCAAGGTTGAGTGCAAGACCACGGGCAGGAAGTCCATGTCTATCAAGAGTGACTGGCTCACGAAGCTGTTTATCGAGGCCGAACAGGAGCAGCAGCTTCCGGCGATGGCCCTGGAGTTCCAGCAGCTTTCTTTGGCTGTAGGCAAACAGTGGGCGCTGATCCCACTCCCGGTTCTGTCTAGGCTGCTCTTGGCATGGGAAAGCGCGCAGAAAAAAGAATGATCTTGACATTACCAAACAGTCCCTTATAATAAGACGGGAAAGGAATACATGGCTGACTTGACAGATGTGTGGGATGCGACCGGCGGAAGTACAACCCCTGAGCCTTCGGACGTGGTTTCGGGGGTGGTGAAGCGTATGTTGACTTCGCTGAATTGGGTGCCGTCAGGGCGCGCGCCCGGACTCCATTGCTCGGAGCTATACGGGTTTTGTCCGAGGAAGAAGCTCTTCGCGTCCCTCGATCCCATAGATGGGGTTAGGGACGTTGATGCTTTAACGATGGCGCGGTTCAACTACGGCTCGGCTCTCCATGACCTTTACCAGAATCAGTACCTAGGCCCCGCCGGAGTGTTGCTGGGGCAGTGGGAGTGCCGCCGGTGCGGTCATAGGGTAGGCGGCGTGACGCGCGACGAGTGGCTGCCGATGCCGACAGGCTTATGTGAGAAGTGTCTCGAAACAACTAAGTGCGAGTGTGATTGGCCGGAGGGCGGCGCGGTTGATCGCCATTGCCAGCTTTGCCATCGCGGCCCTATATGGCGTTACGTTGAACTGCCTGTGAGAGACGCGGAGACCGGTTACATCGGTCACACGGACGGCGTTCTGGCTACCAGCCCTTTTTCACTCCTTGAGTTGAAGTCGTGCGGCCCTCGGCCCTACGCTTATCTCAAGAAGCCTTATGATTCCCACATTCTCCAGGCCAACCTCTACATGAGGCCCCTGCAGATCGAGCAGGCGCGGATCGTTTATATTGATAAAGGCAATACCGACGTGGGCATCGTCAAGGAGTTCCTCATTCAGTACGACGAAGCTCTTGTCGAGAGGACGCTGGTTTTGATTCGCCAGTATCGTTCTGCTGAGAAGAATAAACAGTTTCCGCCCCGACTGCTTGGTTGCAAGACCCGAGACTGTCCGTGGGCATCGCGGTGTTACGACGACGACTACGTAGAGGAGCTTGTGGAGGAGTGGCGTGGCCAGAAAGGGTAACACGAGTCGGAGTGCTTGGAAAGGCTTCGAGTTGAAGGTCGCCAAGGAGCTTGGTGAGTGGTGGTGCGGCGATCCCAAGGCGTTCGCGCGCATCGCGTGCTCCGGTGCCTTCCCGCGCGCAAAGGCGGACGGCGACGTTGTGTCTGCCAAGCCCTCTGCTTCAGGATTTCCATTTGCCGTTGAGGCCAAGTGTCGTCCAACGGTGTTCGACCGAGAAGAGTTGTTCGGGATGCTGGTAGCGTCGAAGGACAAGCACCCACTCGTAAAGTGGTGGCATGAGCTCGGTCAAGTCGAGGTTGTTACCAGCGGATGCAAGATGCGATGGTTAGTGGTGTCCGTCCGTAGCGGCAAGCATCTCTTGGTGATGGGCCGCAAGGAGTGGACATGGTTGGTCGACCGGGTAGGAAAGCCCGCCCTTCCGGTTTTTCGTTTTGATGACGGGCGTGATGCGACGCAGGAGGATGGTGCCTCGTCGCTGTTCGTCTGCGTGTTTCGTGATTTATTACGTTGGTGTGATAACCCAGAAGCATTGGGTGCTCCCAAGGTCCATGAATCTACAGACAAGGAGACTCTGAATGAGACGCACAGCGTTTGTAGAAGCGACGGAAGCTTGGGGGGAGCGTCACCTGGGAATTAGCGATTTGACGCAGGTGCTTAGACACCTCTGTGTGGAGAAAAGCATGTCAGCGCCGCAGATCGCAGAAGAATTGTCGGGCGGCTCGAAAGCCGTCTCGGCGGAAACTGTGCGCCGGGCACTTCGGAAGCTGGGTGTAAGAGAGCCGTCTCTGACCTTTGCAGAAGTTGTAAAGGGGATGGGTTACTCATCCTTGAGGAGCTTTTTCTTGAACCCCAGCATAGCTCGGTTGCCGCGCGGCGAAGTTGCGAAGATGACTGGCCACACCGCGCAGACGGTGTGGAACCATTGGAACGGTGTTCGTCAGGAAGTTCGCCAGGAATGCCTGGCAGGAGCCTAGTGATGAAAGAATCGACGCTACCAGCATTGCAACCGGGTCATGAACTGTTGCCGGGAGTTCCGGCGGTCATTGACTTAACTGCGTTGTCTTCGGACGACCTACGCGCGAGGGCCAAGGCTTTGTACTTCGCATCTCGCGTTTTGAACGTTGCTCTGGCGGAAACGCTGGACTTTATCATTGAGGAAAAGAAGTACTCGGATTGGGGCTTCGATTCCTTCAAGGAGTACTGCGAGAGCGAGATCGGGATGCCTGCTCCGCAGGCTTATGAGTACGTCAAGATATTCCGATCTCTCCGGGATAATACCCCGTTGTCCAATGAGCAGATGGGGTCTATATCGACGACGAAGGCGAACAACCTCAAGAAGCTCGCTGACGCGGGCCTCCTCCAGGAAAAGGAGAAGGCCGATGAATGGCTTGAGCACGCGCAAGACCTCACGCTTAAGCAAGTCAAGGAGCAGGTTGACCGCGCACTGGAGACCGCCTCTTTGGACAGAGACGCGCCGCCGCCGTCTCCCGATCATCCGGTTAAGATTCTGCATTTTCCACTATTCCCGGAACAGCTTGATGTGTGGGAGCAGGCTCAGTCCCGCGCGCGGACAATTGCTGAGTCTGATAAGCCGGGCCATATCCTGACGTGTATTTGTACCGCCTTCAATGCAGAGGCATGGGACGGGCGGCAGGAGTCGTTGGCTAAGCTCTGCATGACGTTGGAGCGTACCTTCGGCATTAAACTCATTGCTTTTGAACCGGGAGAAGATTCTCGTGTCCTCTACGGAGAAAGCGCGCTCTCAGCGCTCGCAGCCGAAGAAGACGGCGGCTAAGCAGTTCATCTACTTTGAGCCTACTGGATTTAGGGACGGCATTGCGCACACTCTCAAGTTCAGGTTGTCCGCCGACAACAAGAAGCTTGAGCATGCGGTGACGTACGTTTCAGAGTCTACCGGCAAGTGCTCGTGCGACGGCAATACCTATCGCCACCGGTGTAAGCATGTTGACATGGTTACAGCCAACCGCCCAGGCACTCCAGTTTCTCTGGCGCAGGCCCGCCGAGAGATCAGTCGTCTCGGGCAGTGGTTGCACACCTACTACATTTTCATTGATCTGCCGAAGGATGAGCCGTATGACTTAGAGGACGGGATGGTTGTTTGCGCCCACATCAAGGCGACGGGCGTCGACAAACGCATTGAGTGCCCGTTCCCGTTGGACGGAACTTGGCGCATTTACATGCCCGACAGCGACCTCAAAGTCCTCGTGCGCGTGGTTGAGTTGCGTGGTTTCAGGAATGCGGCACCGCCGCCTTACTACCGGGGTAAACCGCAATAATGGCTAAGACGAGTCGACGACATTCCCGCGAGGACATTTGGTTCTCAGGGGGATTTCCCAGGTTGGGGATCACTTACAAGCAGTTCTTTTTTCTCTATCATCGATGGGATGATACGAGAGCGTTGTTCCCGCCGAGGATCATCAGCTTCCTTGAGCTTTCTCGGATAGGAGCAGCGTTCTGGCTCGCATCTTTATCGAAGCGCGAGGCATCGACCTTATTAGTCGTCTCAAGGAAGATACAGAGCGCAGACCTATTTCGGAGGGCTTGGAAGAGTCGTTACGACATTTCCAATCCGCTAGGATGGAGGAGATCGGCGAGTTTTCGGCTGGTTGCTCGCACTGCGGGGAGCCATGGCCCGACGATCTTCCTCTCCAAGAAGTCGGCGAGGATGTGCTGTTAATCTGCCCGTCTTGCGCCGCCGGACTTTCTCTTGGCATAGGAGATCATTAATGGGCGTTTCCATCACACTCAAGGAGCGGCGCGGAGAGCGCACTTACTCAGGCGACTTTGTTGCCGCCGTCGCTGTCAGCACGGATGAGGACGGCGGTGTCTCTGCACGCCTTGTCCATGCGCCTGCCGTCGTCGAGACGGGGATGGGTTTTTTTGTCGGCGCGGTCGAACTGCTGCAGGCGGTGGCTGCCGGAAACTTCGATGGTCATCACGTCGAGGCAGCCAAGAAAGCCTTGGAGGCCATTGATGACATGGACCCCGCTAAGCTCTGTCCGTTTTGCAACAGGAAACCACGCAAGGACAGTGACAAGGCGGTTTGGACTCAGGATCACGTACTGGTGGCATGTGAACGATGTGTAGTCAAAATGAGTCGGCAGGAAGTGGCGGCTGCCCTCCTAGCTCGCAGCTACGTGGCGCGTTAAAGGCAGCGTTTCAGCAAATCGCCGCGCGCGATCAGGAAGTGCGCCTTGTTGTGCAGGAAGTGGCTAAGGCCACGAACTGCACTGTGGTAGGACTGCGCGCGCTCGTTGTCCTTCTGGTAGCGAAGGGCGTCATTACCTTAGACGAGTATGCCCATGCTGTTCAGGAAACGGCGGTTGAAATGGGCGTGGAGATAGATGATGGCACACAAAGGTCGGCTCAGCAAGAAGAAGAAGAAGACGGTTAACTTCAATCTCCGTAAAGGCGTCGCGTGTCCTCTTTGCCACGCCGATATGATCTTCGCGCGTGAAGCCCCTGGACTTTCCCGCGATAAGTTCAAGAACATGATTCCGGTCAAGCGCAGGATATGGATATGCCCCAACGCTGATTGCATGAACGTTGTGTCGTTTGAGTACCGGCTTGATGGCAAGGAAGGGGATATGCACAAGAAGCTCGCCGAGGAGGAGCATGGCCTCCGCAAGAAGCGCGTGACTGCTATCGAAGGAACCAATGTTTAATCCGGGAAGTCTCTTGACATTTGCCCGACCTCTGTTATAATAAAGGTATCAGACGGAAGCGTGTGGACAGAGCGAAAAGCTCAACACAACCTTTTACGGAGGACGGGAAGATGACGGAGAAGATGAATGGCAAGTTTGTGCTTCGCGGTTTCGGCTCGGACGGTACCGAGGCGTTTGATTTCGAGGCTACGGAGGTCGGGCGGCAGCACCCTACAACGGGCCTGCCTTACGCCGTCAGCACCTCCGGGGTTGTTGTTCATATGGTCCAGGCTGGCGGCTTGACCGTCCTGCTTGATGATCTGACCCCCGGCGCTGCTTCGGTCGAGGATGACGACGCGGATGACGACGAGGAAGAGGACGCCGAGGAAGAGGACGCCGAGGATTGCTGCGAGTTCTGTGGCAGCCCCTGTTGTGACGGCACGTGCGAGGACGACGATGACGATTACGACGAGGACGAGGACTAGTAGTCCTTGACATTTGTTCTACCCCGATATACTAAGGGGTAGTCTGTTCTTTGACAACGAACTGTTTGGCGACTGCGGCCAGTGCGCTGGTCGGGTAAGAGTCTGGACGACGAGAACCGTTAGTCCAGAGACGAGCCGCGACTCGGCGGAAGCCGGGGGACTGTGAGACGGCCCGGTACCACGGGGAGCGCGCGCACTAATTCCCGTGCGGAGCAGGGTGGTGGAATCCTGCCGGTCACCAAACGGTTTCAAGGTCTCGTAGTGTAGTGGTTAAGCACGCCACACTGTCGATGTGGAAGAGCGGGTTCGATTCCCGTCGAGACCGCCAGCTTTGGGCTTGCGCAGTGCCGCGTAGCTGCGGCGCGAGGGGCTGCCTGGATCGAACCTTGACCGGGGCTGATTCAGGGCAACAGCGCCCATTCGGGTTTGCCGCCCGCCAAGCTCAATCTTTTGTGGGTAGTGCGCATGCGTAGCGGCGCGAGAGCCTGCGACGCTCTGCTGGAAACGCCCCGTGAAAGGGGAACCGCTCAAGTCCAGTGGACGGAAGCAGGACACGCACTACTCCCCGGAAGGGTTGCGTATCGGCAAGCGCAGCAGATTGCTAATCTGTCGGTCGGCTTCGGTCGGCCTGGGGGTTCGACTCCCCCTCCTTCCGCCATTTTCGGGTCGGTCGCGTAATGGGATCGCACCGCGCTGTAAACGCGGAGGTACCGAAAGGGCCATTGGAGGTTCGACTCCTCCCCGACCCACCATTGATAATGAGTGCGTGGCCGAATACTTAGGCAACCGGTTGCAACCCGGTTTATCTCGGTGGAATTCCGAGCGCACTCTCCAACATGCGCGCGTTGACTAGTGGCTAAGTCCCCTGTTTTACACGCAGGTAAACGCTGGTTCGAGTCCAGCCGCGCGCACCATTCATCGAGGTTGAAAAGGAGACGCTGTTATGGCGCATGAAAGAGCGCCGTCGGAAGATGCGCTGAAGCGTTTTACCAGACAGGTTCGGCGCGGCGTCCTTTCGACGGGGCAGGTTGCAGAAATTTGTCGGACGAGCATTCCGACCGTGCATGGGTGGATGAATCAAGACCCTCCCCTGCTGAAATTCCATTATCTGCCGCGCGGCACTGGTCGTGCGCGGCGCGTTGAGATGAAGCACCTCAAGGAGTTCATGTCATTGATGCAGATGCCAGAAGACTGGCTGACCGAGTTTCTGGCGCAGTTCGAGAACCAACATCCGTAGTGCCCCGGTGGTCTAAACGGCTAGGACGCGGCCCTTTCAAGGCCGAGACTACGGGTTCGATTCCCGTCCGGGGTACCAAGATTTTCAATAGTCGCGTAGCCTAAACGGATAAGGCCCCGGTCTCCTAAACCGGCAATCTGGGTTCAAGTCCCGGCGCGACTACCACTTACTGTCTTTTTGGCATTGGGGCTGCAATGCTTGGGCGCAAGCTCTAAAAGCCCACGGTTTTAGCCGTGGGAGCAGTCACGAAAGGATTGCGTTATGCAGCAAGATGAAGTTCAGCTTGGAAAGCGGATCACCGTTAATGATCCAGGGCAGCCGTGGCACGGCGCGACAGGATCGATCCACAGTCAGGACGCGGCCCAAGCGAAGGGTGGCGTTTGTATTGTGCTGCTCGATCAGCCCATCAACGTCTTTGGACAGATGGCACAGGCGCTGTCGTTGATGCTTGGCTCCTTGGTTCCGGAGCCGATTGTCAATCGCGTGTTGCCCGAGGACGATCCCGCAGGTATCCCTGTAAAGATGACGTTGCTTTTCGAGGTTGAGTACAGCGTCAGCCCGACGTTCTACAAGACCACGGACGCGCGCGCTATTCTCGAAGCTGAGGTCGTCGCGGTTCGCAAAGACCCGAAGTTCGCCTTATCGCAGCCCGCATGCGTCTTGACGGTGGATGGGGAGCTTGTTGGCGTCGAAGAGCCGCCAAAGGTCGGGCCGGTAGTTCTCCCAGACTTACCGCCGGTAGTTGAGGTTCTTGCTCCGGTCGATGGAGCGCCGGTTGTTGCGGAGCCTCCTGTTGAGCAGCCAGAGGTTGCTGCGGAAGAAACGGGCACGTCGCCCAACGGATAGGGCACTGGCCTTTTTAAGCCGGAAGGTGCTGGTTCGAGTCCCTCCGTGCTCACCACTTTTCCTGCTGCGGGCGTCGGTTGTTTCCGTTCCCCAGAAACGCCACCCCCGGCGCTCGCACAGGAGTTCCTTATGCCTAAGCTCAGACACAGCATCCCGAAATACGCCGAGGTCTTCGACGAAATCCGCGCTACCAAGTTGTCCAAACGGCACAAGCGGTGGCTCCTGGATTTCTGGAAAGACTTTGAGGCGCATGTCGTCGATCCCAATGCGCGTATCATGATGGCGTTCGACGAAACGACCGAGTGGCTTACGCCGGACCAGACGCGGCGCTTCATCTTTCTGGTGCGCGGTTTCGGTTTCAGTATAGGCAGCACAGGGCATCCCGACGATGAACTTCCCCCAGAGTTAATGTCGTTCGTGTACAATATCGTCAAGGGCAATGTACCCGCCTTTATGAAGTTCGCTCCCAAAGATGGGGGCGCGGGCGAAGGCCCGTGAGGGTGCGAATCTCTGTGTCCCTACCTTCTTCCAAGAAGCCCTCTTGACATTTGCTCCGCTGCTGTTATAATAAAGGTAGTGGACAACCTCAACCTTTTTTGGAGAGACGAAGATGGGACAGTACTACTTGGTCGTAAACGTGGACAAGAGGCAGTACCTTAACCCGCACAAGTTCGGGGATGGGTAAATTACACTTGACTTCTGTGCTGTGCGCTGCTATTCTAAGAGTATGAGACGATTGACTGAGGCAGAGAGACAGGAGGTCTGTTCCGCTTATGCGGGCGGTCAGAGCGGTAGTTCTCTGGCGACTCGGTTCGGCGTAACCGATACTGCGATCTACGCGACATTGCGCCGTTTTGGCGCGGCTCGTCGCGGCCCTTCAGAGGCGCGGCGTCAGTTTGCCTTGAGCGAAGAAGCCTTTGATGTTGTGACGCCGGAGAGCGCCTATTGGCTAGGCTTCTTGATGGCGGACGGTGCTATTCATGCTGCTGCAAAGGAGAGTGCTGTTTCCCTTGTCCTGTCGCGGAGAGACCGGGAGCATGTCGAGGCGTTTCTGCGGTTTATGGGGGACGACGGGCGACAGATCACGGATACGGATTCAAACAATGCGTCGGGGGTTAAGCTGCGCTCCAAGCGCCTTGTGTCGGTTCTAGAGAGCTACGGCGTCACGGCGCGGAAGAGTTTGACAGCGCGAGCGTTGCGCGGTCTTGACGGGAGCGCGCACTTCTGGCGGGGCGTTGTTGACGGCGACGGCTCTTTTGGTGTGAGCAAGAACAGCCCTTACTTGTCGCAAGCCGGGTCTGGGGCGCTTATTGAGCAGTTTCGCCGCTTCGTAGCCAAGTATGTCGATGCTGATTACGTGACTCGTTCTCACGAGGTAGGAAATATCTACGTGTGCAATCTCTTTGGCCGTGTGGCTGTTGCTTATCTTAAGCTGCTCTACGCTCCTGGACAGGAAGTAGTTGCTCTCCCGAGGAAGCACGAGGCGGCGCTGAGAATATGTGCCCGCTTTGAGGGTAAGAAGTGGCGCAATTATACAGGCAAACACCGCAGAAAGTCAGGAAAAGTCTCTTGACATAGTGCGGCGCGCTGTTACAATAAGGGTGTGGACAGATTCAATTGAGCCTTTTTTGGAGGACTTGGTGATGGGTCAGTACTATTACGTCGTCAACATCGACAAGAGGCAGTTTCTTTCCCCGCACAAATTTGGGTGTGGCGCGAAGCTCGTGGAGTTCGGGCTGGGCAGCCGTACGTTGTCCGCCCTCGCCATTCTTCTGGCGGACGGCAATGGGCGTGGCGGCGGCGACCTTCTTGGTGCTGAAGACCTTCCCGCCGTTGGCAGTTGGGCGGGCGACCGTATCGTTATCGGCGGCGATTATGCCGACAAGGGCAAGTTCGTGCCGGACGACCTGAAGGCTCCGGTAGGTGCGGACCAGCCAACGCTTTACGGACTGTGCGAGGAGCGTTTCGAAGAAGTGAGCGCTCTGGCGTGGGAAGCGCTGCTCCGCGACGAGTGGTTCAAGGAGGAGATCAAGCAGCGGCTTGTCGCTGGTACGCTGTTCTGCATGCTCGGCTATCTGAGGGAACCGACCGACGATGAGGTCGGGGGTGCTGCAGACGACCCTAAGCTGCGGGGAGTTTTCCGCAAAGCCTTCGGGGCCGACGTGATCAACGCTGCGCTCACGGCACGGCGGTTTTAGGTCATTCTCGGGGCCGGGACCAAAAATCCCGGCCCTTTTTCTGTACACGCTCTTGACATTGACTGCCGTGCTGTTATAATAAGGTAGTGGACGGATTCAACAACCTTTTGTGGAGAATGATCGATGCCTGTTCAGACACGTAGAGTCGTGGACGCCGGTGGAAAGCTCCGTATTGAGCATGTGGACGAACGGGGCAAATGCGTAACTACATATCTGCCTAGTGATGAGGTGGACGCAGCGCTGGAGGAGGAGCTAATCGCCGTGGAGAACGAGTCTCGGGCGAACTATGCCGCGCTAATTCAGGCGCTCCTAGCGCGGCATTGCGTATTGTTCTACGACGGCGACGTGCCGGAGGTCGTCAAGGCTTCCGAACTCTGCTACGCCACAATTCGCCAGACGGACAACGGCATTTTTGTTGTTCTGTGAGGGTAACAGCGGCGCTTGCTTAGAAGGAGAGGGTGTGAATTGGTTGGGTAGATTGTTTGGCTCTCCCCCGCCCCAGACACCGGCACAGAACTTGATGCCTCAGTACTACAAGATCAAGTGCGTTTGTACGAACTGCGGGTGGGGTTACCCCGACGGCGAGGAGCTTGATCTGGAGCAAGGTGTGGCGCTTGCGGAGTACCTTTGCTTTCAGTGTGGCTGCAACAAACTGAGAGCGGCCCGCTCAGCGCCGCAGAGACGCGCTACGCCGAAGAAGGCTCCCCAGAGGTCTCGGAGGGCGCGTGTTCGGGAGCCTGCGGCTCTACGGCCTCCTGACGACCTCGTGCGGGCGCTTAGGCGTATGGGCTTCAACAAGACGGATGCCGAATCAACGGCGACTCGGGTTACTGCTGCCAATCCTGGGGCTTCTGCGGAAGACCTGCTTCGTAAAGCGCTACAGGAGGATGACGGGCTATGAAGATGCGCTATGAACAGTTCCCGGCCAGTCTGCGTCGGTTTCGGCATACCGGGCTGCGCTGCACTTTCTGTGACGTGGAGTTACGGGCGTTGATCGGTAATTTCCTTGGGGACACGACTCTTGTGGTGTGCCCGAAGTGCCGTCACTTCGCGCAGGTTCCGACCGTCCTACGCGGGGGTCAGTTGTGGTTCGATAATGAGGCTGTGCAGAAGGCCGTGAGTGCGGCCAACACGTTACCAGGTATGTCAGTGCTTATGGGGGTTCCGCTGAGGGATTTGGAAAAGAATCTGCTCGAAAATCTGCCGCTTGCTTGACACCTGCGGAGGACGAGTCTATACTGTAATTTTACCGAACCGTCCTTAGTTCTATTGGTTTCCGGGAACAATTAGGAGGCTGCAAATGAACCCGCAGGCTACGGGTATCGTCGTCCGAAAGACCCGCCGCAAAACGTCCGTAACAGACCTTTCTCTTCTCGTAAATGGAGCCACGACAGAGCAGCACCACCCGTGGGAGCGCCAGAAGATCGCCGACGCTCTGTGCCGCGAGGCCCGTGTTTCTTCTTCTGACGCCGCCGAGATCGCGCTTGTGGTAGAACAGCGGATTATCAAGAGCGGCATGACCCGCGTGGACACTACGCTCGTGCGCTCTTTGGTCAACAACGAGTTGTTCGAGCGAGGAATGACTGCACAGCTACAGCAGCAGAGCATCATCGGCATTCCGAAGTTCGATCTCGACAACATCATACGGACTCCCAACAAGGAGAACAGCAATATCCTTGCGAACAGTCCCGAGGCCGTTGCTCAGACCGTCAACGAGATCATTTTTAAGCAGTACTCGCTCGATTGTGTGTTCCCGCGCCACATCGCTGACGCGCACCTCGACGGGCGCATTTATCTGCATGATCTAGGCTACCCGCTAAGGGTCTACTGCTCTGGTCATTCTCTGGCGTACCTTGCGCTCTACGGTCTTCGCTTGGACAACCTGGCTACCGCGAGTGCTCCTGCGAAACATGCTCGTGTTCTCACGGGCCACCTCAATACGTTCCTAGCGTCTATGCAGGCTTACTACGCCGGGGCGCTCGGCATTGCTTACATCAACCTCTTCTACGCGCCTTACCTCGTGGGCTTCTCTGACGAGGAGATGAAGCAGGAAGCTCAGTACCTCATCTACTCGTGTTCGCAGAACGCATTTTCAAGGGGAGGCCAGACGCTCTTCCTGGACTTCAACATCCACTTTGGTGTCCCGGACTACCTCAAGGACGTGGAGGCGATCTTGCCCGGCGGAAAGAAGGACGGCAGAACCTTCGGCGATTTCGAACCGGAGGCTCAGCGCTTTGCTAAGGCCCTGCTCGACGTTTACCGCGAGGGCGACGCCGACGGCAACTTGTTCCCATTCCCAAAGTGCGATTGCCACATCGACAAAGGCACTTACGCCGATCCAAGGCAGTGCGAACTACTCGAATACGCTTGTTTGGTGGCGTCGGAGAACGGCTCTCCGTACCTTGTCTTTGATCGTGACGCGATGACCGTTGCCGCTTGTTGCAGGCTCCGCACTAAGTTCGATGTTGAGATGGTGAAGCACCCCGAGAGGATGCGCTTCTGCGGCTTTCAAAACGTGACGATCAACTTGCCGCAGGCTGCTTACCGCGCCAACGGCGACGTCGACGAATTGTACCGTCAGATCGACGAAGCGTTGGAGTTGGCGTTCGAGGCGCACGGCGTCAAGCGAGAGTTCGTTCAGGGATTGATGGAGGAGGGACTCCCTCTCTGGCAGATCGGGAGACCGTCCGAAGACGGGTTTTCATACGTTGACTTGAAGAAGTCTACGTACATCGTGGGTCTCCTCGGTCTCACTGAGTGTGTTCAGTGTTGCACCGGCGAGGAGCTTCACGACAGTGATGACGCATTGATGCTCGGTCTCGATATCGTTGCGTACATGGAGGCTTGGTGCGATCAGCGGGCGAAGGAGACCGGGTACACATTTTCATTGGAGGAATCCCCGGCGGAGAGCGCCACGCGCCGGATGGCTAAGTTGGACGTAGAGAATTGGCCGCAGGCTAAGGACTATGTTCAAGGAAGCATCGAAGACGACAACTACTACTACACTAACAGCATCCACGTTCGCGCCGACGCGGACCTTGACCTTGTTCGGCGCATCAAGCTGCAGGCCAAGTTCCACAGCATGATTCACTCCGGCGCGATCATCCACGCCTTCGTGGGCGAGGAGCGTCCAAGCCCCGAGAGCATTTATCGTTTGGTGGAACTGACGTTCCATGAGACCGGCGCGGCGCAGTTGACGATTTCCCCCGAGTTCACGATCTGCCGCGAGTGCCATAAGAAGTCTCGTGGCTTGCATGAGCGCTGCCCGCTTTGCGGGTCGCTCGAAGTAGACGGCATGTCCCGGATCGTAGGTTACTTCAGTCGGTTCAGTATGTGGAACCCCTCCAAGATCGGCGAGCGCGACGCACGGCGGCGCGGAGATTACGGCATAGGAACAACAGCATGAGCAAAGAGATTTTCATTTTCGGCAAGCCCGGCTGCGCCAAGTGCGATAGCACGAAGGACTTGATGCGTGTTTGGCTTCCCAAGTGGGGAGTCGAGGCCGCTGTGACGTTTTTCAATACTGACGAACCGCGCGGTCGGGCGCGCGCGGCGTTCTACGACGTTTTGGAAATCCCGACGACTATCGTACGGGAGAATGAAAAAGAGGTCGCCCGCTTCTCGGAGAAAGTCCCCGGAACGAGCGACCTCAAGGTCGCGCTGGGGGTTTAGCGGCCCGGAGCGTTGAACGTCCCCAGGATCGGCAAGCCGCGCTTCTTGGCTTCTGTGGGCGTCACTATGTCGACGCCGCCGTCCGGCAGTCGTACCGTTACTCGGTGGGCCAGTTGGCTTCCGAATACCTTGACGGTTACGGTTGCGTTGTGCTCTCTGCAGGTGCTTGCGCCGAAGAGCGGCGCGCCGGTTTCGTTGGTTCCGACGGTAATGGGGTAAGGCATCTCAGCTTCCTTTCGGTTGCGGCGCTTGTTCGAACAGCGTCAGGTAAACTTGGTCACGGACTTCTTGCTGTACCGCTTCAGTGAGGCGGTAGTTTCGCGCGTCGTCCAGAAGTGTGGCGTTGTACTCGCGGTCTTCCGGGACACACCCGGCCAGCATCGCGTCGGCCGCATCCTCGACCATTTCCCAGACCTCTTTGGTCATCTTGATGGGTACCGCTACGGTGTCCATTTACAACCGCCCTTCCGCTTTGGCGATTGCTTTGCCCAGCGCGGCCTTTGCAATGTGTCCGGCGGAGTCCGTGCGAACGTTGCCTGGCCGGAGTTGTTCGTAGGCCAGCTTACACGCTTCCAGCAGTTCCGGCGCGGCCCTCCTCACCGTATCGTCCGCAGCGTCCGCAGCGTCCAGTACCGCTTGCGCCTCTGGTATCCCCGCGAACATTTCCCGAACAGCCGCTTTGTAAGCGTCGGGAACGCCTTCCGCCCATCCTTGTTTCTTGCCCGTCATCTGTCTTTCTCCACAAAAGGGTTTGAGGTTGTCCACTACTGTTATTATAACAGCAGGACACTCTATGTCAAGTCCTTTTCTGTGCTTCAGGCGGTGTTATGCCACGTCAACCCATCTCATCGCCGTTTGAAGCAGGTGATCGTAATCGCCGCTGGTTGCTTCTGTCTTGAAGGCGTCTCGTTCCTCTTCTGGGACGCCTGCCCTCTTCAGTGCTTTGCGGACTGCTCCCAAGACGGCAAAAGCGTTGCCGTCTTGCTCGGACAACTGCACTTTGATTTCGGGGTACTTTACGCTGTTCATTTTACTGCTCCTCTTGGTCAAGGGTTACTCCGCGATAAAGTAGCCGGATTCCGGTGTGAACCGGCGGTCGATTGGCCCTATCTCTAGAAGGTCGAGTTCCGCGATTACGTCGTCGGGAACGTCGCCGCCGTCGTTGGCGCAGCAAGCCTCATTGAGCGCGTCCATGATCGCGCCAGCCGGGCCGAGTATCTCAGCGGCCGCGTAGCTCTCTGGATTGATGTACAGGTACCCTTCTCTGTCTAGGAACCACTGGCCGTGCATGTAGCATTCCTCATACATGTAACGGCGCGTTTCGTTGTCGTAAATTCCTGGCATCTTCGTTTCTCCACAAAGGGTTTGGGGTTGTCCACTACCATATTATAACAGCGCGACCCCCTATGTCAAGGGGGGAAAGAAAAAGAAAAGTCTATTGACATTGCCCCGCCTGCTGTTATAATAGGAGTAGTGGAGAACAGCAAACCTTTTGTGGAGAATGACAGTGAAGAACCGAAATCTACATCAAGCGAAGCGAGCTAAGAAGGACGAGTTCTATACTCAGCTTGCTGATATAGAACGCGAGTTGCGGCACTACACGGAACACTTCCGGGGGAAGACCGTCTACTGCAATTGCGACGATCCGCGCGTGAGTAACTTCTTCCGCTACTTCGCGCTCAATTTCGAGAAGCTGGGGCTGAAGAAGCTCATCACGACATGTTACAAGAATGCGGACGGCGACGAGTTCAGTCGAGGCGCGTCGGAACAAGCCGTTTGTCTGGATTACACGGGCGACAAGAACGGGAACAAGATTCCCGACCTTGACGAAATCGGCATTCGTCCGCTGGAGGGCGACGGGGACTTCCGGAGCGCGGAGTCAATCGCGCTCTTGCAAGAAGCGGACATCGTAGTGACGAATCCGCCCTTCTCGCTCTTTCGGGAGTACGTGGCTCAGCTTGTCGAATACGACAAGAAGTTCATCATCGTCGGGAGCTTGCAGGCGGTAAAGTACAGAGAGATTTTTCCGTTGATACAGGACGGCAAGCTGTGGCTTGGGCCTAGCAGGCGTGGCGGCGAGTGTTGGTTCGTCGTTCCAGACAAATACGCCGCGCATTCCGGGAATTGCCGTGTGGGGGAAGACGGCAAGACGTATATCGGTATTGGGATTAGGTGGTTCACTAATCTCGATTTCCCGAAGCGTCATGAAGACATAATCTTGTTCCGCAAGTACGCGCCCGAAGTGTACCCCAAGTACGACAACTACGACGCAATCGAAGTTTCCCGGACGAAGGACATTCCCGCCGACTACGACGGCGTTATGGGTGTACCGATTTCGTTCCTGAATAATTACAACCCCGACCAATTCGAGATTGTGGGTAAGCTGAGCGACGGAAAAGTAGGTGGTGTGGCTAAGTACGAGCGGTTCCTCATTAGTAGAAGAGGGGTGCGTAGTGGTTTCGCTCATTAGGTTCTTAGGCGGTCCTCTCGGATTGCTGTCTTTGCTCTTGGGTATCGTGGCGCTCGTTCTTGCGTATTTCGGGTACAGAGAAGCTAAGAAAGAACGAAGGCGTAGGAGGGGTTTCGCTGAGCGTTTGCCGGGCGACTGGCGCTTGGCCGAGGCAACTATGGACGGGAGAGTTTATGCGCGCAGGCCGGTAGAAATTACGTTTAGGGAGCAAAGCATCGTTGGTGGCGCTACGTATTACCGGTTTGTGTGCTCTGGTAGTGCGCCTGTTTTCGAGTTGGTTTACGCGCTAGACTCGGATCGTCTGCTCTTCGTAGACAGGGGGAGCACGAGACGGTGGCCGCTCGTAATACAGTTTGATTCGTTTGCGTCGGGAGTAGTAGCTCCGCCGCGTGATTGGAACGGTTCTCTGGACCTCATTTACGTTTTTCTGACGAGAGAAGTGTTTCCTGGTGACCCTTTTACTGTTTAGGAGAATCAAGTGAAGATCGACCTGAAAGAAATCACTGTCAAGGAATTGACGGAAGGCTACGTTGACAATGCCGAAGCGGGCGTTGTTGGTTTCGGCGGCAAGCTGGACATTCGCCCGCCGTTTCAACGGGAGTTCATCTACAAAGACAAGCAACGCAACGCCGTCATTGATACGGTGACGCGGGACTTCCCGTTGAACGTCATGTACTGGTCGGTACGCGCCGACGGGAGTTTCGAAGTCATTGACGGGCAACAGCGCATCATCTCGATATGCCAGTTCGTGACCGGCGACTTCTCGGTCGACGGGCGCTACTTCCACAATCTGACCGCCGAAGAGCAGGCGCAAGTCTTGGCCTACAAGCTCACTGTTTACTTCTGCAGCGGGACTGACAGTGAGAAGCTGTGTTGGTTCCGTACGATCAACATCGCGGGCGAGAAGCTGGCGGAGCAGGAATTGCGGAACGCCGTCTATGCCGGTTCGTGGACGGCGGACGCGAAGCGTTACTTCAGCAAGACCGGCTGCCCCGCCTTCAGCATCGGCGAAGACTATCTTCGCGGGACGCCCATTCGTCAAGACTATCTGGAGACTGCGCTTGACTGGATCAGTGCCGGGAACATCGAAGACTACATGGCGCAGAGCCAGCATAAGCCCAATGCCGGAGCGCTCTGGCTCTACTTCCAGTCGGTCATTTCGTGGGCCAAAGCGGTCTTCCCTGTCTACCGCAAGGAAATGAAGGGCGTCGCGTGGGGCGTTCTCTACAACGAGTTCAAGGACCGCGAGTTCGACTCCAAAGAGCTTGAGGCCGAGATTGCCCGGCTCATGGAGGACGAGGACGTTACAAAGAAGAGGGGCGTCTATGAGTACGTGCTGTCGCGGAAGGAGCAGTGCTTGAGTCTGCGTTCCTTCAGCCGCAACCAGAAGCGGGAAGCCTACGAACGACAGGGCGGCGTGTGCCCGGTCTGCGGGAACCACTTCGAGTTGGAGGGTATGGAGGCGGACCATATCACGCCTTGGCATGAGGGCGGAAGGACCGTCTCCGAGAACTGCCAACTGCTGTGCAAGGAGGACAACCGGCGCAAGAGCGGAAAATGATCGAAAGCGGCCCCTTTGAACAAGATTCCTCTTGACATTGGGGCCGCTGCTGTTATAATAGGAGTAGTGGACAACTACTCTTTTGTGGAGAAAGACAATGGCGAAGACAATGACAGCGGCGGCGCAACAGAAGCGGCGCGAGAAGTTCATGCCGGGTGGAGTTCCGAAGCACATCCGTTGTTACGACAATGGCGGGCTGGACGCGCCGGACGGTACGTCTGACCGGTACATAGTCGTGTTCACGAAAGCGAATTGCTTTCTTGGCGGGCGCAGGCGTTCTCCGCACCTTTGCATGAGCGGCGCGCCCTTCAATCCGCAGGGCATCTGCATGCACGGAGAGGCGGCGCAGCCGATTGACCGCCCGACCTACGGGCATCTCGGCAAGAAGATTGAGTTCACGGCCCTTCCGGCGGACTGTCGGAAGGTCGTGATTCGGGACTACGAGGATTACTGGGGCTTCTCCGGACGCTCTCAAGAGGAGTGGTAAAGTGCTCGAATACCTAGACGCGCTCAATATCGACGTCATGATCGAAGCAACGGGTGTGGACGGATCGAAGTGGGAGCATCCGACCTGCTACTTGCAGACCCCTTCGGCGGTTGACATCATGTGTGTAATCACGGAGTCTCCGTTGTGCGACTTGGAGCGCTACTCTCATCAACGTTACACGCTCCGCGTGGTTCACGCCGGGGAGTGCCTCGCACAAGTCATGTTCTGTCCGGGCCAGTCGAGCCTTTTGGCGTTGCGTAAGGCTCTCTGGGAAACCGCAGTCGAGCTTTTGAGGCTCCGCTACCATAACGACCCCGCGTTGGCGGTGGAGCATCACCAGTTGTTCCTGCAAGGAACCGGCGCGAGAGCGCCTGCATAGTCTCCAATGGGAGCGCAATGCTCCCCTCCACAAAGGCACCGAAGCTCCCTGTCCACGGGAGCTTTCGGTGTTTAATCCGGGAATTGACACGCCTCCTCCTCCTCGTTATAGTGTGCCATGCGCAGTTACTGCGCCTCGCGCATTTTCAAAACGAAGGAGCTTGTTATGCCCCTCTCTCTGGAAGAGGCACTCACAGAGTTCTTATCTTGGTTCCCTCCCGACTTTTTCAATCGGGCTGGCTGCCGCGCCCGCGACCTGGCTTATATCGATTCGCGCCGGAACCGTATCCGCTTCCACCTCTTTACTGACATTAACGAGTACATCTTCACCGTGGCCCCTCCCGACAATGACCGTGTTCCGGCGGGCCACATTAGTTGCTACGTACGCTCTCGGAAAGTCCGCGCCGGGGAAACGTCGCCGCGCGGCCGCGACTTCCCGACCGGCGGGTTCGACAAAGCGACTCTATGGGAACTCCTCTTGGTTATCCTCGCTACCGAGTGCGTTAAGGTACATCAACCCGTCATGTTGCTCTACGATTCCCGGAAAGGTCGAGGCCGGGGTAAGCCGATAACGCATGCCGTAGATGAAGACGATAAATAGTTAGAGTAGCTCTTGACATTCGTTCCTCCGCTGTTATAATAAAGGTAGTGGACGACAACATTCCTTTTTGTGGAGAAACGGACATGTCTACGGCAATCAGTAGCGTTGTGACTGATGTAGTTACGGTGGTCAAGGCTGGTTATTACGACGACTGCCAGGAACTTCCGCTTTATGGATGGGCGGCTCGTCAGGGCGTTCCCACGAGCAAGCTCATGGAAGTCTTGTGGTTCGTCGGGCATTACAATGCGTTCGCCTACTCCGTTGTGGCGTCTGCTCTCAAGGCGCTCGACCCCGGCGACGACCTCGTTTGGTATATCGGGCGCGAGTATTCCGTTGTGCTTTATGGGCGCGGCGACGAGGCCCTTCTGTGGTGCGTTGCTGAGAGCGCCAATCTTCTCCGCGCCGACGAGGCTGACATGGTCGACGGCGCTGTGCGCCTTTGGTGGGATTAATCGAGAAAGACTCTTGACATTGGCCGCGCTGCTGTTATAATAGCAGTAGTGGACAACATCAACCTTTTGTGGAGAACGAACAATGTACAAGTGTGGTTGCTGCACAAACGTTGAGCAGTACGTCGAACAGCACCTTGACCCGGACGCGACGCTGAGGGCGTGGGTTGCGGCGTGGGTTGGTGCGTGGGTTAGGGAGCCGCGAAGTCTCGACGAGTTCCGTACGGCGGCGCATAACGCCTCGAAAGAGTTTGTTGCGGCTATGGCGTCTGACCCCGACCCGCTTCACGCGACTGCCGACCAGATCGAGCAGTACCTTGTCGACGTGTACGAAGACCGTGGGGCGGCGCAGAGGCGCGAGACTCTTACGTCTCTTATGATGCTCGGTCAGATGCTCAACGCGCAGAATCCCGGACTCTCTAAGAAAGAGCCTTGACATTGACTCCCCTGCTGTTATAATAACAGTAGTGGACAACAACATTCCTTTTTGTGGAGAACGGAAATGGCTTCTTACGAACTGTCGGGCCAAGAGCGCGCTGTGCTCTTGGACGTTGTAGTCGAGGAGCTTGGGGCGCTTGACTCTGTCGACCGCGAGTGTTGCCGGGATCGCGTGGACATGCTGGAAGCGTTTGCGAAGAAGCTTGCGGCTCCTGTAGCGGCTCCGGAACGTGCTCCTGTCATCATCATCACGGATCATGGGACGGTCGAGGGCGCTCATTGCGTTGAAGACGTGCGTGTTTGGTTCCTGGATCGCGGGGCGCATGACGGTCGAATGCAGGACGTGCGCTCCGACGCACGCGCCGCTCTGGCGGTCGAGGACTTGGAGAAGGGTTGTAAGGCCCCGCGCGTCCTCCGCGAGTACTATGGGTTGTACGAGGACGAGGACGAGGACGCGGTGTGAACGAGACTCCACAAAAGCGGCAGACCCCCGGCAGGCCAAAAGAGCGCTTGTCGGGGCGTCTGTCCCGCGCTGCCTGGAAGAACCAATGACCATCGCCATAACGTGTATGCGTTGCGACCGCCAAGAGCGCTATCCTGATATAGGACAAGCCCGGCGAGACTGGAACGTCGTGGCCGAAGTCGTGGCTGGAAGTACGCCTACGCATACGCTCTGGATCGGTTATTGTTCTCCCTGCAACCAGATTGAGCAGAAGCTCTTCCAGGACGAGCTTGCGTCTGGACAGTCTGCGTCCGCCTCTCAACACGACGCTACCCGCGCTACGATCAAGTCCGACATCAACCGCATGGCGGGCGGCAAGAAGAAGCGGAGAAAAGGGAAATCGTGGAAGGGAAGTAGAAAAAAGGGAAAGTAGTCTTGACATTGACTCCCCTGCTGTTATAATAGCAGTAGTGGACAACAACAACCTTTTTTGTGGAGAACGGAGATGAGCGAACACAAGATCAACAAGATCAACGTGAAGGGTGAGAACCTTCGGGGTTGGGGGCGCAACGGGTACATCAACGTCGACCATGTCGAGGTGTACACGTCGCCTGACGGCGCGTTCACGGGGACTGACGGCGAGCCGTCGTCTTCGGTACACATTCGTTCCGCCAAGTCGCGGCAAGGCTCCCCGATCATCGTCAAGGGGCCGCGTGACAAGGTACTTGCGCTCTTTGAGCGCGTCCGTGACGCAATCCAGCTTGCGCTCCCGACGAGGGAGAAGTTTCTGGACACGGACGTAGAAGTCGATACCATCGACGCCTACGCGGAGTCCGGCGGCGACCGCTGCCCGGTCTGCGGAGAAAACGACCGGGAGCTTGAAGGCTTCCGCGCCGACGGCAACCTTGTGCTGCAGGATGTCGAGTGCAACAGTTGCGGCGCGGCGTGGGTTGACGTGTTCCGCGTGGTTCGCTATTCGGAACTTGAAGTTCCGGGGAGGAGCATGCGATAAGGAACAGCCTTGCGCTCTTGGCCGGAACCGGGTAGCATAACGGAACTGCACAAGAGCGGAGGGGACACACGAAACCGGCCAGTTTATCCCGCTGGCCGGTTTATTTTTGCCTACACGGGAAAGACTCTTGACATTGGACTCCCTGCTGTTATAATAACAATAGTGGAGTTCAATTCCTTTTGTGGAGAATCAAGATGACAGCGACGCAGAAGCCGAACGGTGTTCTCTATCACCGCCAGGGTATCCGCATCCTTCGGGTGTGGGGTACTCCGGAGGAGATGGGGTATGCCCACGGTTACTTGCTTGCGCCGGAGATCATAGACGGCGTGTCCGAACTGGTCGGACTCGGCGGCAAGCAGTACGAAAAGGTACTGCGGGCTTGCCAGAAACGCCTTGTTGCTCCGGCTTGGGCAAAGCAAGAAGCCGCCGGGATACTCGACGGACTCAGGGCCGCTCTCTCCGCCAAGAAGCGCATTATACGCGGGCTGAAGCGAGAGATCACGCTGCTCGACCTCTGGGCAGTCAATACGTACAGCGAATGGAACGGCTTGGGTTGTTCCAGCGCGTCCGCGTGGGGGACTATGACTCAGACGGGCCATACCCTTCTGGCGCGGAATCTGGACTACATGCCGTTCAAGACCTGCACAAGCAACCACGTCGCCATTGCCCGGAACCCGAAGGGCGGAACGAAGTGGGTTAGCTTCGCGTGGCCCGGCGCACTGGGTTGCTACTCAGGGTTCTCCGGGAAGGGCGTCGCCGCGATGGTTCACGACGCTTGGGCCTGTACGAACAAGCGCAACCGCAAGTACGTGTCGCGCCAGATCACCTTCCAGGCTCTTCTGCAGGACTTGGACAACGGTAGTCGCTTCACGAGCAACGCCGCCGACCTGCTGCGCCGCTACCCGACCATTCGCGGGAGTAGCCTGCATGTCGCCGGGCGCAAAGGGACTTGCGTTCTGGAGTACGACGACGACCGGACCCACGACGAGGGCGTTACGCGCCGTCTGCCCGATGTAGGGCAGCACTGGATGGCCTGCACGAACTCGTTTCAGGCCCGCGAGAAGCAGGGCGATTGCATGCGCATGACGCTGCTCTCCACTGCTATGCAGGAACTCGATCAGTACACGTCTGCAGTCGACCCGAACGACCGGCTCGATATGCAGGACATGTGGGACTTGATCGGCGAAGTCGGCAACGCCATTACGCTCCAGACCCTTGTGATAGACACAAGCTCTCTGGAAGTGATGGTCGGGCTGGCCGACCGCAATTGCCCGGCCCACGAGAAGAAACCCGTCAAGCTGGCGTGGCGAGACTTCTGGACGGCTAAGGACGATGGTACGAAGCCGACCGTTCGTAGGCCGAAGGGTGAGTCTTGGCTCCGGCGGACGTTGGGCGGCGGCGTTTCCGGTAGTCTCCGCGACCTTGTGGGGCCGCTCGAAGAGGGCCGGGAAGTTCACCGGGAACTGCTCCAGGGAACGCCCGCTCCGAAGGGGGCGGCGACCCGGACGCCCGCCAGCGTTCCGTCTATCTACCACGACGACTTCGCGGAGAGCGCCAACCCCTCCCCCCGGCAGGATGAGCAGTGGCGCGATGACGGCTGGGATGAATACGCGGAGTTTCTCGACCGCCAGCGCGAAGACGAGTAGCCCCTTGTGTGTAAAAATAACGCAGTGAATTCTCGAATTCCCAACGGATTTCTGCGTTATTTTTACACACTATTTTTTATGATCTTCAGCCCGAAGTGTTCCTCGAATACTCCCATGAGGAGATTTTCAATCGCGGCATGGTCAGGCTCGTGTTGGAGGGTGCTTGTTTCGTATAGCGCGTCCAGCTTTGCGTCCATAGCGTCTGCGTAGGCCACGAGTTCGTCGTAGCTCCATGCGCCTTGCAGGATGCTCTTTAGCTCGTCGGCGTCCACGCCGCGCCGGTTGACAATCACGCCGCGCCCGTCGAGGATTTCTTCTCCCATGCGGAGGAGTCTCACGAGATGACTGGCGTGTTTTACGTCAAATCCGAATTGTTGTTCGAGATGAAGCCGCGCCGGGTTCCGCTCTTTACACCACCGTTGATACTCCTTCCACTCGCGCTGCGCCGCGCTGTAGGCAAGTTCGGCGCGGATGATCTCTCGATGGTCTTCTTGGATCAAGTCACGCGGGATGATCCTCAGCGCGTTGAGATGATCTTCGTTGAAGTCCCTTTTGTGGGGGTTTAAGCCCATTGCTTCGCGGTCGGGCTGCTCTGGCGCGTCCGTCAACCACCGTTGGTGTTGCTTGATGCGGCGAAGCTGCGAGAAAGCGTATCCCGAGAACGTGTGCCGGGCTTTCTTGCTCACGAAGAGGTCACGATTATCAATCATGCGCTGCCAGAAAGGGTGACAGTGTTCGATGAACTGCTCTGGAACGAAGAGTAGCTCGATCATGTTCGGGTTGCATGCCGCGACGAGCTTGACAGCTTTATCAATCGAGTACAGCACTCGGTCGGGCTTCTTCGTTTCGAGTTGCTCGAACTTCTGCGTCCCGAAGTAGACCTGGATTGGCGGGATTACTACGCCCCGCCAATCCGTGTCGCTGGCCGGTGTGTTCGTGCCGTAAAGCTGGCTCCCGCACACCGACTCGAAGATTGGAAATAGCCTGTCTTCTGTGACTTTCACTGATCGCTCCGTAGTTTGGACGGGTAGACCACGATGACGTTGGATGACTCGGCCCCCATTAGCATGTTGCCTATGCCGCGCGACCTATCGTAGACCTTGATTCCTACCGGCGTCTTATTCGCGCTGTTCGCGTAGGCCACGTCAACTTGTATGCTCTGGTCGTTGTCGGGGAACTGGAACACGATCCGGGGTCTGACGTCTGTTTCTACGGCCATTACGACGCCGTCGGAGTAGGTGAACTTGTCGGAGTCTTGCTCCGGTGCCCAATTCTGCGTCTTGTCGCGGCCTTCCTTGATCTTGCGGACGCCACGCTTGAGCGCGCCGTCTTCCCACTTGTCGCATGTCATGCCGTTGTCCTGCGCGTAGCGCACGGCCTTCAACAGCGCGTCCGCTTCTTTGCTCGTCAAGTAGATCGCATCGTCTCTTCTGGACATTTGATGCTCCTTTTTACTCCCCGTGCTTTGCGGGGTCAATGTCTTCCCACGCGGGAATGTTGTCTTCGTTGATTCCGAGAGCCTTCAGGATGTCGACTAGTTCCGCGTACTGTTCGCTGCCGACTTCCTGCTCGATGTAATCGTGGCCGCTGTCGGACTCGACTCCCCAAACCCCCGGCGTTTGGATCGTTTGGAGCGTGCCGTTGATTACTAGGGTCGCTTCGGCGCGGACGCCGACCATACACCATTCTTGGCGTTCATAGGCCAGCATTCGCTCGTACGCTTCCCTGCCGTATTCAGGGGTGTTGTGTGCGTCCTGGTTCGGGTTGAACCATTTGTAAGCGCCTGGGCCGCCGTGGTGGGCAAGCGCGCCCGCCTCTGGCGTGTTGCTGAATTCGCCCCAGTAACTCATGTCGGGGTCCGCGTCGGGTTCGACTACTATCTCGATCTTGTTGATCTTGGCGTTCTTCGCTGTCATTGTTCGTCTCTCCACAAAAGGTTGCCGTCATCCACTACCATTATTATAACAGCGCGCCGCCGAACGTCAAGGGGGAAATCCGGGAACTTTTTTACAAAACAGTCTCTTGACATTGCCGCCCCTGCTGTTATAATAGGAGTAGTGGACAACTACAACCCTTTTGTGGAGAACAGGCCATGACTACCCCAAAGCGTTGGACGGTCGAGGGCGTCGAAGTCGACACGCCTTCTGCGGGCTTCTGTGAGGGTCGTGGGCAGCGTTGCCCGGTCTGTCACGGGGAGAACATCCTGCACCGTCGCCCGCGCAACTGTGAGGGCAACGAAACCCTTTTGGAACGTCGGGCGAAGTGCAAGGACTGCAAGGCGGAATGGACGGCGGTCTTCCGCCTGAATCGGTACTCGGAACTGGGTATCCCCGCCAAGACGGCGGAAGCAAGGAAAGGGGCCGATTGATGTTAGATTACGGTTTGGTAGCCGCCAGCGACTTGACCGGCGGTCAGATAGTTTGTTCCCAGTGTGGAGCTACGGCCCATTACCCCGCGACGAATCAGGGGGCCAGCGACGCTACGTTTATGGGCGGCTACTACAAGATACGTGATCTTGTTTACTGCTCGTCGTGTGCGCGAGCCTACGACAAGCGCAGTCGCGCCGAGCGTGGCCTGAGTCGTCAAGAGCAGGACGCCGCCGATTGGCGCTGTTTCCGCGAAGACGTTAGAAAATCAGTAGGAAAGTCTCTTGACATTCCCGCCCCTGCTGTTATAATAACAGGGAAGAAGGACAAGTCAACGACGGCAAACCTTAGTGGAGAGCGACGAAAGATGGAAACGAATGGAAACGGACGCAAGAAAGTCGAGACGCGGGCGCGGGAGCTTCTGGAGAAGGCCAACGCCATGAAGGCTCAGGCCGTTGACGGCGGTCGCGCCGTGATCGAGCAGACCGACCTGATCGAGCTTGTGGAGCTTCACCAGAAGCTCAAGGTCGCCAATGATGCCTTGAGGGCGTCAAAGGCCGTCCTGACTGCTCTGGCCGCAAAGGGAGCCGTGATCGAGGCCGGTACGCTCTCGATTCAGAAGCAGGAAGAGGCCGGGAGCCGTTCTTGGCCGAAAATCGTCAAGGCGGAGTTCGGCGACGAGAAGTACAAGGCTCTGCTGGCCGACGACAATTACAAGCCTGCTCCGGCCCAACGGTGGCGCGTAGTTGACGCCTTGACGGGCAAGCGGGTTGACGACTAATTTCCCCGACCGGGGCCGCTACTGAGGAGTAGCGGCCCCTTCCTTTTTACGCGGGCGGCTGTAAGCGTGGAGCCGAAAGGCTTTGAAGCGCGTCGAGACAGGCAGACCAGGGTAAATAAGAGCGTCAAGAACCCCTGCAGTGCGCTTACTGCACTGGCCTGAATCTCGACCAGCCGCCCGCGCCTTTTGCTTCGCCCACGATTATCAATCCCTCCGCGAAGTTCGCCGCGCTTTCCCCAACATTATCAATCCCTGTGTGTCGACGAAAACGGGCGGAACGCCCGGTAAGGCGTCCGCCCTGGTTCTTGTCCCCGACCGTTATTCGGGGAGAGATACTTCGCGCCCGGTGCGGCGTTCTCTTCTAGGCCGTCGCGGCCCGGTAGTGAGGCGGAAGTTCGGCGTCGGGTATCGTCTGCCCGTCCACCTTCTCGATCCATTGTGTCGGGATACGGTATTCGTAGCCCGCGCCCTTCGTGCCGTCCGG
>Ga0114918_10000633_pt1 | contig 30508 bp, 43 predicted proteins | sample LantaG_FD_87015 | JGI IMG/M metagenome (GOLD analysis project Ga0114918, IMG submission 87015) | Deep subsurface microbial communities from Baltic Sea to uncover new lineages of life (NeLLi) - Landsort_02402 metaG | ecosystem: Environmental > Aquatic > Marine > Oceanic > Sediment | place...
ACACGGGAAGCAGTTGCGGAATGGTCGGTTTCGCCTGCGGCTGAGATTGGGCGGACATTTTCACCTCCGTCACTGGATTGGGAGTACGGGACAAGTGTACACATTTTCAGCCGAAAGCACAAAAAGTTAGTGCCATTGGGCTTTAGCCCCTGAGGGGCGACCTCGGTCGCTAAGTTGTGACGAATAGCTTAAGGTAAGCTCGCAATCTGAGAAGATACCAAAGAAACGCCTGACGATGCCGTTCTGAGTTGCCAGGTTGAGCATACTTACGTATAATAGATACATACGAGACTCTAGCATGGGCTGCTCGTGGATGTCTTTCAATGGGGGCGAAAATGGCCTTAGAGTCTATGCCACAGCGATCAGCCTCCGAGGAAGAGATTTCTGGGGAAGAGCGAATATGCGCGTCCAAGTGGAACTTCTGGGGCTTTCCAGATTCGCAGCCGGGGCCAAAGAGATAGCGTTAGATCTGGAAGAGGGTACGACGTTTCGTGACATTGTGCGCCTGCTTGCCACCAGATACCCGAAAATGATCGGGAACGTGATCCAGCCCGATGGCGAGACGCTGCAGAGACCCAACATCTTCAACCTTAACGCCAAGCGCATGATTCAAGCGGGCCAGATGGATGACGGCCCCAGCGATGGGGATCGAATCATATTGATGTCTATATCAGCAGGAGGTTAACTATGTATGGCTACAGTGGGAAGATCCTTCACATTGATCTGACCACCCGCAAAACTTGGGTCGAAACCAAGCCAGAGGAGTGGTACAAGATCTACATCGGCGGTGTGTCTATGGCCAGCCGGCTTTGCTGGGAGAACATCGAGGTGGGATGTGACCCGCTTTCGCCGGGCAACCCAATCTGCATCGCCAACGGCCTCTTCGCCGGTACGCCGGTGCCGGTGGGGGGCAAATATGGCCTGGCCTCCAAGTCGCCGCTGACCGGCTTCATCGGCGACAGCCTCTGTGGGTCCTGGTTCTCGGTCGCGTTCAAGCGTACCGGGTGGGATGGCTTCGTCATCCACGGGGCCAGCGAGGACTGGGTCAACGTCTTTATTGACGACGACCGGGTCGAGTTCCGCGACGCCTCTCATCTGCTGGGCCTGGGCACCTACGAGACCGAGGAGGCCATCCGGGAGGAACTGGGCGATGACCAGGTGCGCTCCGCGACCATCGGCCCGGCCGGTGAGAAACTGGTGCGTATGGCCAACGTGACCAACGACGGCCGCCAGGCCGGGCGCACCGGGCACGGTGCGGTGTGGGGCTCCAAGAAACTCAAGGCCATCTCCGTGCGCGGGACGAACGGCGTCACGGTGGCCGACCCGGATACGCTGTTGAAGTTGTCTTACGACATCGTCCAGGCAGCGCAGGGGCCACACACCCAGAAGTATCGTATCCTGGGCACGGTCGCCAACGTGCTCAACCTGAACCGCCTGGGGCTGCTCCCCACGCGCAACTATCAGCAAGGCGTGTTCGAGTACGCCGAACTGATGAGCGGTGAGTACCTGCACGAGCATTACAACGTCAAGACCATCGCCTGCGCGCAGTGCCCCATCGCCTGCGAGCAGATGTCCCGCGCCAAGGATGGGCCGTACGCTGGGGCGATGACCGGTATTGACTACGAGTGCCTGTACGCGGTCGGCACCAACTGCGGCTTGAAAGACCTGCAGGCGGCGATCAAGACCATTGACGTCTGCGACAGGGGCGGCATAGATGCGATGAGCACCGGCGTGACCATCTCCTGGGCGCTGGAGACCTTCGAGCGGGGTATTTTTACGAAGGAGGACTTCAAGTGCGCCAAGTATCCCGAAGGCTTCGAGCCCAATTTCGGCAACGCCGATGCAGTTGTGACGCTGGCCGAGATGATCCGCGACCGCGAGGGCATCGGCGATATATTGGCCGAGGGCACCAAGCGAGCCAGTGCCCAGGTTGACGAAGAGCGCGGCACCGAGACCTACCAGTGGGCCATGAACATCAAGGGCCTGGAGACGCCCGGCTACGACGCGCGCGGACTCAAGACCTTCGCTCTGGGGCTGGCGGTGGGCACGCGCGGCGCCTGCCACAACCGGACGGCGGCCTACGACCCGGATATTAGAGGAGAGACGAATCGCTTCACTGTTGATGAGACCCGGGGAGAGGTCGCCAAGGGCACGGAGGAATACGCGGCCGTGTATGATACACTCCCGCTGTGCAAGTTCATCCGGCGCTGCTTCACCGGCAAGGCCGACCGGGCGGGCGCGTGGCCGGCCATCGCCAACCTGATCAATGCCACGACCGGCTGGGACTTCGACTACGACGCTGTGGACTTGATCGGCGAACGGGCCCACACGATCAAGAAAGCCTTCAACATCCGCGAGGGGTGGACTCGTGCGGACGACCACCTGCCCTACCGCTGGCAACACGACCCGATGAAAGAGGGGCCCTCTGCCGGGCACGTGGTGACCGAGGAGGAATTGGAGTACATGAAGGACCTGTACTACGAGGCCAAAGGCTGGACCAAAGAGGGGCTGATCCCCAAGGAGAAACTGGTCGCCCTGGGGATGGATGACGTCGCCGAGGAAATCGGGGTATAGGAGACCAGGATGCCTACATCAACTTCCAAATACCAATACATTACGTGTGACCCGAGCAAGTGTATGGGCTGTCAATTGTGCGAGTATATCTGCTCATACGTCAAGACGGGTGAGTTCAACACCTATCGCAGCCGCATCCGCACGGTGCGAGCAGAGGAAATCCTGATCACGGCCGTGGCTTGCCGCACGTGCGAGGACGCCCCCTGCGTCATCGCCTGTCCACGCAACGCGCTGTCGCAGGACCCGGTCACCGGCATCATCCACATAGACGCCGATCGCTGCGACGGCTGTGCCTGGTGCATCGAGGCCTGCGACTTCGGCGCGATCTCCATCAACCCGGAGACCAAACTGGCCGAAATTTGCGATATGTGCGAAGGCGAGGAAGACGGCCCACAGTGCATCAAGTGGTGTCCTAAAGAAGCGCTCGAACTCACCACACCCGACCGGCGTGCGCAACGGGCGCGTCGTAAACTGGCTGTCGAGGAGGTGCTCGGACCCAGGGCCTGAGAAGGAATAGGGTGGCATCTCTATCGGTCGCTTGAATAACGAGCATCCTGACGTCCCGGTGGAGTAACGGGTGCTCGGCGGGAAGGGCCCGGGGCTTGCGGGGGCCGGCTCCGGGCCTATCCTGGTGTGGGGTGCAACCGTTGCCAGTGCGTCGTGGCAAGGAGGGGATTATACGGGCAGAAGTCCTGCGTAATATACCGGAAAGGGGGATATATGGGAGAATGCTCGCATAAGACTCCATGGGAGAGGTTTATGCAGCGAGATGTCCGTATAACACGCTATTTGGAGTATTATGCAGGGAGAAGTCCGCAGAATCAATAGTTAGGCCGCCTAGCTCGACTGAGCAAGGCCACGTGAGAAGATGCACACCGGTGATGAGGAGGGGCAAATGAAATCCCACCATAGAAACGGTCTGCTTGCTGGATGCATCATCGCTTTGGCGGTTTCCGTCTTCACCTCACAGATGTTCAAACCTGGTTTGGTGAGGCTACCTTGGTTGATCACCTGGTATCTGGTCAGCTTGCTTTGCGGAGGCGGAGCAGGCTTCGTAGGAGGTGTTTTAGCAGGCTTGATACCTGTTCGCTTGAGATACGCTGGCAGCTACTTAGTGGGCGCTATGTTTGGAGTGTTGGGCTATGTTATCCAACTGTACTTGTTCCTCTTGTATGCCTTTAGGAATGCTCCGTCTACATTCTAGCCACGACAAAGCAAGTGATAGGTGACCGGGGAAGGATTAGCTATGAGACCCAACCTGTTGCGTTGAGTCTTCGGGAATGCGCCAACGTCCGAGTTCTCTTCTTGTAGGATTCCATGTCTAAGCGTTCGACGTATGTTCACGCATCGCCAAACTGCAACCCATGGCAATTCGCCGAATGGCGTGCGGCCTAATAACTCACTGCACGCGACCGCGCCTTCGGTGCGCGTTTATCGGCGGTACTTTGGTTATTGTAGTTGATGGTGTCCAGACGTGGGTCGTGCAAATCTGGCGCGGCGCGTGAGTTCGCAACTGTTAGCACGCCCCAGCGCGAAGACAAGGCCATACACCAAAGTGAACACCATAAGGGTCGAGAGGTGAATATTGCGTTACAATTTCGACTGGGACCCTGCCAAAGAAAAGCAGAACATTCGCAAACACAAGGTTGCTTTTCGTCGAGCAGCAACGGTTTTTCGCGATCCGAACCAACTTTCTATCTACGACGGAGAACATAGTGAAGGCGAAGATCGTTGGATAACCATCGGCATAGATGGCGGCGGCATCTTGCGAGTCGTCATACACACGTTTGAGCAAATCGATGAGGACTTGTGCAAAATCCGCGTCATCTCAGCACGCAAAGCAACCCGTGCCGAAGCGAACCAGTACAGAGAAGGGGACATATTATGAAGGCAGAATATGATTTTTCTAAGGGCACGCGTGGCAAATTCTATCACCCCAACGCCGTGTTTAGCCTTCCAGTTTACCTTGAGCCAGACGTGAATGACTTTATGAGCAAACTGGCAGAGGAGCAGGATATCGACATTCAGAAACTAGTCAACGAATGGCTTAGGGTAAACATCAAGTTGCTCCAGAGTGTTCAGCAATCCCATTGAGCAGAGTAGCTGCAGTTCTGGCAGGTTGGCTCGTAGTGAGTGAGTGGGTGGTCTGGGCGGTGATGGTTTAGGGTGCTTTTGCACAACAGAGGAGGGCGTGCTAACAACTCGCCGGAGCCGACCGCACCTATTGGCGCGTGAGAACGGCGGCGTTCTGCATTTGTGGTCGGTCTCATGGCGGAGTATACTTTGCATGGCCCGGCGTGGCGGCTCAGCTCGCTGCCGTTGGCCGGCTAATCTGAAGAAGACTGCACTCGTGCCTATGTATTGTAATAGAACAGGCTATGGAGACAATGCCAGGTATAATTAAAACTTACACCAAAGTAAATATCCATAGACAGACGAGCGATTTTGCTTATTGGCAAGCACAATCCTATCAGGTCCGCCTGGCGACATTAGAGCAAATCCGGCAAGAATATCATCGGTGGCGGTACGGTGCTGAACCAAGACTTCAAAGAGTTTATACAATCGTTAAACGATAACCACGTTCGATACCTGGTTATCGGCGGCTACGCTGTCGCGTTGCACGGCTATCCACGCTACACCAAGGACATGGACGTGTGGATTGAGATGAGTCCAGAAAACGCGGCGAATATGACCAAGGCGTTGGAGCAATTCGGGTTCGGTTCACTGGGGTTGCAGGCTGCTGACTTTCTGGTGCCTGACCAGATTGTTCAACTGGGGCGTCCACCCAATCGAATAGACCTGATCACAACGCCGCCCGGGGTAGACTTTGAAAGAGTTGTTATGCGTCACGGGTTAAGGTTGTGATTGACGAGGTGACGGTGAATTTTATTGATTTGGACAACCTGAAGAAAAGCAAGAAGGCATCGGGGCGGTTACAGGATTTAGCGGATTTGGAGAACTTGAAGTAGCATCATACGCGGAGCGGGGGGCCGCATAACATCGCGCTGATCGTGCCGGGCGCATGCAAAACTTGGGGGAGCAATATATCACACGGATGTACACAGATAAAGACAAAAAATCTGTGAGAATCTGTTTCATCTGCGTGTATCCGTGTGCTACTTGTGCCTGTTTTGGTGAAGGGCCTGGGTAGTTACGATGAATTAGTGAAATTCGTGGAATTCGTGGTAAAAAAGCGCAAGGAGTGATTATGGCAGAAGACAACGGAAACGAAGACCTGCGCATCGGCGTCTATGTCTGCCACTGCGGGTCAAACATCGCCGGGGTGATTGATCCACGAGAGGTGGCAGACTATGCCTCTACACTGCCCGGGGTGGTGGTCTCGAAGGACCATCTATACGTGTGCTCCGACCCCGGCCAGACTCTCATCCGAGAGGACATCAAGGAGCACAACCTAAACCGCGTCGTGGTGGCTGCCTGCAGCGTGCGCCTCCACGAGCCGACCTTCCGCGCCTGCGTGGCCGCAGCCGGCCTTAACCCCTTCCTCTTCCAAATGGCCAACATCCGCGAGCAGGTCACCTGGGTACACTCCCACGAGCCGGAGGCGGCGCTGGAGAAGGCCAAGGACCTGGTCGCCAGCGCCGTGGCCAAGGTCAGCCGCTTCAATCCGCTGGAAATGCTCGAGGTGCCGGTCACCAGGCGGGCGCTCGTCATCGGCGGAGGCATCGCCGGCATCTGCGCCGCGCTCGACCTGGGCGACATGGGGATCGAGACGATCATGGTGGAGAAGGAGCCCTCCATCGGAGGGCGTATGGCGCAACTGAACAAGACCTTCCCCACCATGGACTGTTCGATATGAATTCTCGCCCCCAAGATGGTTGACGCGGCGCGTCACCCAAAGATCACTCTCCTGACCTACGCGCAGGTGAAAGAGGTCAGCGGTTACATCGGCAACTTTCAGGTCAAAGTCCTCAAGCAGCCCCGCTACGTCATAGCGGAGCGTTGCACCGGCTGCGGCCTCTGTGTTGACGTCTGCCCCATCGAGGTGCCCAACGAGTTCGAGGAGGGCCTCGCCCCCCGCAAGGCGATCTACGTTCCCCAGTCCCAGGCCGTTCCCCTGATCTACACCGTGGACCTCGAGAACTGCATCAAGTGCTACAAGTGCGTGGAAGCCTGCGGCAGTCTGCACGCGATTGATTTTTCCCAGGAGCCGGAGGAGGTCGCGCTGGACGTGGGGGCCATCGTCGTCGCCACCGGCTACGACGTGTGGGACCCTTCTCCTATTGAGGAGTACGGTTACGGCAAGTACGAGAATGTCATCACCGCGCTGGAGTTGGAGAGGCTGGTCAGCGAAAGCGGCCCGACGGTCGGCCGGTGCACTCGTCCCTCCGACGGTCAGATCCCCAAAAGCGTGGCCTTCATCCAGTGCGTCGGCTCGCGCGACAGCCGCTACCACGAGTACTGCTCTAATTTCTGCTGCATGTATACCATCAAGAACGCCCTGGTCTTCAAGAGCAAGTACCCCGACATTGAGGTCACCATCTTCTACATTGACATCCGCACGCCGGCCAAGGGGTACGAGGAGTTTTACCGGCGGGCCCGCGAAGCAGGAATCCGCTTCATCCAGGGCCGCCCTTCGCAGATCATTGAGGACCCGGAGACGAAGAATCTCTTCGTACACTCTGAGAATATAGACCTGGGCGAGTTGGTGGAGTTGGAAACCGAGATGGTCGTCCTCTCCACTGCCGCCGTGCCAAGGAAGGAGGCCACTACCCTTGGCCAGGCCCTGACTATCCCCAACAGCCCCGACGGCTTCTACATGGAGTACCATCCCAAACTCAAGCCGATTGACACTCCCACCGAGGGAGTCTTCCTGGCGGGCGCTGCGCAGGGGCCCAAGGACATCCCGGCCAGCGTCGCCCAGGGGAGCGCGGCGGCAAGTCGCGCCGGACGGATCATGGCCGCCGACCACTGGGAGATCGAGCCCATCGTGGCCTACGTCTGGCCGGACAGATGTAAGGAGTGTGGCATCTGCGTGAGCGTATGTCCCTATAATGCCATTACTGGCGGGAAGGGACAGATCGCCAAGATCGTCCCCGCCAAGTGCCACGGCTGCGGGTGCTGCGTGGCCGAGTGCCCCCACAACGCCATCACCCAGATGCACTTCACCGACGCGCAGATATTGGCCCAGATGCATGCTCTCCTGGCGGAGAAGCCGGAGGAAAAGACACTGGCCCTGATGTGCCACTGGTGCAGTTACGGGGGGGCCGATACTGCGGGGGTGAGCCACTTCGAGTACCCGCCAAGTTCGCGTGGTATCCGGGTGATGTGTTCAGCCCGTATGGACCGCGATTTCATCTTCGAGGCCTTCCGGCTGGGTGCTGGGATGGTGCTGGTCTCTGGTTGTCACGAGCAGGACTGCCACTACATCACTGGTCAGCAGTACGCCGCCAAACGCTTCGCCAAGGTCCCCAAGGTGCTGGAGCGGATGGGCATCTCCCCTGAGCGATTTAGGGTGGAGTGGATATCCGCCGCTGAGGGAGCGAAGTACGCTCGAGTCATCAGAGAGGTGGATGAGACCTTGCATGCGCTGGGCGTGGAAAGGATCAAGGAGGAAAACGAGCGGGCTCGGCCTCAACTGGAGAAACGTCTGCGTCACTGGCCGGAGGTGCCGGGCGTGGCAGAGGTGTTGGACTTATGACGAAGGCGAACGGATTCGATCCTAACTTCAAAGACGAGGTCGCCGCCGAGCCCGGTGGGGAGCAGATCGAGATCTGTTTCTCCTGCGGCACCTGTGTGGCCAGTTGTCCTATCAGATGGACGAATGAGAATTACAACCCGCGCCGGATCATCAAGATGGTGGTGCTGGGAATGAGGGATGAGGTGCTTTCCAGTCCGACCATCTGGCTCTGTTCAGCCTGCGACATCTGTTACCGGCGCTGCCCCCAGGGCGTGCACATTTCGGACCTGATGAAGGCGATCCGCAACGTGGCTATCCGCGAGGGATATGAGCCGGTGAGGGTCATCGCGCAGGTGAATGAAGAGGCGTGTGCCGGTTGTGGCCTGTGCGCCCAGGTCTGTCCTTACGAAGCCATCGAGTTGGTCACCGGGTGGGTGATGGGGCAACAGAGCACCTTGCCCAAAGTGGATAGGTTTCTCTGCCACGGGTGTGGCACCTGCGCCGCCACCTGCCCTGTCTCTGCCATCAGTGTGACGGACGTCAGCGACGAGATGATCGTCGCTCAAATCAGAGAATTCGCGGAAGGGACAGGGGACAGGGGACAATGAACAATGAAACAATGAACAATGAACAACATTGGGAACCCCGGATCGTAGCCTTTTTATGTAACTGGTGCCTGTATTCCAGACTCGATCGGGCCGACATCGCCAGGGTCCAGGAACAACCCAACGTGCGGATAATAGAGATTCCCTGCCTGGGGAGGATGGACCCGCTGCACGTCTTGATGGCCTTGCAGGAAGGCATAGATGGTGTGCTGGTAGCCGGTTGTCACCCTGGTGACTGTCACTACAAGCGGGGTAACTTCATGGCAGAGAACAAGATGGCTATCCTGCAAAGAGTCCTGGAAGCCGCTGGAGATAAAGGGAGGGTGAAATTCGCCCACGTCTCGACTGCGGAAAGGGGCAGGTTCCCCCGCCTGATAGAAGAACTGAAGGAAGAAGTGAGGGCTTTGGGACCGATTGAGCCTTTCAGAGAATGTTCAGAACGGGCTTCTGGGCCAGATCGTCTTGAATAAATCAATCCCGGATTTGTCTCTCAATATCGCTTGTATATGACAATGAATTCAAGGATTTATCGAATGGAATTCGTTTCATCCTGCTGATTCGTTGTCATATCCGCAGAGCTTGGCCCTCAGAGAGCCTTTGTTTTCCACCTCAAAACGGAGTAAATTGATGAAACGAGGTTCGACCATCAAGCACGAGACCGACGAAAAACTCATCCTGGAACGGAAGATGGTCACCAGACACTACGTCCTGGAACTGGACCGCGATAGGTGCGTCGGCTGCCAGATTGGGCCGCTCGTCTGCCCCAAGGATGCCGTCATCCACGTAGAAGGCGAGATCGTGGATGGGCGGCTGGTGAAGAAGCCTTCCGCGGACATTGACCCGGACAGATGTGTGCTGTGTGGTATATGCGAGGTGATGTGCCCCAAGAACGCCATCACGCTGACCATCAACGGCGAGCGCGGCATCTCCGTTAATCCAGTGCTGGTTTATGGAGCGTTCCCCGACCTGATCCAGTCCACGACGTTTGACAAAGAGCGGTTCGACTGGAGCAGGAAGGACTTCGTGATTGACAACTGCCCGACCAACGTCATCAGTTACGACGAGGGGCAGGATACGCTGGTGGTGGACGATGAGCATTGTATCCGTTGCCGCCAGTGTGAGGTCGCGAGCAATGGTGCGTTCCAGGTGGTGCAGCCCTGGCAGGGCAAGGTGGAACTGCGCCGCGAGAAATGCGTGGAGGGCTGCCTGGCCTGCGCCGACATCTGCCCCACCCGCGCGTTGCACATCAATGACGAGGGCGAGTTAGCGTTGGCCGACTACTACTGCATCAAGTGCGGCGCGTGTATGCAGGTCTGCCCGGTCAAGCCCGAGTACGAGGAATACGAGTTCACCTTCGAGTCGCAGGGCGTGACCAGGACTGTGACCCGCCAGCGGATCACCAACGCCGGAGAACTGCCGATCTGGGTTGAGCGGTGGCGCGTACGTCATCAGCCGGTCCAGAGCGCGGCGTGGATCGAGGCGCTGAGCAAGATGGCCGACGACAAGGCGGGCGCGGTGGAAATTGATATGAAACGGGCGCTCAAACGGCGCGACCTGCTAAAGGCGCTAGCCGGTGGAAGAGTGTTGGCGGGGGAGGAGGAATAGTCACTAGCCCTGCCCGCTGTTCTGGGGCGGGTCGGCGGCGACTAACGCCGCGCGTACCCCAGCGACCTCTTCGTCGCCATCCCCGGCGTCAGCATGGACGAGGCGGCCTGGTGACTCACATCCCGTCCGGCAGCCTGCTTTCAATCTCGCGTGTCAGAAAGGGCAGGTTGGACGCTGTAAAACTCAGGTCAGACGCCGGGATGCGCTGGTGTTTAGCATTGGGAGGGACATGCTTGTGATGGGGATGGCTACTCGCCAGTGCAGGATCGTGAGGATGGGGCTGCGAATCGTACCAATACAGTTTCTCACCGCCGTGCCACGCCTCGTAACTGTAGCCCTCAATAGTGAGTGGCCCGGCATCCCAAGTCAGACGTTCGTAGACGACCAGCCGATACTCGCCCGCAAACGCCAGTTCGCCGCTCAGTTCGGCAAATTGACGACCGCGCCGAATCACGACCAGCGTTGAGTGTGCGATAGAGGGAAACTGCTGTTGTAGTGTGTAGACGAACCGCTCGTACTCACGCAGGGACGAAAATGGGGTCATGGCGTGCCATCCTGGCGATCATACTGGCTACAGAGTCGGCTTCGGCCCGCAGGCGGATGATGGCAGTACGATACTGCTCTCGCCGGCGTAGCCAAAGTTTGTACGCGCTGGCCCATGCTGTCCAGTCTCGCACCCAGGCATCGTCAGGGGGCTCTTCGCCGTTCGTGTACGCCTCGTAGAAAGTCTCCGACAGCACGTTGTATTTGCGCTCGTAGGCATGCAATTCGTCTTCAAGAGCATGGATGTCCTGGAGAATGTCATCTAAAGTCATAGAGTCCTCCCGCTACAGATGTCCGAACCTGATCTAATTATAACCCGAATGGCCGGAAGAGACAACCAAGCGACCCGAGAAATGCGACTGAATCGCCTGACCGAAGCCCTGCCCGCTGTTCTGGGGCGGGTCGGCGGCGACGTCGAGGTACATGGCATTGTCGCCGATTCGCGCTGCGTGCGCCCCGGCGATCTCTTCGTCGCCATCCCCGGCACCCACGTGGACGGCCATCGCTTCATCGCCGAGGCGGTGAACGAAGGCGCGGTGGCCGTCGTCGGCGAGCGGCCCCCACAGGAGTTGCCCGGCCTGCCCTGGGGAGCCTTCACCTACGTGCGCGTCCCCGACGCGCGGGAGGCCTGGGGCTGGCTGTGCGCCGCCTGGCACGACTTCCCCTCTCGCAAGATGACCCTCATCGGCGTCACCGGCACCGACGGCAAGACCACTACAGTCAACCTCGTCTACGCCATCCTGCGCGCCGCCGGGCTCAACGCCGGGATGGTCAGCACAGTGAACGCCTGCATCGGCGAGGAGGAGATTGACACCGGCCTGCACACCACCACCCCCGATCCACCCGATGTCCAAGCGTATCTGGCCCGCATGGTCGAGGCCGGGGCTACCCACGCCGTGCTGGAGGTCACCTCCCACGGGCTGGCCCAGCACCGCGTGGCCGGTTGCGACTTCGACGTGGCCGCCGTGACCAACGTCACCCACGAGCACCTCGATTTCCACGGATCGCTGGAAGCCTACCAGCAGGCCAAAGCCAGCCTCTTCGAGGGGTTGACGCGCTCTTTCCGCAAATTAGCAGTCAGCAGCCAGCAGTCAGCAGTTAGAACAGTGCCCAAGGTGACCGTCCTCAACCGGGACGACGATTCATTCCGCTATCTGAGTCTTATCCCGGCCGACTGGCAAGTCGTCTACGCAGTGACGGAGGAGGCCGACGTGACCGCCCGCGACGTGCACTTCGCCCGCGACTGGACCCGCTTCACCCTTCGACTGCGCTCAGGGCAGGCCCTGCACACACCGGCTGGCGAAGTCACCATTGAAACCCCGCTGGTGGGAGCCTACAACGTCAGCAACGTCCTGGCAGCGGCGGCAGTCGGCGTGGCGCTGGGCCTTCCGCTGGAAGCCATCGCCGAGGGGATCGCGGCGGTGCGGGAGGTGCCGGGGCGGATGGAGCGCATCGAGGCTGGGCAGGACTTCCTGGCCATCGTGGACTTCGCCCACACCCCCTGGGCGCTGGAGCAGGTGCTGAAGACAGTGCGCACGATGACCGGCGAGAGTGGGCGCGTGATCGTCGCCTTCGGCTGCGCGGGCCTGCGCGACCGGGCCAAGCGCGGGATGATGGGAAACGTGGCGGGACGACTGGCCGATTTGGTCATCGTCACCGCCGAGGATCCCCGCACCGAGAGCCTGGAGGAAATCATGGCCGAGAGCGCAGCCGCAGCCATAGCGGAGGGGAAACGAGAGGGGGTAGACCTGTGGCGCGTGCCCGACCGGGGGGAGGCGATCTTGCTGGCGTGCCAGATGGCCCATGCAGGCGATGTGGTGATCGCCTGCGGCAAGGGGCACGAGCAGTCCATGTGCTTCGGCACGACCGAGTACCCCTGGGACGACCGGGAGGCGATGCGGCGGGCGCTGCCCGGTGAGAAGCCGGAAACGCCACCGACGGCGAGGAAACAACCAACAAAGAGCCAATGAACAATGAACCAATGGAGCCGAGCGCAGAAACTGCCAAAGGAGGCCTGTTCTACACTGTGAGCCGGGGGCCAGCAGACAGCCCCACGCTGATACTGGTGCACGGGGCTGGGGGAAATCGCCTGCACTGGCCGGCTGAACTGCGCCGATTGCCCAGAGCCACAGTTTACACGCTCGATTTGCCGGGCCACGGCCGTTCGGGGGGACGAGGGTGTGATACTATCGGGAACTATGCGAAGACGGTCGTCGAGTTCCTCGACACGCTAGAGATTGAGCAACCGATTATCGTCGGACACTCGATGGGCAGTGCTATCGCACTGACGCTGGCGCTGGACTTTGCCGACCCTTCGACGAGCTCAGGGCAGGCCCGCGTCGCCAGGCTGGTGCTGGTGGGGACAGGGGCGCGGCTGCGTGTGGCCCCTGCCATCCTGGAAGGGATCCGCAGCGATTTCGAGGGGAGCGTGGAACTCATCACCCGCTTTGCCTGGTCACCAGAGACTCCCCCGGCACTGATCGAACTGGGGCGGCGGGCGCTCCTGGAGACCGGCCCCGACGTGCTCTTCGGCGACCTCGCTGCCTGTGACCGCTTCGACGTGATGGAACGACTGGAAGAGATAGAAACGCCCACCCTGGTCATCGCGGGCACAGCCGACCGGCTTACCCCGGTCAAGTACGCACGTTTTCTGGCCGAGCGCGTCCCCAATGCACAACTGGCACTGGTCGAGGGAGCGGGGCACATGGTGATGCTGGAACGACCGGCAGAGGCAGCGAAGGCGGTGCGGGAATTTCTGTAGGGGCAAGACATTCCATTTGGGCAGATCTAATCTGAGGTACGTGTCATCGGGAATGCCTCGCCCCTACCTGGCGTTAACGGCCCTCCTTCTCCGCCATTTTGGCGAACTGGTTAAGGAATTGCTCGTTACTCTGTGTATTTTTGAGGAAGCGGAGCAATTGCTGCAGCGCCTGGGCGACGTTGTAACCAGAGGACAGGTAGTCCAAGAAAGTTTGCCGCATCAGCCATATATTCTGCAGCGTGTCCGCATCCAGCAACAATTCCTCCCGCCGCGTGCCGGAGCGCTCAATGTCGAAAGCGGGGAAGACGCGCCGCTCCTGCAGTCTGCGGCTCAGGTGGAGTTCCATGTTGCCGGTGCCCTTGAACTCCTCGTAGATCATATCGTCCATCCGGCTGCCGGTGTCAATCAGGCAGGTGGCGATGATGGTGAGGCTGCCGCCCTCCTCAATGTTGCGGGCCGCGCCAAAGAAGTGCTTGGGTGGATAGAGCGCGGCCGGGTCAAGCCCGCCGGAGAGGGTGCGGCCGCTGGGCTGCACCACCAGATTATAGGCACGCGAGAGGCGGGTGATGCTGTCGAGGAGAATGACGACGTCCCGTTCAGCCTCCACCAGCCGCTTAGCCCGCGCCAGCGCCATCTCCGCCACCTTGGCGTGGCTGCGCACCGGCTCGTCGAAGGTCGAACTGATGACCTCGGCATCCACCGAGCGATCCATGTCGGTAACCTCTTCGGGCCGCTCGCCGATGAGCGCGACCATCAGGTGCGCCTCGGGATGATTGGCCGTGATGCCGTTGGCGATGTGCTTAAGCACGGTGGTCTTGCCGGCCTTGGGCGGTGATACGATGAGCCCACGTTGACCTTTCCCAATCGGGGCAACCATGCTCAACAGCCGCGTCGTCAGATTGTGTGGGGAAGTTTCCAGAACAAAACGTTCCTCAGGGAAGATGGGCGTCAGCGACTCAAACGAGGGTCGTTGCTTGGCCGCCTCCGGGTTCATCCCGTTCACGGCCTCCACGCGCAGAAGGCTGAAATATTTCTCATTCTCCTTCGGCGGCCGCACCTGCCCGACCACCATATCACCGGTACGCAGCCCAAAGCGACGGATCTGAGACTGCGAGACGTAGATGTCCTCCGGCCCCGGCTTGTAGTGATCACAGCGCAGGTAACCCTTATTTTCATCCACAATGTCCAGCACGCCGCCGCCGAATTGCAGACCCTCTCGCTCTGCCTTGGCCCGCAGCAATCGCAGGATGAGATCCTCCTTCTTAAGCCGGCTATAGCGAGAGATTTCCCATTCCTTGGCCAACTCGCGCAACTCAGCCAGCGTCCGGGTTTCCAAATTAGCAATGTCCATTTCGCTCACGATACTTTCTCCATTATCCGTCGTAGTCAGACGATGAACTCCTCCGCCTTCTCAACCAACTCCCGATTGCCGATGAAGAGCGGAGTGCGTTGGTGCAGACCCTCGGGCTGCACATCGAGGATGTTGCGGTGTCCATCCGAAGCGTAGCCACCCGCCTGCTCAACGATGAAGGCCAATGGGCCGGCTTCGTAGACCAGGCGCAGTTTACCTTCGGGTTTCCTGGTGTCGGCCGGATAGTAATAAATCCCTCCTTCCAACAAGTTGCGATGGAAATCGGCCACCAGCGAGCCGATGTAACGGCCTGAAAGTGGCTCGCGGGGGTCCTCCCGATCCATCCCCTGCAGCCAGCGGGTGAACCGTCTCATTCCCTCGCTCCAGTACTGCTCGTAGGCCTGGTTGACGCTGTAGTACTTCGGCTTCTCCGGCACACGGATGTCAGGATGGGAGAGCAGGAACTCGCCCACGCCAGGGTCAAGCGTGAAGCCATGCACCCCCTGACCAGTTGAGTAGACCATCATCGTGCTTGACCCGTATATGATGTAGCCGGCAGCGACGAGATCGCGTCCTTTCTGCAAGCAATCCTCCACTGTGCCGGGCCCGTGCTGGCTTTTACGCCGGTAGACGCCGAAGATGGTGCCGATGCTCACGTTGACGTCCACGTTCGAAGAACCATCCAACGGATCGAAGACCAGCACGTACTTACCGATGCCATACCCCTCCGGGATGGGGATGATGTCCTCCACCTCCTCCGAGGCCATCACCGCCAGCCGCCCAGTGTAACTGTTCATCCGGACCATCGTCTCATTGGCGAAGACGTCCAGTCTCATCTGCTGCTCGCCCTGGACGTTCATCTTGCCAGCCAATCCCAGAATCTCGACCAGGCCGGCGCGGGTGGTCTCACGGGCGATGATCTTGGCCACCAGAGCAGCGTCGTATAGCAGACTGGATAGGACACCGGTCGCCTGTGGATGCTTGCGTTGCTGTTCGATGATGTGCCGTTCGATAGTGATAATCTGCTCGTCCATCTCAACCCTCCACCACGTGCATCAATCCAGATACCATACCCAGCGGGTGCCGCGCATCTCCCGGATGATGTCGGTGGTCGAAAGGATGCCCAGCGGCTTGCCACTCTCGCTCACCACCAGCAGGCGATGGATGTTGCTCTCCAGCAATTTCCTGGCCGCTTCCTCCACAGTAGCACCCTCTGAGATGCTGACGACGTTGGCCGTCATCGCATCGCGGGCCTGAATGACCGTCAGATCCTCCCCATAATGGGCGATGGCATCTGTGTGAGAGATCACACCCACCGGCGGCTCCCCCTCGCGCTCAGCGACCATGATGGCGTGAATCTCGGTATCGGCCATCACTCGTACCACCTCCTGAAGGGGAGTGTCCGGCTTGCAGAAAATGACACCCTTATGATAAGTGTCGCGTACCAACCGCCCTCTATCCATCGGCGTTGCTCCTTTCTTTCAGCGTTGTGCGCCTGGTGCGAACCACAGCACGTAATAGTAGCCAATCACGACCGCCCACAGGATGCTATCCATCCGATCCAGGGCACCGCCGTGGCCCGGAATGATGCGGCCGGTATCTTTCACACCTACCTGCCGCTTGATCATTGAGACGGCCAGGTCGCCCAGCGGGGCGAAGGTGGCAATCAGCAACCCCAGGATCAGGCCGTGCACACCGTTAACAGCAACCCCCGCGCCTGCTCCGGTGCGCCAGAGCGAGGCCAGCAGTGCCGTCATCAGCCCGCCAGCGACCACGCCCGCCGCGTATCCTTCCCACGTCTTGTTGGGGCTCAGCGTGGGCGCCAACTTGCGCCGTCCCCACGCCCGCCCCACGAAGTACGCGCCGCTATCGGCGACCACGATGGCGGATACGACGGTCAGCGTCCACCAGAGACCGTCGGGGAGCAGGCTCCGCAGACCGATCAGGCAGGCCCCACACAGCCCCAGGTACAGGCCCCCCGTCACGGTCAGGGACCAATCGGCCACCGGGGAGCCCCCACGGTGAAACAGTTGCCAGGTGAGGGAACCCAGCAGGATCGACGCCATGCCAGGCCGCAGCAATCCCCACGTTGAGAACTGAGCATCCAACAGGAAGAGCCATATCAGCCCAACCCCGAAGACGAGGGCGGGTCGAAAGCCATCACGGGCTACCAGGTGGCAGAATTCAATCTCGGCCAGCGTCAGCAGCATCGTCACCAGAGCCAGGAATGGCAGCCTGCCCAGGTAGATGAGGTAGACAGCGATTGGGATCAGGATAGCGGCAGTGAGTAAGCGTGTACGTAGCACGAGTCAGGAAGCGATTCAGAGCGGCGCAGGAGAGAACCTATTCAGGCACCAGGCCAAAACGACGTTCGCGCTGTCCGTAGCCCTGCAGTGCCTTATAGAGTTCATCCTTGTCAAAATCGGGCCACAGGGTGGGGGTGACATAGAACTCGGCGTATGCCCCCTGCCAGATAAGGAAGTTGCTGATCCGCATCTCCCCGCTGGTACGAATGATCAGGTCAGGATCGGGTAATCCCGCCGTGTAGAGATAGCGACTGACAAGTGCCTCGTCTACCTGCTCAGCAGGTACACCGTCGGCGATAATGTGGCGCACTGCATCCACCAGTTCGGCCCGCCCTCCGTAGTCAAAGGCGACATTGAGGATCAACCGCCGGTTGTTCCTGGTCAGTTCAATGGCGTTGCGGATCTTCTGTCGCAACCTGGGGGAAGTACGCTCCAGCCGGCCAATATGACGCACTTGGACGCCTTCTTTATCCAGTTCTGACAGCTCGCGGTCAATCACCCGTTCCATGATGGACAGCAGGCCCTTAACTTCGTCCTCCGGGCGGTCCCAATTCTCGGTCGAGAAGGCGTAGATGGTCAGGATCTGGATGCCAAACTCGACCGCTGCTCGCAGCATACGGCGCAGGTTTTCCGTCCCCGCACGGTGTCCGGCCAGCCGGGGTAGACCCCGCGCACGAGCCCAACGGCCGTTGCCGTCCATAATGATGCCGACGTGCCGGGGCACCCGTTCCAGAGGCGGGTATTGTTGGGCATCTCGTGGTTGAGAGGACATTATCGCAGGCTATCCGGGGCGATCTGTGGGGAAATGCGCTAGCCTTCCAGAATCTCCCGCTGCTTACGGGCACTGACCTCGTCCGTCCGCTTGGAGTAGCGGTCGGTTAGGTCCTGAAGGTCGTCTTTGCCACGATAGAAGTCGTCCTCGGAAACGAGTTTATCTTTCTCAAATTCGCGCAGGTCGTCCAGCGCCTCGCGGCGAATGTTGCGCAGCGCCACCTTCCCTTCCTCGACGCGATGGCGCACCAGTTTTGCCAGTTCTCGCCGCCGCTCCTCAGTGAGGCGTGGAATCGGAAGACGGATGATCCTGCCATCATTGCTAGGGGTGAGACCCAGTTCGGACTTGAGGATGGCCCGCTCAATGTCGCCCAATGATCCTGGGTCGTAGGGCCGGACAGTGAGCAATTGGGGTTCCGGGGCAGAGATGACGGCCAACTGGTTGAGGGGCGTGGGTGCGCCGTAATATTCCACCATCACCCGTTCCACCAACGCCGGAGATGCTCGCCCTGTGCGGATGGTGCGCAGATCGGCCTCTAGCACCTCAATGGTCTTGCGCATGCGGTCTTCTGTCTCGCGGAGTAGGTCTTTGATCATCTTGAATCACGGGCTATCGGGAAATCAACGTCCCGATGGCCTCCCCCAACACGGCCCGCTCCAGGCTATGGGGTTGCCACAGATTGAGCACGATGATAGGAAGGTCATTTTCCATACACAATGAGATCGCCGTAGCGTCCATCACGCCCACCCGCATTTCGAGCGCCTGCATGTAGGCCAGGTGATCGAAGCGCTCAGCGTCCGGGTTCTCGTGCGGATCCTCGGCGTAGACGCCATCTACCTTCGTGGCCTTGATCAGCAGGTCGGCGTCAATCTCCATGGCCCTGAGCGCCGCGGCCGTGTCGGTGGTGAAGTAGGGGTTGCCTGTACCGCCACCGACGATGACGACGCGCCCTTTTTCCAGGTGGCGAATCGCCCGTAGGCGGATGTAGGGCTCGGCGACGGCCCGCATCTCGATCGCAGTCTGCACGCGGGTGATGACCCCCATACGCTCCAATGCGTCGGCCAGAGCGAGGGCATTCATCACTGTCGCCAGCATGCCCATGTGGTCTGCCGTGGCACGGTCCATCCCGTGCACGAGGCCATCCCGGCCACGCCAGATGTTACCCGCCCCCAGGACGATGGCAACCTCCACCTCCAGGTTGCGCACGGCCAACACTTTGGCAGCGACATCTTCCGCCATGTGGGGACTGATCCCAGAGCCACCCGAGCCGGCCAGCGCCTCGCCGCCTAGTTTGAGCAAGACTCGTTTATATTTCGCGACAGCCATACGGTTTCGCCTTGTGGATACCGCAGGCTGCAAAACCCACGCCACTCACCATCACCCCAGCCCCTCTCCTACTTCGTAGCGCACAAAGCGACGCAGGACGATGTTCTCGCCAAGTTTAGCGATAGCGTCAGTGATCAGATCCTGCACGGTCCTGTCCTCGTCTTTCACAAAGGGCTGCTCCATCAGACACACCTGCTGGTAGAATTTATCCAGCCGCCCTCCGATGATGCGGTCCACGATGCGTTCAGGCTTGCCCTCTTCCAAGGCCCGGGCGCGGTAGACAGCCCGTTCGCGCCCAATCACCTCCTCCGGCACCTCTTCGCGGGTAAAGTAGGGTGGAGCAGCGAAGGCGATGTGGAGCGCCAGATCGTGAGCCAGGGTTTTGAAGTCATCGGTGCGAGCGACAAAGTCGGTCTCGCAATTCAGTTCCAACAGCACGGCAATCCGGCTGCCAGGGTGCACATACGCTTCCACAACCCCGTCGGAGGCCTGGCGGCCCGCTCGCCTGGCCGCGGCCGCCAACCCTTCCTCACGCAAATAGGCAACGGCGCGCTCAAAGTCGCCAGCAGAGGTTTCTAACGCTTTACGGCAGTTCAACACTCCAGCACCGGTCGCTTGCCGCAGTTCCTTAACCATTGCAGCGGTGATTTCCAAGTTCAGTTCTCCTATCGTCGTTGTTGCACGTCTGCGAGCGCCAAGCGCAGGGACACCTCAGACCTCCAGTTCCTCCTCGTGCTCCTCACCCGTCACACTCTCCGCCACCGGCTCCTCTACTACTTCCCCGGCCCGTTCGCCTGGTCCCTCAGCCTGCGCTGCCTCCACGACGGGCTCCGCTTGCACTTCCTTCCCCTCCTCGAACGTCAAGTCTTTCAAGCGGGCCAGGGTAGCGGCGCTAAGATACTTCTCGTCCTTGACTTCGAACTCCTCAACTGCAAGGGCCTCTGGTTCGTAGGCTTTCCGTTGTGCGATTCCCTCCAACACAGCGCTGGCTATCTTCGAGGTAATCAACTTGATGGCGCGGATAGCATCGTCATTGGCCGGAATCACATAGTCAATCGGGTCGGGATTACAGTTGGTGTCCACCATAGCGACGATGGGAATATCCAGTTTGTTGGCCTCTTTCACCGCGGTGGCTTCCCGTCGCACGTCCACGATGAAGAGCAGATCGGGGAGGTCGCGCATTTCCCTGATGCCTCCCAGCCGATTGTTGAGTTTCTCGATCTGGCGTTGCAGGCCCAGGGCTTCCTTCTTCGTCAGGCGCTCAAAGTCGCCCCGGTCACGGCGGGCCTCTAGATTAAGCAGGTAATCAATGCGCTGCCGGATGGTGCACCAATTAGTCAACGTCCCGCCCAGCCAGCGCAGGTTGACATAGGGCATTCCGCAGCGCTGTGCCTCGTCGGCGATAGTCTCTTGAGCCTGCCGCTTTGTGCCCGCGAAAAGCACTGTGCCCCCAGCGGCAACGGTGTCCCGAACCAGTTCGCAGGCCGTGCCAAGCGCAGTGATGGTCTGCTGCAGGTCTATGATGTGCACCTTATTGCGCTCAGTGAAGATGTAGGGCTTCATCTTCGGATTCCAGCGCTGGGTGCGATGACCGAAGTGCACTCCGGTTTCCAGGAGTGCTTTCATGGAAACGACAGCCATAGAGGAACCTCCTTCTTACTGTTATTATCCTCCGCCCCCATCATTCCGTTGAGAGACCAGGTTGGCTGTCCGCCTGGCACGCTCTCGCCGGTCAGGAGGCGTGTGTATTGGATGAACCTTGCTACGATTGTACCACAAAGCGGGATTTGAGCAAATCCGCCGCGCCTATTCCTCTTCCGATGCCTGGAAACGGTAACCTACCCGGCGGACCGTGCGCAGGTAGACCGGCGATCCGGGATCTTTCTCAATCGCTTTGCGCACCCAGTGGATGTGGACATCGAGAGTGCGCGTATCACCCAGATAGTCAGTGTGCCATACCTGCTTCATCAAGAAGGCGCGGGTCAAAATCTCGCCCGGGTGGCGCATGAAAACTTCAAGGAGCCGGGCCTGTTTGGGGGTAAGCTGGCTTTCACGCCTGCCACGGATGACACAACGCTGCTCGACGTTGAGGATCACGTCGCCGACCTGAACTATCTCGCCATCGGGTGCGGGCAGCAGCCGGGCCACCCGGTTGATCAGTTTCTTGGCGGAAAAGGGGTGGCACAGATAGGCACGTGCGCTTATGCTGCGGTCAATCTTCTCTCCCTCCGGCAGCAACATCAGCACTGGAATTTCGAGAGCGGCATCCCGCAAAGCATCGCACAAACGACGGCTGCTGAAACGCAGCGAAGGAGAGTCCAGCACAATCACTGCCGGATGAACCTCCTGCACCCTGGCCAACGCCGCCCTTCGCGTGCGGGCCGTGACGACATTATACCCTTGGTCGTTAAGAACAGGGGCCAGATACTCTGTCGCGGGCTTCCTGCCCTCCACGAGCAGAATGGTGTGGACCGGCGTCAACTACTGCACTCTTCCTTCCTTTGCCACCTGCACTGCACCACAGAACAGGTTAGATTATACTTCATCCCGCTGCTGAGGGCAAGTCGGATACGCTCGCGACCAATGGGAAACGTATCATATCAACGAGTTCGCAGCCAGACCTGCATGCGACCAGGTTCACGGTTGGCCCAGGCGCAGTAGGGAATGGCTGTCATCTCCACAGACTGGCTCCGCGGTTTCTCCAAACGAGGAACCGCCGTGCGGTAGAGTCGGTCCGCCCAGGCGTTATCCGGTGGAACGGCTTCGGCCTGACCGCGCAATACGACCACGCCCCCGAGCAGGTCGGGCTTGAATGTCGCCGTGAAACCCACATCGGCTGACAGGAGGACGTCGCGTAGGTCGAGGCCGACATTATCGGCCTGCTCGACGCAGTAGAGGATCGGGCCGCGCATCAGGGCGACCCGACCCGCGTTTTCAACGACGTAGGGGTGGCACTCGATGCAGCGAACCGGCATCGGCAGATTGATCCGCACGACGTCGCCCGGCTGCCAGACGCGGCGCACCTCGGCGTAGGAGCCAGGAGCGAGCGCACCTGTGAAAGGCTGGCCGTTGATTTCGAGCGTGGCCCCCTCCTCGCACCAGCCGGGGATGCGCAGCCAAAGGCTGAAGGTCCTTTCCCTTTCGACTTCGACCCCGATGACGACCTCGCCATCCCACGGGTAGCGGGTGTGCTGGGTCAGGCCGAGGCTTGTGCCGTCGGGGAGGGGAATGCGGGCAGACCCCTGGGCATAGAAATGCACCCACAGCCCGGCGTCGGAGAGACTGTAGAAGTAGCCAGGGAGCGCCGCGAGAAGACGGGCGATGTTGGGCGGGCAACAGACGCAACCGAACCACGGCTGACGGCGGTGCGTTCCGTCGTCGGCCAGAGGGTTCTGGTAGAAGTATGACGTCCCGTCCAGCGAGAGACCGCAGAGGATGCCATTGTAGAGCGTGGTCTCCAGCACGTCGGCGTAGCGGGCATCGCCCGAAAGCAGAAGCATGCGCCAGTTCCACATCACGCTGCCGACGGCGGCGCAGGTCTCCGCATAGGCACACTCATTGGGTAGTTCGTAGTCCCCCCCGAACGCCTCGCCCTGGTAGCGCGAGCCGATGCCCCCGCTGACGTACATCTGCCGTGTCGTCATATTGCGCCAGAGACAGTCGAGCACGCGGCGCAAGGCGACCTCGCCCGTCTCGGCGTAAAGGTCCGTCGCCCCTGCATTCAGGTAGACAGCGCGCACGGCGTGGCCCACCATCCGGTCCAACCCTTCGACAGGCTCAGGACACCACTCCCGGAACGGCTTGTGGTCCTGATGATACGCGCTGCCGCCAATCAGGCCCTGCCCGCGCACGTCCAGGAAGAACTGTGCTTGCTTACAGTACCTCGGCTCGCCCGTCTCGCGCGCCAGTTCAACCAGCGCAATCTCGATCTCTGGGTGGCCGCCCGTTCCGGCTCGCTTGCCCTCCTCTCGCGGCCCGAAGCGGTCGCAGATGTGATCGGCCAGGCGACAGGCGACGCGGAGGAGGCAGTCATCCCCGGTGGCGCGACGGTAGGCGACGGCGGCCTGGATCAGGTGCCCGGCACAGTACAGTTCGTGCATATCGCGCAGGTTGGTCCAGCGTTCAGCAGCCCTGTCGTCGGTGAAGTAAGTATTGAGGTACCCGTCGGGCTGCTGCGCGCCGGCGATCACGGCGATCACAGCATCGGCCATCCGCGCCAGGGCCGGATCGGCGTCGGTGGCGAGCGTCCACGCGGCCGCTTCGAGCCACTTGTAGACGTCGGAGTCGTTATAGTACGCTACACAATGAACAAACATCACTCGTCCTGACCGCCCGCCTGGTGCTGAATTGTACCCCGATCCGCCCGCCCGCGCAAGTCTGGCCCACGCGCCAGGTGGCCGAGGTGGGCGCTATAGTGGCGCTGTAGGAGCCGTTCCAAGGCACCTTTTGCAGTGAGGGCAATTACTATGAGACCTCCAGAGAATGGCGCTCCTGGCGCTTGCCAAGAGCCTGTTTTAGTGGTATAATGTCTTATGATAATGACCATTATCACAACATAATGTATCTAGTCGGAAGTTACCCTAACCTCATTCTAACCTGACGATGGGAGGCTATACGATGACCACAGAACTGACCGTATACCAGGACACAAGCGCCATCGTCAACCTGGTGCTGGACGGCCTGACCTCTCAGCACAGCCGCAGGGCCTACGAGCGGGCGCTGCTGGACTTCCTGGACTGGCACGCCGAACGGGGACGGCCCCCACTGTCTAAGGCCCTCGTGCAAGCCTACAAGCGCAAGTTGCAGGGTGGCGGCCTGGCCCCCTCCACGATCAACCTGCGCCTGAGCACGATCCGCAAACTGGCGCGGGAGGCGGCGGACAATGGCCTGGTTGACGCGCTTCTGGCGAACGGCATTAAGGCCGTCAAGGGTGTCAAGTCTGCCGGTGTGCGATCCGGCAACTGGCTGACACGGGAGCAAGCGCAGGAACTCTTGAACACACCCGACACCGACACCCTCAAAGGACTGAGAGACCGCGCTATACTGGCCGTCCTCGTCGGCTGCGGCCTGCGCCGATCCGAAGCGGCAGCCTTGACGTTTGACCACGTCCAACAGCGTGAAGGCCGGTGGGTGGTGGTAGACCTGGTGGGCAAGGGCAACCGGACGCGCACAGTACCAATGCCGAGTTGGGCGAAGGCTGCCATTGACGAATGGACGGAAGCGGCGGACTTCACGGAGGGCCGTATCTTCCGATCCGTCCACAAAGGCGGCTACGTCAACGGCGACCGGATGACCGCCCAGGCGGTGGCCGACGTGGTGAGGAAGTACGCCCAGGTGTGCGGCTTCGGGAGCCTGGCGACCCACGATCTACGCCGGAGTTTTGCGAAGTTGGCCCACAAGGGCGGCGCTGGCCTGGACCAGATTCAATTGAGCCTGGGGCACGCCAGCATCCGCACAACTGAGCGTTACCTGGGCGTCGAGCAAGACCTGGTGAGCGCCCCCTGTGACGTGTTGGGGTTGCGGTTGGGGGAGTGAGAAGGCGGCGAGTTGGACTTGACTAATAAGACCAAACTGGTATAATAGGCCATAACAAACGGAGGTAAGACGATGGGCCTGATTAGCGTATCTGATGCAAAAGTGTCATTCTCAAAGTTCGTCAACCGTGTGGCGTATGGCAAAGAGCGCATCGTGATCACCAGTCACGGTCAGCCAAAGGCGGCACTCATCAGCATAGACGATTTGCACCAGTTGGAGGAACTGGAGGAAGAGCGGGAAGCGGCTGTGTTAGCCGAGGCTATTGCCACTGAGACCGAGTTCTACTCAGTGGCCGAGGTGGAGGCCGAGTTGTTCAGCATGGCATCTACGGGATAGGCGATCCGATGTACGAACTCAGGGTTGCCGGTCGGGTACTCAAGCGGCTTAAACGCCTTCCGCCAAAACATAGAAGGCAGGTTTGGAAACAAGTAAAGTCCCTGGCGGGTAATCCCCGTCCCCAGGATTGCAAAAAACTCAAGGGCAGTCTGGAGGGATACCGCATCACCGTAGGAGAGTACCGGCTGCTCTACACTATAGACGACGAGGCGCGGGAGGTAAAAGCTTATCTCCTGTTCCATCGGGGAGAGGGTTATCCCCGCTGAACGTCTCGACGAAGTAGAAACGCCCTGCGACGTTCACAGCGTCCAGGGCGACGACCGGGACGGGCAGACGCCCCGGCAAACTCAGTATAGCAGAGTAGGCCCGTCCTGGCAAGAGCCGGGGCGGGCCTTTGTGTTGGGGGTGAAAACGATGACAAAAGAGTCTATCCTTGCCGAGGCGACACCTGGCGACGATCTTGACCTGAAGCCTATCCTCGATCCGATGGAGGGTGCGGTGAGAATGCTCACGAGCGTTGAGCGCGGATTGCGCAAGCATGGTTATACGCTGGCTTCGGTGACTGCCGATGAAGGCGCGGGAGAGAAGCGCGGCATGAGGCCCTGGAGACAGGAGAGAGCAGAATTGTTCAAGCGGCTAAAAGATGCACACCCTGAATGGACACAGTCAAAAGTAGCAACAGAAGCAATTGATGAGATACGCAAGCAACTAAAGGACGCGCATCTCACCTTGAGCGATGAAGAAGTTAATATGATGACAATTGAACAAATGGGTGGAAACACGCCCACAGATGAAACGGTGAGAAACGACTACCGTGATATGGGTTGGGAGTGGGAAAGGGCAGTCCGAATCAGATAGACCGGTAGAAAACTACCGCCGGTAAATAACGCTTACCGCTTCCGAAGAGTGGTATCCTGAGCACAAATCAGGATACCACTTTTGCTTTGGAGGTGTGGGATGTGTGAAACCGAACGGTTGGCGCTGAAAGTATTGCAACGAGACAAAGAAGCCCTGCGGCGCTTGGCGGTTGTAGAAGGTGAGGCCATGTCGGTGGTGGTGCGGCGGCTGATTCGCAAGGCCGCCCGTGAGCGCGGCCTTCTCCCGCCCGCCGACCGGCAGGCCGAGGCGCAGGTGCAGGAGGTGGGGCGCAATGACCGCCTACCGCGTTGAATCGGTGCGCACTACCGGCACGTCGCCGGAGGAGGTGCGCGAAAAACTGTACCGCACGTATGTGTTTTTGCTCAGCCTGGGGGACGTGGATAGCGGTGCGCCCGTCGAGGATTGCGAGGCCAGGCGGGTGCGAGACGACGCGGGGCGGCGCGATCCCGCACCGTCACGGTGACACAGGGGGCGGCGTGAGCAAGGAGCGTTTTGTCAAAGTGTCCACTGCCCTGCGCGATGATGGGGTTATGGCCGAACTCAAGGGCGCACCGTTGGCGGTGTTCCTGGCAATCGCGTTGCACGTTGACCGGCGCGGGGAGTGCTGGCCGGGCATGACCCGACTGGCGAAACTCACGGGCTTTAACCGGTCATCTGTTTCACGCGCTGTGGGCCGACTGGAGGAATTGGGACTGCTCACCGTGAGGCGGCGACCGCGGCCTCGCACAAATCTGTACATCGTTAACCGTTATGCGGAATATGGGCACGGTGAATGGCGCGATCCGGAAGTGAGCGAGGAACATGGGGGAAGTCAAGAGTAAGTCGGGAGCAGGTTAAGGTGAACAGGTGTTGCGTGGGCGCAACACCTAACCCGGCTAGGTGTTGCGTGGGTGCAACACCTAACTAACTTAGTGTTGCGTGGGCGCAACTAGGTGTTGCGTGGACAGCACATAGAAGAAGAGCCAATAAGTAGAAGGCGCGGAAGGCGCTTTTTGAAGAAGATCCCCTGGAAGGGGCAGATCGAAGAAGAGCGGCCTGAAAGGCCGCCCGCAACTTCAGAAAGTTACGGGGCTGCCGCTAAAATTTCGCAGTTGGATAAATTCATCGGCAGAGTTGGACGCAGCAGGAGCAGGTGGCAGAGCGGGTGGAAAGTGGAGAGACGCAATGACTGACGCGACGTGGAAATCAGTAGAGCGGCGTGTAGCCCGCACCCTGGGCGGGCAACGTGTAGGCTGTACCGGGAAGGATACGCCCGACGTGGTGACCAACTGGCTGGTGGTCGAGGTGAAACATCGGAGGCGATTGCCGCAATGGCTCAAGGACGCGCTGGCGCAGGCGCGGAAGCACGCTGGCGATGGACAACTGGGGATTGCTGTCTTGCACGAACAGGGCCGGCACGACAGCCTGGTGGTGCTGAGCCTGGACGATTTCAAGGAGTGGTTTGGGGATGGACACTGACCGCCTGGCGCTGATCCGGCGCAAGAACGTAGCCTACTACAAACTGCTGCATGCGGAGATTGCGTGTCACAAACGGCGACGGCGCGGCCCGCTGCCCGCCGACTGGCTGGCGCGGCTGGCCGACCTGGAGGCGCAGTACCGGGCGGCGGTGGAGAGGCTGCGGGAGGCGGCTTGAATTGGCTAAGAATGGCGTATTGAGCGCGAATCAGAAAAAAGCGTTGACCGCGCTTCTGTCTCACTCGACGGTGGCGACGGCGGCGGAAGCCTGCGCCCTGGGTGAGCGGACGGTGACGCGCTACCTGTCAAACCCGACGTTCAAGGCTGAACTGCGAGCACGTCAAGACGCCATCGTGTCATCGGTGACGGCGGCCCTCGTCGGCCTGGCCGGTGGGAGCGTCAAGACGCTGCGTGACATCCTGGAGAGCAAGACTGCAAGCGACGCCGTGAAGTGTCGTGCGGCGCTTGGCTGGCTGGCTCAGATGCGCCAGTCGGTGGAGTTGGCAGACCTGGCCGAGCGAGTGGCGGCCCTGGAGGAGCAACTAGGAGCGGCGAAGCGATGAGTGTAAAGCAGAAGATTGAGCGACTGGAGAAGGCCAGAGACGAGGCACGACAGGCAGCCATAGACCGCTGGCTGAGCCTGCTGAGACCTGACGAGCGGGTTGTACTGCGCGGGGCGCTGGAGGCAGACCTGGCGGGGCGGCCCATTCCCGCCGACTTGGATGAACAGGCGAGCGCGGTCTTTCGAGGAATTCTTGCGACGCCGGAGGAGGTGGCGCTGTGGGAACCGTGAAGCAGAGACTACAACGGCTGGAGGAGCAAGCGCAAGTTGGAAAAGGCAAGATTGTGGTGGTGAAACTGGCCCACGCCGACTACACGCCGATGACCCCTGAGGAGGAGGCCGAGGCGCGGGCGGCGGCTGAGGCCGAGGCCGGGCCTGACGGTGACGTGCTTGAAGTCCACTACGTAGATGATTGGCGCGGGAGCGATGGGCAGAGTGAGATTATTGCGCCGGTGTGATGGACGCCGACCTGACCCTGCTTGCCTACCGCCGTCTGGCGTGCGCGATCCTGGCGCGGGCCGTTCGGGACGCGCAGGGCGGTAACGGCCATAGTGCCGAGGCCCGGCGCTGGCTGGCCGGTGAGGGCGCGATCCTGGCCGAGCGGCTTGACATCCCCCCTGAGCGCATCACCCGCTGGGCGGGCGGGCTGGAGCCGCTGGCGCAACCGGTGCTTCCAGGACTGTGAGCGAGAAGAGGTGATCCCACGCGGGCACGGCTACGACGCACTTTAACAACTGCATAGCATCGGCACGGCCCGAATACCTAACTAACTGAGGAATTGACACCAGACAGGAACGGGTGTACAATGTGTCAGACATAGGAAGGACAAGAGATGACACTAGAGAAGGACGCTCGATACCAATTCAGACTTCCCCAAAGTTTACTCGACGCGGCCCTGGAAAAGGCTCGCCGAAAAGACTTGACCCTTGCACAGGTATTGAGGCGACTTCTCAAGCAATGGATTGCAGAAGACCCGCCCGAATCTAAACAGGAGGACAACCCACCCTAAGATAACAAGCGGGCCGTGTTGGTGCGTGAACACCCACACGGCCCTGACCCAATCGCTGGCAACCCTTGCAGGCCACAGCAACGGGCTATGAGTATGATAGCATAGCCTGGAGCCATAGTCAAGTAAGCGGCCTACCTGCATCGTCAGCGAGACGACAGGTAGGCCGCTTTACGTTTCAAAGGAGGTGGCGATGGACGCTTACATGTTGGCCGAAGTGGAGGCCGCCGCCCTGCGGGCCGGACTCGACGGCAAGACCCCGACACTGCTGGCCGCCCTCCAGGAGGCCGCAGGAGCGCGTTACTCTCTCAGTAACGCACGGGACGACGCCAGGAGATACCAGGATATGGCCGAGGGGCTGAAAACGCTGTACGGGCAACTCGGCACGTGGCGGGCCGTGGGTGAGGCCGTCGGCTTGTCAAGGCCCTACGCCTGGCGCGTGGCTCACGGCGACCTGACGCCGAGCGCCGAGGCGCTGGCCTGCTACCAGGCTTACACGAGCAGGGGGTGAGCGATGAAACGACTAATCTGGCCCCTCGTAGCACTGCTGGCGATATTCGCGCTTGGCGCGGTGGTGACCCTGGCCGTCACTGACCACGCCCAGCAGCAGGCGGTGATCCGCACGCAAGCGGTGACCTCGGCGGCGAGTTCGATAACGACATTTCTGCTGGCCGTCATCCTGGCGCTTGTGCTGGCGGTTATCGGCGCGGTTGTCGGCCGGCAGTGGTGGAAGCGCCACCAGAGATGGGAGAGGATGCGGGAGGCGTTGGCCCAGGCGCAGGTGTACGCGCTGCTACAGGGTGCGCGGCTGCCCGCCCCTCGACGGCCGGCTCTGCCCGCCCAGGCTGGCGGTAACATCATCGTGCTGCCGGGCGAAGGGCGGCGCCCTCAACCAACCCTCGATGACTTCCGGGCGATGGTGGAGATGATGCAGGGGGAGCGGCCCGATCCGCTGGCCGGCCTTCTCCCGCCCGATGATTGGGAGGTGCTGGGATGACCAGGCAACTTGCAATTGTGGTAGGTGCGGTGATCCTGACGGCGGCGCTGCTGCTGGCCCTGAGCGGCTGCGAGCGATACGCCACCTATACGCCCTCGGCCTGGGACTTGACCAGGCTGGCAACCGAGTACCCGGACGGCCCGGACAAGTTGACCGTTCAGGCCATAGCGGTTGAGCGCTACGCTACGTCATCGGCTATCGAGGTGGAGGCGGCCCAGGCTGCGGCCAACGCTACGGCGGTGGCGGCTGAACAGTCG
>Ga0114918_10000634_pt1 | contig 30502 bp, 20 predicted proteins | sample LantaG_FD_87015 | JGI IMG/M metagenome (GOLD analysis project Ga0114918, IMG submission 87015) | Deep subsurface microbial communities from Baltic Sea to uncover new lineages of life (NeLLi) - Landsort_02402 metaG | ecosystem: Environmental > Aquatic > Marine > Oceanic > Sediment | place...
AAGGCTGTAAACTTCCGCGATTTTGCGAAGTTCATGACCAGTTGGCTTGAGGAAAAGTTATGGCCTGAGTAGTTGTTGCTGATTTGTATCAGAATCGGGGCCTGTGTGAAGACGTGGGCCCCGTTCGTTTTTGGGTCGAAATGGCGAAAATATTCCGATCATGAGGGAGAATTTGCTTGACTTCAGCGCATACTGTCTGGTATCATTAATATTGGATAGTTGTTTTGTTGGTGTACGTGGTAGCTTTGGGTGATGTGTATTAGGCTGTTTTTGTAGTCCATTGATGTGTGCAGCCAAGTGTTGGCAAAAATCCCAATAAGTTACGCATACCTTTTTCAGTTGTGCAAGAGGCGTGTGAGCACCTGTCGTCGGGTGGTGACGGGTCTGGTTAGCTGAAGGCTCCAGCGGCGTACAGCCGGCAAAGAATTGCGGTTATAGTTCGATTTGCAAAGGAGGAAGTATCATGTTTAGAAAATCTAATCTTTTGATGTTGCTCATTTTAGGGGCCTGCATGATTAACAGCGCATCGGCCTTGTACTTAAAGGTTGATTTTGCTTATCCGGTGATGGTACCGGGCGATCCGTGCTTCGTGGAGAGGTTCGATTTGACGGCCAAGGACGGGTGGTTTCCGTGGGCTCATGTAAGTTTTGCGGACTGCTGGCGGCACGACTGGTCATGGTGTGCCACGTACCCCGACTGGGATCCGCCCGCGGGTGGAGTTGACGGTACGGGGGTTGATTTCCAACTGTGGAGCGGCACAACCAGCGAAGGCAAGATAAACGACGGTGGAAAGCGTTTTGCGGCGTATGGGATGCAGCAGGTTACCGATGGTGGGTATGCGACAGGGCACCCACTGGCCGAGCCGATAGCTAATTCGGGCGTGTCGACATTCGACAGCCCAGCGAAGCGTAGTCTGGTTCTGGTAATCCAGGGCCTGGGGCCGGGGACGTACTACCTGGAGACCTATCATAACTGCGGCTGGGACGTTGACGACCCCAATTATAATAATCCTGACTCCGCCTTGGGTTATTATAACGTGGCTGATGTTAACATGGCAAAGATTTGGGTTAGAGGCCCGGACGTCAACCAGGTGGTTACTCCCGAGGATTTTCCGATTCAGAGAGAGCGGGTTGATGCTAATCTTGTTCTGGTAACGACGGTATTTATCAAGACCGACGTCTGCGATTGTAATGTTGCTTTCATGCCCGGCTCGGGCGGAAAGGTGATGGTTAATGCGTTCATTCTGAGTACCGGCAAATGGTATGCCCGGGAGGCGGAGCCTGAAAATGGCGCCATAAATGTTTGTCCAGGCTCATCATTGTGCTGGACAGTGGATGAGTCCGTGGACTTTCACGACGTTTACCTGGGCACAGATTTTAACGATGTAAATGATGCGACCACCGCTACAGCGGGGATATACAAAGAAAGGCTGCCGCAGGCCGAGACCTGCTATACACCTGCGGGGCTGGAGTTGGGCACGACCTACTACTGGCGAATTGATGGTATCACCGACGCCAATTTCTGGAAAGGCGATATGTGGACTTTTACTACTAATGATGGAAATGCCTTTGATCCTTATCCAGCCGATGACGTGACAAAGGTTCCCTTGGACGTAAACGATTTTAGCTGGGGCGCGGGCTGTTCCGCGGCCACACACGACGTTTTCTTCGGAACCAATGCCGACGACGTTAACAACGCTACTGTCGGCAGCCATCCGAATGTTACTTACACGGCCGGTGCGACTTCGGGGTCTTATGACCCGCCTGGCCCGCTTGAATATGCCACTCATTATTACTGGCGTGTCGATGCGGTCAGCAGCGGCGGCGGCCAGAGATGGCAGGGGCCGACGTGGCACTTCAAGACGAAAAGCGAAGTTGACGACCCCAGTCTGCTCGTGCGGTACCAATTCGATGAGCTTCCACCAAGCAGTATTGCCTTGGACTCATCCGGCAACGAGTTTGATGGTAGCATTGGTGGTGACCCGAACGACTGGGATCCGACCGGTGGGCGGTTCGGCGGCTGTCGAATCTTCGGGGGCAGCTGCACTCTTCCGACGGCCGTGCCGAAGACCATCACCTCCGCAATAACTATTACGATGTGGCTGAAGGATCTCCCGACTAGCTACAATGACGATTGGACTAACCCCATCCTGAACGCCATCAGCGGCACCATCAGGTACAACGGCATGTATATACGGGTGCCTTCGAACCAGGATTATTCGGGTGATTGGCCCGGGTATATTCTGTGGCGTGCTGGTATGGAGCCTGATGACAGACTAAGCTGGGATTTAGGTGGCCTTAAGATTGACAAGTTGGACGGTTGGCATCACTGGGTGTTCATCAAGGACGAACCTAATCAAACTATGAAGATATATTTTGACGGCGCATTGGCGGCATCGGCGAGCGGGACTACTATTGCCAACCTGGCCGGCATGTATCCCAGCAACATCATAGTCGGCAGCGGTTCGGGCACGATGGACGATTTTAGGATTTATAACCGTGCGTTGTCGGACTCGGACGTGCTTGAAGTGTTTAGAGGTGGCGATCTATCTAGTGCGTGGTTCCCCCAGCCGCGCGATTTCACGAGGGATGTAGCGCGTGACGTGACCCTCATCTGGAAGCCGGGAGACTATGCTGATTGGCACGATGTCTACTTTGGTACCAGTTGGGAAGATGTCAACGACGCGACCACCGCTTCGGGGGCGGTTTACAAAGGCAGATTCGGGCCTAACACTTACAACATTAGCGATCTTGATTTAGACAGGACCTACTACTGGCGAATCGACGAGGTCAACGACAGTGATCCGTGCATCTGGAAAGGACCCGTCTGGCGATTTACGGTGGCGAACTTCATCATCATCGACGACTTCGAGTCGTACAATGATAGTGACAACCCGATATACGATACATGGACCGACGGTGGAACTAGTGCCTTCCTGGATGATTTTTACCCCGGTGATCCGACGCATTCGGGTGAGCAGTCGATGTGGCTTTGGTACTTCAACAACGATGACATGGGCCCGGGTTTTTATTCGGAGGTAGGCAGGGATTTGAGCGGTATGGACTTCACACAGGCAGGCGTCAAGGCATTAACGCTATTCTTCTACGGAGACCCGACCAATGATGCCGGCAGCACAGAGGAACCGTATGTTGGTATAGATGACGGCAGCACTTACGCTGAGTCGCGCTACTTAGCCACCGGCAACCCAATCAGTGACATCCAGGAAGAAGAATGGCACGAGTGGAATATAGCGATTTCAGACCTTAACAGCGTAACTTTGACCGCTGTTGAGAATATTTATATCGGCTTTGGCCGGCGTGGCAGCAGTACGGTGGGCGGCACGGGCAACGTATACGTTGATGACGTTCGGCTGTATCCTCCGAAGTGCGTTCCTGAAGAGGGACTGCATCCTGAGTGGGACTGGAGCGGCAACTGTATTGTCGATCTTGCCGATATTGGCATAATGGGAGAGTACTGGCTGCGTGCTGATGCACTACTCAGTACGTCTGTCCCGACGGTTGGGCCGGTTGGCTGGTGGAAACTTGACGACGGCAGCGGTACGACAGCGACCGACACTGCCAACAACAATGATGGCACACTTGAAGGCTCAACAACGTGGGTTGCCGGCCATATCGGCACCGCAGTTGACTTTGGCAGCAACGACGCTCGTATTCGTGTTCCGCATTCGGCGGAGTTGATGCTGTCGGCGGTGAGTGTGACCGCGTGGATTTATCCAACTTCGGTACCAGGCTACAGCGCTCGTGTGGTTGCCAAAGGTGTCGACTTAAACAACTGGGAGGTCTATTACATGCAGTTTAACGGTGCGGCCTCGTGGACTATACGTGATCCCAATCATGAAAATCATGCTCTGGATGGTTCGGACTTGAACCTCAACGAGTGGATTCACCTTGCCGGAACTTATGACGGCAATGCCGTGAAGCTGTACGTAAACGGCCAGCTTGACGCTGAAGATACCTCCGGCGATCTGGGGTTGCTGCAGGATACGAACGACCTGTGTATAGGCAACCGTTCGGATGGCAACGACCGTGCGTTTATCGGCACGATTGATGACGTTCGGGTATACGACTATGCCCTGTCGGCTGCTGAAGTGGCGTATCTTGTTACCGGCACGACTCCGACCGGTTATGTACCGTTGGATTCTCAGGTCAACATCTACGACGAAGAGGCTCAGGGTCAAAAGGCTGTAAACTTCCGCGATTTTGCGAAGTTCATGACGGCCTGGCTTAATCAGCAATTGTGGCCGCCTGAGTAATCGTTGCAGATTTTGACTTAGCAACAAAATCGGGGCCTGCACCATTTGGTGCAGGCCTCTTTGTCAAGAATTACGGTATTGATACGGATATGGCTCTTGAGACGCGTAATGAGTTCACCATTGAGCCCTTTATTTATCCTTACACGAACCGCCAATGCGTAATTGTCAGCAAATACCTTTCAAAATAAGCTTTGAATTTCGCCCCATTTTTGCTTACATTCCACTTTCCGATTTTCCGTTTCAGGGGTCGTATGGGTTGGTATTACTATATAGCCTGGGCTGCAATACTGTCGCAGTTGCTCTTTCTTCTGCTGTGTTACAAAAACTACCGCTACGCGCTTACCATGTACAAAAGACAGCGTCCCTGGCAGAAACCACGCGTAGCCCTCATCATTCCCTGTAAGGGCATTGACCCTGAATTCCACAGAAACATCGCATCAGCCTTTAATCTCGACTATGAAAACTACATCCTATGGTTCGTCATCCATGACAAGTCCGACCCTGCCTATCAACAACTCTGCACACTCAAAGATCAACTCGCCGAACATTCGAAAGCTCACGAAATAAATATATTCATCGCCGGTTCCCCAAAATCATGCAGCCAGAAAATACACAATCTGCTCTACTGCTGCAAAAAAATACCCGAAAACATCGACATCCTCGCCTTCGCCGATTCCGACGCCTGCCTGCGCCCGGAGTGGCTAAGACACATAGTCTGGCCCCTTCGCAAATCGAAAACCGGACTCGCCACAGGCTACCGATGGTTCATTCCAAAACAAAACAACTCCGCAACGCTTGTCCTGGCCGCCGTCAACGCCAAAATCGCCCAACTGCTCGGAAACAGCCGCTTCAACCAGGCATGGGGCGGCTCAATGGCAATCCGCACCGAAACCTTTCGCAGCCTTGGAATTGAAAAACTCTGGCAAAAAACACTCAGCGACGACCTCTCACTAAGCTATGCCGTCAAAAAAGCTCACAAAAAAATCGCCTTTATCCCCGCCTGCCTCGTCGCCTCATACGAATCCACAACATGGCCTAAGTTCTTTGAATTTGGCAGGCGACAGTTCCTCATAACTCGCGTAAGCGCACCAAAAACATGGTGGTTCGGACTCTTCAGCAGCCTGTATTCAATCTGCGGCCTCTATGCGGGCACCGCGATGGCCATCTATGCTGCAATCTCCTCCGCAGAGAACCTGCCTCTCTTCATTGCAGTACCATTCGTGTTCCTCGTCGGGCAATTCACACGGGCAATACTCCGACAGAGAATGGCCGCTAAATTGTTGGCACAGGACGCCCCTAAAATGAAAGCTGCCGCTGCCGCAGACGTTCTCACGTGCTGGCTGACCTCACCGCTGCTGCTATTTTTAATCCTCTCATCAGCTTTTGGCCGAACTATAACATGGCGAGGCATCAGGTACAAACTGCTCGGACCAACAGAAACAATCGTACTCGACCAAAGGCAGGCATGAACATCCGAACATATATTCACACGCAATACGCTTGGACACTTCCTCCCATCGTCCTCGCTGCGGTCCTTGCCACAGTTTCCTTTGCAGCAACAAATGACCAAAACCCATGCACTGAAGCAACATCTCAAAAGGGCTTTTTCACAGGCCGAGTAACCGACTCCAACGCTAAACCAATCAACGATGCCACCGTCTACTGGGGCCAAAACCATGTCTACACCCGCTACCACGAAAGCACAAAAACCGATGCCAATGGTTTCTATCGCCTTGAAGCAACTAAGCAACGTCCATCAACCTCTCACTTGACCGTCTTTGCCGAAGGATACGCCCCATTCTGGCAAGAAGACGTTATACCGGGAACATGTGAAGACCCAAATGAGGTCAACTTCACGCTCGCTGCCGGCCACCAGCTTACTGTAACCGTCGTCGATGAGAATGACCAGCCAATACCAGCTGTCCACGTCGAGCCTTCCTTCTACGGCTACTGCGACCAACTACCCGGCTATGAAATCCTCCGAACTGACGCCAACGGCGTTGCCTTGCTGAACGACCTGCCCGAACCAAACGTAAGAATTCTCCTTGCCCGCGACTGGTTCAAAAACAAGTATTTTATTGCAAATGTTGATACCGACATAACCGTAACAATGGCCCCTGCCGCCGTAATTCGTGGCCTCGTAATCGACGACCAGAATGGCCTGCCGGTAAAGAATTTCAGGATTACTACAATCCCCGGGCAAAGCCAAACAAAATGCTTTTCCGACCCCAACGGATACTTTCAGATCGATAACATCCCCTGGCCGAGAGACTTCGAACTGATCATCACCGCCGAGAACTACCCTGCCCTGTATGTCCAGCAGGCTCAATCAAGTCGCCCCGACAAGGCCGAAACAAAAGTGTACTTCCTGCCAAAGCCCCGGCTGGTAAACGCCATACTAATCGACGAAGCAACGGGCAAACCCATCAGCCATGCAACCATAACCTCTGCTCTGATTCGCCAACCTGAGTCCAGCATTGAACGTAGCTCAATGATGGATGCTAAGGAGTTGACAACCGATGAACAAGGCCGTTTCACATTGTGCGATGAGGATGGCTCGCAGTCACAAGACTATCATTTCGGCGACGACCCTCACTACAGAATGCGCACTCTATTTATCAACCTCGACGGTTATGAGTCGATAATTATTCATCCTACTGAACGGAAAAAATATCTAACTGAAAGCGGTAGCCTCAGAATTGTCCTCGCTCGCGGCGCATCGATTTCGGGTATTTACGCAATCAATGGCCGGCCCAAAAAGGATGTAGGACTGTTTCTCAGCGGGGCAAACCATAGACACTTCGGCTGGATAAAGACAGACGAAAGCGGCAGCTTCATGTGGAAGAACCTGCCCCAGGGATACTATCACATCCTTGGGCCTTTCTTCAAGTACCAACTCAAGCTCGATAAAGCCGAACAAAGAATCGTTGATTTCGCCGAAGAAATGGGAAACTGCACGTTCTCAGGCTATGCGGCCAAAGATAATCAACCCCTGTCAAACGCAACCGTAAACATATACCCGACTTTCGAATCACCATTGAGAGAGTTTTGGAGCCGAACCGACGAGCATGGCTATTTCCATTTCGAAAACTTAAGAGCCGGCAGCTACCATGCATATCCAGGCTCTGCTTACGCAGGCGGCGGCAATGACTGCGGCCCGCAGCTTGTCACAGTTACCGAAAACACCGAACAAGACCTGAACTTCTCCAGGAGACGATAATCACTTTATTAGCCTACTCAATTACCTGCTACCGCCCTTTTTGCCCACGCCACCGCCCTTCTCAGCCGGTTCTGACGGCGGGCCAGCCTTTGGCAATTCATAAACTGTCGGTACATGCAGAATACTCTTGAGCTTTTCCTGCCAAAGCTTTCTCAACTCATCCGTTAAATCCTTCTCACGAAGCATAAACTCGATATAGTACGCGCCTCCGTCCATCGGAATACTGATCTTGCCGACATAACCTTCGCTATCAACCTTGCCGCGAGTTTTGTCTTTGACTGATCTGGGCGGGGGCGTACTTTTTCGTTTGGCAAGTCCCCCAATTTCTATACCGTTGCCTCCAACCTCGCATTGGGCACCAACCATATCAACTACGCTTCTGACCGCTTGCTCTATTGCAATGTTCTGCATGCTTGCCGAGAGCGTGTGCTCATTCAAGTAAGAACCTCGCGCGACAACCAACCTCACACCCGCCCGGCTGGCCAAATCCTGCAGTATTTTGTCAAGCCCCGCTTCTTTGTAGGAGATATCAATCTTTTGATTTAGCTTTAGATCCGCAAACATCGGCCTCGTCAAAACACGAATCTCAGGATTTTGCCCAGGAAAATCCATCCCGGCAATATACCATCTGGTTGATTCTGGACCTTGTCTGTCAATCGAAACCTGACTCAATAGCTGTACCAGCGTCACCGGAGTCGGAAGATCATACTCTGTAGGTTCCGCCTCAACAAGCTCCTCCGGAGGCGGTTGTGTAGCAGGAAGCCTCGGTGCTCGGGCCCTGTTCCTGTTCTGTGCGAGGATTGGTGACTTCCCAACAAGTTGACGCAGCAGATTGTTCAACTGTGGATGTACGGTAATCGGCGAAACCAGAACCTCGGACCCCAACGCCTCGTTTATACTTGTTTGGACCTTGTTAACATAGTATGTCCTGATAGGCTTTGTATAGATGGCTTTCAGTAGTTGAAGTTGCTTCGTTGTCGGCCTTCCAAGGACATGATCTAACTCGGGACGCGGATATATCGTAATTTCCTCATCGCCCACCGCATAGCGCATGAAAAAGGCATTGAGCATCTCGGTCGTACTCTCGGCCAGTGGACCCTGCATCATCACAGAAAGCCTGGTTGCCTCGCCCTGGGGCAACTTCCATGCCGCCTCATCTGACAAAACAAATGTGACCCCTGCTTTGTTCCCAATCTGCTCAAGTGCCCCGGCGATAGTAACATCACGCAACTCGATTCTCACCTCCTTGCTAAGCTTGGCCTGCAACTGCAGCTTATCCGCCCGAACGTAACCAGCCGAAATGCAAACCACAGCAATCCCAACCACTACCTTTTTTACCAGAGTCTTCGCCTTCATTTGAGTTCTCCTTCATCCAAAGAATTCTATTAGAATAAACTAATCATATCCGTCGAATCTCGGCTTACGCCGTTATCGGCATACACAGGCTCCGGCCTGCTGATTATTATCCACGTTGCCCGATTGCCCTTTTCTTTCGAATCACCATTTACATCAATCATTTCAATATCGCATCTCACCAACTTATTCTTGCCTGGCCCAACATCGATCATCACCTGCGATCGAGCAGACGCATGGCCAATCTCAACTACAGCTGACCCTTTTGCTTCTGCAAATTTAACCGCCGCCAATCTTCCATTTTCCAACTGAAATTCGGGAGCCCTATCTGTTCTAACAATCATCACGACAAGAATAACCGCTGCCGCAGCAACAAGACCCGCAGCTATCCTGAACACCCACAACCGCACAGCCGGAACCCCTCTACTGCGCTCGGCTTCATCAAGACGCAACGATATCGCCGCATTCAGGCCAGTCCAGTCAACTCCTGCCAAATGATCGGAAGTATTCTGTTCCAACAAACGATCTATGTCCTGCTTTTCGGTTTTCATTCCAGATACTCTTTCAGCAATACCTTCAGTTTCTTTCGAGCATTAAACACATGCCATCGCACAGCTTCAACCGAGCAATTCATAATCTCGGCAACGCCTTTATGCGACATACCCTCCAGGCCAAAAAGGGATATTGCCGCTGCTTCTTTTTTCGATAGCTTCGCCATCGCCTGCCGTATAACCTCTTTCAACTCATCCGCCGATTCCCCGACGATACCCGTGTTACTATTGTTGCCTGCACAATCGCCTGCCGGCTTGAGCTTTTCGTGTCTTCGCTTCGCTGCCCTAACCTGGCTGATGGCCGCGTTCGTCACAATCCGCAACAGCCAGGGTTCGAAACGTTCCGGCTCCTTCAGTTTACCGATATTCAAATATGCATTTACAAATCCAACCTGTACTGCCTCGGCTGCCTCATTTACATCGCCCAATATCCCCACAGCAGCACGCATAGCACGTCTCTGATAAAGCCGCACTAACTGGTCGAACGCTCCCCGCTGCCCCGCCTGGCTTGCCTTGGCCAGTTCTGCTATATTGTCAACACTTCCTTTTCGGCTGTCGCTCACCAGTGCGCCCTCATACCATATAGACGCATCAATCCTACCGAACGTTAGGACATTTTTGAAAAAAATTCCGGATCAGAGCACAATTAATTTTGTGCACAATTCCACCTACTCGATCTGAGCGATGTCGTCGCGAGGTCGGCCCACGAGATATATCTTGTTCTTGCCGCCTCGTTTGGCCTGCAGAAGGGCCTTGTCCGCCTCGCCAAAAAGCTCATCTATTGTCCCGCCATCCCGAGGGAAGCTCGCCAAGCCGCCGCTTATCGTCAATACTCCCCTGCCCTTCGTCCCTAACAGCGGAAATTCCGTCTTCTCCAGTTCCTGCTGAAAACGCTTTGCTATGAAAATCGCCTCCTTCGGATGCTCAGCCGATGCACGCCGTCGTTCCTTTTGGGCCTCTGAACCTTCTGAATCCGGCCTGTCCCAGAAAACCACCGCAAACTCATCCCCGCCGATTCGCCCCACAACGTCATGACTTCGGCAGCATCGACGCATTAGTACCGCCGCCTGCTTCAATATCTCATCGCCGGCCACATGGCCGTAAACGTCGTTGTAAGACTTGAGGTTATCAATATCGAACAGCAGCAACGTTACCGGCCTCGCCCCCTTCCTTGAAAGCTCAATCACCTGCCTCGAAAATTCCCAGATGTATCTCCTGTTTTTAAGACCGGTCAGACTGTCCTCTGTCGCCAGTTTCGAAAGCTGCTCCAGCTTTTCATCACTGTCGCTCGCAGCAGCCGTCACCTCAGCACTCTCACCTGCCCGCCCCTGCGCAAAGCCCCCAACCACCTCACAAAAACCCGCCGCCTCCATCGGACAAATCAGGTAATCATCCGCAAGTATCCCGCCGCTTCCCACAAGCCGTATCGCAAGAGGCTCTTCGAACATCTGTGCCAGAAGAACCACCCTGACCCCCCTATTCACCTTCCGCAGAGTCCGAAGTACATTGCCGGAATCGCTGCCTATGCTGCTCAGCACCACGCACACCGTGGTATAGTTCTCCCTGGATGCCGCCTCAATCCCCGCACCAACATCGGCAAAAACCTCCACCGCCATTGTCCCCACTGTACTAACATCACGAAAAACCCTCCCCACATCCCCTATCAGAAGGATATTCTTCAAGTTCTTAGCACCCCGATTGCTTTGGCTTTCCATCGGTTCACCCTAAATGCACCACCCTGCTCAATATCTCTCCTGCACCACACTCATAATAACCAAATCCCTCAAAAAGTCAATTCGAACCCAACCTTCGTCTCCTCACTTTGCCGGTTCAATCGGCCTGCGGAAGTTCATCCAACATCTGCTTGGCACGAGCCGAACAAAAGCTGTTCGGATACAAGCCGACAAAACTCATAAGAAACGACCGAGCTTCCAGAAGATACTCTTTCTTGCGGTCCTGATTCGACGCCTCCTGGTACTGGCTAATCTTCAACCGGGCCAACTCATACAAGGCATACATCCCCCCATCGGTGTCCTTAAACTCCTTGTAAAGCGCAGCCAAACGCTCACCCCGCGCCTGGTCATCCGCTATCAGCTTTGCCTTGGCCAGTAGAATATTATCTCGAAGAGGATCATTTTTGTCCGTCTGTTCCAGAAGTTCTTCCAGCCGCCATCCATAATCCCGAGCATGTGGATTTAGCATCACAAATATCGCCAAACGCTCCTGAGTATCCTTCTTGTCCGTCCTGTTTTCAGGCCCTATTAGGTAACGCAACTCCTTTGACCGCATATCAAGCTGCTCGAGCTTAACCTTCGTCATCACAGAATCCGCCGGAGCATGAAACAAACCAAGAAACGTCTCACTCGCAGCCGGCTCCTGCTCCAGCTCCTTCAATCGCTTTGTCGCCATAACCTCCGCCTCAGCCAGAAGTTCATCAGCCTGCAAAAATGCACGCTGCCCGGCCAGGTGCTTGGCGATTCGCCAACGAGCCTCTATCGACTCCGGACTTTTGCCGAAATCCCTGTGAGCATAAAGAGACCACCAAATTGAACGAGACAGCTCGTGAGGATAATCACTGTAAAAATGCAAAACCTCTTTCTGACCAAGCAGCTCCGTATCAGGGCTGTATTCGCTCAGCATAGCCTTGTAATACAACGCCACAGGCATACGCCTGCTGTTCGGACGACGCTTTATAAACAAATCGTATTCCGACAGAAGCCACTGCTTCTTGGGCTGATAATCAAGTTCCGACGGCAACACAAACCAACTCGGCCAGGGGCCACGACTCAACCGCGACTGGATCTCACGCTTGAGCTCCGCACGAAGCTCTATCGGTTCCGGTGGATAAAACGCCGACAAATAATGCCGAGCGGTCGGGTCGGCTATCGTACGATCCAGGGCCGACGTTATTGAATGGTCATGGAACTCGACAACGTCCTCCGGATTGTTATTGGCTACATAAAGCTGATAGTCCAAATCATCAAAACCTATACGAGTCTCAAATGTCACTACCGCCAGCACGACAAACACCGTAGTAAAAATCCACACCAAACCCGGCTTGTAACGCGTGAAATGACCTATACCAAGAACCAGCCCGGAAAATGCCAATGCAGTTAGCCATGCAACTACCCAGGGCGAAAAAGAAAAACCCCACGCTATAGGTTCGACATTCCGCAAACCTCCCCAAAAACCCCAATAAACAACTTGCACAGAAGTGCATAAGGCCAAAGATATGAAACGCGAACGAAAACGAAGGGGCCTGCACGCAACCGCAATGCAGCTTACCAACAAACAAAAACTAAACACGGGTAGATTCGCCAGAAAAAAAACCTCCAGGATAAAAGGCACGCTGTACCTGAAACTCATAAGCTGAGATATCAACACCGGAACAACTGCCAGAACACCCATCAAAAGCCCAAGAACCAAAATCTGCCACGGATACTCGAATATGCTTACGCCAGACGTTACCGCCTTGTCCAAACGCCAAAGCGACGGTGAAATCACACTCGCCGCATTGAACGACCAGAACGAACCGGTCAGTATTCTCGACCAGAAAAATCCGCACAGACCGAACGCCGCAATCGCAACCAGCCAGCAGCTCAAAACATTCTTATGGCTGTAATGCAAAGTCGGACCAACAGCCAAAAACGGCTTCGAGCCTGCTATCTGGGTCTTTCCAGACTCATTCTCATTCATATGCCTTGCCTGGTTCTAATTCATTATTACGCCGTGGCTATGCCGCCCAATCAACACAACCCTGCTGACACATGCCACGGGTTCGACTACGTCCCCTCGCCGCTGCTGGCGAGGTACTCCACCTGTTCGGCCGTCAGCTTGTCGATTCCCAGGGACATCGACTTCAGTTTCAGACTGCAAACCTGCTGCTCTATCTCCATCGGAACATCATGTACGCCGACTGCAAGCTTACAGCGTTTTTTTACAATGTACTCGGCCTGTAACGCCTGCGTCGAAAAGCTCATATCCATCACGCTTGCAGGATGGCCCTCTGCCGCCGCAAGATTTACCAAACGCCCCTCAGCCAAAAGATGGATCCGTCTGCCGTTACCGAGAATATACTCATCAACGCAGCGACGAATGTCACGCCTGACCTTCTTACTCATCTTCTTCAGCGCCGGTATATCTATCTCAACATTAAAATGCCCGCTGTTGGCAACAACCGCCCTGTCTTTCATCGCTCTAAAATGCTCACCGCGCAGCACATTTTTGTTGCCCGTAAGTGTCACAAACAAATCGCCGATACCCGCCGCTTCAGACATCGGCATTACACGAAAACCGTCCATCGAAGCTTCGAGTGCCTTAATCGGATCAATCTCCGTGACGATAACAAGGGCACCCATCCCCCGTGCGCGCATCGCAAAACCACGCCCGCACCAGCCGTAACCCGCCGCTACAACGTTCTTGCCGGCCATCAAAAGATCAGTCGCACGAATAATACCGTCAACCGTCGACTGACCGGTACCATAACGATTATCGAACAGATGCTTGCTTGCCGCGTCGTTCACCGCAACAACCGGAAACTTCAACTGACCGGTTTTGGCCATCGCCCGAAGCCGAATAACACCCGTCGTTGTTTCCTCCATACTCACAACGATACGCTCCGAGTCTTTCTTTCGATGAGTATGAAGCTCGTTCACCAGGTCAGCACCGTCATCGAAAGTAATCACAGGCTCAACATCAAGACACGAATTAATGTGCTTGTAATATGTCTTGCGATTCTCCCCGTGTATCGCGAACACCGGTACCTTGAAATCCTTTACCAATGATGCCGCTACATCGTCCTGCGTACTCAGGGGATTCGACGCACAAAGGCTCACCTTAGCACCGGCAGCCTTGAGAGTCCGCATAAGATTCGCCGTCTCCGCCGTTACGTGCAGGCAAGCTGCAATGCTTTTGCCTTTAAGCGGCTTACTTTTGACAAAACGCGCACGAATAGCCGCCAAAACCGGCATGTCATTATCCGCCCACAAAATACGCTTCTTACCGCCAGGTGACAACGATAAATCTGCAACATCATAATCCATTTATCAAACCCTTTCAAAGCCCCAAAAGCAAAGAATATAAGCCCAAAACTCAAAAACTGCAACCACAATCTTCACGAATTCCAACTAAAACCAATACTCCAACCGCTTCTAAATCCTTCAGGGACCCCCATATCTTGATACTCTCATCTGGAACGCAAGCGCTTTTGCCCCCTGCACTTATCAACCTGCGCTACGTAATCCGCTCAAATCGCCGACTTTCAGAACCACCAACCAAAATCAAACTGTCGGTCGAACTATCCGCCCCCCGTCATTTTCTCCCATTGCGCCGTCTCAGTCGCCTCTCTGTCTGTATCTCTTCCTTCAGGAGCTTCCTCGCCGAGAGCCGGTATATAACGCTTATGCTTGCTTTTGGTTGCTGCAAAGCTCTGATAAGCCTTGCGAGTCTTCTTCTCCGCAAGTTCAATATCACGAAATATCGTCTTTACACCGGATGGCCAGTCACCGTATCGAACCGACATGTGCTCTATCCCAATGCCGTCATAACTGTAAAGCATCTCAGAATGACGCCCGCCGGCCAGCCAACTGCTCACTACACCAACATCCACCAGAACAGCCCCCGTGCGGTAGTCTATAGTCGCTGGAAGTTCAAAATCATTACCGCTGTCACTGTCCGTCCTCGTATTCTTATCCGTCTCCTTTTGCCGCTCAGCCTCTTCGTCAACCACCGAACCTATCACCTCACCTGGCTCAACCTGAAAGCTCTTGCTGTACCAGTAACCCTTCATGTATTTTGCAATCTTCACTGTCACTTTCCTGGCGGCCTCCTGGATGCCCTTGGCGAAAAAGTAAAGACGTCTCGGTATGGCCAACTCGTCCGTCGTCTTTGAAAAACTGCTCCAAAGAATCACGCTGTTCTTCAGTGATGCGTATTCCTCTTTAACCTTTTCCGTACCTGCAATCGGATTAAAGGCCCCAAGCCGAATCCTGTAACGATAACTCTTGCCAGGCTCAACCTTATCGTCGTGCGCCCAGAACACCAGGGGTTCACGCATCTTACTAACATCAGTCTTATCCGTAAGCTGAATCTTCTCCAACTCATCGTATAGGTCGTTCAGCAAATTCTTATTCTTCCCGGCACTCATGCCGCTCGTACGAACAGGACGCCGACCACGCCGAATAGGACGACCAAATCCCTCTTCGTTACGGCCACTATCCAAACCCCCGGCACCAGCACGACCACGGCTGGGGTAACGGCCACCACCCAAATCACGACCGGTTGTACCCACACCACCACGGCTGGGGTAACGACTATCACCCAGACGCTCATCCTCCCTTGCCGTCTTTTCGGCCTCTGCAGCTTTACGACGCTCAAGCTTATCCTGCTGCTTTTGATATTCGACATACCTACGGTGAAGATCCGGAGGAAACCACTGCTCATCCGATGAAGCTATACGGTATGTCTCAGGCTGTAAAAGATCAATCATAACCTTTTGATTTTTGAAGCGAAGCTTACGAACCGCCACGCCGCCGGGATCAAGTTTGGAAGCATCTTCAATGATAGTGAACATCTCTTTGCGGGCGTCAACCCTGCTGCGCAGAACAACCGACCACCCACTCCAACTGCCGTCCGGCAGCAGTTCCTCACGCTCGAGTTCGACCGCCGAGAATACAGGCTTGGCAAGACACGGATCTCGCCACAACTCATTTACATCAACTCCCATAAAGCTCTCACGAAAACTGTCACGAAGTTCCGTCATATCAAACGTCGCCGAAACCGTAACAAAATCAATATCATTTACTTCACTCGTATCCGCCGTGTATTTGTGTTCACTATCAATTTGTTCCAGTGGAACATACGCCGCCACTCTGAAATGCTCCGCTGATACATCCGCAACCTCGCCTACATGGGGAATACTATACTGCCTGTCATCCGTCGTTTCAAAAGGCACGAACGCAGGCAAAATCGGCTCCGTTTTCGTCGCAAGACTGACTACCTTGTATTTCGCCGCAGCGGGGCACAGGCTCTTTATCAACGCCATATCAAACGCTTCTTTGTCGACCTGACTGGTGAGAAGCGAAATAAAAGCACCTTTTTTCGAATAATACTCTCCCTTGGCTTTCGGCGTTGCGCTAAGCTCCAATTCCAGCCGCTTAGCATCCCCTTCGATACGCTTGTCTATCACTGCCGCGCCAAAATAATCATTGCCATACTTCACCTTGTTGGGACTCCACAGAACTCCACTCAACAACAGCCACAGGCAAAAAACCCCAACTATCGCCAGCACCAGCTTCTCAACGTGTTTCTCAAAAAAGTTGCCGCCTTGTATATTCATCTTCGCACCTGAAAATAGCCTTCTCTAATAACTTCGACGACCTAACACTTCTATGTCCAGTAATACCTGCCTATTCACAATCATCTTAACGCAATTACTTGCTCTTTACTGACTTCTTCTTGGAAACTTCCACCTTTACAGCGTCCGGCTTCATCGAATCATAAGCAATCTTGTCCAGAAGATATTCGCACGTTAGCTCCAGTTCAACTACCGCGTCTTCTCCATAACGATACAGCTTGTGTTCGTTCGCCAGACTATCTACCGGCGAAATCTTATATTCCAAAACGGTTATCTGGTTGTGCTCAAAATGCTCAACCGGACCGTTACCGTCCCACCCTGCAAATTCATGGCTCTTGGAACTGCACAACTCCTTCATGAATTCCAGCACGGATTCGGAGTTTAATACGACCGCCACCTTGAAGTGAACAACATCATAAACGTCGTCACACACCCTCTTTGTATAAGACCGTACAAGCATGTCCTTCGGCGAAACAACATAACTCGGCATGTTCTCTAAATTACTTTTTGTGGTCTTTTTAGTGGACACCGGATACTTCCAGTTAATACCGTTCCGAACGAAACTCACACTCCCAAAACGTTTCACCCCAGACGTTAAAACCGTCTCGGAACTCTTGTTCATAACTTCAACTGTGGCAAAAACGTCCTCGATCACCCAATACGCCAACTGAGAATACCAGCAGGCACGAATCGCGTCGTCTGTGCTGCCCATCTCCGAGTGATCGTATTCCTGCCAAAACCTGTAACCGCTTAAATATGCAGAGTCTGCATAAAAACTGTGACCCTCAGCCTTGGCGCGGCAAAGACTGTCCTCTATCTTATCACGAACATCACTCGCTGAACCCCTGTCGCGATAGCCCCTGGGGCTCCAACTCTGCGTCGCACTTTGCAGTTCCGACTGGCTCGGACAACTACCACCGTGAACTTCATTAATCAGTTTCCTTATCGATGCACAATACTTATGACCAAAATCAGGAAAAATCATAACCGAATTATCTTTCGGTTTCGGAAAGATAGCGTAACTCAAAAGACGACGCAGCGTGGTCTCGCGAGCCAGATGATATATCGCATTTGCGTCCTCACTATGCTGCTGCTGATAAGCCCGTTCCACCTCCCACTGACTGCTCGGAACAGCTCCACCTATAGATGACTTAACCATATTGCCCAGAGAAACACTCTCCTTCTCCATCGTCGACCGAAGATTCCTGCTCATTAAATGCGTCGGAACAAGAAACACGATGCCAACCAACGCTATCAGTACCGGCACCAGAAGCGACATATAGCTCTTCAAAAGCTCAACGTACTTCGATATATCAATATTCATCGTGATTGCCTCTTCTGATTATTTCTTTCTGATACCTGGCTTATGATACGTTGACACCGCTGCCGCAGCACCGTCGGAAGATGAGCTATCAGATGTGGCGTCATTCCACAAAAGCTTCATACGAAGAATAAACCATTGGTCATTAACTTCATAATCATCCAGCTTGTTACCGACTCGAGCCTTGCCCTGCGAGTCTGCCTTTGGAATCCTGCTGATTATCTCCTTCGTCATCGGATCCAGTAAAACCGGCTCATTACCACTCAAAAAATCCTTCCCGGGAAAAACCGTCGACCAAAAATCCAAAACACCTATACCACTAGGGGTATCGCCTCCTTCCTCCGCACTAACGCTGCCTGTCTGAAGCTTGAAATGCTGCGACTTCTTCGAGTAAAGCTTAAATGGACCATTGCTGTCCGCAAGATGCATCAGCCGGGTCACAAATCCCCACTCATCCCGCTTGTCTGCCACCCCTGACGGATCCATCAACTCAAACATGTTCTTGTAAGGACTATAACCAACCAGCGTCACAACAAACCCCGGCTCACTTTTCGCTCCAGCCTTGGCACCGCCGGCGGTACCCCATTCCGTCGGCTCATACGCAGGCGTCTCTATTCCCAATGCTTTGGCCTCCCGCATGGCACGCTTCCGATAAAACGCCGCGTTTGCGGCCGCGTTCTCGGCCGCGTTATCTTTCTTCTGCGTGCGGGTCGTGCTTATACCCTTTTCACCGAGAGGTGCCGTGTTGACATCGCTGGCAAAACTTATCGACATATTCGTCAAAAATATCTGCTTACGCTCCTTACGGGCAATCGCCTTGACTCCTGCAACGTCACGAGCCGAAAAAGCTTCATAAAGACCCGACTGTGAAAGATTATTCTCTTTGTTCGGAAGTTCAGACACTATCGTTTGATAAAGAAGTGGAACAACATTGCGATATGCAAATAGCTGAAACTCCTTCTTTATCCGAGCCTCAGACTCAACACCAATTGCCGCCTGCTTCTTAAGGCTGCGCGTAGAACGCTGAGCTTCATTTATAACCTGCTTCACCTGCTTGCGCGTTTCCCCCCTCTTTTTATAACTGAGACGGTCAATATTCGTCCTCGCAAAGCACAAAATCGACACCACCAGAAGCATGCAGGCCGCCGCCCAAAAGTACTTCGCCTTATTCGCCCATGCCATCGACCTGGCTATGTTACGCGGAAGAAGATTGCTTTCTATACGGCATATGCCCAAACCCTGAAGACCAAGACCGTAAACTATACCAAAATCGGCAACATTCTCATGAAGCTTCGCAACCGAAACACCCCCACCAAGTGAAAGACGCTTGAACGAGGCAGGACGTTCAACAGGTATTTGAAGTGTCTGGCGAAGATACTTCAGAAGACCACGCATCTTCGTACCACCACCAAAAGCAAGCGCCTTCACAAGCTTAACATTTGCATTGGAACTGCCGTAAAAATTCAACGAACGCTGTATCTCCGAAGCTAAATCCGTAAAAACCGGACGCATCGCCTGAAACACCTGACGTGCGTACTTACTCATCGGAGCCGTACGCTTCAGCTTCTCCGCCTTCTGAAAGCTTAGCTTGAATGCCTCGGCTATCGCACGCGTAAATGCATTGCCACCCATCGGAATGCAACGCTGCCAAACTGTCGAACCCGAACAAACCACCAGGTCTGTATTCTCCGCACCTATATCAATAACAACTATAGCCCTGTTACCCGATTTCTCAAGCTCCGGATAATCGTACAATACATAATTATACAACGCCATCGGAGCCATCTGAACACATGTCACCGTCATGTTTTCTGCATCGAAATTGTCCAGCAGAGAGTCAACAACATCATTCTTGATTGCGAAAATACCAACACGCTTCTCAGCAGAATCCGGCTCCGACATCACCTGCCAGTCCCACTGAACCTCGTTGATGTCAAACGGTATCTGCTGGCTCGCCTCGAACTTCACCAAATCGGGAACACGCTTGGCTTCAACCGGAGGCAGGTTCACAAACCGAGCAAAACTGTTCTGGCTTGGAACAGATATTACTATGCCGTCCTTACCAACGTCGTTCTGCTCCGCAAAACGACGAAGGCTTATCGCTATCAACTCCGCACGTTCCGTCTCTTTAACTCCAACGCCCGTAAGAATCTTCCCGTGCCGAATACTGTCGAAGCCGATAACTTCTGCTTCGTCGTTGTGGTTCCTTGTAAGACGAATTGCCTTTAGAGAGTTGTTACCTACATCGATCGCCCATACCGAATCGAATTTAGATCCCATAATTCACCCCTGGCTTAATTATCTGTACCTGCTTATCTTCAAACTTGTAACCTTGCCGCAACAACTGTAAATTATATCATGTTATGAAAACCTTTACTATTATTACGCTGGGCTGCAAAGTAAACCAGTACGAAAGCCAACAGATTAGACAACTGCTCGAAGACCTCGGACTGCAACACATAAAATCCACGACAAAATCCTCAGACCTCGTCGTCATCAATACTTGCTGCGTCACTCACACAGCCTCAGCTAAAAGCCGACAATACCTCCGAAAAGCACTAAGGGCGAACCCTAATCGTTCTATTGTCGTTGTGGGATGTCTACCCGCCGTTAATATTGGCGAACTCGATAAGCCAAATAAAAACGTTCGGCTCGTCAAAAACCACAACAACCTTGCTGCAACTTTGAGCCAAATAGTAAACTCAGCACAAACGCATAAAGCAAAGTCAATGCCCCAAATCTTATGCACCTCTATTAAAACAAATAATGCCGCCGAAAGCAAGCATAAAAACCTCTTGACGAACCACCAAACTCTCCCACGCTTGAAGGCATTTCAAGGCCAAACAAGAGCTTTTCTCAAAGTCCAGAACGGCTGCGATGGGCTATGCACCTACTGCATCATTCCAAAGACCAGGCCCAACATCTCCAGCGAACCGCCTCAAAACGTGCTCACCGAAGCGCAACACCTTGTAAATGCAGGACATAAGGAAATCGTCCTTACAGGAATCTTCCTCGGTGCTTATGGCCAAAATACCGTCAGAAGAAGAAAATGGAACAACCACCGCAACCCAAAATTGGCCGCTCTACTTAAAAAAATGGCCAAAATTCCAGGCCTCGAACGCATAAGATTAAGTTCGCTCGAACCAATGGATGTGACCGACCAACTGCTCAACGTATTCGTCAACAATCCTAACATCATGCCCCACCTGCACTTATCGCTCCAATCAGGCTCATCTTCAATCTTAAAAAGAATGTGCAGGCAATACACGGCTGATTCTTTTATAGCTACTGTCGAGAGAATAAAAACTCACCTCGACCGCCCTGCCATCACCACTGATATAATCGTTGGATTCCCCGGCGAGTCCGACGATGATTTTCAACAGACCATGCAGTTGGCAGAGCAGGTCGGATTTGCAAAAATGCACGTCTTCCCCTTCTCTGCACGACGCGGCACGCCCGCCGCACGAATGCAACCTACTGTCAATAATAAAGTTATAAAAGAGCGGGCCAGCCGCCTTCGCGATCTCGATAGGCGGTTGGCTTTGGCGTTTCGCAACCAGTTTGTCGGCGAAACGGCAGCCATTCTCTTGGAAAATACCACTCCAGCCGCTGTCGGCAGAAGCGAAAGATATTTTATGGTCAACGTGGAAAATCAACGCCTTCGCCTTAAAAAAAACGACCTGCTCAACGTTACGATAACAGCAAATACCCCGATGCACGCACTCGCTCAGGTAACACAACACACTCAGTTTCTTGCTGTTCACCCGAATTTTCCCAAAATTACAACCTTTGCTATTGACCACAGCTCACAAATCCAATAGACTACTTCGTTTATGTTTTCCAGAACTGCTTTCAAGGAATAAGAATATGCCTAAACAGAAAACCCACAAGGGGTTAAGCAAAAGAGTAAAAGTTACCGCCACCGGCAAGCTCAAACGGGGACACGCAGGCGCAGGCCATCTCATGAGCGGCAAAAATGCCAAGCGAAGAAGACGACTGGCTAGCTCAGCACTTGTCACTACAAAAACTGCTGATACTATGCTCAGGAATATGTACTAAAACAGCTCGAAATCGTGGATTGCAGCGTGTAAACCACCATTTGACAAAACGTAGTTTGCTTCTCGGCCAAGGCATGTGCGGTCTGTAACGCAACATAAAATGCCACAAAATCAGCTGCCGTTAGCAAACCGGAATAACCCAGTGAATATTAAAGGAAAGCTGATATGCCAAGAGTAAGAAGAGGAGCTGCCAGAAACCAGGCGAAAAAACGAATCAGAAAGGCCTTGAAGGGATATCGAGGCGCTGCCGGCCATCTCCATCGGCTCGGCAAGGAAGCCCTCATCCGCGCACAGGTGAACGCCAGAATAGGCCGAAAACTCCGCAAACGAGATTTCAGGGGACTATGGATCATACGCCTAAGTGCCGCCTGCCGACAAAGAGGCATCCGCTACAGCCAATTCATCAATGCCCTGAAAAAGGCTAATATCGCACTGAACCGCAAGATGCTCAGCGAAATCGCCATTGCCGACCCCAAAGCCTTCGATGCCGTGCTCGACAAAGCTAAGGCAGCAATGGAATAAGGAACGCAGCAAACCCGGCAAAAACAAAAGGCAGACCGGATGCTCGATGAATTCAAAAAAATCAGCCAGAACGCACTTGCCGACCTGAAAAACGTCAAGGATATGGCAGCACTGGAGAATTTCCGCATCAAGTATCTCTCCCGAAAGGGTCAGATTACCCAGATGCTCACCGGAATAGGCAAGGTCTCACCACAACAGAGACCCCAGGCAGGCCAACTCGCGAACAAAATCAAAAAGCAGGTTGCCGACGCATTCGAGCAGCTAAAAGCCCCCCTCCTCCAGGCTGCCACCAAACAATCGCAGCACCTGATAGATGTCACACTGCCCGGCAAAACAGTCGACATCGGCAGGCCCCATGTTATCACACAGACGATAAACGAACTGATCGAGATATTCGCCAGAATGGGCTTTTCCGTAGCATACGGCCCCGAAGTTGAGGACGAATGGCATAATTTTGTCGCATTGAACATACCTCCCGAGCATCCCGCCAGAGACCCACTCGACAATTTTTACATTACCGACGACTTACTCCTCCGAAGCCAGACATCAACCATCCAAATCCGCGTTATGGAGCACAAGAAGCCTCCAATCCGCCTCGTCGCCCCAGGCCGAGTGTATCGACCGGACACCGTCGATGCCACCCACATGTATATGTTCCATCAGCTTGAGGCCCTCGTAGTGGACGAGCAAATCAGCATGGTTGATATGAAAACAACTATCGACCAGTTCATCAGGGCTTTTCTCGGCACCGGCGCAAAGTGGAGATTCAGGCCGAGCTTCTTCCCCTTTACTGAGCCAAGCGCTGAAGTCGACTTGCTCCTTACCGACAAGAGCGGCAACCAATCCTGGGTGGAAATGGGCGGCTGCGGAATGGTTGACCCGAATGTCTTCGAAGCCGTGGGAATTGACAACGAAAAGTATACAGGCTGGGCATTTGGCTTCGGCATAGAGCGATTAGCCATGCGAAAATACGGCATCACGGATATTAGACTGCTCTTTGAAAACGACCTGCGTTTCTTAAGGCAACTCTAAAATCCAACTCATTCACAACCTCACACCTATCCTCATAATAGTACAGCCGATTACCATCCAGACACGCTTGGTCTCTTTTCAAGAACCAACTGCGGGATACTGCCGGACTATCTTAAAAGCATAGGCACAGTCGCAGGGTTTTTCCTTGGGGCACTTGATGGTCAGCCCGCGTTTACCATCGAACGACCACTCCAGCTTTTCACTGCTGCCGAGCATACTGACCGATTTTATCTCACCGTCGTGAAGTCTTTTCAGGCTTTTTATCCTTACCTCGTCGCCGGGCCAATCCAGACACAGCGCGTATAGAGTATCCCCTTTGCACGTAAACCTGATGTCCTTGCCGCTGTAGCTGACTTCGTTACGTTCGTTGAACGAGCCGTTCTTGCCGATTTTCGTCGGCCCTTCCTCCGCAACGATCCAAGGCCGCGTGCCGTAAATGGCCTCGCCGTTAACCTTCAGCCAGGCGCCCATCTCAAGCAGCCGCTGCCGGGCAAGCTCAGGGATACTGCCGTCCGGTTTCGGCCCAACGTTCAAAAGCAAAAACCCGTTCTTCGCTACCCTGTCGATGAGGTTGTCAATCAGGGTGTTCGCGCTCTTGAAACCCGCATCCTGCACGTAAGACCACGCGCCCTGGTCGTCCACAGAGGTATCGGTTATCCAGCAGTGATACGTCAGTTTGTCCATTCGCCCCAGTTCCAGATCCACAATCCCAACACCCGGCGGAAGGTCGTGGTCCTTGTAGCTGACTATCACTTCCTTGTTCTCCCTGCTCGCCTTGTTGTAGTAGTACGCCAAAAAATCATCCACGTAATCTTCCCTTATCCTGTCGAGTTGAAAGTCGAACCAGATAAAATCAGGGTCGTATTTGTCTATAACCTCGATAATCTTTCCCTGCCACATTTTCATAAACTCTTCACTCGGCTTGTCGCCTTTTGCATGAATGGGGCCGTAAAGCCCCGAGTATTTCGGGTTCGAGCAGTCGAAACGCTTATCCCATACAGGATAAAAATACCAGTTCTCCGCATGGTGAAAAGCCGTAACATACTTCATGCCGCGAGCCTTAATCGCCTTAGACAGTTCACCCACAATGTCCCTGTGCGGCCCCATCTTCGCCGAGTTCCATTTTGTCCACTTGCTGTCCCACATCGCAAAGCCGTCATGATGCTCGGCTACCGGCCCCGCAAATCGGGCGCCAGATGCCTTGAAAAGATCCGCCCAGTCGTTGGCGTCGAATTTCTCCGCTTTGAACATCGGTATAAAATCCTTGAACCCGAACTTCTCCGGCCCACCGTAATGCTTGACGTGATAATCGTACTGCTTCGTCCCTTTACGGTACATATTATGCGGATACCACGACCCGTTTCCACCGCACGCAGGCACCGATGAAACAAGCCAGTGCGTGTATATCCCGAACTTGGCGTCCCTGAGCCATTGGGGAATCGGGTGCTCGCTCAGCGACTGCCACGTCGGCTCATAATGCCGCGGCCCCGCCACAACCGGACCAGCCGAAAAACACAGCCCCGCCAACAAAAGCACGCATACCATTGCAACTGTCTTTGTAATTTCCTTGGCTCCCATACCTTCACCTCACTCAAAAATAATTCATTAACATACTGCCGGCCCACTCACACGCAGGCCCCACGCCGCTATATTATGCCGTAAAATCACCCTACACGCAATAGTGCAGCCAAGATATCACTACAGAATACGCATTATCATAACCTGCTTTCGCCCATGCCGGTTTCACCCACCATATAATACTTCACTTGACGCTTACACCATGATTCCGCAAGTAGCTTTTTAATTCTGGTATGTCAATAATGTGGAAATGAAATACCGAAGCTGCAAGAAGAATCGTCGCACCTGCTTCTACAGCGTCACAGAAATGTTCCATTTTGCCGGCTCCTCCTGATGCTACGACTTCCGCTGAACACGCACTGGCCATCGCCTTGATAACCGGAAGGTCATATCCTGTTTGCGCGCCATCTCCAGTCTTGCTGGTTGGTAGTATTACAGCAACCCCGAAACCATCGACTCTTTTTGCCCACTCTACAGCATCAGCACCGGTAGAGGTTCGGCCGCCGTCGATATAGACTTCATAACCGGATGACATCGATTCATTAATATCTACATCTATGGCAACCGTAACCTTTTCTGGACCGAATTCTGCTACCATTTCCTTGATGAGATCGGGCTCTCGAAAAGCTGCACTGCTAATCGATATCTTGTTCGCTCCCGCTTCCAAAACCGCTGCTGCCGATGCAACATCAGAAATACCTCCACCAACAGTAAACGGAATGGTGGTAACATCAGCTACATTCTTCACAACTTCGAGCATCGTTGGTCGATTTTCAATTGTTGCAGTTATATCCAGAAGAGCAAGCTCATCAGCTCCTGCCCGGCAATAGGCTTTCGCGCACTCAACGGGATCGCCTGCATCACGAATGTCGATGAAATGAACACCTTTAACTACCCGCCCATTTTGCATATCAAGGCACGGCATGATACTAATTTGCTTATCCATTACTATTTCTCCTTTTACTCAAAGATGTCAATTCTACAGGGCCTAATCAGCCCAATCGCTGCTGATTATAACGTTGAAAACTGACTTTGCAAATTGTGTTTGACAGCGTGCCTGTTTTATAGTTTAATCCACTCCAACCTGTAAACTTGTTACATTATGAAGTCATATACCCAGGTGAACTCAATATGCCAAAACGAGAAGACATCCACAAAGTAATGATTATCGGGTCAGGTCCTATTATTATTGGCCAAGCCTGTGAATTTGACTACTCCGGCACTCAAGCCTGTAAGGCCCTTCGCAAGTTGGGATACCAGATAGTCCTGGTAAATTCAAACCCTGCTACGATTATGACAGACCCAGGGATGGCTGATGTAACCTATATTGAACCATTAAATTTGCAAACTATGACAAAAATTATCGAACAGGAAAGACCGGATGCGCTTTTGCCGAATCTTGGCGGCCAAACCGGACTGAATCTATCTTCAGAACTTGCAAAAGCAGGAGTGCTTGAGAAATATGGCGTAAAAGTAATAGGAGTACAGGTTGATGCTATAGAACGCGGCGAAGACAGGATAGAATTCAAAAAGACAATGACCAGCTTAGGCATCGAAATGCCTGAAAGCGAGCCAGCGTTCAGTGTTGAACAGGCCGAGAAAATAGCCAAAGAGCTTGGCTATCCTGTAGTAATTCGTCCAGCTTATACTATGGGAGGAACAGGCGGAGGTCTGGTCTATAACGTTGACGAACTCAGAATTATTGCCGCCAGAGGTCTTTCGGCAAGCATCGTTAACCAGATACTGGTTGAGGAATCCGTTTTAGGCTGGGAAGAATTGGAACTGGAAGTTGTTCGGGATGCCAAAAACCACAAGATAACCGTCTGCTTCATCGAAAACGTCGATGCTATGGGAGTACATACCGGCGACTCATATTGCACTGCTCCGATGTTGACTATTGATGAAAAACTGCAGCAAAGACTTCAGAAATACTCTTACGATATCGTTGATGCGATTCAGGTCATCGGCGGCACAAATATACAGTTTGCTCACGACCCCAAGAGCGGACGTGTCGTCGTAATTGAAATCAATCCCAGAACGTCACGCTCATCGGCTCTGGCCTCGAAGGCCACGGGATTCCCTATTGCCTTGGTCTCCTCAATGTTGGCAGGTGGTCTTACGCTCGATGAGATTCCCTACTGGCGGGATGGTACACTCGAAAAATACACTCCTTCCGGGGACTATGTTGTGGTTAAGTTCGCCCGCTGGGCTTTTGAAAAATTCAAAGGGGTTGAAGACAAACTCGGCACACAAATGCGGGCTGTCGGTGAAGTGATGAGCATCGGCAAAAACTACAAGGAAGCCTTCCTTAAAGCCATTCGTTCTTTGGAAAACGGCAGATATGGACTTGGCTTTGCGAAAAACTTCAATAAACTACCACTTGATGACTTGATGAGACTCGTCAGCACTGCTACCAGCGAACGCCAGTTTATTATGTATGAAGCAATTCGCAAGGGAGCAACCGTCCAAATGCTGCATGAAAGAACATACATTAAAGCGTGGTTTATTGAACAAATGGTCGAATTGGTGGAACTTGAAGAAAAACTGCTCAAATATAAAGCTAAATCAATTCCTGATGACCTCTTGATACAAGCCAAAAAAGACGGCTTTGCCGACCGTTATCTTGCACAGATTCTTGGAATCCGCGAAGATAAGATCCGCCGGCAGAGAATAAAACTCGGCGTTGTCGAAGCATGGGAGCCTGTACCGGTCAGTGGCGTGGAAAATGCAGCTTATTATTTCTCAACCTACAATGCATCCGACAAAGTCAGCATAACCAATAACCGTAAGATCATGATTCTGGGCGGTGGCCCGAACAGAATCGGCCAGGGTATCGAATTCGACTATTGCTGCGTACACGCTGCTTTTGCTCTGCGCGACGCCGGCATGGAAAGCATAATGGTCAACTGCAATCCTGAAACGGTTTCAACCGACTATGACACATCAGATAAGCTCTATTTCGAACCGCTCACTGTAGAAGATGTTTTGAGTATCTATGAAAAAGAAAAGCCCGAAGGAGTTATCGTACAGTTTGGCGGGCAAACCCCCTTGAATATTGCACGACAACTTGAAGACGCCGGCGTCAAAATAATTGGCACCTCGCCGGAGACAATTGATTTAGCTGAAGACCGTGACAGGTTCCGGGACATGATGGAAAAACTCAAGATTCCAATGCCTGAATCCGGTATGGCCAGCGATCTTGACCAGGCACTGAAAATCGCCGGGCGAATCGGCTATCCGCTGATGGTACGCCCTTCATACGTTCTTGGCGGACGAGGCATGGAAGTTGTCCACGATGAAGACATGCTGCGCGAGTATGTAGCCGCTGCTGTGGAAGTGACGCCGGAAAGGCCGATTCTCATAGACAAGTTCCTCGTTAATGCTATTGAGGCTGAGGCTGACGCCATCACCGATGGAACCGATGCCTTTGTTCCAACCGTTATGGAACACATCGAGTTGGCAGGAGTACATTCCGGTGATTCCGCCTGCGTTATACCGCCGGTGTCGATTCCGCAAAAACACATTGATACCATTTGCGAATACACGCGGAAGATAGCAACAGAACTCAATGTTGTCGGCCTCATGAATATGCAATATGCGATAGCGAACGATACCGTCTATGTTCTGGAAGCCAATCCACGGGCATCCAGAACTGTACCACTGGTCTCAAAGGTCTGCGGAATATCAATGGCAAGAGTAGCCACGCAGATTATGCTCGGTAAAAAACTCGCCGATTTAAACTTAAAACATAGACATATCCCTTATTTTGGCGTAAAAGAAGCAGTGTTCCCATTTAATATGTTTCAGGAAGTTGACCCATTGCTTGGGCCTGAGATGCGATCTACCGGAGAAGTATTGGGATTGGCGGATTCCTACGGAATGGCCTTCTTCAAGGCGCAGGAGGCCACACAACAAGTACTGCCTTCGAACGGAACCGTTCTGATAACAGTTGCCGATCCTGACAAAACAGCAATTGCCGACACCGCCGACATCTTCAGCAAACTTGGTTTTAACATTATGGCAACAGAAGGAACACTCAAATATCTGACCGAAAAAGGCATAAAGGCTGAGCACGTTCTTAAAGTGCATCAAGGCAGACCGAATATTGTCGATGCGATTAAAAACAATGAAATTCAGTTGATAATAAACACTCCGGTAGGAAAGCGAAGTCAATACGACGATTCTTACATCAGAAAAGCTGCCATCAAGTATAAAGTGCCATACATTACCACGGCAACTGCCGCCGCTGCTACCGCAAAAGGCATCGCCGCAAGACAAACTAACCGGTACATTGTAAGATCTCTTCAAAACTATCATGCCGATATTGTATAATGTGTAATAGTCATTACTTAAGCTGACACACATATACCGTGCTGTTTCTGACTACTCTATCTGTCTGTTTGGAAACATCCTGCACATGTCTTGTGGCCATTTTTAGATAAACATGACCAGAAACCATTGGACCGCAAATGAATCTCCTGACATGGCGGCAATAGTATATTCCATCCAGTTGCAAACGGATATTCAAAACGTTCGCCATTTTCTGCAGGTTTCTTCAGCCTTTGACATTACACACCTTATGGGTTCCCAACTCTTGTGATTTGATTGTGCATTTCCATAATCCGGATTTCGAGCTTCAAGTTTCTTTGTTAAACGAACCGCCACACTGTAATGTGGAAACAGCGCAGCCTCTGATTGGCTCTATGGTAATGCGGGAAAAAAGGAGCGGGCCGAAAAAGGCGGAGAGAGGAGAGGGAGGAAAAAAATCCGGCCCGCCGCTCAATCAATTATGTAATATCAAAGATGCCGTCTGCTGTTGCTTTGCTCGTTGCTTTAACTAACTGTCATTATACGCTTTTGCCCAACAAACCTGTTATCAGGTTATTCCTTATTTTCACAGGGGAATTCCCTGACCTTTTTACCGTTCTCCGAGCCATATTCTATACCGTCCTTATCTTGAACCAATCTCGCAAAAAACTTTTGAAAAAAATCTTCAACCCGCATTTTTAGCCCAAAAATGAGGGTAGCCAATCGCCCTTTTTGGGCTGGAAATGGACTTGTCATGAAAAAAATCAATCAAATCTGCATATCCCCGCCTTATGGGCGCACCGCCGGACCAAAATCAATCAAACGTATTCTTGTTTCTTCAAAAGTCCTCAAAAGTCCCCAAAAACCACACGCTTTTCTCATTTTTTCGCCCGTTTTTCTTACATTTTCTCATTTTTTCGCCGGTTTTCGCA
>Ga0114918_10000635_pt1 | contig 30477 bp, 22 predicted proteins | sample LantaG_FD_87015 | JGI IMG/M metagenome (GOLD analysis project Ga0114918, IMG submission 87015) | Deep subsurface microbial communities from Baltic Sea to uncover new lineages of life (NeLLi) - Landsort_02402 metaG | ecosystem: Environmental > Aquatic > Marine > Oceanic > Sediment | place...
TCTCCCTCTCTCTCTCTCTCTCTCTCTCTCTCTCTCTCTCTCTCTCTCTCTCTCTCTCTCTCTCTCTCTCTCTTCCTTCTCGCTCCCACTCTCCCCCCACCAGGAAAAGGCAGCCGCGTCGGGGGCTTCGCCGCCGACATCTCCCGCTTCTACCTGCAGTACCACGGGGGGGCTTACGCGATGCCCGACTCGATGTTTTTGCACGACCCGACAGCGCTCGCCGCCGTCGTCGCGCCGCATCTGTTCACGTGGCTCGAGGGGCCCGTGGTCGTCTGCGTGGGTAAAGAGGAAAGTAATAACAGCAGCATTGATGAAAATGCGCCCTCTTCTTCTTCTCCCACTAGCGGTCTGGGGGGCTTCAGCAACCCCCTGAGGGGCATGACGGTCATCGACCAGGGCGAGAAGCGCTGGGCGGCGCAGAAGAACTCGACGGCCAACGCCTGGGTCGGGAGGCCTCCGGCCCGGGTGGCGACGGGGTGCGACAGTAAAGGGGTGGTGAGGCTGGTGCTGGAGAGGCTGACCGACGCTGCCGTGGCTGGCGGGGGTTGAAGAAGAAAAGAGAGAGAGAAAGAGAGAGAGACTTTTTTTTTCGGTTGACTTTTGATTTGTTTTGATTTCACTCTCTCGTAAAAAAAAAACGAAAAAGGAAGAAAGAAAAGAACAGGCATGAATTTGGGGGATATAGGGGGCTTTTGGGTTTCTTTTTATCTATCTCTCTCGTTTCTTTCTCTCCCTCTCTCTCTCTCAACGCTCTCTCTGGAAAAAACAGCAAAAGAAAAAAGATAAAAAAAGCTGCTTGAAAAAAAAAGAAACAACAAGAACAACAAGAAAAGCTGCGTTCTCTCTCTCTCTCTTTAACGCTGCTGCTGCTGCCCCGGAGCGGCCCTCGCCGCGCCAGCAGCAGCAGCCTGCTGTAGCGGCAGGTTGAGCGACCTCTTGGCCACGGCCGCCGCAGACGACGGCAGGCGAGGAGCGTTGGCGGCGTTGCCTGCGACCTTTTCGGGCGAGGGCGAGGGCGACGGCGAGCTCTCAATCATAATGACGTCGTCGTCGTTGTTTTTAGCAGCTCCTCCAGCTCCAGCTCCGACAGCGGCGGCGGCAATGGCCGCGTTCGTCGCCCTCGCGTCCAGGGACCCGGAGCTCGCGGCAGGGATCAGGGACCCGGCCCTGCGGGCCCTCCAGGCGGCCAGGCCGCGGGCGCCTCCCGGGCTGCCGCTGCCACTGCTGGTGGCGTTGCCATTGTGGTTGAGCGCCGCGGCGACGCCTCCTCCAGTTGCTGCCGCCGCCGCTGCCGCCGCCCTGCTGGGAGACTCGAGGATGCGACCGCTCCTCGCCCTGGTCGCGTGCCATCGGGAGTGCGCCGAGGCCGGTGCCGCGGAGACGGGCGCCGGGGAGGCACCCGCGGCGTAAGGAGAAGGGGGCATAATCATCGCCGCCGCGGCGGGAGAAGCCGGCGGCGCTTGTTGCTGCGGGGCCGTGAAGAACGCCTTGATCCCTTCCCCTGCCATCGGCGAGGAGGAAGAGGCGCCTCCAACGGTGCCCCACGAGTTGTTTTGGGGGGCAGCGGCGTGGTGGTGGTGCTGGTGCGCAGAAGAAGAAGGAGCAGGACCAGCAGCAGCGCCGGGGGCCCTGGGAGGTCTTCCTCCGGCGACGGGCGTCGCCGCGGCCGAGGCAGTCGGCCTCGGCGGCGTCGAAGAGAGACCCGCCTCCGGGGCAGAGAGGTTGCTATTTCTCTGCTGCTGGCTGTGGTGTCTGCTTCCCGACCCTGCTCCCCCCGGAGGGGAGCCCATCAGCTTGCGGCCCAGCGTCTTGACCGACTGCCCGGCCCAGGCCAGCACCGACGCGGCGACGGAGTCCGGCGAGAGGTTGCCGGCGTTGTTGGTGTTGCCGTTGCCGTTGCTGCCGCTCGCGTTGTTGTTGTTGCCATTTGCAGCGCTCTGGTAGTGGTGCTGCGCCTGCATCTGCTGTATCTGCATCTGCTGCTGCTGGAGGAGCAACAGCTGCTGCTGCTGCGAGGCGGCAAAGGCGTTGGTGGCTGCTGCGGAGGCCGCGGCGGAGGCGGCCGCGGCGGAGGAGAAGCGCGCCGCGGCGGCGGCTTCCTCTTCTGCTGCTGCGGCGGCGGCAGCGTCTCCCCCCGGTCCGTCGAGCGAAGCAGCCCCGGATTGCGGCAGGCCGTAGTGCGTGCGTTGCTGCTGCATCTGCTGCTGCTGGAACCTCTGCTGCTGCTGCTGGAACATCGCGGCCATCGAGTTTGAAGAGGGAGCCATGACGCCGCCGACGCCGGCCGCGAGCAGCGACGGCGTCGGCGCGGGCAGCGGCGCGTAACGAAGCACCCACGAGTGCCTCCTCATCACCGCTGCTGACGGCCTCTTGAGCGCCGACTTGGCCAGCGAGCTCGTGGCGTACGACTTGAGGCCCTCGGAAACCACCCCGGCCGGGAACCTCGGCCTCTTTCGAGCGATGCACTCGCAGGTCTCCTGCCTCGTCTCCTGCTCGAACGGCGGGCGTCCGGTCACGAGCTCGTAAGCGAGGACCCCAAGGGCCCAGACATCAACGGAAGCTCCGTAGCCGAGGGCGGCCTTCTCCTTGTTGTCGTGCGGGTGGGCCTTTTCGGGGCAGAGCAGGACCTGGAGTAGGGGAAGAGGTGGTGGTGGTGGGATTTGGAATTGGAGAGGAAAGAGGGAGGCGTGAGAGAAAAGAAAAGAAAAAACGAAAAACGATAACTTCCGAGAAAAACTTTCTTTCTGTCTTCTCCTCTCTCCACTCTCTTCTTTCTTACTTCAGGCGCCATGTAGTCCAGCGTCCCCGCCCTGGTCACGGGCCTCTCGGCCTGCCCGTCGATCGACAGCCCGAAGTCCGCCAGCTTCACCACGTGCGTCCTCGAGGGCGAGCTCGACGATCCGGGCACCCCGCCCGTCGCAGGGTCGCCGCCGGTCGTCGTGATCGCGTCCGGGTGCTGGCTGTGGTGGCTGTCCCTCGAAGAAGGATTTGAGCTCATCGCAGCCGCCACTGCAGCCTGCTGCTGCCCGTTGCTGGGCATCACGGGGCACAGCAGGATGTTCTCGGGCTTGATGTCCCGGTGGATGATCCCGAGCGAGTGCAAGTACGCGACCGCATCCAGGCAGGGGGCCACCACCTCTCCCGCGACGGCGGATTCCTTGAGCTTCCCGCCGGCCCTCTTCAGGGCCTCGTAGAGGTCCCCGCCGCTCGCGTACTCCTGCACCAGGTAGACGTGGTCCCTGTCCTCGAAGGCAGCGAACAGGTCCACGACGTGCGGGTGCGACAGCCTCGAGTGCAGGCAGACCTCCCTCGCGACCTGGTACCAGTTGAGCTCCGAGAGCCGCGCCTTCCGGTAGAGCTTGAGAGCGACTCGAGTGCCCGAGGCCCTGCAGGTCGCCGAGTAGAGTAAAGAGGCCTTCCCCTTGTAGAGCTGGCGGTGGAGGTCGTAGTCCTCGAGCTTCCAGGCCGCGCCGTGCTCCCTGCCCAGGCCCTGGAGCATCGAGGCCGGGCAGCGAGGGGTGACGACGAGCGTGCGAGGGGGGGCGTCGGCGGCGCGGGACAGGAGCACGGTCGAGTTTGGGGGCACGACGTATGAGGCAGCGGGCTGTTGATGCGCAGTGGTGGGAGCAGCGGCAGCAGCGGGAGCAGCAGCAGCATTAGACGACGACGGAGGGGCCTGTGCCGCCTGAGCCGCGAAGCTCGACGTGGCGTGGAGCTCGAAGGAGCTCATGGCGAACGGTAAAGTGGTGGTGGTAGTGTTGAAGAAGCTAAAGTCGAAGAAGAAGGTCGAACGAAGGAGGTCGCTGGAGGTTGAGATTGCTCTCTTTTCTCTCTTTCTCTCTTTTTTTTGCAAGCTTCCGTTCCGGAGTGAAATGCGGTTGTCTCTAGTTCAGATTCGCAAGAGGCGAAGATTTCCTTGACTTCTCTGTTACGGGAGGGTTGTTTTTAGGAGAGAAGGAGCGGGGAAGGGTGGTGAGCGCGATTGGCTAGGAGAGAGAAGAAGGTCGCGGCCGAATTTCGCCGCCGCCGCCGCCGCCGCGGAGGAGGAGGTGAAGCTCCCGAGGGTAACGCCGTCCATCGCGCCTCGTTTCAGCTTCCAGCGTCCTCTTTTCAGCTCTTCTTTTAGACCAGGGGCGTCTACGGCATCTCGAGGTGGCTCTCGTCATCGAGGCAGAGGACCAGAGCGGGGTTTGGAGGCCAGCAGCAGAGGGGTGGGGCATTGGAAGAGAGCAAGAGAGGCGGGCGAGAGAGAAAAAAAAGAAATCACGACTCAGCTGCTCCACTTTGAAGCGGGATTAAACCCCTCCGAGCGCAGGAGAGAGCGAGGTTCCGTCCTTTCTTCTCGGTTGAGGGGGGACTGAAGACGGTCTTGAAGCCCTAGGAGGTGTCGTTGGCGACTTCCAACGACCTTCAGGGTTCGAATTGGAGCGCTGGATGTCTTGCCTCTTTTTTTCAAACCAACCAACCACCCCTGCCCTCGTTCGTCGCAATCTCGCCTTCAGCTCTTCTTCTCACCAAAAATAGAAAGGAAAAAGCAAGGTCCAAAAAGCCCCCGTCTTTTTCTAGGCGCGAACCATTCTTGAGTCAAGAATTTCGCGAAGAAGAAGAAGCCGTATAGGGAAGCGGAAGAAGCGCGTAGGGGGAAGCAAAAAAGAAGAGCGTGTGAGAAAAAGAACAAATGCCAAGAAAAGAAAGAAGTGAAAGCTTTTTTTTTTTACTAGCTTTTTCGTTCTCGACCTCTCTCTTTCTTCCCTCCTTCTCCCCCCCTTCTCCTTCTTCACTTCATGATCATCCCCCGAAACCGCTCGACCCCGACCACCTCGATCCTCTCGTTCCCCCTCGCCCGCTCTCTCTCCTCCTCGGTGTTGTACCCCCAGTCAACGAGATACAGGTTCCACTTCCTCATCGACTCGTCGGCGGCGACTTTTTCCAAAGTCGAGAGCTTGTCCTCGACAAAGTGGAACGAAGTGGAGTTTTCGTTGTTTTCGTGCCTCTGCTCCAGCATCGCCAGCACCTCGCTCTTGGGCCTCCCGCTGACCGTCTGCGAGAAGACGCGGTCCTTCTCGAACGGGATCTTGCCTATCTCCCGCAGCAGCGCGAGCGCGAAGCGCGCTTGCTTCGTGGTCACGATGTAGGCCTCGGCGTTGTCGCGGGCGTGGGCGACGGCCTCGCAGACCCCAGGATAGAAGCTGTTGCTCTCCAGCCAGGACCGCAGGTCTCGTTGCATCCAGTCGTCGCGGTAGGAGCCGAACTTGTCGACGAGCTCGGAGCGATCGAGCCCGTATCTCTTCATGGCCGCGGGCAGCATCTCTGTCGACCAAGTTTTCAACATCCGCTCGACCGAGGTGCTTGCGGCCTCGGACCTGGCTTCGTCCTCGAGCAAGCAGCGGACCTGGACCAGGTTCTCGTAGCCCGTCTCGACCACGGGCCTGACCAGGCGCATCTTGTGGAGGATCTCCTCTTTCCGGGAGAGCACGGAAGGGTCGGAGAAGAGCTCGGGCCAGAACTCGGCAGAGGCCTGAAAGAAAAGTTTTTTTTTCCCGGAGGTCGAGATTTTTGAGAAAGTGTTTAAAAAAAAAAAGAGAGAGAGAGAGAAAGTGAAGATGAAAAAACCACCTCTTCTCCTTACCTCCCACGCCGAGATCGCGCTCTCTCCGACAGAGTCGCAGACGACGCCGTCAAAGTCAAAGGCCCAGACGTTGCCACGGGAGGGGTTCGAGGAAGACGCTGCTGCCATTTTCGTCGAAGAGGTCGAGGTCGACGTCGTCAAGCAAGACGATTTCGATCGCCGAGCATCGATTCCTAGTCGAGGGGCAGCGCCTGCTCGCGTGCTTCTGTCGAGCGAGCCGATGCTCAATTGCGTGCCTCTGCTCAAGCGCGCGCCCAGCTGCAGGAGCATCGAGAGGGAGAGAAAAGAGAGAAAGAGAGAGCTAAGAAGAAGAAGAAGAGACAAAGAAAAGTGTTTCGCTTCGATCGAAATCACTTCTTCTTGTCCGTTTTTTCTTATCTTTCTCTTCTCTCTTTCTTCCCCTCAAACTATCCATCCAAACGCGCCATGCACGGCCGCCCGCGCGCCATCCCTGGCGCTCCCGTCGACCCGGAAAAGGCCAAGGCTGCGGCGCAGAGGATGAGAGAGAAGATGGAGAAAGAAAGAGAGAGAGCGATCTGTTTTTCGATTCGATTGATGCTCACCCTCAAAAAAAACTTCAACCTCAAACCCCCTTTCTCTCTTTCATCCAGCTCGCCCTCCTCTCGCGCCTCTCCGACGAAGTTTTATCCCGCCGGGCGGAGCACAAGACCGACCCGGAGTCCCTGAAGCTGTGCGCCGCGCTCTTGGAACACAACCCCGAGGTATACACGGCTTGGAACTGGAGGAGGGAGGTCATCGGGCCCGCGCTTTCAGATGAAGCCTCGACCTCGACCTCGACTTCTTCTTCCGACGCAGAAGGAGGAAACGCCGAAGAGTTAAAACTCAAGCTCGCCCGGGAAGAGCTCGACCTCACCGAGAGGGCCCTGCGCCGCAACCCCAAGTGCTACTCCGCCTGGCACCACCGCCGCTGGATCCTGCTGGGGCGACCCTTTTTGAAGCACCTGCTGAAACCCGAGCTCGCGCTCGTCGACAAGCTGCTCGACGCCGACTCGAGGAACTTCCACGCGTGGGCCCACCGCCGCGCCGTGGCCGCCGAGGCCCGGGTTTCGCCGAAGGAAGCGGAAGAGGCCGCTTTGCGAAGGGTGGAGGACAACTTCTCAAACTATTCGGCGTGGCACGAGAGGTCGGCGACGCTCCTGCTGGAGGAAGCCAAGAAGAAGAATGAAAAGTCTTCTTCTTCGTCGTCGTCTTCTTCTTCTCTGCCTCCTGTTCTCTCTGCGTCTCTCCTCGAAAAGGAGTTTGACCTGGTGCGCCAGGCCGTTTTCACGGATCCGGAGGACCAGGCCCCCTGGCTCTACCACCGGTGGCTGCTGTCGCAGAGCGTGGAGAGGTTCAAGAGGGCAAAAGCCAAAGGAGAAGAAGGAGGAGAAGGAGGAGAAGGAGGACGAGAAGAGGAGCGAGAAGAAGAAGCCGCTTCTGCTCTTTCCGCGACCCTGGAGGCCGAGACGGAGGCCTGCGAGGAGCTGCTCGAGGCCGAGCCCGACCGCAGCAAGTGCAAGTGGCCGCTGCTGACGCTGGCGCGGCTGAGCGCGGCGCGGGCGTGGCTGGAGAGGAGCAGAGGAGGTGAAGGCGAGGGCGACAAGGGCGAAAACGCTTCTTCTCTCGCGCCGACGCCTCCTGCCGACGCCGTCGCAATCTTCGAGCAGCTGGTGGTGCTGGACCCGCTGCGGAAAAACTTCTACCGTGACGCCGCAGCCGGCAGGGCGCGTTTCGTGTGAGCAAAACCCCGGCGTGTAAAAAAAGAAAAGAGATTTTTTTTGGTGCTCTCAACCCTTGTTATTCGGAAAACTGAAAAGAAAAAGGAGAAGAAAAAATATTTCGCCCCCATTTCCGACCCTCTCTCGTTGCTCTTTTCGTGCTCTCCATCGCCGTCGTTAACAAGAAGGCGCCAAAAAACGAAAGCGAAAGAACAGGAAAACAAAGCTGCTGCAAGAAAAGCGAAAACGAAACAAAAACAAAAAACCCTCTCTCAAGTTCTCACTTTCTCCTCCCCTCTCTCTCTATCTCTCTTTTCTCCTCTCTCTCTTTCTCCTCCTTCACGGCGCCCTGCGGTGAATTAGCCCTTTACCGTGCTCCTCGTACTCCGCCTTGGACATCCACATCTGCTGGAAGGAGCCCAGGCTCGCCAGGATCGAGCCCCCGATCCAGACGCTGAACCTCCTCTCGACGGCGTTGGCCGGGCTCGTGACCTTGACCTTGCTCGTCGCCGCAAGAGCCACCTGTGTCGCCGCGTGCGCCGCCAGGTCCCTCTCGAGCCTCTCCCTGAGGCCCGGGAGTAAGGCAGTGCCCCCGGACAGCACCACGTTGGCGTAGAAGTCGCGCTTCAAGTCGGTGTCGCACGCGGCGATCGACGCCCGGACCGCGTTGGGCAGCGAGAGCGGCGACGACGAGCTCGAAGTTGTTGTTGTTGCTGCCGTCGCGGCAGCGTCTGCTCCTGCTCCTCCTGCTGCCGTTCCACCACCACCAACACCTGCGGTAGAGGGCCTGTGAGAAGGGGAAGCCAGCATACCGACCTCGACCCCGTACCTCTTGAGCCCACTCTCGGGCTCGAACAGCAGCTCCGGGACGCCGAAACGGTCGGCGCCGACCTCGAGCTCGGTGCCGTCTGGCAGCTCGTAGGTCACGGTCGGCATCGACGCGTTGGCCTCGACGTCGAAGGCCGCATCTGCGGCGCGGCAGAGGGCCTCCTTGGCGTCCGAGGCCAGCGCCAGGCGGTGGAACTCGCGGAAGGAAGGCGTGGTCTTGGGCTGGCTGAGGCGCGTGACCTTGAACTCCCCCGGCGTGGAGGTGCTTTCGGTCCTCTTGAAGGAGAAGCTCGGGGCTACCTTGTCCGCGCCTCCGGCCTTCTGCTCGAGCACCGAGAGCATCGCTCGGGTGAGGGCGGCGCCGGCGACGGGGGTGCGGGTGACTGTTTTCGACAAGAGGTAGCCCTCGTGGACGGCGGCGACTGGGAAGAGTGAGAAGATTTTTTTTCGAGATTTTTTTTTTCGAGGTGAGTGCTCAAAAATCACAGCGAACAAAAACTTTCTCAAAAGCCCTCTCTCTCTCTCTCGCCGTGGGTAGTGATCAGCCAGTGAAGCCTCCCCCCTTCTCCCCCTAGCTCTATACTTCATATAATGACTGAGGCTGTGAACCCCAAGGCATACCCGCTCGCGGACGCGCAGGTAAGAAGAGAAAGAGGAGAGAAAAGGAAGCGTCGACAGCGGCAGCATGCGGCAAAGCCGCCATCTCTCTCCCTCAACTCCCTCTCTTCCGCCGCTCATTCTCTGCCCCTTCTGCTCTTTGCTCTCCCTCAAACCAACACCAACAGCTGACCAACACGATCCTCGACATCGTGCAGCAGGCGGCCAACTACAAGCAGCTCCGCAAGGGCGCGAACGAGGGTAAGGATTGATGAAAAGAAGCGGCGGCTAGCTTTTTTCGACGTTTTCTAGCCGCCGCCGCTTTCAAAGTTCGCATGCCCGCTCCCGAATGCTCCCCCCTCTCCCGCGCCGTTTCGAATGAAACCAGCAATCACGATGCGAGCTCACGGCCCTCAATCTCTCTCTCCCCTCGAACGCAAAATCCCCCCAACCCCAAAATCACAAACACAGCGACCAAGACGCTCAACCGCGGCATCTCCGAGTTTGTCGTTATGGCCGCCGACACCGAGCCCATCGAGATCCTGCTGCACCTGCCGCTGCTGGCCGAGGACAAGAACGTGCCGTACGTGTTCGTGCCGTCCAAGGCCGCGCTGGGTCGCGCGTGCGGCGTGACGAGGCCGGTGAGTCAGAGTTGGAGAGAGGAAAGAAGAAGGAGGAAGGAAAGGGCGAAGAAACAGAGGAAAAACAAAACCTCTACGACGCTCTCGCTTCGCTCACTCCACTCGCTTCTTCTCTCTACTCTTTCCCTTCTTTCTCCCAAAAACCAACCAACCAATAATAGGTCATCTCGTGCTCGGTGACGACCAACGAGGGATCGCAGCTCAAGAGCCAGATCCAGACGCTGAAGCTGGCGATCGAGAAGCTCTTGATTTAGAGGAAAGAAAGAAGAAAGAGAGGAAAGAAGGAGGAGGAGGAGGAGGAGCAGGAGGGGCTTGCGTTTCGTTTCGTTTCTCGCTTGCTGCTTTCTCTCTCTCTCTCTCTCTCTCTCTCTCTCTCCCCTTCAACTCCAATGACGACGGCGGACGCAAAAGGCCAACGGAACAAAAACAAAAGTGTGTAAATAGCAAAAGTCCCCTCGAACAAAACAAGGAAAAAAGAAAACGCAAAAAAGAGAGCAGCGCGCGTTGCTTTCCTCGTCGTCGTCAAAACCTCCCTCTCCCTCTCTCTCCAACCAACTCTCTCCAACCAAAACCAAACTCACCGGTCGTCGAGTCGTGCCCCGCGTCGACCACCATCGCCGTCGCCCTCCCCGTCGCGAAGCTCGACAGCACGGCGTCCCTCGCCAGGAACAGCGCCGGGGGCCCGCGCCCTTCAAACATCCGCTCGACGACCTCCTCGCGGTCCGCGTCGGGCTGCGCGGTCGGCTCGGCGAGCATGAAGGGGTGCTCGCTGGCATCGAGGCGGAGCCTGTCTTTCAGGGCGTGGTCCCAGAGGGCCTCGACGGCGTCCCAGTCGGCGTAGGTGCCGTCGGGACCGAAGGCGGGGACGACCTGGTGAGGTGTTTGAGAGAGAGAGAGAGAGAGAGAGGAAGAAAAAGAAGAAAAAAGATGGGTGAGCAAAGAAGTCGCATCGGTCGGCGCTTCGTTTGCTGCTGCGCTCTCTCTCTCTCTGGCGCGATGATCTTCAAGGCGGCAACTCTCAGCGATGAGAAGAAGCCTCTCTCTCTCTCGCTCTCGCTCTTCTCTCTCACCTCCATGTCGTCACGGCGGAAGCCCAGCGCGTCGCTGCCGGCGAGTAAAGAGCGCTTGTCGCCGGCATCGCCGCCGCCACCGCCACCGTCGCTGCCGGCCGATTTCTTGCCTTTGGTTGCGGAAGGGAGCACGCCGACGCACTGTAGTGATTTTTTTGAGTTTATCGATGTGTAGAGGACGTTCTCAGCTACCTCTGCGCGCAAGCAGAGCTTCATCGGATGCGTGACGAGGGGGTGGAGCAAAGGCGGTGGCCATGAAGGGGTGACGTTGAAATAATCAATCAGCGACCCTTGTCTCTTTTCTCACCGAAGGATACACGGCCTTGGGCGCGTCCTCCCCGGCGTAGCCGGCCTTGACGGTCGCAGAGCCGATGTCGATGACAATGGCGTTGACGTCGTCTGGGAGATAGTGAGTGAGAGTGAGTGGTTTGAAGAGGAAAAAGGAAAGAGAGAAGAGAGATCGAATGAGTTTGACGTCGAAAAGAGAGGGGATTGGTACGACCTTTTTTCCCCGTCTTTCTGTTTCTGTATTGTATCCATCAACGGCGAGCACGAACCTCCGCCAAACATGGTGCCTGAGATAGCTGGAGGAGAGGAGGGAACGAAAGAAAAGGGCAAGAGCTCCCCTGTGGCGAAAGAGTTTTCTTTTTCTTCTCTCTCTTTGCCTTTTTTTTGACGTCGGAAAAAATAGTGAAAATCTCGACTCTTCGACCTTTTTTTCACTTCTTCGAACTCTCTTCCTCGTCGCAGGCATGCAACCTTCGCCTGCCTCGCTGCTGCCCCCGAAGAAAAGGCAACAAGCTCAGCAGGTCGAGGACGCCCCTCCCGTCCCATTAGAGGCAAAGCCAGACCTCTCCGAGGGCGACAAGGGCGTCGAGAAGAGCAGCAACAACAAGCCATCATCGATCGAGCCCTCATCGATCGCCGCCGACCCCGACGACGCCACCCTCGCTGTGGAGACCAGCAAGATCCGAGGTCTCGCACCTCCGCGCAAGCCCCGCGTGGGAGAGGAGTACCAGGCAGATCTCCCGGAGCTGCTGGAACAGCCGGCTGCGTTGCAGAAACGCTGATTCAGATTGAAAAAGGAAGAGGCGTTGAAACTCTCGAAGATCGAACGACAAGAAAAAAATTCGACCCCGACCTTTTTCCTCTTCTCTCCTCCTTCGATGTTCCGAAGCAGCGCCGCGGCCTCCTCCTCGCGAGGCCGGCGCTTCTCTCTGCTGTGCCTGGAAGAAGGGGAAGACTACGTCGACGACTGGGTCGCGAGCGCTGCCCCCTGGCCCTCGCGAGTCGCCGACGGCGGAGGCGCCGCGGCCGTTCGCAGTCGCGTCGCGGGCAAGCTCCGCTTGGGGTCCAAGTCGCTCGTCTTCGACCCCGACGACTCGCGTGCCCCCATCGTCAGGTTGCCCTTTGCCAACGTCGTTCAGCTAGAGCCGGAGTCGAGTAACAGCAGCAGTGGAAATGAAAAGAGCGCTTCTGCTGCTGCCTTCACCGTCACGGCCTCGCTCTGCATTCGGATGAAGCCCGACGGCCGCGACGCGCCCTACTCGTTCGACAAGTTTTCTTCTTCCGGAGGTAGCGGCGGCGGCGACGACGACAGCAACAACAACAGCAACGCCACCGCTGCGGCCAAGTGGAGGTTCGAGCTCAGTTACGCGCCGCTGGATGCCTTTCTGCCGCTGGCGATGCGTTACCTGGCGGCGTCGAAAGTCGGAGGAGGAGCTCTTCCTCTTCTTCCTCCTCCTCTCGCGCAGAGAGCGAGCGCGCCCTTGCCCTGGCAGCCGAGGAGCGTTTCTCCTCGCTGGCGCGCTCCAACCCCTTCGACCATTCGCTGCTCGTCGACATTTCGGAGAGGATCGTCGCCGACGTCGCCCCCGCCAGGCTGCTCTCCCCCCTGGTGGCCGAACCGGGGCGGGTCGTCGTCACCGACGCCCGGGTCTACTTCAGGCCCTTGGTCGACCCCTGCGCCGGCACGCCCCTGCCGCGCTCGCACGAGCTGAGGCGCGTTTTGGCACTGGCGAAGAGGAAGACGACGACGGAGGGGCACAGGGATGTCGGGCTCGAGGTGTTTTTCTTCGAGAAAGGGGACGTGAAGGAGGAAGGTGAAGAAGGAGGAGGAGGAGACGATGAGAAGAAGAACGCCGACGACAAAGGTTCGCCCTCTTCTTCGCCCTCTCTCCCTCGTCATTCTTCTTCCTCATCTTCTCCTTCCTGGGGCGCCGCTTCCGCGCTGTTCTCCTTCCGAACAAGGTCCCAGCGAGACCAGACCCTGGCTGCCCTGAGCCGCAGCCCTCTGCTCGGCGCCGCCCTGCCCGGAGGCCGCGCCTCTGTCGGCACGCTCTCTGCCGCTCTCGCTGCCGCTCCTCCTGTTTCTAACGCCGCCGCTGCCGCCGCTGCAGCCACCGCGAATTCGGGCCTCTCCGCCGCGACCTCGGCCTGGAAGCGAGGCAAGCTCTCCAACCTCGACTACCTTCTCCTGCTGAACGCGGCGGCGGGACGCTCCTTCTCGTGCCTGTCCTCGTGGCCTGTGGTGCCCTGGGTGCTGAGCGACTATCGCTCGAGTTTCCTGGATCTGGAAAGCAAACAGGTGTTCCGAGACTTGTCCAAGCCCATGGGAGCTCTGGATCCCAAGAGGCTGGAGCGGTTCAGGGAGAGGATGGAGATGATGGCGAGCGTGAGTTCGAGTTCGAGCGCGGCGGAGCCCCCTGCCGGAAACAACAGCAGCAGTGGAAACGGAAACAACAACAACAACAACGCGACGACAACGACAACAACCTCTTCCTCTCCACCGATCTCCCTCGACGCCCCCTTCCTGTACGGCACGCACTACTCCTGCCCGGGTTACGTCATGTCCTGGCTGCTGCGCGCGGCCCCGGCCCACATGCTGCGCCTGCAGTCGGGCCGCTTCGACGCGCCCGATCGCCTGTTTTCCAGTGTGGCGGCCGCGTGGGCCAGCGCATCTGGCGGCGGAGGGGCCGACGTCAAGGAGCTGATCCCGGAGTTTTACTTGGACGACGCCGGGTTCTTGTTGAACAGGGCGGGTCTGGCGCTGGGGAGGAGGCAGGACGGGACCCCCGTCGGGGACGTGGAGCTTCCTCCGTGGAGTAAGAAAGAAAGTGAAGGAGGAGCCGGGGAAGAATCAAACGACGCCGAGGCCGCAGCCGCGCGTTTCCTCTCGCTCCACCGCTCGGCCCTCGAGTCCCGCTTCGTCTCCGCCAACCTCCACCACTGGATCGACCTCGTCTTCGGGTACAAGCAGCGCGGGGCGGCGGCGGTGAGGGCGGACAACGTGTTCCACCCGTTGACCTACGAGGGCGCGCTGCCGGACCTCCTCGACGACGACGAAAGTGGTGGTGTTGTTGTTGGTGGTGTTGCTGTCCCGCCTTCTTCTACCTCATCTTCAACTCCTCCTTCTTCCCTCTCGGCGCACGAGAGGCGCGCTCTGGAGTCGCTGGTGACCGAGTTCGGGCAGTGCCCCAGGCAGCTTTTCACGGCGCCGCACCCGAGGCGGCGGCGGGTCTCGCCGTCGAAGGAGAAGGAGGGCAGCGGCAGCGGCATCGGCAGCAGCAGCAGCAGCAGCAGCAGCAGCAGCAGCAGCGGTAAAACTGTCGGTGCCGCGGCGAGGAGGCGGCCCGGGGGCGCCCTGGTCGCGGCGCTGCTCGCGACACTGGAGGCGACGACGGCGGGGGGCGGAGAAGACGGAGAAGGAGAAGGAAACGACGACGACGAGCTGAAGGAGCTCGACGTTCTCGCCAAGGAGCAGGAGGAAGAAGAGGAGAAGGCTAAAGCTGCTGCCGTTGAATCCGCTGCTGCAGAAGCCGCTGCCGCAGAAGCCGCTGCTGCTTCCACGGCAGAGGCTCCGCAAGTGCAGCCCGCAGGAGAGACCCCTCGCCCCGCGGGAAGCAGCAGCTGGTCCAACAGGCTCGGCGGGAGCTTCTCGTCGCTCGCGCAGCAGGCCGCCGACGGCGGAAGAGCCGCGGCGGCGAGCGCCGCCGCCGCCGCCGCAGCGGCTGCCTCGACTCCCGCCGCGGCCGCCGCCGCCGCAGCAGCCACGACGACGGCGGGAGGGCTCTCTTCTTCGCTGAGGAGCCTCTTTGTCCGCGCGCCGTCCCCTCCTCCTTCCGCTTCGACAGCAGCGGCAGCAGCAGCCCCTGCTCGAGCGGGAAGCGGAAGCGGAGGCCAAGGCGGAGGCCGCCCCGGCTGGGGGCCCGACCTCCGCTCTCGGCTCGCCGCTTCCGCTCCGGGAGGAGGAGGAGGAGACGAGGAGGCGTCGCTGTCGCCGTCGTCGTCGCCGCTGCTCGAACTGAGAGCTGTTTCTGCCTCCGAAGGGACCATCGCGCGCGCCACGGCCGTCGCCGCTGCTCGCCTGGGAGGAGGAGGAGGAGGCGGGAGCGAAGGAGAGGCCGTCACGCTGGCCTTTGCCGGCAACAGCAGCGGCGAGGTCTCGGCCTGGACTGTGCCTTCGCTTTCCTCTTCTTCTCTCTCGCCGCAGAGGCTCTTCGCCGCGAAAGCCTGCCCTGACTCCTCGGTCGAGTGCCTCGCGCTGCTCCGCTCGCCCGCGAGCTCTTCGGCTCCCTCTTTGCCAAAGTTGCCTGCTCCTCTGCCTCTGGTGCTCGTGGGCTTGGGCAACGGCCGGCTCGTCGCGCTCGACGCGAGCGAAAAAAGGGAAGAGAGCGATTTCGTCGTGGGCTCCTGCCAGGCCCACGCCGACTCCCTCTCGTGCTGCGCTCTCGTCGCATCGGGGCCTTCGGGGTCTTCTTCCTCGACGCTCTTCACGGCCTCGTGGGACGGAAGAGTCAAGCTCTGGGCGCTCGCCGAGGGCAGGGAGCCCTGGAGGACGACGAAGAAGAAAAAGGATGAAACTGCCCCTCCGCTCCCTTTCTTCGAGCTCGCGGGAGAGGAGCCCGTGTGGTCCCTGGCCTGCTCGGCGCACGACGGAGGCAAGCTGGTGCTCACGGGCAGCGACGACGGCGTCGTGAGGGCCTGGGATGCGCGCGTCGGTGGAAGCGGAAGTGGGAGAAAGTCGGGCTCCGGCTCCGGCGGCAACTCTTCCTCTTCCTCTTCTTTCACCTCTTCTCCCGTTTGCACCGTGCGCGTCTCCAACGACTACGTAGCGGGACTGGCGCTGCTGCCTCCCTCCTCTTGTCCTGGAGGGGTCTTCGCCGTCGCGGCGACGGCGGACGGCAAGCTGAGCGCCGTCGACTTCCGCCAAGGACGCGTCGTCGCGAGTAATGATTCTTCTTCTCCGCATCCTTCCTCGTCTTCCTTCTCTTTCTCGATTGGCCCCTTGCGCTCCCTGGTCTGCGATGGCTCCCTGGCGATCGCGGGAGGCGAAGACGGGCGCGTGGCGTTCTGGCCCGTGAGGGAGGCGCTGCTGTCGAGTGGAAAGAAAAGTGGTGGAGGAGGAGGAGAAGGAGGAGGAGGAACTCCTTCGATTCCACCTCTGCTCGCGGCCAGGAGCGGCGTTTCGATCAACGCTCTGGCGGGCCTCGGCGGCGGCGCAGGGAGGGACGCGCTGTTTGTGGCTGGCGAGGACGGGAGGGTGACGGTGCTTCGAGGGTGAAAAGAGAGAAGAGAAGGTCGAAGAAGACGAGGTCGTCGCTTCGTAAAATTGAAAAAAAATCGAAAACCATCTTGAATCACTCGTTTTTCTCTCTTCTTTCTTCGTTCTTCTCTCTCTCTTCGTTTCTTTCTCTCTTTCCTTTCTCTTTGTCTTCCGATTCTATTTCGCGAGAAATCGAGAAGACAATCGAATCACAGTAATTTGATGAACTCAGTCAAGGTAAAGACGATAGAAAAGAGTGGGATAGAAAGAAGAGAGGCGAGAAGGGGGAGGATTCGACGGTCGAGAGCCCGACCATCGGTCGATTCGACGTCACTTTTTCTCTTCCTTTCCGCCAAAAAAGCTCGCTCCTCCGGCCCTGTGATTGCTCTTTTGCGAGTGATGATGGGAGAAGTCGAAAATGCTCTTGGCCATGAGCAGGAGAGGGGTTCAAAACGTGTCCAATTCCGTGGACTTTCGCGGAGGCATTGGATTCGACGTCTTCGGGGCGTTTTTCTTTCTTTTTCGATTTTTCGAAGGGGGTAGCGCCGTCGTGGTTGGAGCTTCCTCTCACTTCGTCGTTCAACTCAAACTCACTCAAAAAAACAGAACGCCCGCGCCACCATGGCGCCCCACGAAGCTCCCGCTGGCGCCGCCGCTGCTGGCACGGACCAGAAGCCTCAGCCGCAGCCCCAACCGCGCCCGTCGTCCGGCTCCGAGCTCACCAAGGAAAACGCCACGGCTGGCATCGTCTCGAACGAGAGCTTGACGGTGAGGGAGAGAGAGAAGGGAGATCGATGCATCTGCTTTTTTGCCCTCTTCTTCTTCTCTTTGCTCTCTCGCTCTTCTATGCTCACACCTGATTGAAATTCAAAAGCAACACACGCTACAGGAGGAGGAGATCGAGCGCGTCGTGGCACCCGAGGAAGCGGTCGCCGAGGAGGAGCGCCTGAGGGCCGAGCGCGAGGTGAGAGATGCGAGTTTCTTTTTTTCGGCGACGACGACCTCGACGACCTCGACGTCGTCGTCTTCGTCGTCGTCGCTGGTCCCCCTCCCCTCTCTTTTCGCTCGCCCCCCTCTTCCCTCCGCGCTCACCACCAACAACTTAACCGCCACACACAAACCCCTCCAAAACCATCTCATCTCAACAGGCCGCCGCGACCGCCGCCGCCGCCAGCGCCCCTCAGGCAGAGGCCACGCTCTCCAAGAGCCGCGCGGCCGAGCTCGACAAGCTGCTCAACCAGACCGACCTCTACACCAAGTTCCTCTCGGAGCAGATGGAGTCGATCGAGCAGAAGACCGAGGCCGAGGCCGCCGCCGAGGCCGCCGCTGCCGGCGGTGCTGGAGCTGGCGGGAAGAAGGGCAAGAAGGGCGGGAAAGGTGGTGCCTCGGCTTCGGCGACCGCGACAGCAACCGCCGCTGCAGCCGCTGCTGCTGACAAAAAGCGCAAGAGGAGCGCTGACGGCCTCTCCCCGACGCAGGAATTGCTTCCCCTCATCCAGGGCGAGCTCCGCGACTACCAGCTGCGAGGTAAGAGAGAGAGAGAGAGGGTGGAGAGATCGAAATCGGCGTTTTTGGTGACCCAAACGGCATTTCTTGGCTTTTCAACACCGTTCCGCGCCTCGCTTCCGCGCCCCACGACCACCATTCTCTCGCCGTAACTCTTGGGCAAACGTGGGAATTGGTTTAGGAGCGATCGGAGGCGTGCAAGGGTTCCAAATCGGCGTTTTTGTTCAAAAAATTCGAAAAAAACGCGCATGAAAAACTCGAAAAACTTAAAAAACTCACCTTTTCCCCCACCACCTCACCTCTTTTCAGGCGTCAAATGGCTCATCTCGCTCTACCAAAACGGCCTCAACGGCATCCTGGCCGACCAGATGGGCCTGGGGAAGACCGTGCAGACCATCGGCTTCCTCTCGCACCTGCGCTCCAAGGGCGTCCACGGCCCCTTCATGATTGTCGGCCCGCTCTCGACGCTGCCCAACTGGGTCGCCGAGGTCGAGCGCTGGGCTCCCTCGATCCCCGTCGTGCTCTACCACGGCTCGAAGGACGAGCGCTCTGCGCTCCGATCCAGCAGATTGGGCTCCGGGGCCGTCAAGGCCGGGCCCACCTTCCCCATCGTCGTGACTTCCTATGAGATCGTCCTCGCCGACGCCAAGTTTTTGGCCTCGTACAAGTGGAAGTACATCGTCGTGGACGAGGGCCACCGCCTGAAGAACGCCAACTGCAGGCTGCTGAGGGAGCTGAGGACGATCCCGACGGCCAACAAGCTGCTGCTGACGGGCACCCCGCTGCAGAACAACCTCTCGGAGCTCTGGTCGTTGCTCAACTTTCTGTTGCCCGACATTTTCGGGTCCCTGGCTGACTTTGAGTCATGGTTTGACTTTTCGGCGGTCGGGCAGGAGGGAGGAGACAAGGAGATTTTGGCGCAGGAGCAGCGCTCCAAGGTCGTCAGCAAGTTGCACTCGATTCTGAAGTAAGTGAGAATGGGAGGGGAGTGGAGGGGGAGACGGGGAGAGGTGGAGAGTTGAGAGGGAGTTGAGAGAGAGAGAGAGAGAGAGAGAGAGAGAGAGAGAGAGAGAGAGAGAACGTCGAGCGTCGTCGACCCTCGCTCTCCTCGTCTTCTCGCGCGAGACTTTGCTTCCTCGACCCCAAAAAATCGAGTTGCGCGCAGGGCTCGCCATTGCCTCAAATATGCTTTAGGGGTCATATTGATGCGCCCTAGGGGGGTGGGAGAGCGAGAGATGCGCAACGGGGGGTGCAGTTGTGGGCGAGTCGAGAAGTTTTTGGAGTTGAGTGCGACGACGACTGCAGCTGACGCCAAAAAAATTCGAGTTGAGAATGCTCGACTAGAAATAATCGAAAAAATCGCAAATTCTACTCGTCCGCATTCTTTTCTTTCTGTGCTTGCGATCGTCGCGCTCGCGGAACAAACATCGTTCGAGTTCGATTGGAGACCTTGCGAAAAAACACGCGCTTGTGCGCAGAAGCGGCGAGTGCGGACTTTGAGAGATGAGGATGAGTTGACGCTTTGGGCCCTTGCTCTACTCCGCACGCTTTCTAGCTTCGATGAATGCGACGCACGGAACTTTTATAACAGAGATGCGACGCAAACAACTCGTTTGGCCGTGCGCTTGACCTTGAAACCTCGATGCGGACTTGATCCACTTGGGCTCGATTTTCCCTCTTCGATGTTTGCGTGCGCCTTTTGGTCTGTCGTTTGCGCCGCATGGATAGTCAATAGCGGCTGCATGCGTCGCAATGCGCTGCAAAGAGAAACGCACCCGCCAAGAGCACGTTGCGACGATTCCGAGCGGGCCAGTGATTGAAGACCTTGCTCCGCACGCCTTCTTTCACGCCTCCTCGCTCGCTTCTTTGCGCCGCAAGGCTTACACAGTTTTTACACTGCGTCGCACGCGCACAGGGAGCTCTCGAATGCTTGCCAATGCGGAGTTGAGCGCATTTCGATAAAAGGCATGAACCACCCGGCGCGTGTTTTGCTCTTCCTCCACGCTGTTTGCTCTGTGATTTCCATGCGCCGCATTCTACGCCGGTCGTTTGCTTACATGGGAAACAATGCGGCGAACGCACATGGAGAACAGCGCGATTGTCGATATTCGCCCGCGAGCCTTGCGCCGCAAACTGCGGAGCTCGCGCCGTTCTCCTGCTCGCCCTGCGCCGCACTTGCACTCTTTTGTTTATTCGATGCGTCGCACGAGCTTCACAACTAGTTTAACACTTTGCCGCACCTCGCTTGCACTCCAACTCCCAATTCTCCGCATTCCTTTCTGTTTCGTTTCCATTCCCCCGCGTTCCGCTCTCCGTTTACTCACGTTCTTCCCCCAAACCCTATCCGTGCACTAACCAACAGGCCTTTCCTGCTCCGCAGGATCAAATCCGACGTGGAGACTTCTCTGCCGGCGAAAACAGAGCTGGTGCTCTACGCTCCGATGTCGGACAAGCAGCGCGAGCTCAACGACCAGCTCCGCGACAAGACCCTGATGGTGCGTTGCTGTTTTTTTTTCATCGCGCGGTGCGCTGCCGTCGTTGAGAGGACCGTGACAGCGGCAGCGGCGGCTCCTCGCTCAAGAGAGAGGCGTTTTCGAATTTTCCGCGACGAAAAACCAACCTCTTGCGGTCGCGCTCCTCAACTCCTCAACCTCTCACCTCCTCCCTCTTCTACACCCCACTCTTTCCTCCAATTCCATTCCCCTCCCTCCTCGCCTCCCCCCATCAGGAGGTGATGACCAAGCTCGGCCGCGCCACGGGACGCGGCGGGTCCACCACGGCACTCAACAACGTGCTCATGCAGATGAGAAAGGTCGCAAACCACCCAGACCTCATCACCGCCGCCTTTGACGACTCGCCCTTCTTCCCTACCCCTGCCCAGCTGGTCGAGCAGTGCGGCAAGATGGCCCTGATGGACCGCCTTCTGACCAAGCTGCGCGTCGCGGGGCACAAGGTGCTGATCTTCTCGCAGATGACCAAGATGCTCGACCTGGTCGACGCCTACCTCGACCAGCTCGGAGTGCAGGCCTGCCGTATCGACGGCAACATCTCGTGGCAGGACCGCCAGGCCGCCATGAAACGCTTCAACACCGACCCCGATGTGTTCGCGTTCCTGCTGTCTACGCGCGCTGGGGGGTTGGGTGAGTAAAAGAGGAGGTCGAATTTTTGGTGCTCTGGGAGCAGTGTTTGGTCGTCGAGAGCACGTTTGGGTCGAGAGAGAGCGCGAGGAGGGGTTGACGAGCGACGAAAAACTACGCGTTTTCTTCAACTTTTCCCAGTTTTCGCTCCCTTTCGACCCCTTTCGCGTCGTCTTTCGCTTCGATTCTTTCTCCCTAACATGCCCAAGCATTTGCTGTACGTCCTCGACGATTCAAATGCGGAAATTGCTTATCTTTTCGACAACAAAACTCTAAAAAACCCGTTTTCGCTCACTTTCCCCTTCCTTTTCCCCTCCTTTTCCCTTCCTTTTCCTACCTCTTCCACCCCCTTTCTGTCCGCTCACCATTTTTAGGCATCAACCTGACTGCGGCGGACACCGTCATCATCTACGACTCGGACTGGAACCCGCACAACGACCTCCAGGCCATGGACCGCTGCCACCGTATCGGCCAGCAGAAGCCCGTGCTCGTCTTCAGGCTCGCCACGGCCCACTCCGTCGAAGGTAACATGCTCCGCAGGGCCAACTCCAAGATGGCCCTGGAGAGGCTGGTGATCAAGAAGGGCGCGTTCTTGCACTCGGAGAACGGCGCCGGCGGGTCTTCGTCCGAAGCGGTCAAGGGGACGGGCATGTCGGCCGATGAGCTTCTCGAGCTGTTGAAGTCCGACGCGTCGCTCGAGGACCTGCCCCAGTCCGCTGCCGTCTCCGAGAAGGACCTGGACCTGATCCTGGACCGCAGGCACATGGCGATTGCCGGCGGGAAGCCCCGCTACGAGGAGAAGGGCCCCGGGTGGGAGGTGGTCGCCCAGCTCGACGGAAGCGGCCTGCTGAGCTCGGTGCAGTGATATTTTTGAGGACTTCGAGTTGTTTTTTAAATTCGTTTTTAGAAAGAGAGAGGAGAGGAGAGAAACAACAAACGACACAAAACTTCATTACCTTTTTACTCCTCCCTCCCCCCACCCATTCTTTTTTTTAGACCCAATAGAGAGAGAGACAAAGAGAGAGAGAGAGAGAGAGAGGGCGTGAGATATAAAATCAAAAAAAGAACTGTGAACGAGGGGAGTAACAAGACCCAAAAACAAAAATCATCAACAAAAAAACACACTCTCTCTCTCCTTCTTCTCTCTCTCTTTTTCTCTTTTTCACTTAAACGCCGCCGCGAGCTGCTCTTTCGCGCTCTCGAGCGCCTTGGGCACAGCGGACGCGTCCTTCCCGCCGGCCTGGGCCATGTTGGGCTTGCCACCACCTCCTCCGCCGCAGATCTTGGCCACGCCGCCGACAAACTTGCCCGCGTTGATGAGCCCCGCCTTGACCGCGCCGGCCGAGACGGCGGCGGCCATCACCGCTCCCGTTTCGCTCGCCGAAATCAGAAAGACGGCAGCGGGGTCGGCTTCCAGCTTCACAAGCAGAGCAGCAGCAGCTTCCTGCAGCGCCTTGCCTTCCACGCCATCGAGGCGCGCCGCCAAAAAGGTCCCTTTCTCGGTTTTAACGACGGCGTCTGTCGAAGCGAGGTCGAGCGCCTTGGCCGCGGCGACCTGCGACTTCAAGGCCGCCACCTCCTTCTGCGCCGCCCTCAGCTCGTCCTGCAGGGCAGACACGCGAGCGGGCAGCTCGCTGGGTTTGGCGCTCAGCGAGCCGCTCAGCGAGCGCACGACCGAGTCGACGGCGTTGAGGTGCTCGACCAGGGCGCCGCCGACGACCGCCTCGACGCGACGCACGCCCGAGGCCACGCCCGACTCCGACAGCACCTTGAAGCCGCCGATCTGGCCCGTGGAGCGTACGTGTGTGCCGCCGCAGAGCTCCATGGAGACCCCGGGGACGTCGACGACGCGGACGCCCGAGGCGTCGTACTTCTCCCCAAAGGCGGCGACGGCGCCCTTCTCGCGCGCGGCGGCCAGGGGCATCGTCTCGGTCTGCAGGGCCGAGTCGTCGCTGACCCAGCGGTTGATCAGGGCCTCGACGCGAGAGACCTCCTCGGGCTCCATCCCTCGCGGGAGGTTGAAGTCGAAGCGGAGCCTGTCGGGCTGGACCAGGGAACCCTGCTGCCCGACGTCCTCTCCCAGGACCGACTTGAGCGCGGCTTGCAGCAGGTGCGTCGCCGTGTGGTGCGCCGCCGCGGCCGAGCGGCGCCTCGGGTCGACGCGAGCGGTGATCAAAGCTTCTCCGCCGCCGCCTCCGACGGAGAGCTCCCCGCTCGTCACGCGACACCGGTGGAGGGAGACGGCCCCGCCAGCTGCTCGCCTCGTGTCGAGCACGACGGCCCTGCCGTTGTCGCCCCAGGTCAGCTCGCCCGCGTCGCCGACCTGGCCGCCGCCCTCCGCGTAAAACGGCGTCGCGTCGAGGACGACGTCGACGACGGTGCCGGCCGGGGCAGCGGAGAGGCGCTCTGCGCCCGAGGGGGCCGCGATCGCGGCCTCGTCGTCGTTGGAGGCATCAACATCATCAGATATTATAGTCACGGAAAGCAGCGCCTTGACGGCGCAGCCTTCGGCCTCGGTGCTGTTGTAGCCGACAAAGCGCGTCGCGCCGACCTCGGCCGCGAGGCCCCCGAGCGACGCCGCGGCCGTGACGTCCACGACCTTCGCCCCTTCCTTCGAGCGCGCGCGCTGGTCCTCCATGGCCCTCTCGAACCCAGCGACGTCGACGGAGGCCCCCCTGTCCTCACAGACCTCCTGGGTGACCTCAAGGGGGAAGCCGAAGGTGTCGTAGAGCTCGAAGGCGGTCGCCCCAGGCAAGACCAGCAGCTCCTCTTCTTTCCCTCCTCCTTTTTCCTTCTCGAGCGCGTTCAGGGCGTCGTTCAGCAACTTCCCTCCGGCGTCGAGCGTGGCAGAGAAGCGCTCCTCTTCCCTGGAGAGCTCGGCCTGCACGCGGGCCAGCGAGCCAGGCAGGGTCGAGTCCTCGGCCGCCGCCGCGATCTCGGCCGCGACCGCGGCGAGCTGCGGCATCAGGAAAGCTTTGCTGCTGCTGCTGCTGCTGCCGCCTTTCCCTCCTTCTTTCACGCCCAACAGCCGCGCCTTCATCACCGTGCGGCGGATCAGGCGCCTCAGCACGTAGCCCCGCCCGACGTTGGAAGGGGTAACGCCGTCGGCCACCAGGTGCGCCGCGGCCCTGGCGTGGTCCCCGATAACTTTCAGCGACGTCCGGGTCTTCTCGTCCGTTTCCGTGCTTTTATAGTCGATCCCGGCCGCCTGCGCCGCGGCCTCCACCAGCGGATAGATCAGGTCGATCTCGTAATTGTTGGGCACGCCCTGCAGGATCTGGGCCACGCGCTCCAGGCCCATGCCCGTATCGATGTTCTTGGCCGCGAGAGGGACCAGCGTGCCATCGGGCCCCCGGTTGCTCTCCATGAAGACGAGGTTGTAAAACTCGATGAACCTGGAGTCGTCGCCCAGGTCTGCCCCATCGACCCCTCTCTCCGGGTGGAGATCATAATACAGCTCGGAGCAGGGGCCACAGGGCCCCGTCGGGCCGGCAGCCCAGAAGTTGTCCTCCTCGCCCAGGCGCTGCACCCGGTGCGGGGGAAGGCCGGCGATCTTCGGGTCGGTCCAGGCTGCGGCGGCCTCGTCGTCGTCCCTGAAGACCGACGCCCAGATCCGCGACTCCGGGATCCCGAGCTCTTCGGTCGAGAGCTTCCAGGCCATCGCGATGGCCTCTTTCTTGAAGTAGTCCCCGAAGGAGAAGTTGCCCAGCATCTCGAAGAAGGTGTGGTGCCTGGCCGTGACGCCGACGTTCTCGATGTCGTTGGTCCGGATGCAGCGCTGCGAGGTGGTCGCCCGCGGGACGGTCCCGCCGTTGGGTCTGGGGGCTTGACCCAGGAACACGGGCTTGAACTGGAGCATGCCGGCGATCGTCAGGAGCACGGTGGGGTCTTCCGGGATCAGGGAGGAGGAAGGGAGCTTGGCGTGGCCCTTGCTCTCGTAAAAGTTCAGGAAGCGGCGCCTGATCTCTGCTCCGGGGAGAGGAGACGGGTGGTCGATTTGAGTCGTGAAGGGTGCTGATTGGGAAGAAGAAGCAGCAGCAGCGGCGACGGCGACGGACGAGCCGGCGTGGAAGGGCGAGGGGCGTGTTTGACCTGTTTTGGTTGAGAGAAGAAGAGGAGGTCGAGGAGGGTCGAAGAGGTCGAGGTTGAGTTTTTTTTTGTCGTTCGACGTCGAAGCCAATTCACGAACCTTTCTTTTCGCATTCTCCTGCTCTTTCTAGGCTACTATCGGTTACTTCGCCAACGCAAAAGGCGAGTATTCGATCTCCAATATCGTGCCAGATGAAAATAAAACTCTCAACGGACCTCGAACGAGGTGCACCGAGCACGATGCGAACGAGCCCGAGACGCGTGGCGCCGCCGTCGCCGACGCCGCCGCCGTCAAACTCAATGATGAGCAGTTTTGTGCGACGATTCCGGCCGTCCTGCGCGCCGCGGAGCGCAGCGCAAACGCCATGGGGGCGGCGGACGAAGGCCTCGATGCAGCCGGAGTAGCAAATACAACAGCAGCAGCAGCACCGACGCGCTGCTGCTGCTGCGGCGAGGGCGTTGAGGTGCTGCGCATTCGAGGAGAAGAAGCGAGGGAAGGGCGAGAGGCGAGAAGTGGCAAGCTTTTCTTTTCGTTTTCTCGCTCAGAAAATTTTTCAAAAAAAAACTCACATCAAGAACGCAGCGCGTCGCGGGCTTCATCGATCTCTCTCGGCGTTCTCCCGTTGAGGAGAGCAACCACAGAGATCATGCCGACCCCTCTGAAGCGGAACTTCCGCTTCGCGATAGACAGGGGCGGCACTTTCACCGATGTCTTTGCGACGATCGACGCCGACGACGACAACGATCAATCCTCCTCTCGACCTCTTCGACCTCGAGAGGTCGTCGTCAAGCTCTTGTCCGAAGACCCTTCCAACTACCCGGACGCCCCCAGAGAGGGCATCCGCCGCGTGCTGGAGGACGTCACGGGGATCCCTCACCCTCGCGACCGGCCCCTGGACACGAGCAGGATCGCCGCGATAAGGATGGGGACCACGGTCGCCACCAACGCCTTGCTCGAGCGCCGCGGGGAGCGGTGCGCTCTGCTGACGACCAGGGGCTTCCGGGACCTGCTGAGGATCGGCAACCAGGCGAGGCCTAACATCTTCGACCTGAGGGTGCGCACCCCCGGTGTCTTGCCTGAGGAGTTTGTGGAGGTGGACGAGTGCGTGACGCTGCCGCTTTTGAACTACAATAGTAGTAAAAATGGAGACGAGAGAACCACGACGACAAAGAGAGACGATGACGGCGACGAAGACGACTCCAACTCCAACTCGCCCCACTCTTCCCTGCTCCCTCCAGCGACGCTCAGGGCACGCGCCGGCATCGACCTCGACCTCGCAGCACGGTCAGATGCCCTGAACTTGGCAGAGGCAAAGGCAGAAGCTGTTCAAAGAGGAATCGACCCTTCGCTCGTCCGCTTCGTCGAGTGCTCGACCGGGGAGACCGCCCTCGTCCGGAGGCCTCCCGACTTGGTCCAGGCGCGCAAGGACCTCGAGTCTCTTTTGAGAAAGGGTTACCGCTCCGTCGCCATCGTCTTCAAGCACGCCGCCGTCTTCCCCGACCACGAGGTCGCCGTCGGCCGCCTCGCCGAGCAGCTCGGGTTCCAGCAGGTCTCGCTGTCCCACGCCGTCGCGCGCGCCGTCCGCATCGTCCCTCGCGCCCACACCGCGGCCGCGGACGCCTACCTGACCCCGGCCATCGTGCGCTACGTCTCGATGTTTACTGCCGGTTTTGATGCGGGAATCTCGGACGGAAGCGTCGACGTCCAGTTCATGCAGTCCGATGGCGGGCTCGCCCCCGCTGCGAGGTTCTCGGGGCACCTCGCGATCCTGTCGGGGCCCGCCGGGGGGTACGTGGGCTACGCCAGGACGACCAGGTGGGGAAGGAGGGACGCCAGGGTTGGTTCGTTGTCTTCCACCAGGGTTGTCAAACCGGAAGAAGGAAGGAGCGGCGGCGGAGGAGGCGGAGTTCAAAAAGACCAGCTCGAAGAACAAGTAGAAGAAGGAAACACTTTTTTCAAGCCCTCGCCAGACCAGGTCATCGGCTTCGACATGGGCGGCACCTCGACCGACATCTCCCGCTTCGCCTCGGCCTCGGGCTTCGAGCACGTCCACGAGTGCGTGACGGCGGGAGTGACGCTGTCGGCCCCGCAGCTCGACATCAACACGGTGGCGGCGGGGGGAGGTTCCCTGCTGAGGTACGAGCATGGGATGCTCGCCGTCGGGCCCGGGTCGGCTGGGGCGCACCCTGGGCCCGCTTGCTACCGTAAACCCGGGGGCTTAGCTGCCGTGACCGACGCCAATGTGGTTCTGGGTCGACTTCAGCCTGCCTTTTTCCCCCGTATCTTCGGAAACACCGAGGACCAGCCCCTGGACGTCGAGGCTTCCTCCAGGGCTCTCTCCCAGATCCTCGAGCAGGTCAATGCCGACGCCGCAATCCGAGGAAGAGTCCCTCTCTCTTCGACGGACGAGCTCGCCCTGGGGTTCGTCGACGTCGCGGTGGAGGCCATGTGCAGGCCCATCCGCGCCCTGACGCAGGCGAAAGGCCACGACGCGGCGCGGCACGTCCTGGCCGTGTTCGGCGGCGCCGGTGCGCAGCACGCGTGCGGCGTCGCTCGTGCGCTGGGGATGAGGACGGCCTTTGTCCACAGGCACGCCGGGGTTTTGTCTGCTGTGGGCATCGCCGCCGCCGACGTCGCGGTGGAGGCGAGGGAGCCTGCCGCGGCGGTGCTGCCGCAGCTGGTGGAAGGGGGAGAAGAAGAGAAAGGGAAAGAAGAAAACTCTTCTTCTTCTCTCGTCGCCGCCGACCTCCACGCGAAACTCGAGGGCCTCCAGTCCCGCGCCCAGGCGCAGCTCGAGGCCCAGGGCTTCGACCCCGCTTCGTCCATCTCCAGCGAGAGGTTTTTGAACCTGAGGTACGAGGGCACGGACGTCGCCGTGATGGTCCCCGTCGCGGCTTCTTCTTCTTCGAGTTCTTCCTCTGATTCTTCTTCCTCCTCTTCTCTCGACCTCGCCGCAGTCTCGCGCGCGTTTGAGCGGGCCTACCGCAGGGAGTTTGGCTTTGTTCTCGAGGGGCGCGTCGTCGTCGTCGACGACGTCAGGGTGCGTTGCGTCGGCAAGCAGCAGGCCTCCTTTGCTGGCGACGAGGAGGAGGGAAAAGACGAGGGAGAGGAAGAGGAGGGACTCGAGTTCGAAAAGCTTCCTCTTCCTCTCCCTCGGCCGGCGGCGACCGTCTCTGCGTGCTTCTCCGCCGGCGGCCGGCAGCAGACGCCCGTCTTCGAGCTCTCCGCGCTGACCCGGGGCCAGAGCATCGAGGGCCCCGCGCTGCTCTCCGCGGGGACCTGCACCGTCGTCGTCGAGCCGGGGGCCAGGGCCGTGGTCGTCCGGGGGGGCAGCGTGCGCATCGACCTCTTTGACGACGACGACGATGAAAGCGACGAAGGTTCCGCTTCTGCTTCCACTGCTGCTGCTGCTGCTCTTCCTTCTTCCTCTCCCTCTCCTTCCTTGTCCCTACCGGACCCGGTCCGCCTCGCCCTGTTCTCGCACCGCTTCATGAGCATCGCCGAGCAGATGGGCCGGGTGCTCGCCCGAACCTCGGTCTCGGTCAACATCAAGGAGAGGCTGGACGTTTCTTGCGCTCTCTTCAGCGGGGAGGACGGGTCGCTGGTGGCCAACGCGCCGCACCTGCCCGTGCACCTGGGAGCAATGTCCGAGGCCGTGAGGTACCAGGTGAGGCACTGGTGCGGCGGTGGCGGCGGCGAAGAAGGGGCTGCTGGTGCTGGAAGTGGCGGAAGAAGCGGAGGAGGAAAACAAGAAGAGGAAGAGGAAGAGAACGAGGGCCTGTTCCCGGGGGACGTCCTCTGCTCCAACCACCCGCAGCTCGCTGGGGGCTCCCACCTGCCGGACATCACCATCATCACGCCCGTGTTCGAGTCGGATGAAATCGTCCCGGACGAGAAGAACAAGAAAGGAAGGCCAAGAAGCAAGCCGATCTTCTTCGTCGCGTCGAGGGGCCACCACGCCGACGTCGGAGGGGCGACGCCCGGCTCGATGCCGCCTCACTCCACCTCGCTGGACCAGGAGGAGGCCGCGATCGTCTCGTTCAAGCTGGTGAGGAAGGGAGGCGCCTTCGATGAGAAGGGCATCACTGAGATCTTGACTAAGGCAGGGACGCGCGCCCTCTCGGACAACCTCAGCGACCTCCGAGCGCAGGTCGCCGCCAACGCGCGCGGGATCTCTCTGGTCCGATCTCTCATAAGCGAGCACGGCAGAGGGACGGTCCTGGCTTACATGGGCCACATCCAGCGCAACGCGGAGGGGGCCGTGAGGGACATGCTGAGGAAGTTCGCGGCGGCGACGGCGGAGAAGCAGCAGCAGAAGAGGGCGGAGGTGCAAGAGAAGAAGAAGAGCTCGCCGTCGCCGTCGTCGCCGTCGAAAACTCCTCTTCCTCCTCCTTCTTCTCCTTCTCCAACCACCACCAACAACGTCGTCGTCGTCTCCGCCCTCGACCGCATGGACGACGGCACCCCCATCTCCCTCGTCGTCTCCGTCGACTGCGCCTCGGGCTCGGCAGAGTTCGACTTTACCGGAACGGGCCCGCAGGTGAGGGGCAACACCAACGCCCCTCCGGCCGTCACCAGCTCGGCTGTGATTTATTCTTTAAGGGCGATGGTCGACGCCGACATCCCCCTCAACCAGGGCTGCCTGACCCCTGTCACCATCAAGATACCCGAGAATTCTATTCTCTCTCCCTCTCCTGGCGCTGCCGTCGTCGGAGGAAATGTCTTGACTTCGCAGCGGGTCACCGATGTCGTCCTCCGGGCTTTTGGCGCAGCGGCCGCCTCGCAAGGGTGCATGAACAACTTCACCTTTGGTGATGGGCAGCTCGGGTACTACGAGACGGTGGCCGGTGGCTCCGGAGCAGGACCGGGGTGGCATGGTGCTTCGGGCGTGCAGTCCCACATGACCAACACGAGGATCACCGACCCGGAGGTGCTCGAGCGGCGCCTGCCTGTGGTCCTCCGCGAGTTCTCGCTCCGGACCGGGTCTGGTGGGTCTGGCAAGTTCAGGGGAGGGGATGGCGTTGTTCGCGAGGTGGAGTTCCTGAGGCCACTGACGGCGTGCCTTCTGAGCGAGAGGAGGAGCCTGGCGCCGTTTGGGCTCGAGGGTGGCGGCGAGGCGCAGCGAGGGATGAATCTGTTGATTAAGAGAGAGAAGGAGAAGAAAGTTGAAGAAAGAGTAGGAGAAGAAGAATTTTCTTCTTCTCCTCCTCTCTTCCGCGAGCTTGTCGTGAATTTGGGAGGCAAGGCCACGGTGGAGGTCGAGGCAGGGGACAGGATCCGGATCCTGACTCCGGGTGGCGGCGGGTTTGGGAAAGAGGAAGAGGAAGAGGGAGAGGAAGGAGAAGAGGGAGACGAAGAGGAGAAGAAAGCAGCTTCGACTTCTCTTCCTTCCTCTGCTGCTGCTCACGTCCCGAGGGCTTCCGGCTCCATCCACGCCTACGCCCAGGCGCAGGAGACGGCGTAGAAGGGATAAAAGAGAGAGAGAGAGAGAGAGGGAGAGAGAGAGAGCGGGGGAAACAGCGGAGCGTTTTGTAAATTGAAATAGGCAAAAAAAACTTGTTTCAAGAAAGATAGAAAAAAACGACTTTCTCTCTTCCACCCCTCTCTCTCTCTCACCTCCTAATGTCTCTTCTCTCTCACACTTTCACCACCCCCCCCCCAAAAAAAAAAAAAAAAAGGAGCAAGAAAAAAAAAAAGCAAGGCGAGGACAACAAAA
>Ga0114918_10000637_pt1 | contig 30435 bp, 33 predicted proteins | sample LantaG_FD_87015 | JGI IMG/M metagenome (GOLD analysis project Ga0114918, IMG submission 87015) | Deep subsurface microbial communities from Baltic Sea to uncover new lineages of life (NeLLi) - Landsort_02402 metaG | ecosystem: Environmental > Aquatic > Marine > Oceanic > Sediment | place...
AAAAATAAGTTTGAATTTTATAATGATTTATTTAATTATTCACTGAAAAAAATATCCAGTGATATCTGCTATAAATTTAAAAAATCTCCTATACCTGACTACGGAATTACAAGGTCATTTTTTTTAAATAAAAAGACCTATGATTTGCTCCATGCCACATACAAAAAGTCACAGGAATTATATAAAACACTGTATGACGATTATCTATCCATGGGAAATTTTACTGAGCTAATATTATATATTTATGTTACTGATAATATAGAGAAGAAAATTCTTGATGTATTTAAATTTGACTTTGGTATTAAGAAAATAACTTAGAAGAAATGTAATTGGTTTTATACCCTAATTAGGGATAAATTTCATATGTATCTTTTATGTAATTCTTAGATATCATCCCAAAACAATTAAATGTCTTTTCTAGTTGTTTGTTTTATTATCTCTTTTATGATTTTAATAAATTCATCAATATGGGAATACCATTTTTCAATTGGTATATTTACATAAATTTCAGCAAAATCTTTTGGTATTGAAAAATCCTTAATCTTAATTAGAGACTCACCATAAATAGTTCTTATTTTCTTTGTATCTTCATTATCGTTGAGCCAGCCAAAGTTAATTTGCAGGATACCATCCGTAAAAACTGAATACAACCTATAGTGATAAGAATCTATTTAAAGGTCTTATTATATAAGATACTTTTAAACTATAAACTAAGCTAATTTATCTCTCCACTCTTGCACTTCCACCTCTAACAATTTTTTCAACCTCAGCAAGTGAAGCCATTGATGTATCACCTGGAGTTGTCATTGCTAGTGCACCATGTGCTGCTCCGTACTCTACAATTTCCTGGGGTTCCTTATCTGTTAAAAACCCATAAATCAATCCTGAAGCAAAACTATCTCCTCCTCCAACTCTGTCATATATTTCCAAATTCTTTATTGTTTTTGCAGTATAGAAGTCATTATTATAATACAAAACAGCACCCCAATCATTTATAGTGGCAGTCTTTACTGATCTTAGAGTTGTAGCTATAGCTTTAAAATTTGGGTATTCTTTTAAGCAGCAGGATATCATTTTTTTAAAGTTTTCGGGATCAAGTTTGCTTAAATTTTTATCAGTACCTTCAATACTAAAACCTAGCGATGATGTAAAATCTTCTTCATTTCCTATCATTACATCTACATACTTTACAATTTCTCTATTGACTTCTATAGCTTTTTTAGAGCCCCCAACTGCTTTCCAGAGTGAAGCGCGGTAGTTTAGGTCATAGCTAACTATTGTGCCCGCTTTTTTGGCAGCTTTTGCAGCTTCTATAACTACCTCAGGAGTTGATTCAGATAGAGCTGCAAATATGCCTCCGGTGTGGAACCACCTTACCCCGTCAGTTTCAAATATCTTCTGCCAGTTGATATCTCCTTTTTTTAGTTTGGATGCTGCCGAATTTGCCCTGTCTGATACTCCAAGAGCTCCTCTTATTCCAAAACCACGCTCTGTAAAGTTTAATCCTACCCTTATCTCCCTTCCAATACCATCAAATGGAAGCCATTTTATGTACCTTGAATCAACTGAACCCTGGTTTATAAAATCAAGCAGTAGATATCCTATGTCGTTTTCTGGTATTGCTGTTACAACAGCAGTATCAAGGCCAAAACATTTAGATAGCCCTCTTGTCACATTATACTCCCCCCCACCTTCCCAGATCTTAAAGTAGCGGGCAGTTTTTATCCTTGTATCACCGGGGTCAAGTCTTAGCATTATCTCTCCAAGGGATACAGCATCCCAGCTGCAGCCTTTTTTTTGTTTTATGGTTAATTTGTTCATCTGGTAATAATCTATTTTCTATAATAATAATTTAAATATCTTGTAGCTATTAACTTAATAAATGCATATTTTATATGGATTTATTCTTGCTTAATCTTTTTTATCAAGCTCACTACCTCTTTAACGTTGCTAGATAACTTATCAAAACTACCGCTTTCAATATACTCTCTTTTAATCAGTTTTGATCCTATTCCCACACAGGCTACTCCAGCTTTAAACCACTTTCTTAGTGATTCTTCAGTAGGATCTACACCACCTGTTACCATAATAAGTGTCCAAGGGCATGGACCATGTATTGCCTCTACAAAAGAAGGACCGCCTACCTCTGCGCCTGGAAAAACCTTTACTATTTCCACTCCCAGTTTGTGGGCCTGCTGGATTTCAGTTGCACTGCCGCAGCCGGGGCTGTACGGGATTTTTCTCTTATTACATAGTATTGCGGTTTCCTCATCAATAACTGGGCCTACTATAAAATTAGCTCCCACAGCTATATAGAGGGCTGCAGTTGGGGCATCTATAATAGAGCCAGCTCCGAGTATTATATCTGGATGTTTATGTCTGCAATATTTTTCAAGTTCTATAAATACATTAATCGCTCCATCTCCACGGTTAGTCATTTCAATAACATATGCTCCGCCTTCTACGCAGGCTTTTAAGATATTTTTAGATACCTCAATATCGCTATTGTAGAATACGGGGATAAGGCCTATATCTATCATAGCGCTTAGGGTTTCAAGCCTTGAAAACATGGACATAGTTTCTCCTTAGGATATAATTTATTTATATTCATTTTTATTATTATTGCACTAATTATAATTTTACAGTTCAACTTACTTTAAATATATGTACTTTTCCAAAAAATATAAAAATACCTAATATTAAAAATCCTTACTTCAAGTCTTTTTTAACTTTTATAAAGTCGATTGGAAGATTTTGCTACATCCCTTCTCGTAAACTTTTTATAGTAATTAGTTCATCATATTTTTTAATAATATAACTTTTTTCAATATCAAGTACTGAATAATTAATGTTCTCTTTATTACATTTATTTATAAATTCAGAAATACTTGCTGTATTATTGGGTATTAAACCATAGTGCATTGGAATAATTTTTCTCGCCCTTATCTCTTTAAATAATATTATTGATTCTTCAATATTTAAATTACCGAATTTTCCATTAATACATGTTATTAATATGTCAATCCGTTCATCAATAATTTCAAATAATCTAGGATTCAAACATGTATCTCCGGTTATATAAACCTTAAGACCATTAAAATAAAAGATTATTCCACAACTATCCTCGGTATGGTCTGCAAAAACAGGTTTAAATTTAATATTTTTAAATAAATATATTTTATTTATTTCAATAGTTTTTATTCTATTTTTTGATATATGCATTCTCTTTATATGATTAGAACAAGATTTTGGACCATAGAAAATAGCATTGGAGTAAGAATTTAATAATGGTATTGTCTCCGGATCAGTATGGTCTAGGTGATCATGGGTACATAAAACAAAATCAGGATTGAATTTTTCTATATTAAGTCTATTAAACCATATTCTTCTACTTTGTTCACCTTCATATCTTTCAATTGAATTAGAATAGTACGGATCTATACAAATAATAATATTGTTTATGTCTTTAAAAATAAAACCAGCTTGACCAATCCAATTTATTAACAATTCGTTATCTTCGATTATTATTTTCTCAATATTATCTACTTCACTAAAAATTATATTTTCTACCAATTGTGGATAGCCCCCATTTCATCTCTTAGTATTGGTAAAAAAGCTTTCTTATAAGGATACTCTTTCATAATTTCCTCGTTAACTTCTACGCCAATGCCAGGTTTAGGTAAAATTTCAAGATATCCATCTTTTACTTTTAGAGGAGTCTTGAAAACATCAGATAGATAATCAAAATTTTCTACATATTCTTGTATACCAAAATTTGGAATACTGAAATTTATATGCGACATTGCTGAGTGTGCTATTGGTGATATGTCACTTGGACCATGAAAAGCAGTTTGGATACCATATAATTCTGCAAAGGCTGAAAGTTTAATTAAGGGAGTAATTCCTCCTATGTGACTTATATCTGGCCTAATATAATCTACCAAGCGATTTGCAATAATAATCTTGTAGTCATATAAATTTGTAAGAAGTTCTCCAAAAGCAATAGGTAAAGTAGTGTGGTATCTAATATTTTCTAAAGCCTCTTTATTTAATGGGTCAATTGGGTCTTCTAAAAAGAAAAGGTTGTACTCCTCAATTTGGCGGGAAAGCCTGATAGCCTGTGATAAACTTAGCCGACTATGCACATCATGTATTAGCTCGACTTTATTACCGAAAGATTGGTGTATTATTTTTGTTATTCTAATTAATTCCTTGATATAAACTTCAGAGTCCCAGTAACCTTGTATTTTTTTTATATCTGATTCTTCAATTTTTGATATTGCAAGATCTTGATGAGGTTGACAGTAAATTGTCTCTCTATCATTAGGATCTACTGTATCAAAACTATATCTTAGAACCTTATAACCGTTATTGATATTTTTCTTACATCTCTCTAATAATTCATTTTCATTTCTTCCGTGAACATGAACATAGATCTTTAATTTATTTCTACATTTACCTCCTAATAAAGAATATAGAGGCATATTAGCTTTTTTACCTTTTATGTCCCACAAAGCCATATCTATACCTGAAAGTGCTGTTGTTAAAACTGGACCATTTCTCCAATATGTTCCTCTAAAGATCATCTGCCAGATGTCTTCAATTCTATCTGCTTCTTTACCTTTAAGAAAATTTGATAAATAATCGTCAATAATAGATTTAACAGCTAGCTCTCTACCATTTAGAGTAGCATCTCCATAACCAATCAAGCCATTATCAGTTATGATTTTTATTGTTAAATAGTTTCTATTAAAAGAAGTTAAAATTGACTCAATCTTTTTTATTTTCATTTTTCACCTTTTTTAAATTTAAATTAATATTTCTCAAATCTATTTTGTAATTTTTTAAGTCAATAGAGTTATTAGTTAAATCAGAAGGTTCTGTTATATAAAAAACTGGATTACACTTATTAACTGATGATTCTGTAAGTTCACAATGAGGCACATCCTCATTTAAAGTAAAAAAACTAAATATAGGATGATTGTACATTAGTTTAATTATTAAAAAATCTTCCGAATTGATGGTATTATTTTTTATTTTTAAAAATAATTCTTCAATTTTTAATACGCTTATTAATAAATAAAGATTCTTCAACTTATCAGGATTTTTACTTATTAAAATAAAATCTTCTTTTTCAGCGTGATAACTTAATTGTGGTTTGATTATATTATAATTAACACAAATTAATTTATGGCTACCACTTTTTATATTTGTTCTATATATTTCTTTGACCGAATATTCATTTTCCATTAAGCTAGCAAATTCAGATGCTATGAGAAATCTTCTTAAGATTCCAGTATTTTCTAATAATTTAAAAGTTTTTTCATTAGAGTTAAATAATTTTGGACGAATTATCTTTTTTATCATAAATCTCCTATTAATATTATTCTTAGATATCATTTAATTTTTTTAACCATTCTTTTAGTTCTTTCGATTTATTATAATATTCACAGATTTCTTTTAAATTAAGTGAAGTTGGTTCAGCCAATTGTGCTGTTAAACCACCATCAATGATTAATTCAGCACCACTAACAAATCTTGCTTCATCTGAACATAAGTATAATGCTCCATACGCAATATCCTTTGGTTTACCTATAGTTCTTAAAGGTTGATTTATTTTCATCCCTAATAAATGTATTCTTTTAAAATTCTTTAAATAATAAGCATGGTTTTTTTCCCCATATCTTGATAATATCCAATGTCCTATGTCAACTTGTATCGCACCAGGTAATATTGTATTAACTCTTATATTATAAGGAGCTAATTCTATAGCCAATGATTTTGTTAACATGTTTATAGCCCCTTTGGCTGCACAATATGCTGTTTCATTTTCCAAACCTAATTTTCCTCTTACAGAGGATATATTAAGGATATTTGCATTAGTATTTTTTTTCATCAATGGTAACGCAAACTTTACAGCATACCAATATCCCTTTAGATTTGTTTCCATTATTGCATCATACCTTATCTCTGCCTCACTTGTTTTAGCATCAATTGCATATCCAAACATTGGTAAGCCTGCATTATTAATAAGGATGTCAATTTTTTGAAATCTTTTATATGAATTATCCATTAATTTTTTTACTTCATCACGGATTCCCATATCAGTTGGAATATAGTATGCTATTCCTCCGTTACTTTTTATTTTTTTCTCCAGTTTCTTAAGTAAATCACTGTCTCTAGCAGCCAAAATAACTTTTGCACCCTCTTTTGCAAAAAGAAGTGAAATTGCTCTGCCAATACCCCTACTTGCTCCTGTAATTATTGCTACTTTGTTTTTTAGTCTCAACATAGTTAATTACTTTAATGTTCTAATAAAATAGAAAATAACTATTAATTTTAAATTCTATATTTTTACAATGTTTATAAAAAGTAATAACAATATATAAAATTTTCTTGACAAAATCAACAGTTTTTTGTATAAAAGTAATAGAATATTTGATACTTTTTATAAATATTGTAAAAACTAGTCAAAAATGCATACTGGTATAAGTAATAAGGTATTAAGAGAATCAAACACAAGCGTGTTACTCTCGCTCATAAATGAAAAAGGATTAACTACAAAATCAGAATTATCTAAATTAAGTTCGCTTTCCAAATCTTCAATTTCAAACTTATTAGAAAGTTTAATAAATAAAAAACTCATAGTATCTCAATCTAAGAGAGCTTCTAATGGTGGGAGAAAGCCAAAGGAATACAAGATAAATCCAAACGCTCATTATGCTATTGGAATTGATATAGGTGTGCAAGAAGTAAAAGGAATTATTATTAATCTTCAGGGAAAAATCTTAATTAAAAAATCACTTGATGCAAATTATAAGAAAAATACTATTATTAATCATGTTTATAAGATAATAAACATTATATACAATTCTTTTAAAGAGAAAGAAAAGATATTAGGAGCTGGTATCAGTTTCGCAGGATTAGTTGATCCTAAAACTAGTAAAATATACTACTCTCCAAATATTGGTGGTATTAACGAATCTTTCAAAAACTTAACAAAAATGCTCGCTATGAAAATACCACTTTTTATTGATAAAGATGCAAATTTAGCGGCTCTTTGTGAATATTGGTTTGGATCAGGTAAAGAAAAAAATACAGTTTTATACATCATGGCCGATTTTGGGACCGGTGCTGGTTTGGTAATAAATGGAGAAATCTACAGAGGGTACATGGGTTCTGCATGTGATCCAGGCCATACTACAATAGACATAAATGGTAAAAGCTGTGTCTGTGGAAAATTCGGCTGTCTTGAAACCTTTACCTCTTATAATGCTATTATTGAACGTTTCATTGAAAAATATAAAAAAGGTGGCAAAACAAATATTGATGAAAAAGATATTCTCAGTAAAAATAAAATGTCAGTTAGTAAAATAATTGAAAATGCGTTAAAAGGTGACCCAATTTCATTAGATATTATTAAAGAGACAGGCCAATTAATAGGAATCGCTGGTTCTAATTTGGTTAATCTATTTGATCCCGAGATAGTAATTTTAGGTGGAGGATTAACAAGTGCAAAAAACCTTTTGTTTGATCCTTTTAAAAGGCTCATTGTAGAACGTGAAAAAATAATCCAGCGAAAGCTAATAATAGAATCTTCAAAGTTTGGGAATGATACATGTGCTATAGGCGCAGCAACGATTGTACTAAAAAATTTCTTTAAAGGCGGTGAACAAGCCATTATTTAGTTATAAACCAATTTTGCTAATCCAATTAAATAAATATTCATATATTTAAGAATATTGTCTCAAAATACTGGGAGGAGGTGATTTATTCGAGAAGACAAATATTAAAAGATATTTAATAAGGAGGCGATTATTATGAAAAGGTTTTAAGAAAAGAAGTGTGTTTCTAATACACTGTGGTAGTTGTATTATATTTTTAAAACACACTTCAGGTAAAATTGAAACATAATATTTATTCTATGTAAATACAATAAGGAGGAAAGATGAAAAAAATTTTATTTATTACATTAATAGTTATATTTATCCTATCGATGATAGGTACAGGAGTTGGCTGTAAGCAAGAAATTCCAACCACTGAAGAAGTTACAAAAGAAGAGACTGCTAAAGAACCAGAGACAAGTGAGGAACAGCAAGCCAAAAAGGTAGTTACTGTATGGTTTCACGAGCATCCACCTATGATTACATTAGTAAAAGAACTCATAGTTGATTATGAAAAAGAGAATCCTGATGTTCAAATAGATTTCTCTTACTTTCCTCATGCAGATTATGAAACTGCTTTATTAGCAGGCTTCGCATCTGGAGAGGGACCAGATCTTTTTGACATTGGCGACTGGAATATTCCTGCTTATTATAAGAAGGGTTTGATTGCACCAATAGAATATGAGTCCTTTGGTTTCAATTCAATGGATGATCTTATAGAAAGTTGGTTGCCCGGAAGTCTTCAAGGTTATGATATTAATGGTGATATATATGGCATACCAATGGAATTCAACTCTTTCAGCTTATTTATAAATCCAGATTATTTTAAAGAAGTTGGACTTGATCCAGAGAAAGACTATCCAAAAACATGGGATGAATTAGCTGATATTGCTGTAAAAATGAAAATAGTTGAGAATGGTGTATGGAAAAGAGAAGGATTTGATTTACCATATCATGACCCAATATGGACAATGATTACTGTAAATGCATTTTTTGCGCAAGCTGGGGCAAGAATACTAAGTGAAGATGGAACAAAATGTGTTCTGGATTCTCCAGAAGCTTTGAAAGCATTTAGTACATATGTAGAATTAGCAACAAAGTCTAAAACTGGAACTCCTGACGTTGGGATGTCTACTCCGACGGAACCAAATTTAGATTTTGCTAGTGGTGAACTTGCAATGTGGTTAACTGGCCCTTGGGCATCACCTACTTTTGCTGGACACCCATTAGAAAATACTTATATGGTAGTCCCAACTCCACAAATGAAAGATGGTGTCAAAGATACTGCAAGTATCTATGGTTGGTGTTGGAGTGTATCATCAGCTGCTAAGAGCACTAGTGAATCATGGAAATTTATCAATTTTCTATCAAATCACCAAGAGAGGTTTTTAACAGAAGTAGGTTATGTTCAACCAAGGTTGGGATGGTTAGATTCAGAGGCAGCTAAGAATTTCAAATACCTTGACGTGTTTTTAAAAGACATGGAAAAAGGTACATATATAGAAAGGACCGTTATATTTCAGGAAGTTGCCAGTGCTATGTATAAGGCAATGCAGAGATGTGTAATGGAAGGTCAAGACGTAGAAAAATCCTTGCTTGAAGCAAAAACAGAGATTGAATCCGCTTTATAAGACTAAAAGTAAGAAGTTAAAGTTTAGTCTGCCGTTAAACCACCAGACTTCAGATTGGAGGTTCACTTGAAGAAAGAGCCCTTTCTATAGAAAGTTAGAAAGGGCTCTTTCAAAAAGAAGGGTTGAAAAATGAAATTTAGCTTAGAAAGTAAAATGAGAATGTGGGGTTTTCTATTTGTAGTACCTGTTATTATATTTTTTGCTATATTTAATACATATCCTATTATAAATGCTTTTTTTGTCAGTTTTTTCGATTACGATCTCTTAACTCCTAAAAAATTTATTGGTATGGGCAACTATATTGAATTGTTTAATAGTCCATTATTTAGAAAATATCTTTTTGCCTCTTGGTATTACGTTTTAGGAACATGTATTATAATATGGATTATCTCATTTGGATTAGCGTTGATATTACGAAGGAAATTCTTATTTAGGAATTTTTTCCGCTCAATTTTTTTTATGCCATCAATAATCTCTCTTATTGTAGTTTCAATAATATGGAAGGTTATGTTTCAATTATATGGGCCAATAAATGTTGTAGTTAGTCCTATAGTTGGACATTTTATAAATTGGCTTACTGATAAAAATTTTGCAATGCCTGCAATTATAATAATGAGTGTTTGGAGAGGAACTGGATATTATTTAATTCTTTTCCTCGCTGGATTACAAGCAGTTCCTGAGGTATATTATGAAGCTGCAAAAATAGACGGTGCTAGTTGGTGGCAGCAATTGAAGCATATAACATTACCATTAATGAAATCAACAATAGTGTTTGTAATAATAATATCGATAGTTATTGGTTTAAAGGTCTTCGAACCAATGTACATAATGACAGCAGGGGGACCGAATGACGTTACAAAAGTTTTAACACTAGCTATCTACCAGACTGGATTTTTATACTTTAAAATGGGTAAAGCTAGCGCTATGGCAGTAATAATGTTCGTACTTATTATGATATTTACAGTTATACAGCTAAGAATTTTTAGGACCGAAGGAGAAAAACTTTGAAAAAAGAGAGAATTATTCGCTATATTTTTAATAGCTTAAGATATTTTATTTTATTAATAGGATCGGTAATTATACTTTTTCCGCTGGTTTGGATGATTTCTGCTTCCCTGAAACCTTTAAGCGAAGTGTTAACTATACCTGTTAAATGGATACCAAGTGAATTTCACTTTGAAAACTATATAACTCCTTTTATTGAAAGACCTTTTCTGAAATATTTTTTTAATAGTGTATTTGTTGCAACGTGTGTTACTATTCCTAATTTATTTTTTTCTGCATTAGCAGGTTATGGGTTTGCAAAGTTTAATTTTTTTGGCAAAAATATATTTTTCCTTTATATATTAAGCACATTTATGATCCCTATACAAGTAATAATGGTACCTCTATTTCTAATAATAAGAAATTTTGGCTGGATAAATTCTTATCAAGGTTTAATAGTTCCACTTATGCTTAATGCAATGGGCATATTTCTTATGAGACAATATATTATTTCCTCCATCCCAAATGAGTATATTGATGCAGCAAGAATTGATGGATGTAACGAATTTATGATTTTTTTACGTATTATTGTTCCACTTTGCAAACCAATCTTAACTGCCCTTGGATTATTAACATTTATGGCTAGCTGGGATGAGTTTTTATGGCCTTTGTTAGTTGCAACAGAGGATAAATATAGAACATTACCTCTTGGTATTGCATTGTACCAGAATTCATATCGTACCTCATATAATCAGCTAATGGCTGTTTCATTTTTAGCAATGATACCATTACTAATATTTTTTATTATTGCGCAGAAACGTTTTATTGAAAGTATTGCTATAACTGGATTAAAACAGTAAAACCTATATTATCTCAGTTAAAATTAATTATATTTAAAAGCTTATGATTATAAATCAATCAGAAAGGACAGAGGCAGATTCTGAATTTGCCTACAGAAGCGATGATTTTAGAGAGCTGGAACACGGCTTCCAGATCATAACCCTGGAAAAATATATAGAATTTCCTTCCTATTTACCTATAAATTTTAATATCGATACAATAGGATTTAGAAATAGTAATAAAGATAGGGCATTGGTTAGAGATTTTTTGATATTATAATTAGACTTATGATATATATTTATATCTTTACTAAAAAGAAAGATTCTAACATATTTCTACACTTCAATATTATTTTCATATAAAAGTAATATTTATAAACATATTAAAATACAATTCTGATAAAAATAATATTTATTAACAAAATAAATAATAATTAGACCTTTTAAAAATAAATAATCTAAGATCCTATTCTTTTCAGAAATTACTTTTTCAATTACCCCTATGTAATGAAATTTTAAACCCTTTTTTAATAAAATTAATTAAATTTCAAAAATTAAAACTTAAAAGAATAATTATAAAGCAATCAATTACTTCTATGGTATTTTATATATTTCAAAGAGGGATAATGTTCTGCAGAATCTGGTAAAGCTATTTTCGTTCCTATTAAATCTGTTGTAAAAATTTTATTATATTTATTTGATGAGAATCTTTGTTTATTGCCAACTATTTTATAATCATCGCTTATTGTTAAAATTTTTTTATCAAATAACTTATGATGAATACTGCACAGTAATATTCCATTTGTTAAATCTAATTTTTCATCTCTTGTGCATTTTTCCCAACATTTAATATGAACTGCATCCAAAGTTTCAATGATAGAGAACCCACAAAATGAGCATCTCTAGTTATAAATTTCTAATATATTATCTCGAAATATATTTTGAAGTTGTCCCCTAACTTTTACTCTTAAATATAACTCTTCACCACTTATAGAATTCCTTCTAAATTGCCTTGATAATGATTTAACTGTTTCACCATTTTTTGCATAACCAAATGGGTTTTCTAATGCTTTCCAATTATAATTAAAAACATTTTCATATCCACTTTCTAAATCATCCCTATCCCAAGCAATAAATCCGCTACCCGGCATTCTAATATTAATATTAATTGCTAAAATTGTTAAAGGTGGATATTTTTGTTGAATACAATAATCTTTGATTACCTCTAAGAAATATCTAGAAGCTCATCCAGATACTTCTTTGTGCTAATCTATTCCTCGTTATGTTCTATAGCCAAAGCGCATATGAGTCTATTGGCTGAGGTGACATTAGGAAAAATCCTTAAAACATTTGTTCTTCTTTTAATTTCTAAGTTTAGTCTCTCAATCATATTGGTGGTTTTAATTCTTCTTTTGTGCTCAAATGGAAAATCCATATAAATTAGAGCATCTAAAATATCAAATGTAAGCATTTCCTCAAGCTTTGGGTAATTCTATCCTAAGGAATCAGCAGATTTAGGCTACCAACTCTGGAGTGCAGCATTCTAGGCTTGTATCCATTTCTATGGCCAGATCTGTCTTCCGGTCTTTCATATTTGCTTGCTCCAATATGTTCTTACATCTCTTCCTCTAGTATATTTTAGTATAAATCTCTTATCGTATTCTTTAAAAAATCCTTATCATCGATAAGTGAGCCTTGTAATTTTAGAGAGTAATATTAAATATTAAATTATTCCTATTATTATTCCAACTATTATTCCAACCTTTTTTATTTATATTCAGGTAGTATAATTTGTTACAAGAACTATAAAAACCTATCTTTATTTTTTATCTGGATTCAATTTCTCAACAGTATAAGTAATTATGCAATAATGTATTTGCATAAATTAGAATTTATGATAATATATAAAATGTTTTTTTATAATTAATATCAGATAACAAATTGTACAGGACATCAATTAAAAACTGGCCCGAGCTTGAAAGGCCCAGAGAAAAACTTATAAAAAAGGGATCTGAATATCTTTCTGATGGCGAACTTCTAGCCATAATACTAAGGACAGGAATAGGAAGCAGTAAAGAAAAATTTTCTGCTCTTGATCTGGCTAAAAAAATACTGACTGAATACGGCAGCCTAAAAAATTTACTCGATTTATCGCTTCCGGAGTTTTTGGAAATTAATGGAATCGGAAGAGCAAAGGCAGCTCAGGTAATGGCTGCACTTGAGCTGGGCAAGAGGGCAGTCTCCGAGAGAAATGGAAATAATAAAAGCTTCAGGTGCAGCGAGGAAGTGGCAAATTACTATATCCCGCTTCTCAAAGATTTAAAAAAGGAACAATTCAGGGTACTGCTACTGGATATAAAGAATAAGGTAATAAAAGAGGTCCTTATCTCACAGGGAAGTCTCACAAGTTCCATAGTTCGCCTAGCGACACTATTTTTCACTGGGCGAGTGAAGGCTATAGCTCACCTAGCATAAACCTTAAATTTAAGAAGAAAATCAAAGTTATTTAATTGAAAAAGCTCGGTATGATGCCGGGCTTTTTTCATTATATAAAGGTTTAAACAGGAAATCCTATAATGAGTAAGAATAATTTAAGAGATGATATAGAAGATATAAGTAAAAAGTCTGGACTGTTTACCAGCAACTCAAACGGCTACTTAAACAATAAAGAATATGATTCAACTCCATCAAGTAGGTTTTATACTGAAAAAGAAGAAGTAACCTTAAGGTTTTACCAAACACCAAAAGCACTTTTTAAAAACCCCAGATATAAAGGGCTATCTCTTGGCCCAAAACTTATGTATTCAATATTAAGAGACAGACTTGATATGTCTATAAAAAACAACTGGAAAGATGAAAAAGGCTATATATATTTAATTTTCAGTGTAGAAGAGCTTGCCAGTCTTCTAGGAATAGATAGAACAGCTGTTATGAGATATAAAAAAAAGCTTGTTGAATGTAATTTAATAATCGATAAAAGACTAGGTCAAGGAAATCCTAATAGGATTTATGTTTTAAAACCAGAATTATCAAATGATCAGAAGTCGCAAAATACGACTTCTAGAAGTCTCAAAAAAGGACCTCTAGAAGTTTCAAAATGCAACCCTAGTGATACTGACGTTAATGAAACTAATTTAAATAACGTTAATAGAGCTAGTAGGGAAGGGGATGTGGAAAACTCTAAAGGTGAGATAAAAGAATATCCTGGACTAAAAAGATACAGGCTTAGAGAAAAGGAGCTACTGGCTAAAGAAATAGCAGAAGAGCTTGAAGATGACCACAGTCTGGGAGCATTTCGAAGTGTAGTTGATAAGATTTCTGAGCAGCAGATAAGAATATTTTTAAGTATAATCAAGGATACACATCTTACTGGGAAAATTAAAAAAAGTAGAGGTGCTATGTTTATATCACTTGCTAAAGCCTATGCTGGAAAAAATAATATAAATCTTAATTTCAGGCAATCCTGCCACAAAATATAAATTTTAAAGAAAAGGGGTAAATATAATATTATTAGACAAGAATATCAACAATTTAGTAAACATACCTAAAAATAGTAGTTTAGAGATGGTTGATAGGAAGCGGGATAAAACTATATTGGAAAGGGCCTAAGGATTGGCCCAAGGCATATTGTTATATGTGATTTTTTAGATTTTTATATCGGCTACAAGGTGAATAATAAGTTTGAATTTTATAATAATTTATTTAATTATTTACTGACCCAAGATACAGAAAAAATGATAGGCATGCAGAAGGAAATAGAAATAAAATTAGATTCAGAAAAAAATAATGTAGCCATCCTCCACAGGGTTATAAACAGAATACTCTGGGATGTTGAAATTCCCCCCTGGGCTCTTAAAGTTATGAACCTAAAAGGAAGAGCTATTGTTCCACAGGAACCATATAAATCCCGGGAAGAAAGTCTAACACCAATAAGACTACTAGTGCTATGGGGTTATACCAATATAGACGACCACAGATGGATATGGGGTAAAAAATATATTCAGCTAAAGCAAGACCCAAATGCAAAAACCAGACAAAAATTAGGAATTCTAAACACACACGGATGGGTAGCATATTACTTAAATGGTGAACTTTTTATAAAAAGATGTAAGTATAACCCTAAAGCTATATATACTGACTTTGGAGTAAATATAGAAATTTATACCGATTCTGATATAGTGGGAGTAGAAACTTTAGGAGAATTTTAAAAGATACCTTCTGAAGGCTCGGATGAACATACCGAGAGCTGGTAGCTTTTTAAGGTCAGGATTGATGAAAGTGAAAAATCAATAGATAAAATTGTTCTTTCTCTTGTTAAGGAGACAGAAAATATAATGTTTTAAAATAAATTTTTATATACTTGGGAATGGGTATTAACTAGCAGCAAAAGGAGGGCCTATGGATAAAAAGACAGAAGTATCCATTGTAAAATGTAAAAATATAGATAGTTTAGGTGAGGTTAAAAGAACTCTAAATATGTCCCTTGAACTTATTGGTGGAATAGGTACCGTTCTTAGAAGAGGGGACAAGGTTATAATAAAACCTAATCTATTTTTACCACTTTCTTATAAAACTGGTGCAACAACAAATCCACTTCTGATAGAGGCTCTAATTGATATATTGAGAGAAAACGGGATAAAAAAAATAATAATTGGGGAAGGTTCAGTAATTGGCGAAAATACTGAGAGATGTTTCAAAGAATGTGGTATAGAAGAAATTGCAAAAAGAAAAGAAGTTGAGCTGCTGGATTTTAAAAAAGATGATTTTATTCCCATGAGTATTTCTAATGGGAAAGTCTTTAGAATTCTAAAAATTCCCAAAACTGTAGCATATTCAGATGCAATAATAAATCTTCCAGTATTAAAAACACACGATTGTTTCCCAGTAACTCTGGGTTTAAAAAATATGAAGGGTGTCATTCATGAAAAGGATAAAGCAAGATTTCATCTTTTAGATCTTGCCCAATGTATTGTTGATCTTAATAAAATAGTTCTTCCCAGGATTACAATAATAGATGGAACAGTTGGTATGGAAGGCATGGGGCCTGCATATGGTCTTCCTGCAAATATGGGGATAATTTTATCTTCTTTTGATACTGTTGCTGCTGATACAGTTGGTTCAATGGTAATGGGTATTGACCCTATGTCAGTAAGTTATATTAAATTAGCAGCTGAGCAGGGTCTTGGCTTTTCTAATATATCAGATATAGATATTCTGGGAAGTAAAATAGAAGAAGTGGGAAGGAAATTTAAAAGAATATTCCTTGAAGATTTACTTTATTCTAAAGAGTTTGAAAAATATAGTATCAGTATTATAGATGGTGGAGCATGTAGTGGATGTAAGAATGTAATGACTGCTATAGTAGGAGGGCTGCTTAGTGGTGATAAGAGATGGAGAAAGATTGAAAATACTGTATTTATTATGGGGCAAAATGTAAATCTTAAACAAGTAAGGGATATTGGAAGAAAGATAGTTTATCTTGGAACCTGCACAAAAAAAATACGAACTGAAGAGGGAAATTATTTACCAGGCTGTCCCCCTCATATATTGGATGTTATGAAGAAATTCCTCATTACTTAAACTTTTTTATTTGCTTCCTCGATGTCTTCTATCATGTATATTCTAATTCTTGGAAGCCTTATGGTTTTGCTAAATTTAGTTATTTTACCTACAAGCTCTTTTTCCCTTCATTTTTCATACCGTGCCCAACTAGTTTACAAAGCTATCTTCTGTATTTAGAATTTTTGAATATGTATCCATTATCTTTGGAATTTGTTTCTACATCGAAGGAATAATTAATACTATCTGAAGTTGGTTTATCATTATTTACTTCTACTATAGTTTTAATTTTTTCTGTGGCAATACCGGAGGGATTTATTTTTTCTAAGGTAGCTATTGCCTCTTTTACTTTGCTAAGAGTGTTTGCTGCAATTAGCTCCTAGGAAAGTCTCGTTATAATTAGTGATCATAATTTCTAGAGTCTAAATCATTCTGATAATTATTTTTAAGTTAAAATCAAGAAAGTAAAAGTCTAATCTTGATTAGTCCGCTGATATCAGTAGCAAAAAGGATTGTTAATTTGTCTTTCTGCCTAAAGCTTATTTAGTGATTAATCAAATAAATTTTATGATATTAAATGTATAAAGAGAAATAATTATTTTATTATACAAGAATACTGTAATAAACAAATAAATTAATAACTTGAAATTTAATTGATAAATTTCTCACAACATAAAAAAATAGATGGGAGAAAATATGAAGGCTAAAAAGAAAGTAAAGCTAGATCTAATTAATGAGGATACTTTAGTAGGCGGAGTCGATGTGGGAAAGAGAAAGCATTACGCAAGGTTTATTACAATATTCTTGTTAAACATTTACAAATTATATGTACGTATACAAAAAAGTCTAAAAAAAATATTAGAATCTTACATTATGATTAAATGAGTCAAACTTTTGAAAGCACTTTAACACCGGTAATCATTCCTACTATATCATCAGCATTAATATCGTGTACATTAACAACTCCCACTTTCTCGCCTCTTCTCAAAACCATAATCCTATCAACCAAACTAAAAATGTGTTGAAGGTTGTGACTAATTATTATAATGGATAAGCCATGTTTTTTAAGATTTTTAATTAATTCAAGTGCTACCTTAGATTCTTTAACTCCTAAAGCTGCTGTGGGTTCGTCTAGAATAGCAACTTTTCGTCCCCAATAAAAAATTTTACCCAATGCAACTGATTGCCTTTGCCCACCAGAATAATACATTATTTCCTTTCGTAAATTTTCTAAATTAATACCTAATTTTTCAATAAGTATTTGTGATTCCTTCAACATTAATTTTTTATTTATAAATCTAAAAATTTTTCCAAATAAATTATTATATTTAATTTCTCTACCTAAAAAAATATTCGCTGGAATATCTAAGTAATTAACTAAAGCTAAATCTTGATATACAGTTTCTATGCCTAGTTGCTTAGCATCTTTTGGGTTATTGATTTCCACTCTCCTATTTGCAAAATAAATTTCACCAGAATCTTTAGATAATACTCCTGAAATTATTTTTATGAGAGTAGATTTCCCAGCCCCATTATCTCCAACTAGTCCAAGAATTTCACCTTTTTTTAATTCTAGGTCCACATTATTCAATGCACAAACTCCACCAAAATATTTTGATATACCCTTGGCAAAAAGTATTGCTTTTTTATCAGATTTCATAATTATTTTTATATTAAATATTAAAAATTTTAAAAATAAATTATAAATATTTACTACTTTTATATATTCATTTAAAATTTAAAAAATATCACTTGGTATTTTCATCAACTCTCTTAAGACTTTATTCTAAATTAAAAAATTTATGAAATTTTTTAATTTTTTCCCCACTACGAGCTTGCCTGATAATAGAAATTCTAAAAATAAAACCACAAAATGTTTTGTCTAACAATATAGCTCAATACTGTATATAGTATTTAAATAATCTGGTTTCACATTCTCGGCCAAGCTCCTAGGATAATCCTGAAAAAAATCATTCATAGATGACATTTTTTCTAACCACTCTTTAAAAACTTTTTTCCTATTTAGATTATCTATAGCCTTATTGAAGTTTTCTGTCATCATATATATACACATCTAAATCATCAACCCAGCAAATGATTCTCTCTAATCCTGCATTCTTTTATTCAACTCTTTTTCTGGCCAATTCCTATGGGCTTCTAAATAATCTTCCTTTTTGTCTTTTTTAATCCTCTGGTTATATAATATGCTCCATTTAAAAACTCCTTAATCCTGAATTATATTTAAAATAGGAATAAACTTCCTATAAATTTTTACAACTTTCTATAAACTCTTCACTTGTAGCTGTATGACCTATAAAAATTTCAACAGTTTCAATGTGATGTTTTGTTCTGGTACGGTTTTTTATATAGTTATCATCATTCATTTCAAAAGCAAACATACAATCCCTTAAAAGAACTACTTTGTAATTATGTACATATGCTTCATATAATGTAAAGAATAAACAGTCATCTACTAAAAAACCTACACAAATTAAAATCTTAATACCTAAATTTATTAATAAGTAATCAAGTTCTGTGTAAATAAATGCATCATAAAATCTTTTTTTAACAAAATATTCTCCCTCCAGAGGCGCAGTCACTTTTGAATATTTAAGCATGCCTCCATCAAAGTTATGCATTTCTTGTACACTTATACTCCAAAATCTTTTTGTATATATTCCATATTGATGTTTGTCATTCTCATAATAAGGGTCTGAATTATTCTCTATATATATTATTTTAAATTTTTCCTCTCTTGCTGATTCTAATGAAAGCTTTATATTTTTTTACTACTGATCAAGAAGTCATCTTTTTTCTTGAAAAACCCCCTACCATATTCATCTCAATTTTAAATCTATCTAAACTTAAGTCTTTAATTGTTTTTCTTACTTTTGATATATACATATTATCGGGGTCTTACAAATTTATTTTACAGACACTATTTTATTTAAAAAATACAATATGTCAATATCTTTATAAAAACAACAGCAATTCGAGCTATTGACACTAAAAATAAAATATGTTATTTATATTGCAATTTGTTTCTAATAGTAATAATATTTACTTACATTAAATATTTTTCAAGAAAGAATGTATATGGAAAACAAAAAGGAAATGGCTGCAAAGGCGAGCATATTATATTATGAAAAAAACAAAAGCCAGAATGAGATTGCAGAAGAAATGGGCATATCAAGATCTTACGTTTCACAGTTGCTTAGTTTCGCAAGGGATGTAGGTATAGTCAAAATATCTATCAATATAGATGAATACAGTCTTAGGATGATTAAAAAGGAAGTTGAATTCAAGGAAAGATTCAACAAGTTGAAACAGATATATATAATGTCATCAGAATCAGCTGAATTTACTGAAAGAGAAATTGGTAAATTTGCTGCTCCTTATATCACAGAAATGATAAATGAATCAGATGTAATAGGGGTCAATCTGGGAATATCGGTTGAAAAAACTATTAATAATCTTGAATCACAAAAATTTTTAAATACCAGAAATAAAAAAATTGTTCAGATAATGGGAAACTTCAATAGCAGAACTCTTGTTACAGGCGTGCATCCAAATGAGCTTGCAAGCAAAGTAAGCGCAATATTAAATTGTGAGTGTTATTATCTTAATTGCTCTGTAATCATCGAACAGCCTGAATTAAGGTCTGCTCTTTTAAAAGAAAGAAGCATTAAGGATGTTTTCAGTATGTGGGATAAGTTGGATCTTGTAATAATGGGTATAGGCGTGGCAGGCAACAGGTCAAAATTGTTTAAAATGTTTAGTGATGACATGGTTGAACAGATTAAAAAAAGCAATGTATGCTGTGAATTAAACATTAACTTTTTTAATGAAAAGGGTGAATATGTTCCTTTGTTTGATATGCACAAAATAAGCATTCCATATGAAAAACTGAAAAAAGTCAGGAAAAAAGTTGTGATTAGTTACGGTGGATACAAGAAAGATGCCATACTTGCTGCTTTAAGAGGTGAAATGATTGATGTGCTTATCACAGATTCGATAACAATTAACGCAATTGAAAAAAGCATTTGAGAAAGAATGCCAGATTATGCTGGTATTGAAACCATTGCTGGTTACCTTTGCAGTAAATCGATTTTATTATTGTTTATGTTTATAGCTATTTTTTATCAATTAAGAAAGAATTATGCATTTATGTAAACTATTATAAAATAATAGGTAAAAAAAGGTGGGGAATGTGAGTTTAATTGGTCTTGATGTTGGGACAACGGCATGCAAGGCAGTAGTAATATCGAATGAAGGACATTTGCTGGGGAAGCTCCAGAAGGAGTATAGCATAATAAAAAACAACGGATGGCTTGAATTGGATCCCATTTATGTATGGAATTCGATTAAAAGCTTACTGGTTAAAATTTCCAGGCTTTCAGGAACAGAGCGGATTGAAGCAATAAGTGTTTCTGCAATGGGAGACACCGTTACCCCTTTTGATAACCACTTAAATCCATTGTATAATAGCATCCTTGCCTTCGATTCAAGAGCTTTATCCGAGACTCAAATGCTTAATGAAATATTGGGGCGTGAGTGGATTTTCAGGGTTACGGGAATGCCTTTGCATCCTATGTATTCTGCATGTAAAATATTATGGTTAAAAAATAATTTACCTGAAGTGTTTGAAAAAACTTCAAAGTTCATGTGCTATGAAGATTATATACTGGCAAAACTTGGGAGCGAGCACGTAATAAGTTATTCAAGTGCGGCAAGGACCATGATGCTTGATATATGCAGCAAACAGTGGGACGGAAAGATAATAGATACATGCGGTATAGATATGGATAAGCTTTCAAAACCTGTACCTTCAGGTACTGTCATCGGAGAGATTGATAGGAAGCTGGCCGAAGAAGTGAACATTGATAAAAATGTCAAACTTGTTTCAGGAGGGCATGACCAGACGTGTGGAGCGTTAAGCTCGGGTTCCATAGCCGAGGGAATAGCACTTGACACAACGGGAACTGTTGAAATCCTATTCGTATCGCTCAGGCAGCCGAATATTAATCCACTAATGCTTAGTTCAAATATATGCTGTTATCCTCACAGTTACCCTGACATGTACTGTGCCTTCACGCAAATACTGACCGCTGGTGCTGCTTTCGAATGGTACAAAGACCAGTTTGGATATATTGATTATATTGATTCACATAAATTAAACATGGATGTATATAATGTTATAATATCAAAAATGCCAGATAAACCCAAAAATATTTTTTTTTTAACTCATCTCGCGGGAAGCGGGACACCTTCCATGAATTCTAATGCCAAGGGGTGTCTGTATGGTTTAACGCTCGCAGTTGATAGGTATGATATAGCACGTGCAATTCTCGAAGGTATAACTTATGAGTTAAAAATCAATATACAAATACTTGAATCGGCAATAGGAAAAAAGATCAGCTCGATAAAGTGTACAGGAGGAGGAACAAAGTCGGATTTTTGGCTTAAGTTAAAAGCTGATATCACAGGTAAGGAGGTAACTGCCCTGAAGATGGCTGAAGCAGGTGCCATTGGAGCTGCGATTCTTGCGGGATATGGTGCAGGTATATTTTCAACCTTAAAAAAAGGCATCGATGCTGTGAATATTCCTGTAAGTACGTTTTACCCAGATGATGTTATGAATGAATTATATAATGAGAGGTTTCAGAATTATTTAATAGTAGGTAGGCATATAAACGAGCTTTACGATTTGTTACGGTAAATATACTAACATAGAGCTTGTTCGGGAAACAACCAATATGGTGAGAGGTGGTTGACAGGATATTATATGGAAAAAAGGAGGTGATGGGTATTAAATAGAAAGAGATTTGTCTAGGATGACTAATATAATCTTATATTAGAACTGTAACCCAAACAAATCTCAGGAAAAACTTATCAGAAATAATGTGGAAAGTAAAGCATTAAAGGAGGTGATTTTAGGAATAATTATATGTATTTTTTATAATTGAGAGTTTTGCAAAGAAAGGATTTGAAAATGAAAAAATCATTATTATGGATAGTAATTTTAGTAATGAGCATATCAATGGTTGCAGCTTTTTCATTATACGGCTGTAAAGCAGAGAAAGCAGCAGCAGAAGAAGAAGCTGTGAAGGAGGCTCCAGCAGAAGAAGCTGCTCCAGAGGAGGAAGCAGCACCTGCAGAGGAAGTAGTAAAGGAGAAGGTAATAGGTGTAAGCCTACTGACAAGAGAGCATGTGTTTTACAATATGATAGAAGAGGCAGTGAAAGAAGAAGCTGAAGCACTTGGATTTGAACTGATTATAATGGATGCCAATAAGGATAGCGCTGCTCAAGCGTCACAGGTTGAAAACTTCATCACACAAGAAGTTGACGCAATAATCCTGTGTCCCTGTTCCTCGGCCGGAATCAAACCTTCTGTTGGAATGGCGAACAAGGCAAACATACCTGTGTTTACAATGGATATAGCCGCGGAAGGCGATGTTATCGCACATGTGGGAACAGATAATTATACAGGTGGTATACTAGCGGGAAAATACACCGCAGAAGAAATCCTCAAAGGGAAAGGTACAGTTGCCATCATAACCTATTCGGAAGTTGAAAGTTGTGTGAATAGGGAACTGGGATTTAAGGAAGCTGTAGCAGAGTTCCCGGATATAGAGATAGTAGATGTCCAAAATTGTGGCGGGAGCGCTGAAAAAGCGGCAGATCTTACCCAGGATATATTGGTGAAGTATCCAGACCTCGATGTGATATTTGGTGTAGGCGATCCTTTTGCCATGGGGGCCTTATCGGCTATTGAGGCTGCAAATAAGGAGATCAAAATAATAGGTTTTGATGGAAATCCTGAGGCGATAGCCGAAATAAAGAAGGGTGAACTGTGGATTGCCGATGTAGCCCAGAACCCGAAAGAAGTGGGTAAAACTACTGTCAATTTGATAAATGACTTTTTTGAGGGCAAGGATGTCCCTAAGGTAACACTTGTTGCTCCCTATGTAATTGATATTTCGAATCTGGAATAATATCAGCTGGATGCATTTTATCAGAAGGACGAGTGGGAGACATATAATGTCTCCCACTCGTTTAGTGCGCCCAGCATGGACAATAACTAGGTGGTGAAAGTCCACTGTGGGGATTGGCAACACCAACCACTAGCTTAAGACAAGGGTGTCTACCGTGAGGTAGAATCTGAAGGAAGTTGGCGGCAAAACTCTGGCCTTAGGAACACGAACCACATATAAGGCTGACTATAGCTGGATAAGTCTGCTTATCAAGACGAAATCCTAAGTTTGCCAAAGCTAAGTCAGTAGATGTGGAGGGTAGATGGAGTGAAAGTTATTGCTCTTACCTGGGGAGGTCTGGAAGATAACCTTTCAGAAGTCAGCAGAAGCCATAGTACTAGCTACAGCCGGTAGTTGGGAAGGGTCTAAGGATAATATAAGGAGGAAAGTTGGCAAGTTCAAAAGATATGCAAAGAAAGCAGAAAATCTCAAGATATGATAGCAGATATCCTGGACAGGAAGAAGGCTTGTGAAGAGAATATAATGCGACTGGCAAGCATAAATAGCAGTTCAGATAAAGGAGTTTAATATAGCATTCTTAAAACCAGATATGCATAAATTGAGTAACTTTGTAAAGGAGTATATTTTAATATTATTCTTGGTATGTATGTGTGCGGTAATAAGCTTATTTGCTCCAAGGTTTTTACTTCCTCAAAACCTGAGAAATGTTATGATTCAAATATCTATAAATACGTTGATTGCTACGGGGATGACGTTCGTGATCATTACCGGAGGCATAGACTTGTCGGTTGGATCGATTGCGGCTCTTGCCGGAATTGTTGCAACAGCAATAATAAAAAACATTCCTGGCGACTCAGTATTTGTTTCCGTGTTAATTATCATGCTGGTGAGTATAGCTGTAGGTGGAATATGCGGTAGTTTTTCTGGTTTTGTTATTGCCAAATTAAATGTTGCTCCGTTTATCGCAACTCTTGCAATGCTCAGCATAGTCAGGGGTCTTGCTTTTGTATATACACAAGCAAGACCTATCTTTGAACTGCCTGATTCGTTCGGGTGGATAGGGCAGGGATATATAGGAGTGGTACCTGTTATCGTATTGATAATATTAATAGTGCTTGTTTCTGCTCATATAGTTCTGGACAAGACGAGCTTTGGGAGGTATGTATACGCCGTCGGCAGCAATGAAGAGGTTTCGCGTCTAAGCGGTATAAATACCCAGGGAGTAAAATTTGCAGTATATGTAATCAGTGGAATCCTTTCAGCATTTGGTGGGGTATGCCTTGCCTCGAGGCTGGCCACTGGTCAGCCTACTGCAGCAAGCGGATATGAATTGAACGCCATTGCTGCTGTGGTGATGGGAGGAACGAGTCTGTCCGGAGGAAGAGGCAGTATACCTAAGACTGTGATCGGTTTAATAACAATAGGTGTAATCAACAATGGATTGAGCCTTATGCGGGTGTCTTCGTATTGGCAAACTATAACAGTAGGCTTTATAATTCTAGTTGCGGTGATTTTTGACCAGTTAAAAAGGAGAAAGAATGTATAAAGACATCTATAAAAAATATAAACGAAAGGATAATACTTAATGCCACTGATTACTGATTACAACAATGTGAAGGAAATTTATCAAAGAGTTGCCGAGTCAGGAATTATTCTCCCAACATTTTGCGCTGAAGATAGGGAAACGCTTGAGGCTATCATGGCATCTGTGCTTGAAGTGGGTAAGGAAATCGGCGTGGAGGACTTACCGATAATTACTGCTTGGACGTCGAGATACCCCGGACGCGGACAGATGACGTTACTTACTGCTTGTGGGGATCCATACGTTGGTATCCACCTCATGCTTTCAGACTTGAAGGTTTTCATGGGAGAAACAAGCCCATACCATAAGTTGAAAGTGTTACCACATCTTGATCATGCATTTCCATGGATAGATGGCGATATTTTAATTGATTTTGCGGATGAATTTGCATCTGTGATGTGTGATGCCAGTGAGAAACCTTTTGAGGAAAACATCCGGATTACTGCAGAATACGTGGAAAGAGTAAGAGGAAGGGTGTTCGTGGAAGGCGAGGTAGATGAGGTGTTTGAGGCAAGTGGGACAGGTCATAGGAATAAGCTTACTACTGTGGAACAAGCAGTAAAGTTTTTAAGAGAGACCGGAGTGGATCTAATAGTGCCCAATGTGGGGACAGAGCATAGATCCACTGTGGATAAATCTGAATACAAGTCGGAACGGGCTAGGGAGATAAGTACGGAAGTGGGAAAAATATTATGCCTGCATGGAACGTCTTCTGTTAGGATTGAGGACCTTTCTAAATTATCTGAAGATGGGTTCGTAAAGGTTAACATATATACAGTACTTGCAGTGAGAGGAGGGCAGGCTTTGGTGGATAAGGTTCTCAGAAACCTGAATAGTGTATTTACCGAGCAGCAGCTCAGGGATTACATAGCACAAGGGATTTTAGGCGAAGCAGTTCTTTCTGTATGCAGTGGAGCGAATGGTCACTCTATAGGGCCAAAACTTGACTGGGTTGCTAATCCCAGGCGGCGTGATGCATGGTTCGAAGCTGTAAAGGAAACTTGCAAGGAATTTTTAAAAGTTTTTAATTATGATAACTTTGCAAAATAAGGTTTATTAAATGTGAATGAAGCTTGGTAACTATAAATTTTGTAATAATAAACATTTAATAAAATATTAAAATATTGTATTTATAGTATACTTTCTTAAGGTTTTTCCACAATTTACCTTGGAGAAGTTACAAGCACTGCGGTGGTTTGACATTATTATTAAACCTTATTTGGTTCAATAATTGGGCTAATTGAATAATTATATGGAAAAATATGGTATCAAGTCTCTTTGTTTATAAAAAACTTTTATAGCAGTAAAAATTAAGTAATAGGAAGGTTTAAACGAGTATGGATTCAGTAGAAAAAAAAATTTTGATATTTGGTGCTGGGAAAATAGGAAGAGGTTTTATTGCGGACCTATTTTACAGGGCAGATTATCATTTGATTTTTGTGGATGCTAACAGAGAATTAATTGAAAACCTAAGGTCAAAAGGGGAGTATGCATTACTTAATATGCAGGATGCAGATGAGAAAGAGGAAATAATAATAAAGAATTATGAAGCATTTCACATAGGTGAAAAGGAACAAATAGCTACCAGGCTGATGGAATGCTCCATATTGGCCACTGCTGTATTCCCAGATGATTTTGAACAGGTTGTAAAAGAGATTGCCGGTGTTATAGAGCAAAGGGCATTGAAGAATATAGATGAACCACTTGATATAATAATCTGTGCTAATATATTTCATCCTTCAGCAAGATTTAGGAAATTATTTGAAGCTTCTCTTTCTGAAGCTGGAAAGAGGTATTTTAAAAGGAATATTGGCCTTGTGGATTCAATTGTAATAAGAATGGGAGTTGACCCTACCCTCGAAATGAAGCGAAAGGATCCCTTGCTGGTTTTAACCAATGGTTATCCGGAGCTTATTGTTAATAAAAAAGGGTTCAAGGGCAGGCTGCCTGTCGTTAACGGCCTTGTGTTTTCAGAAAACATTGCCGCGGAGGAAACGAGGAAAATATATACATATAATATGTTGCATGTTGTATATGCCTACCTTGGTCACCGCAGGGGTTATAAATACATAATTGAGTGCAGTAGCGATGATGATATTCAGGAAATAGCAGTAGAAACGCTTAAGGAGGCGAGCGAAGGCTTACAGAGGGAATATGGGTTTTCAGAGGGAGAAATGGATACATGGAACAAAAGAGTCTTGAAAAATATGGCAAATCCAATTCTTATGGATAGAGTAGATAGAGTAGGAGCAGATCCTGTTAGAAAATTGCGAAGAGAAGACAGGTTGATAGGACCAGCTCTGCTCTGCAGGAGAAACGGTATTATGCCTTACTATCTTGCAAAAGCTACAGCATATGCATTTCTATATAACAATCCGGAAGATAAGTTTTCGGTGGAAATAAGTAAGTATCTTAAAAAGAAGAGCATAACAGATGCGGTCAGATATTATTGTCAGCTTGAATACGAATTGGAACTTGTTTACATGATAGCGGAACATTATAACAGGGCAGTTAATGGAGCCTCCATGAAGGAAGATATAGAAAGGGTGAAAATTCTGAAAAAGGCTTATGAACTGGGGTTCATGTATGAAAAGACTTACAAGGGTTGTGCCCAGTGCACAATCGCCCCGTTTTTTAAACTTACTCGCAAAGTTGACAAAGCATTGTTTCAGTGCGCATCCGGTCTTTCTGGAGGGATAGCCATAACAGGTGACGGTTCTTGTGGAGGCTATACTGGCGGTGTGATATATATGAGTAGTTATATTGGAAGGCGGCTCGACAGGATTCCGATTGACGGAGATAAGGTTGCCCAGTATAAATCTTATGAAATGGCGCAAAAATTGCATGACAGGTTTATTGAAGCATACGGCAGTGTAACATGTTCTGATATCCAAAAAAAAACTTTTGGGAAATCGTACTGCCTAAGAACCAAGGAAGCGAGGGATGAATTTGAGACAGCGGGGGGGCACAGGGACAAATGTACGACGGTTATTGCAATAGCTTGTGCATGGATAGCAGATATAATGTTGGATGAAAAACTTATTAAGAGATGAATCAGTTACAATCCTGCAATAATTACAGGGTAGGAAGTAAAATAATTGAAAACGAAAGCGGTCGGACTATATGGGAAAAAGACCTGGGGTGGGATGAATTTTATCTTCCAACGATTAAAGATGATAAAATTCTTGCCCGCGTCATTTCGGACAGTGTCTGTATGTCTATCTATAAAGGAGTTCCTGCAGACATTGAGAAAAATCCGGTTATAATAGACCATGAATTTGCAGGAGTGATAATTGAGGTGGGTAGTAAGTGGAGGGGGTAGATTCAGACTAGGTGATAGGTTTGCCATACAGCCAAATATAAATTTTAAGGGCATTGGTTATGAGCCCCGGGTTATTTATTTCCTTAATTCAGTGGAGATGCGACATATATAATAATCCCGGGTGATGTGATGGAAAAAGGGTGCCTGCTTAATTATGATGGTGATGCATTTTTTAAGGCATCATTGGTTAAGCACCTGTCCTGTATAATAGCTGCTTTCCATGCGAGTTACCATAATGCAAATGGTGAGAGTAAATATGAAATGGGTATTGTTGAAGGAGGAAATATGGCAATACTTGTTAAAACGGCTTCCATGGGCTTGGGAGCAATAGATTATACCTTACACTGCAGCAGGCGGTCAGGACTATTGGTAGTAACCGATATTAATGAGAAAGTTACCCTGAAAACTTTTATAGAAGCACTGGCAAATATTTATCTGAATTCTGCCAGAACTATAGCTGCAAAAAAGGCTGGCAAACAACCAAGTAAATTAGAGTTTATGGCACAGCATTTAATTATGATTACAGAGAAGATGAAATTGCGGTTAAATTAAAAAAATTGGTTAAAGAAAAGGGAATCGAAAAAGCAGTGGAAGAAATATCAGAAATAGATAGAGTTAGTGATTTAGGAAAAAAGATAATCGATTCCTATTATGATATAAGGGATAAAAGAAAGGATTGAGTAAAATGAGAGCAGCAATATTTTATCGCCCTGGCATTATTAAAGTAGAAGATAGACCTATACCAGAAATAGGTGGTGGTGATATATTAATAAAAGTAAAAGTTTGTGCAATTTGCGGAACAGACTTAAGAATTTTTCAAAGTGGCCATCATGGTGTTAAACCACCTCAAATATTAGGTCATGAAATTTCAGGAATTATAGAGGAGAAAGGTGCAAATGTAAAAGATTTTAAGATAGGAGACAGAGTAACAATTGATCCTATTGTATCTTGTGGATATTGCTATTACTGTAGAAAAGGTATTACAAATTTATGTTCTACTTTTAAAAAGACTACAGAAGCTTTTGGATATTATTATCCTGGAGGATTTGCAGAATATATGGCAGTTCCTGCTAGAGCAGTCAGCAGAGGAAATGTTATCCCTATCCCGGAGTCTTTAACTTTTGAAGAAGCTGCAATTGCAGAACCTATGGGTTGTGCGCTGAATGGCGAATTACAAGCACAGGTAAGTGCCGGAGATACTGTACTTATTATAGGTGCAGGGCCGGTAGGATTGATGCATGCGAGTCTTGCAAGAGTTCTGGGTGCGACAAAGATCATAATCTCAGAACTTGTAGATAACAGGATTAATTTAGCAAAAGAGACAGGAATAGCAGATTATTATATAAATCCGACAAAGGAAAATTTAAAAGAGTATTTATCTAATGTAACAGATGGAATTGGCCCGAATGTAATAATGATTGCAGCGCCTTCAATAAAAGCACAGGAAGGGGCAATTGAAATTGCTGCAAATAGGGCACATATCTGTTTCTTTGGGGGCCTCCCAAAAGGTGATCATTTTGCTCAAATAGATAGCAATCTAGTGCACTATAAAGAAATATTTTTACATGGGTCTTCTGGAGCAACCACCGAGCATATCAAAACGTGTATAGATTTTATGGGTGGCAAAAGAATAGACGGTAAGAAATTCATAAGTAAAGTAATAGGCCTTGAAGAGATATCGGATATAATGTCTGAAATTGCTGAAGGTAAACATTTGAAAGTAGTAGTAAAACTCTAGTTATTTTTAATGGTTGTCTGTTTGTATTAGAATTAAGATACAGTCAGAATAATTGCCAGTAGAGTTATAGTATTAATAATATAATTTTCATAATTCCAGAATTATAGTCCATTAAAAAA